>Ga0326728_10003205_pt1 | contig 51616 bp, 31 predicted proteins | sample MB3enrmetagenome_FD_207602 | JGI IMG/M metagenome (GOLD analysis project Ga0326728, IMG submission 207602) | Lab enriched peat soil microbial communities from McLean, Ithaca, NY, United States - MB31MN | ecosystem: Environmental > Terrestrial > Soil > Wetlands > Peat | place: USA: New York... | reverse complement strand
AGGCCCCTCAAAAGGCCGCCGAGGGCCTGACGAGACTGAAAATGTAGTGCCGACCTGGGAGATCGCGCTGATGGAAACAAAACACTTACGACTTCAACATGCCCCCAACTGCGAAAGTTCGGCTAGTCCCCACGTCGGTCAATACACCACAACCCGTTCTTATTGCACGGTCAGAGTTACGTTTACAGCATGAAACTCGTTGCTACCGGTGGCCCCAATCTCCGAGTAATAGGTTCCGGGTGGCGTGGGCGGCTGGGCCCCAGTGCCAGTCAAGCTGACAGTCTGCGGGCTGCCGGCGGCATTGTCAGTAACCGAAAGTGACGCGGTACGCAATCCGGTCGCTTGGGGAATGAAGTTCACGCCGAGCGCGCAACTGCCTCCTGGCGATATACTGTCGCCGGCACAATCATGCATAATGACAAAATCCTGCCAGTTCGTACCGACAGTCCCGGTGGCGGAGATGTTTAAGGAGGCGTTGCCGGTGTTTGAGACCGTCACGCTCTGCATCGAGCTGCCCGAGCCCAAATTCACTTGGCCAAACGAGAGACTGGTCGGCGCGAGGCTTACGACGGGCGCCGGCGTTGGTGGTGAACTGCCGCCACCACCTCCGCAAGCGACCCAGATTCCAACCACCAGCAATGCGGTCGCAAACAACCAGCTTACCCTTCTGCCCCGCCTCAAAGCTAAACTCACAAACGTCGCCAGGGTTAAGAATCCGCACAAGAGACACGTCCATCCACTCAGCGGGGGAAAACTCGGCGGGAATTTTGGTTGCAAAGCCCGCATCGCCGCACTTGCATTGCCCGTGGTGCTGAAAGTGAGCATGGCAGTCACGGGCGACGTGCCGGCCAAGTTGATCGATGAGGGCGAAATTGTGCAGGTTATCCCGACGTCATTAGGAACACCGCAAGTCATGCTGAGGTTTCCGGTGAATCCGTAAAGGGGAGCCAGGGTGATCGTCGAAGTCCCGGATTGCCCCGGTGACGCGACCGTGATGGAAGTTGGATTTGCGGACACACTGAAGTCCGAGACGGTGACCGTGACTGGAGACGAGGTCGAGGCGGCGTAGTTGTTATCACCGATATACTGAGCGGTCAGAGTTGCCACGCCTGCCTGCAAGGCTAGCGTACCGGTTACCTGCACCGAGGCGGGACCTGACGCTGAGCCGCCGGTTGCGACGGCGCCCCCGCTCCACAGCACCTGAGTGCTTCCATTCATGATCTGGATGGAGCTCATCGGGGCCGTCGGGGCAATTCCCCAGCTCTGCGTATTCACGGTCGCCGTGAAATTGGCATCCATCGCCGTTTGATTAGGCGGGACGCTAAAGGTAATCGTAGTCGGTGCTTTACTGACGGTAATTGAGCTCGTGGGGGAGGAGTTCGGGTTGTAGCTATTGTCGCCGGAATAGCTTGCTACAATGTTGTTCACGCCGTAAACAAGCTGAAGTGATTGGCCTTCGGTGTATCCCTCACTGTTTAACTTGTAGGTGCCGAGGTCGAGTGGCTGTCCGTTGTCGGTGACCGTTACCTGTCCAGTGGGGCACCCATACGGAACTGAGAAGCAATCCTGCGCTGAGTTGTTGGTGACATCCACGCGCAAGAGGTTGAATGATGAGCCGTACGTAACTGATGTGGCGTTGGAGTTCGTCTCCTGCCCTGTAACGGGATCGAATGTTAGCAAAGCGACGTGCGTCTCGCTGCCCTCGGGGCTCACCGTGACTTGGACGGGCGGAGTCGAGTCGCTCGCCCCGTAGGTTCCATTTCCCGCGTAGTGTGCCGTCACGCCATACGTGCCTCCTGGGAGCATGTTGGTTGAGCTAGCGGCGCTCCCGCCGCTCAGCGTGAAGGGGCCGATGCCGGTAACATTGGTTGAACTGACGCCCGTTTGCGCGATGAGTGAGACATCACCGGTAGGCGTAACGCCACCGGAGCCAGGAGCAACGTTGACGGTGAAGCTGACCGCTTGGCCGTGCGTGAGGGTGGTCGGGGAGAGATTAACCAGCTTAGTTGTCGTCGGTGCGAAGCTGACGGAAGTCCAGTTGTTCACCAGATTCGCGGCGTTCACCGAGCCGAGTCCGGTGGCCAAGTCGTACCCCGCGCTCGTGGTCCAGGCCAGTGTAGTGTTGTTGGGAGGGTTAACCTCGAGATATCCCCAGTAACCGCTAGCCGAATTGCTACAGTTTGGCGTGCCGCCCGCGCACGCTACCGAGTTGTTGCCTGTGACCACGTCATAGAAAATGCAGGAGGAACTATTGGCCGTGAGGGCCATACTCGCGCTCGACGTACAGCTCGAGCCAGTCTTGGCGGCCAGTGGGTACAAGACATAATTCGCATTACCCTGCCGCCCCCCGGCCTTCTGATTGACCAGCGCCATGATGCCGGCAAAGGCTGGCGTGGAAGCGGAAGTCCCCCCGACGGCCATGAAATACCAATTGGAATAAGCCTGATTGCAAGATATTTCTCCGGCAGGAAGCGCGTCGGCCTCGCAGATCACGTAGAAACTGTTATTCATGCCGTTGCTGGCGAATAGGGATACGTCCGGGAGGTCGCGCACGCCGTCACTTGGTACGCCCGTTCCGCTCTGCCAGGCAGGCTTGGGATACCCCGCAGTACAAGTTATGCTCGTGCCGTTGCTTGTTGATGTGACGCAATTGCTCGCACCTCCGCTGCCCGCTACCAGGTCAATGCCGGCTGGCGTGTCGGATCCTGCTAACCCGCAACTGCCCGTTATCCCGGAGCGCGCGCAGGAATCATTCCATGTTGTTTCGGGAATGTACGACAAGGCGGAGGCAAGCGTGGTGGAATTGTTGGTCGTGGACCAATAGGCGGACCAAGTGTTGACGTCGTTAAAATCCGTCCCGCCTACCGCAACGTTAAATGGTGTGGAAGCGGCTCCATTCACCATCAAGCCATACTCTGCCGCCGTCTCGGTCCCTGAGTAGTCACATCCGGCCGAGCCGCTGTCGCCCGTGGCGACAAGTACAGTGATGCCCTGAGCGGCCGCTTGCCCCCAAAGCGTGTTGTAGAAAGCATTGCCGCCGACGCCGATGGCAGCCTCGCAAGTGGCCCAGCTCGCACTCAGGATGGGCGCCAGGTTATTGTCAACGATGTAGACGGCAGACAAGTCCGCGCCAAACGTGGACTCCGTGCTCTCGGAGACGACGAGGTCAATTGTCGCATTCGTCGCCACTGCCCCGGACCACTCAGTGTCCAGGTCTGCCTCAGTTTCATCCTCGGTCATGGTGACTCCGGGATCGACGCCGTTCACAATGACCTGGGGATCGTTGGCGGGCAAGCCGAATAGGGTGCGGAAGTCGCGCACGTCCTGAGTATTGATGTTGGACGATGCCACGATGGCGATGATCTGCCCGGCGCCATTGATCGCCGGGCTCGTTTGCCAGAGCGGCAGAATATTGTAAATCGTGGCGAAATCCGTCGGCCCCAGCGCATAGAAGTTACCCTTGTTGGTGGGAACGGTGAACTGCGGCGTCACCTTACCCGTGGCCTTGGACCGTGAAAAGGCGCCAAGGCGCCGTATCGGCAACTGCCTTGGGAAATTGTTCAGCGACGCAAAGCCGGCCACCACCGGCCCAAGCGCCGCCGGAATCTGCGGATCGCTCGCGTTGGCCCAGTGCTCCTCGCCGTTCACCGCGAACTTGTGGATCTCCGTGTGCAAGGCTTGGCGCACCGCCCCCGCCGTGCCTGAAAATTCGATCACCGTGCGCCCTGCTGCCACTCCATTGACCTCGAAGCCCTGCGACGTAAGCCAATCGGTCACGGCTTGAATGTCCGCTTCGGCGGGGCCGAATTGCTGCCCAAACTGCTCGGGGGTGAGCCACATGTGATAATTGGGCGAGGATTTGATCTGCTGCTCATCCAGCAGCTTTCGCAACGCGCTTTCCTGCTCCGCCGAGCGCTGCAAAACGAGCAGAATGCGCTCCATGGGCAGGCTGTCCGGCGCGGCGCCTTGGTCGAAATCCGGGCGCGCCAGTGGATGAGTGTTCCCTTGCAGTGTGACGAGCTTCTCCAAGTCCACCGGTTGCGTAACGCGCGCGGGGACGTTGGGCGCTTGCCCTGAAGCTGCCGGTGAAAAGAATAAGATAAGCGCGATTACAAGAAAGGTTCGAACGGGAAGCGAGCGCAGGAGTTCCATGCTGCCTCCAAGGACGAAGGTGGTGGCTGTCCGGGCGGGCAGTCCCTACGACATATTGTCGTGACGGATATTACCTCGGTTGGAGTCTCCTTCCTAAGACCCCGCGCCGAACTCTATACCCAACCAAACCCATTTGCAATGGCCCTCCGACTCCGTCACCGGGCATTGCAACCCGGCATGACAAGGTGTATATAGAATGTGCCGGGAAGACAAAATCCCGGCGCAGGTTCCGCCGCATTATTGTTCCTATCCCCGAGCGACGTAGAAAGCCTGAACGCTTCAGTCGGGAGGTAATTCCCAATGAAACTCTTGGCGACGGCGATGTGGGTGAGCTTATTGTGCACGTTGCCTCTGACCGCGGACGAGGCTCCCGCGATAAGCGGAGATTACGTGGAAGCGCGGTCGAACGAAGTGTACACCTGTGGCTGCCTCTATTCGGGGCAGATGACAACAGCAGGCCGGGAAGCGATCCTCGCCTGGCGCATTACGCGCGGCGTTTATCAAGGGACGCCGCTGACCGGCATTAGTGTGGCGGCGGTCGTGGTGGGCGATGCCAATCTCGGCGCCTACGACGGCCCGCGCCGCACCGCACTTTATCTCGATGAGAGCGCGTCCGACGCTCAGGTTCGGGCCCTTGTAACTCTGTGGCAGCGCGCGTATGCCCAAGCGCTGGGCAAGATCGCCACTGTGCATCGGGCCCCGATCAGCTTCACCGAGCAGGGCGACTCCATCCGTCTTAGCATTCCCAATCTGGTCGAGGTCCAGGCGCGCAAGGCACGCTTGCGCGAGGATGCCCATCCGGGTTCATTTCTCTGGTACGGGCCCTTCGTGCCGCTTCGCAACTCGTCGCTGGTTACTGCCTTGAACTATGAATACCAGGGCATAGACTTCCAGCACCAGTGGCAGGATTTGATGCCGAGCATCAATGGTTACTTGGGCGAGTTCGAGTTAAAGGTCGGTAGCTAACGGTCCGAGCCGTAGGGGGACGGTTTGCCGTCCCCTGCATGGTGCGTCCCTCACCGGCCAGCGTAGGGCGAGCCCTACCGCCTTTTTTCGACTTAGGTCATTCGCCGGAACCTCGCCGGCGCGAACGCGCGCCAAGTGGCTCGCATTTTCCGGGACATCGTGCGGTTCGTTCTGCTATACTCCCCCGCCTGTTGAGGACGCGCATTGCCTCCACACCGCGTTCGTAGTGGCGAGTTTACCTCGCCATGTGGCGACTTCGCCGAGGAAGTGATTCCCATGCTTTTCAAAGCTCTCAGCGCTGCCGTTTTCGGCATCGACGCCTACCCCGTCGAGGTCGAGGTGGATATTTCGGCCGGCCTGCCCAACTTCACCACGGTGGGTCTTCCCGATGCCGCGGTGCGGGAGAGCCGCGAGCGCATTAAATCCGCCATCAAGAATTGCGGCCTCGAGTTTCCCTTCCAGAACATTACCGTCAACCTCGCCCCGGCGGATGTGAAGAAGGAAGGTTCCGGATTCGACCTAGCCATTGCGCTAGGAATCCTGGGCACCACAGGTGTTCTCTTGAAAGCCGACCTCAAGGACACTTTGTTTCTGGGCGAGCTTTCCCTCGATGGCGGCCTGCGCCCCATTAAAGGCGCGCTGTCGATTGCAGCCATGGCGCGGCAGAAGAACTTCAAGCGGATTGTCCTGCCGGTCGAGAACGCCAGTGAGGCGGCGGTGGTCGAGGAGTTGGGGACTTACGGCTTGCGCTCTTTGCCGGAAGTGCTGGACTTCATCAACGAGACGCGCGAGTTTACGCCCGCCAAAGTGGATTGCGCCGCCCTGCTGGCGCAAGCCAGCCAGTACAACGTGGACTTCCGCGACGTCAAGGGGCAGCTTCACGCCAAACGCGCCATCGAAGTGGCCACTGCCGGAGGCCACAACATCCTGATGATCGGCCCGCCGGGCGCGGGCAAGACCATGCTGGCCAAGCGCATCCCCACCATCCTTCCGCCCCTGACCTTCGATGAGGCCATCCAGACCACCAAAATCCACAGCGTCGCCGGCGTGCTCGAGCCGGGCGCGGGCCTGGTCGGGACGCGTCCCTTCCGTTCTCCCCACCACACTATTTCAGACGCCGGACTGATTGGTGGCGGGGCCGTGCCGCGCCCCGGGGAAGTGAGCCTGGCGCACAATGGCGTGCTGTTCCTCGACGAGTTGCCGGAATTCCAGCGCAACGTGCTCGAGGTGCTCCGCCAGCCGGTCGAGGACGGCACCGTCACCATCTCACGCGCCGCCATGTCCCTGACTTTTCCCTCGCGCTTCATGCTGGCCGCCGCCATGAACCCCTGCCCTTGCGGCTTTTTCAATGATCCCTCGCGCGAGTGCACCTGCACCCCGCCCCTCATCCAGCGCTACGTCTCGAAGATTTCCGGGCCGCTCCTCGACCGCATTGATATCCACATCGATATGCCCGCCGTCCGCTATCAGGAGCTGCGCCAGGACTCGGGCGGCGAGAGCTCCCAGGAGATTCGCGAGCGCGTCATGCAAGCCCGCCAGCGCCAGTTACGCCGCTTCCCCGGCGAAAAGATTTACTGCAATGCGCAAATGAGCTCGCGCCAGATTCGCAAGTACTGCAACATCTCCGCCGACTGCGAGCGATTGCTCGAGAGCGCCATGTCGCGCTTGGGCCTCAGCGCCCGCGCCCACGACCGCATCCTGAAAGTGGCGCTCACCGTTTCCGACCTCGCCGGCGCTGACGCCATCGGCACAGACCAAATCTCCGAAGCCATCCAGTACCGCTCGCTCGACCGTAATTACTGGACGTAGGAAGAGCAGTGGCTAGTGGTTAGTGGCTGGTGGCGGCTCAGTTTGATTCTTGTAGCGGCGGTCTCTGACCGCCGGACTTGAATTCTCAAGGAATTCCGGCGCTCGGAGAGCGCCGCTACAGCAAACTGCACCGCTACCTCAGTGGCTGGTGGCTAGTGTAGTGTCCAGGAAATGGCTGGACAACGCCTCTTCCCGTAGCGCCGGCATCCTGCCGGCAGATGCCGCCGGGACGGCAGCGCTACATTGTCCACTCAATTGGTGGACACTACACTAGTGATTCCAGCGTTAAGCACCTCCGGCGTGTTACTCTATGTCGAGAGGCCAAGCAGCCTGATCGGGGAGGGAGATCGCCATGGGTCTGACCACGCTTGAAATAGAAGTAGGGAATCCTGCCAACCCGCAGACCACAGAGAAGGTCGAATTCCTCATCGATTCGGGCGCGGTATATTCCGTGGTGCCCACGTCAATTTTGGAGAGGCTTGGTATTCACCCACTGACGGCCCAGGAGTTCCGGCTGGCAGACGGTAGCAAGATCACGCGTAACAAAGGCATCGCCCTTTTCAAGTACGGTGACCGGATCGGTGGAGCCGACGTCATCTTCGGTGAGGATGGCGACAGCGTGCTATTAGGCGCCTTCACCCTCGAGGCGCTTGGCCTGTCGCTGGACCCCCTGCGCAGGGATCTCAAGCCGCTGCCGATGATTCTGGCTTCGGGTCAGTCGTAGCGGCGATCCCGCGTCTGCGGGATCGCCAACTGGCGGCGTAAAGCCACCTCTTCATCAATCTGCACCAGGACCTTAGTCGCTGGTGGCTAGTGGCCAACGGCTCGACCATGGTCGCCCTTCTCTGCGAACTCTGTGGCCTCTGTGGTGAGTCTTTTTTGGTTGCGGCAGGTGAGGGGTCTCTTAGTTACAATTGCAGGGACACAAGCAGCAGGCTTTGCGGGGATTTATGGCAAAGAAACGACCGTCAACTCGCGGTGGGAAACTCGAACCTGCGCTTGCGGCCAAGCAAACCCACAGCGAAGACGGCGTAGATCTCACCCTCATTCGCTGGATGCTTTCGCTCACGCCCGCTGAGCGTCTGCAAGTCCTCCAGCAATCAGTACAATCTCTCCTGAGGCTTCGGGACCGTTGGCAAAGGCCACAACTACGGCCAACTTCTCGATGAGACTGTCGAACTGGATATCGGTGAAGGCCTCAAGGTTCGAGTTTCGAGCCTGGAGAGCCTGATTAAAACTAAGGAAGAAACCGGCCAAGAAAAGGACCGAGCCGTTCTGCCTGTCCTGCGCCGCGTCTTGGAAGAAAGAGCCAAAGCTTAAGTGGCTAGCGGACTGCGCTCTAGCCATCGAGACGAAAATCGCCTCTCAACTACTATTCCCAAGGTTTTTTACGGCGCGCAAGGGTTTTTGGTCTGGAATCTTAAATCTGGAATCTTCGATGCGGCCGACATGCCACGCGGTGGTCATCCCCTAACACCTGACGCCCGCTGCCTGGCACCTGCTCTCAAGGCCACTGCACGTCCAAGGCGTAGACTTCGTCGATGCGGGTGTCGCCAACAATCAGAGGGGAGCGGTCCAGCGCCACGCCGATCCAGTCGTCAACCAGCCCCGCGAAACTCTTTAGACTCGCCACCCGCTCAAGCTTCTGGCTCGCGATGTCTACGCGGTAAAGCCCTGGGTCTGCCGCGTACGTATGGAAGTAAACACATTGACTGTCGCGCGACCAAGACAGATTGCGTATGGCCTCCTGCTTTGCCAACGTGACCCACTTGTGCGTCTTGAGGTCATAGAGTAGCGCTGCCGGGCAGTGTGACAAGCCCCCTTTGGCCTCGTCACCCAAAGCGAGAGCTGCAATGTAGCGCCCATTCGGCGACCACCGTGGCGTCCACAGCCGCGTCGAGCGGGGCAGAGTTGAGAGTTTGTGGCTTCTCAGGTCGAACACATGAATGGCCATTTCGGACCTGTGCGCGCCATGAAGAACGTCCCCGAACACCAGGAAGCTCCCGTCCCGAGACCAGGTTGGAATACCTTCTTCTCCCGCTCCCGGAATCAGTTGCTGGGCCTGCCCGCCGTCAGCAGGGACAACGCAGGCCTTATACTGTTTTTCGCCGGATACAGTCATGTAGGCGATTTGCTTGCCATCAGGCGACCAATGAGGCGAGTAAACTTCCGCGCCGGCAACGGTCAGCGGCATCGCGCCGCTTCCATCCAGCCGGCTTCGCCAGAGCGTACGTTCAGGTTGCCGTACGTAGGCAATCCACTTTCCGTCGGGAGAGAAGTCCATGTCGCCGGCCAGGCCAGTTGGGAAATACGCGGCGAACGTCCTCGACTTCAGGTCGTACCGTACTAACTCCTTCTTGTATTGTCCGCCGAGCACGAACAGCTTCTTGCCGTCCCGGCTTGGTAGCGGCGCGCTATTTTCACCAAGACCGGCGTTGATTCGCATCGGCTCTCGACACCCCCAGCGGAACGGATTGCAGTTCTCACGTCGCGCCCAGATGGCTCGCTCGCCCCCCACGCGCACAACGAAAAGAGAGTAACTCCCATCGGCGGTCCATGCTGGTTCCGTAGCCGAATACTTCCACCCGAGAGGCACAGGGTGAGGCTGGCCTCCCGCCGCAGGAACCTCCCAAATGGACTCTACTTCGCTCCTGGGGTCTCGCTGCAAGAAACGCAAGGACTTCCCGTCCGGCGACCAGCGCAGATCGCCTGGCTGCCCCTCGACCGACGCCACCTTACGCGGGCTTTCCCCGTGCCGTCCCGCCACGAACAGGCAGTGGATGCCGTCGCTGTATGCAATCACTGCTCTATCAGGGGACCAAGTGGGCCATACGCCCTGCAAACCGCCCAGGATCTCCGGGGCTCCGCTCACAACGGGCCAAACCAGCAGCCTCCCTCCTCCAATTCCCGGAACTGTTCCCCAACCGACTAGGTCTGACCCGTCGGGTGCAATGTCCGAGATCGTGGCATCGGGTGAAGGGAGTGGAGAAGTGGTGGGGCTACCTCCCACGGTTGGCACGACGGCCAGCACCCATCTGCCGTCAACTCTTTCCTCGAAATAAAGCCTCGACCCATCCGTAAGCAGCGGGCCCTTCTTCTCCCGGCCGTCATGGGTGAGCGCTCGATGATCACGGACCACGGGCGCCGGCAGCGGTCGCACGAACCAGTAACCCAGAGCCAGCGCCAAAACGCCCACGCACCCGGCGACGACCGCGACAGGATGGCGACGCAGCTCCGCAAGCCCACTTCGTAGGGGCGCCCCTTGTGGGTGCCCACCGTCGGCCTCTTCGGCACCCTGGCCGTGCCCTTCAACTCTTTCCTCCGACCGGCTCGTCGCCACTTCGCTCACCGTGCCGACGAACTGGTACCCACGTTTCGGAAATGTTACGATGCACTGGGTATCCCCGAGCCCCTCAGCTATGGTTTTCCGCAACAGCGAAATGTTACGGGCGATGCTCCCTTCTTCAACGAAGGTGTCCGGCCCCCAAACCGCTTTCATCAACTCCTCTTTGCTCACCACCTTACCGTGGTTTTCAACCAATACCAGCAGCGTATCGAAGACCTTTGGCTCGAGCGGCAGAGCTTCGCCCCCGTGTCGCAGCACCCGCGAAGACACGTCGACGCAAAACGGGCCGAATTCGTAGGAGTGAGGCGGCTGGCTGGACATCGAAACCTTCAGAAATTCTTAAGCGTTTCTCAAGGACATCCGGAACCCTTCCCGAATACTTTCCGCCGCTACCGGATCGTGTGCAGGATGGTTTCGATCCGGGACGTAGCGGATTCTATCAAAGTGACGTTGTCGACTGCAACTTGCACTCGGATGCGGAGTCGCCGGCGAGGTGATGTGGTATCATTTTGGGTGGCGCTTTGAACCGCCGTCGATCTCACAACGGCGGGAATTGAGACCGTGCACAACTGGAATGTGACTCTTTTCGAATCACTGGTCATTCCCGCGCAAGCGGGAATCCAGACCGTGAAGTGGGCACTCCCGATGGTCTGCCAGGTGGATTCCCGCTTGCGCGGGAATGACTGCGGTCTGCGGGGTCCACATCCAGCAAGTGACACCAGTACTCAAGAGCCATACAAAGGAGGAGTGGATATGAGGTCCAATCGTCAATTTCTTACGAGGTCTCTCAAGTGGTTATTGTTACTTGTGTGCTTGGCCTGTCTCGCGCCGGGCAAAGATCGGCGCGACCGAATTGCCAGCGCGGACACCGGCCGTGGCGATTTTCAAGCAAAGGTGGCTCGCCAAGCTCGGCTTGCCGGGAGCTACGGGAAAATTCCTCTGAGCTTTGAAGCCAACCAAGGCCAGACGGACGCGCGTGTCAAGTTCCTCGCGCGCGGGCCGGGCTACACAATGTTCCTGACCGGCGATGGGGTGGCGCTAGAACTGCAGGATTCAGGACCCAGGATTCAGGATTCAGGAAGTAGAGCCAAGCCTTTCGAAGCCCTGGGTGCGTTGCAACGGACAACGGACGAAGGACGACGGACAACGGACCATGGACGACGGACAACGAACCACGTCCTGCGGCTGAAGCTCCTCAATGCGAATCAACATGCCACTGTTGCCGGCGCCAGCGAGCTTCCCGGCAAAAGCAACTACTTCATCGGCAACGACCCTAAGAAGTGGCGGACTAACGTCCCCACTTACGCCCGGGTGAAATACGAAGGTGTCTACCCCGGCGTGGACTTGGTCTTCTACGGCAACCAGCGGCAACTCGAGCACGACTTCGTGGTTGCGCCGGGGGCTGATCCTGGTCGAATTTCGCTCCGACTCGAAGGTTCAAAAAAGCCGTCAGTCGACGCCGAAGGCAACCTGGCCATAGGGGTGGAGGGCGGGGAAGTTCGTTTCGAAAGGCCGCTGATCTACCAGGAGGGCAATGGCACGCGGCGGGAAATCCCCGGCGGGTATGTCCTGAAAGGCGCCCGCGAAGTGGCCTTCAAAGTGGAGGCCTACGATCCCACCAAGCCACTCGTGATTGATCCGGTGCTGGCGTACTCGACGTACCTTGGGGGCAGCACCTCTCTTCGCGATAACGGCAATGCCATCGCCGTGGACTCCTCGGGCAACGCCTACGTGACCGGCGTTACGAGTTCCAGCAACTTCCCGACGACCGCGGGGGCGTTCCAGATCTCATTGGCAGGCACTGGAAACGCCTTCGTCACCAAGCTGAATCCCGGCGGCTCGGCACTTGTCTACTCCACCTATCTTGGCGGCACCAGCGTTGATGAGGGCTATGGCATTGCCGTGGATTCTTCGGGCAACGCCTACGTGACGGGCCAAACCAACTCCAGCAACTTCCCGACGACCGCGGGGGCGTTCCAGACCACGCTGGTAGCACTGTCAGGCAGCTATAACGCCTTCGTCACCAAGCTGAATCCCAGCGGCTCGGCGCTTGTCTACTCCACCTATCTTGGCGGGAGTAGCTACGATAAGGGCCTTGGCATCGCCGTGGACTCCTCGGGCAACGCCTACATGACCGGTAGTACCGTCTCCACCAACTTCCCGACCACCGCTGGGGCGTTCGAGACCTCACTGGCGCAGGGTGAGAACGCTTTCGTCACCAAGCTGAACCCCAGCGGCTCGGCGCTTGTCTACTCCACCTACCTCGGCGGCAGTAGGGAGGATTGGGGCACTGGCATCGCCGTGGACTCTTCGGGCCACGCTTACGTGACCGGCCTTGCTCATTCCAGCAACTTCCCGACGACCGCGGGTGCGTTCCAGGCCTCACTCGCAGGCGGTTTTAATGCCTTTATCACCAAGCTGAACCCCGGCGGCTCGGCACTCGTCTACTCCACCTATCTTGGCGGCAGCGGCGACGATATCGGCGATGGCATCGCCGTGGATTCTTCGGGCAACGCCTATGTAGCTGGTTATGCCACTTCCACCAACTTCCCGACCACCGCGGGGGCGTTCCAGACCACACTGGCAGGCAGCAGTAACGCCTTCGTCAGCAAGCTGAATCCCGGCGGCTCGGCGCTCGTCTACTCCACTTACCTTGGCGGCACTGGCGGAGAATCCGGCGATGGCATCGCCTTGGACTCTTCGGGCAACGCCTACGTGACTGGCTGGACCGAGTCCACCAACTTCCCGACGACCGCGGGTGCGTTCCAGACCACACTGGCAGGCAGCAGTAACGCCTTCGTCACCACGCTGAATCCCGGCGGCTCGGCGCTTGTCTACTCCACCTATCTTGGCGGTAGCAGTAATGATGTCCCCTCTGGCATTGCCGTGGATGCTTTGGGCAACGCCTGTGTGACCGGCCGTACCAATTCCAGCAACTTCCCAACAACCGCGGGGGCGTTCCAGACTTCACTGGCAGGCACCTTAAACGCCTTCGTGGCCAAGTTCGAAAATACTCCACGGGCACAGGTCGCCAATTTGGCGAATACCGTGAAGGCCCTTGTCATCGCCGGATCACTCAATCTCCGCCTGAGCCAATTCCTTCTTGCCCCGCTCAACGCAGCGCTGACCGCTTTGGGTGATCCTAGCCAGGAAGCCGCCTCACGGGCTGCCTTGGAGCCTAGCTATGCCACGGACTCACAGGCCGCCTCGGATGGTGGCCGCACCATGGCGGCAGTTCAGGACCTAGGGGAGTTTATCGCGCGGGTTCGACTTCTGGTCATTTTCCGGGCGCTGACGACCGCGGAGGGCCAGACCTTGATTAATGCAGCCAATAGCCTCATCGCGGCCCTTCGGGGTTGACGGTTTAGCGTGGGGCTGGCCCGGGTCGTCCGCAGAGGGAGACCTGAGACAGTTGAGCGGAATTCAGTTTTGCCCCTTGACCGCGGCGGAACACGCCTCCACCCGGGCGGCGACGAGGGTGATTTGTCTAACCTCCTGCAAATCACCCTCGCCCGCCGTTGTAGGGGCGCGCCTTGACGTGCCCGCGGCTGTACCGCAGGCCCAGGCAGCAATAAGCGCTAACTTAAGCGCGAAGCGTGGACCGTGAATGCCCGAAGGGCATTAAGATCATTCGCGGGAATTCACAGGTTGGCTCCCCTCCTTCGAAGGTGTGAAAGAATCGGATGCACGCGCTGTAGCGGCGCTCTATGAGCGCCGATGTACGTGAAAACAAAAGACCGGCGGTCATAGACCGCCGCTACAGCGCGATTTTTTCACAGCCCATCATGAGCTATAGCTCGCAACTGGGATGAAAATGAGCACTCCTGTGTGACGTATTCAAGTTAACGATTGTAAATTCAAGTACTTACGAGCAGCTCACAGGCCAAGCCTATTTTCGAGCTTCTTAGTAAGGAGGGGGCCAGGGGTGGTTGCGGTAAAGAATAAACTGGGACAGAACACCAGAAAAGGCCAAGGCTCTCGACTTTTATTCTGCTCAGGGACATCCTGTCTCTTGACAGGCAGAGTTTAGTAGGCTATACTACTGCGGTCAAGCTGGGCTAGTGGTAGGGCCTTGCGGAAGGTGCTGCGGCAAGGCTGCCGCCCGCCCCTGGCATCTTCGCAAACGGGGGACGAAAAGCCCGCAAGGATCGGGTTTTGAAGGGGACATTACGCTTTTGATTCGCAGACGAACTTTACGGAACAAACCTGGAATGTCGATGAAAAGAAAGGACAGGACCGAAAAGTCGAGAAGTCGAGGAGTCCAGAAGTCGAGAGTCGAATGCCAGAGCAAAGTCGACCGGCACCCTACGGCGCATTTCTTAACTCCTCGACTCTCGACTCTCGTAATTGACGGAACAAACCTGGAATGTCGATGAAAATAAAGGAGCCAGCTAAAAGTCGAGAGGTCAGGTAGTCGTGTCATTTGCACGATTCAGTCGCGCCAGACCACACGTCATTCCCGCGAAGGCGGGAATCCAGTCCGCATGGCACCCGGTTCCAAAGGCATGCCGAATGGATTCCCGCCTTCGCGGGAATGACGCTGGGTCCGGGACGCGCCAATTGTTCAAATGACGCCAGCACCAGAAGTCAAGGAGTCGAGAAGTCTAGGTGGGAGCAGAGTCGACTCGCTGTCCTAGGACGTGCTGCTTTGACTCCTAGACCCTCGACTCCTCGACTGCTCGACTCTCAAATCGACGGAACAAACCGGGAATGTCTATGAAAACAAAGGAACGAGTCAAGAAGTCAATGAGTCGAGAACTCTAGAGTCGAATGTGGGAGCAGAGTCGACTGCCTGTCCTGGGGCGTGCTGTTTTGACTCCTAGACCCTCGACTCCTCGACTGCTCGACTCTCAAATCGACGGAACAAACCGGGAATGTCTATGAAAACAAAGGAACTAGTCAAGAAGTCAATGAGTCGAGAACTCTAGAGTCGAATGTGGGAGCAGAGTCGACTGCCTGTCCTGGGGCGTGCTGTTTTGACTCCTAGACTCTCGACTCCTCGACTGCTCGACTCTCAAATTAACGGAACAAACCGGGAATGTCTTTGAAAACAAACGACCGAGTCAAGAAGTCAAGGATTCGAGAAGTCAAGAGTCGAATGCGAGAGCAAAGTCGACCGGCAGCATGAGGGCTCGTTTGTTAACTCCTCGACTCTCGACTCTGGACTCCTCGACTTCCCCGGAACAAACCGGGAATATCTATGAAAATAAAGAATTGCTGCCTCTCGACTCTCGACTCTGGACTTTCGACTATCAAAAACTTGCACCGGCTATAGAAAAACTCGAGATTGATCCTTGGGGAGGCGGTACTTGACTCGGGGCAATCCCAGTGTCACAATAAAGAAGTACAGACGAATATGCAGAATGGTAGACAACAATGACCCTGAACATCAAGGACCCGGAAGCCCATCGGCTCGCCCTGGCCATTGCCAAAGAAACCGGCGAGACGATGACCAGAGCCGTGACCGAAGCACTGCGCGAACGCTATGAGCGTCTACAAAGCCGCCGAGGCAAAGCTTCCGTCGAGGAACTGTTGGCGATCGCCAAGCGGGCTTCCGCCCAAGTCAAACGACCGTACCTTGATCACGCCGAATTCCTCTATGACGAACGAGGCCTCCCCAAATGATCTTGGACACTTCCGCACTCGCCGCCATCTTCTTCGGGGAGCCCGAGGCCGTACTCTACACCCAGCTCATCCATGGCGCGGACCGCTGCCTGATCAGCGCCGCGAGCTTCCTGGAACTTTCTATCGTCATTGAGGGCCAAATCGGGCCAGACGCGGGGCGCCAATGCGACGCCTTCTTCCGCCGGGCCGACATCATCATCGAACCGCTCACCGTTGAGCAGGCATATCTGGCGCGCCAGGCCTTCCTCGACTTCGGCAAGGGCCGCCATGCAGCCGGCTTGAACTTTGGGGACTGCTTTTCCTACGCTCTTGCCAAGATCACCGGCGAGCCACTTCTCTTTAAGGGAGAGGGCTTCAAGAAGACCGACATCGCGTCGGTCCTTTAAGCGCCCGACGAACAAGTCAAGAGTCAAAACGCAAATGGCAAAGCCGCGGAACCTCTGCAATAATCTAAGCGTGCCGTTCCTGGGATTTTGCGATTTGACTTGTTCTTGCGTACTGGCAGCGGGCACGGAGTGAAGGCGGCAGCTTCGCAGGCTTCGCTGCCGCACTCCAAGACAGAAGGTGTCCATTGAGCTCCTCTCGTAGCCTTCGACCACGAATTCTGCTGGCCTTCCCTGTCCTCGCCTTATTCCTCGCCGGCCTGACGGCGCGTGGCGAGCTCGTTGAATGGCTGCAAAACCTCGAGGGCAACGGCCGGTTCGAGGCGGTGTTCTTCCGCACCGTGACGCTGTTGGGCGCTCCCGTAAGCGTTCGCCGCCTGCCGGGCGAAGCGCGCAACGCTTTGAACGATCTCGTCTCGAAGTCTCCCAACGACGCCGAAGTCTACCGCATGCGCGCCCGCGCTGACGAAGCGCAATTGGATTTCGCGGCTGAAGAGGCGGATTGGCAGAAGTATACCCAACTCGCGGGCGATAAGGCCGACGCCGAGTTGCAGCTCGCCGATTTTTATCATCGCCGCTTGCGCCCCCTGGACGAGGTCAAGGCGTTGGACGCCGTTACGCAAGCGCCCCCCTCTCCCGCGGATAAGCTGCGGCCCTCGAGCCAGCAGCGGGCCTGGCAGGCGTTCGAACGCATTTTCGAGGTCATCCGCCTCCAGGCTTTGCCTGATACGCTTGCCCTCGAGCAATACACCGCCTGGCTGGCGCGCTACCCGAAGGCGCCGGCAGCTTATTCCCGGTTCTTTAATTTTCTTGTTGCCGGGAACCATGAAGCCGAAGAATCAGGAAGCGGAATAGTCCAAGGTCAACGGGACTTCTCGACTTCTCGACTCTCGACTTCTCGACTTCCTTCCGAGGCCGAGCAGCTCATTCGCCGTTACGCGAAGGCGTTTCCACGCGACACGGTGTTTCCCATCCAAGCTCGCGCCACCTTGGCCTTCCAGCGCGGCTCGACGGACCAGGCGCTGGCCCTCTACGACCGCAGCTTCCAGCCGCTTTGGCCGCCCGCGCTCGTCCAGAACTATTTTGATCTGCTGAAAGAAACCCACCGCTTGCGCGATTTCCTCAGACGCGCCCACGCCGCCGTCGCCGCCCATCCCAGCGACGTGGCCGCTGCGGCGCGCCTCTTCTACTACTACCAGCAACAGGGCAATTCGGGCGAAGCCCTGCGCGCGCTCATCGAGTATCGGCTGCGCATGGAGAAATCGAACGCCGTCTGGAAAGGCGACCAACTCTGGACGCTTGCTCGTCTCTTCGATGGCGCCCACGCGTACAACGAAGCCGCGCGCGGCTATTACGCCCTTTACAGCTTGCCGGGCGTCGAGCCGGCGCTGCAAGAGAAGGCCCTGGCGGGAATCGCCAACCTGCTCCTGACCGCCCCGGAGGAGCCGATCGAATTCGGCAGCAACTCGATTGCTTTCCTCCGCGACATCGGCGCCCTGGATCCCTACCCAGGTTTCTGGAACGGGATTCTCTCCCTGCTGCTCAACTCCCAATCGCCTGCCTCTCAATACTCGCAGGCCGAGGGGACCGCCACGGCGTATTTTCACCGCGCGCGCGCGGCCGAGCTAGTCGCGCTGTTCGACGAGCGTTTTCCGCAATCCCTCGAGCGCAGCGAACTTCACGCCAGGCTGCTGGATGCCTATGCTGTCTATGGAATGGATGAGGCCATCCTCCGGGCGAGCCGCCAGTTCCTTAATTCATTCCCCAGGGCGCCCCAGCGCGTCCACGTGGCGATGTTGATGGCGGATTCGTATGCGCGCAAGGATATGGTGAAGGAAGAGCTCGCGCTCTACGACCAGCTTCTGGCCGAGCTGGCCGCGCGCGCCGAGCACATTCCGCTGGGCGAGCCCGGCAGCGCGGACACCGCGATGGTGGAACAGCCCGGGGCCACAGAGCAACCCGAAGGTGTAGGGCCGAACAGCGTTCGGCCCCCGGCGGTGGAACAGCCCGGGACCACAGAGCAACCCGAAGGCGAAGAGACCGGGGCAGGCCAAGCATCTCGAGCCCTAAGCGTGTCTCCCGTCCCCGGCGGCGGAGCGTACCGGGTAGGCGCGCGCCGGCATACGCGCCGCATGTTCTTCCCGCCCGGTGTGCGGCCGGCCGAGACTCAGCCGGGGCAACCGTCCGGGGCGCGGTCTCCCGAATACTCCCAAGTGCTCGAACGTTACATTTCGCGCCTGGTTGCCCTAGGGCGGCCGCTCGCGGTCCTCGAGCTTTTCCGTCGCGAGATGGATCACAACCCAAACGACCCGGGCCTCTACGAGCGTCTGGCCACATTTCTCGACCAGAATCACATGGACGATCGCATCGAGGTAGTTTATAAAAAGGCCCTCCAGCAGTTTCCCGATCGTTCCTGGTACCAGAAGCTGGCGCGCTGGTATTTGCGCCGGGAAGAACGGCAGCAGTTTGAGGAGCTCACACGGCAGGTCATCCAGACCTTTTCCGGTACGGAGCTCGAGGAATACTTCCAATCGGTGGTGTCGAGCGGCCCGGTGGCGCCTCAACTGTATGTTCAGTTGAACCTCTATGCGCGCCAGCGCTTTCCTCACAATCTAACCTTTGTGAAGAACTTGCTGGATGCGTACCGCTCCCGGCCGACTTATAACCGGCAGGCCTGGGACGCGCTGATCCGGCAGTATTGGTTCTATGACGACACCATGCGCTCGGTGTTCTTCGCTTATTTGTCCAGCGGCGGCGAGCTCGATTCGGAGCTTCAGACGGTGCGCGCTTCCGTCCTCTGTAAGGGCGCGTTGCCATGCGCCCCTGCGACACTCGGCGCCCAGAGCGCGGCCGGGAATTGGACAGAGCTGACCCAGGCCAATCCCGCCGCCGCACATTTCATCGCCGAGGCGGAGATTTGGCGCTCCCACTTTGAATCCGCTGCGCCCGTCAGCAAGGCAATCGCGGAGTCCTATCCGGCTGACTTCGAGATGGGCCGGCGCGCTTCCTCGCTCTTCCGCTCGCTTGCCCCCTTCAATCCTCAATACACGGAGACCGCCGTAAGCATTGAAGAAACCCTCTCGAAATGCAGTCCTGGTGACCGCGACCTCGACATCCGTATCGGCGATATCTACGCCGACCGCGAGATGTTCGCCAAGGCGCGCCCGTACTGGAATCGCGTGCCGGGTCTCGAGCCCGGCAACTCGGATTCGTTCCTCGAGTCGGCGACGGTTTTCTGGGACTACTTCCTGTTTGGCGATGCGTTGCGCGTGATCAATGAGGCGCGCCAGAAATTCTCGAATCCGGCTCTTTTTGCTTACCAGGCCGGCGCCGTCTATGAAGGCCGGCGGGAGTTTGGGCGCGCGGTAGGCGAATACCTGAAAGGGGCCCTGAGTTCAGCGGGCGACTCCGCGTCGCGGGCACGGCTGTTGCGCCTTGTCAAACGTCCCAGCTTGCGCCCCACCATCGAACAGGCCAGCGCGCAGGCGGCCAGCGGCGACAATCCGGACTTGAATGCAGTTTCCCTGCGCATTGACGTGCTGGGGGCGCTTAACCAACGCGCCGCGCTCGAGACCTTTCTCACCCATCTCGCGCAGGGAACTGCTTCGCTCGATCTTCTGGCGCAGATCCAGCCGGTGGCGGAGCGCTACGGTTTCGACAACCTTCGCACCCTCATCCTCGAGCGCCAAATCGCTCTCCTGGCTGACCCGGTGGAGAAGTTGCAGCTCCGCCTTCAGTTGGCCCGCTTTTACGAATCGAAAGATCAGCTCGAGCAGGCTCGCGCCTTGATGGAGAGCGTCCACAACGAGAACCCGCTGCTGCTCGGCGTAATCCGCTCGAGCGTGGATTTCTACTGGCGCAACAAGATGTGGGACCCTGCCATCGAGACTTTGCTCGCAGCGGCCAAATCCGCTTACCCCGAACTCAGCCGGCAATTCAGCCTCGAGGCGGCAGGCAAAGCGGCGGAAGTCAAGGAATGCGCGCGCGCCCGCGAGGTGCTCACCGCGCTGCTCCAGGTCGAGCCCTACAACGCCGATTATCTCGCCGCGCTGGCGGACACCTACGCTCGTGAAGGCGACGACAAATCTCTGCGCGGCTTTTACCTGGCCAAGATCCAGGCCTTCCGCGACTCGAATCTCTCTCGCGAGGAGAAAACGGCTCGCATCGCGGCGCTTCGGCGGGGACTCATTCCGGCGCTCGTGCGGCTGAAGGATTTCGCCGGGGCCGTCGACCAGTACATCGAAATCCTCAACCAGTACCCGGAAGACGACGGACTGGCGCAGGAGGCCGCGGCTTTCGCCGATCGCAACGCCCGGCGCCGGCAACTGCTCGATTACTACGCCAAGGCCAGCGCCGATTCGCCCAAGGACTTCCGCTGGCCAATGGTCCTGGCGCGTATCGAGACTTACTTCGAGGATTATTCCGCGGCCATCGCGGCCTACACTCGAGCCCGCGCGGTGCGGCCCGACCGCACGGATTTGTTGGCGGCGCAGGCCGGCCTCGAGGAACGCTTGATGCGCTTCGACGACGCCCTGAAGAGCTACTCGCGCCTCTACCAGCTAACCTTCCAGAATTCCGCCTGGATGGAGAAGGTGGCGGAGGTCGAGGCGCGCGAGGACCGCGCCGATGCAGCAGTCGCGGCGCTCGCGAAGGCTTTGGTGGAAGGCCGTCCGGAAAAGCCTGAGCTCTATTTCGCCGTCGCTGATCGCCTGGTGGGCTGGAATATGCTCGCCCAGGCTCGGCCATTCGCGGAGCGCGGCGTTGCACTCGCCGGCAAGGATCTGCTGATTCGGCCCGAGAATTTCAATGGAGCGCTCACCTATGTCACCGTCCTCACCCGCCTGGGTGATTACAGTACTGCCTACGCGCGTTTGCGCGAGGCCGCGAACGCGCTGCGCGACCGGAAGATCGAGCCCAATTTGATTCCGTTCCTCTCCGCCATGGGCAGCGTGGTGAAAGAATACTACACGCCCGAGCAAAACGCCGCCTTCGCCGGCTTCCTTCTGAAACAGAAGGAAGGAATGGAAGCAACCGACTTCAACCAGACGCTCATCCCCCTGGCTCAGTACGCGGGACTCGCGGACCTCGAGGCAGGCTGGCGTTATATGGTAATGATGGCCAGCCCCGGGTCGCCCGAGGCCCAAGCCATGGAGACGCGCCTGGCCGAGCTGCAGAAGCAGCGCATGCGCTTCGACGAATACGGCGCGCAGCTCGAAGCCTACTGGAAGGTTTTCCCCTCCAGGCCGGGCAAGGACTCCATCCTTCAAAGGGCTGCTGATAGTTACGGCGCGGCTGGAAATCGAGTCGCGGAATTGCGGGTGCTTCAGCAGGCCTTCGAGGGGCAAGGCTTCTACGGCGAGCCTCTCCGCCGCTATCTCGATCTGTTGTCCATGGAATCGCCCGAGCTGCTCGTAACCATCGCCGGCGGGGCGCACCCGGATCAGGTGCGCGACGCCGCGGCGACAACGGCGCTCGAGACGGGGAAAGTCGATCTGGCCCTCCAGGCCGTTGCCGCGCGCGGCACACGCCTGCCGCCCGTTTGGACTCGAGCCTACACGGGCCTGGTGGGGCTCTATTATTCCGACCGCTCGCCCGCCATCAATTCGGCTTTTCAGCAGGCGCTCGATACACGCACGATTGGCGAGCGTGTGGCTCGCCCGCCGGACCGCGACGATACTCTGGCCGGCAATGCGTGGTTCTATTATGGAATGCGTTACGGTGAGTATCTTTCGATTACTCAGCTTGGTAATGCCGAGGATTACTTGCCGGCCGCGCTCGAGGGTACTCCGGCCAGTTCGGATGCCTACTTCACGCTCGCCGATTATTACCGCGAGGCGGGCCAGCCCGGCGCCGCGCTCGAGGATTTCGCGCACGTTCTCGAGCTGAGCTCTCATCGCGGTGATGCCCGCGACCGCAGGGCGCAGATTCTTTGGCAGCAGGGCAAGCAGGATGATGCCGTCAAGGAATGGCGGTTGGCGCTCGAGGCCTTCCGCGCGCAGGAGGACAGTCCCACGGTGCCGCAGGATTTCTGGTCGGATCTTCTCGCCACGCTCGAACACATCGGCGAGGCGGCGCGGACCCCCGGCGCTGGGGTCCGAGGCTTGTTCCCCCAGTTGCGTGATGAGGCCGATCGTGTCGTGCGGGCCTACGTCCGGCGCAACGGTAGTTATCGGGTCGATCCTATCCTGCACGGCGCCCTGGCTGCGGCGGGAGATCCGGCGCAGGGGGCGGATTGGCTCGTGGACCTTTCGGGCGCCGCTCAATCGCCCGTCCCATTCCTCTCGGAGCTTGTCGCCGCCCCGTGGTTTCCCGAGGGCCAGAAGGAGCCTGTCTATCGGCGGATCCTCGCTCTGGCCCAGGATGAAGCGGCTAAGACGTTTGGGGCGGAGCACTCCACCGCGCTCGAAACCTTGCATTACTGGCAGCTTGGTTGGATCGATTTTCTACTGGACAACGGTCGGGTGGCAGACGCCCAAAACGCGCTGAATGATCTTCCCGAGGATGTCCGCGACCCGCGCCAGCCTGAGATCGCGTCCCTTATGGTTCGCCTCGCGGTCCAGTCGAACCAGCTCGAGGAACTGCTCCAGCAGTTTCAGCAGGCTCCCGACAAGGCTCCCGCCCCGGATGTTCTGCGCAATATCGCATTGAGCCTGGAGGAAACGGTCCAGGATGTTGCGTCTCGCCCGGAGGGAGCGCGGGTGTCTCGCCCAGACGTAGCGCAGGCGCCTGGCCCGGACGTAGCGCGGGCGTCTCGCCCGCTGTCGCGGGAGCGTCCCGCTCCCGCAGCCGGGCGCGGGCAGGATACCCGTCCCGCAGGCGCGACAGGCGAGACGTCAGCGCTTGAGAGCGCCCGCCGGCTTCTCGAATACGTCTATACCGCCGCAATCGACGCACACGACTTTGCGCCTGCGAATTTTCTGGGGCTTGCCGAAGTTCGATTACAACAGGGTGATCTTGCGCGGGCGATGGCGCTGCTCGAGCGCATGAATCGCGTGGCGGGCGAGCCGTTTGGAAACCTGGCCGCTGCCGGAGACCTGCTGGTGAAGATGGGACACCCTGCGGAAGCTGTGGAATTTTACAGCCTGCGTGTGAAGGCTGTCCCGTGGGACAACGACGCCCGTCTGAAACTCGCACAGGCGGAAGCAGCGGCAAGTAGGCAGCGCAATGGTGCCATCCAATTGTTCGCAGCGTTGGCCTCCTCTCCTAATGCCGTCTATGCCACGCGCGCGGCGGCCGCCGAGTCACTGGGCGACCTCAAGGCGCCCGCGGCAAGCTCGGGCAGCGCCGAACTCGAGTGGTTGATTCGGGGCGGCGCCGTGGCTGGCGCTGAGTCACCTGGCTTTTACTATGCCCGCTTGCGAGCGGCGCGTGAAGCTGCCGATCCGGCAACCAAGATCCGTCTCCTGCTCGATGCCATCGCCCTACGTCCCGAGGACTCGACACCGGGCTTCGCGGCCTCTCCGCCCAACGCCACCCGTCCCGAGGGCGTATCGCCGCGCATTCTGCTGGCGCAGGCGGCGGCCACTGCCAATCGGAACGAACTCGCGGTGTCAGCGATAACACCGCTGCTCGATCAGAGCATCACCATCGATCAGGGGCGCCCTTCGCCGTCCAGTCGCGCCGGCCGCCGGTTTCGGAATTCGCGGCAAGCCCGCATGAACGAAGGGGAAGAAACTGGGCAGCCCGAACATTCTGATTACATGTGGAAGTCATTTCTTGCCAGCCAGGAGTTGAGCGTCAGCCAAAAATCGCAGCTTGCCGCCCAACTGGCCGGCGCTTTGGCGAAACTCAATCGGCTGGCAGAAGCGGCGCGCCTCTGGAAGGTAGCCTCGATGCTCGCCACGGATGATTCCCTGCGCTCCGGGACAAGCCGTGAACTCGAGCGCGTTCAGGCCCAACTTAAGCTCGAGCAGGCCGACCAAGAGCGGCGCCCGGTGATCACCAACCACCTCGAGCAGGAAGGTCTTGTCAGGCCTCGCCTGTTCAAACCGGGCGAGCCATCGATTGGTGGAGGTGCAGTAGCCCGCGGGGCAGGGCGGCAAGAACACCACCGCCCGCTTGCATCTGGAGAGAGGGCTGCCGTGCGGAGCGGGGAATTCGGAGGTACGCTGCAATGAGGAAAGTCTCGCTTCTCGTTCTCTGCCTCTTCAGCGCCTCCCTCACCATGGCCCCGCCCGGCCAGGCGCCCAAGCCATCTTCTTCCAGCCTCGCCGCCTTCATACCCGCCGGCTCGCTGCTCTACATCGAGTCACCGGACTTCGCCACCCTGGTAAACGACTGGAATGGGTCGAAGGAAAAGCAGAGGTGGCTTAAGAGCGGCAATTACCAAGTCTTCTCCCGTTCACGCCTCTTTCTGCGCCTCCAGGAGGCTCAAGGGCAATTCGCCGTGGCCGCGGGCGCCCCGCCGGACATGCCCTTGCTCGAGTCGCTGGCGGGCCGAGAGTCGGCGCTGGCGATCTACGATATCGGCAACCTGGAATTTCTCTACATCACCCGCATGACCTCCGCGCGCGCGGTGCAGAACGTGCTGTGGAGCAGCAGGGAGAAGTTCGAGCCGCGCAAGGCAGCGGACATTCCTTATTACGTTCGCACGGAACCTGAGAAGAACCGCCTGGTCGCCTTCGCGACTTCGGGCGACTACCTGCTGCTGGCCACTCGCGAGGACCTGATGGCCGGAGCGCTCAGCTTGCTCTCCGGCAGATCAAAGGTCGGGCTCGAGGAGGAGAGTTGGTATAAGAGCGCGGTTGGGGTGGCAGGGCCGTCCGGTGATTTGCGCCTGGTATTGAACTTGCCGCTCTTGGTCAAGTCGCCGCACTTCCGCAGCTACTGGATCGAGCGCAACGCTTCGGCGCTGAAACAATACTCCGTCGAAGTCTCGGACCTCCACCGCTCGAAGACGGAGATTCGCGAGGATCGCGTCTTGCTCAAGGCCAATCCGCCGCAAGACGCTGCGGTGGGCGTCGGCGCCGGCGGTTCCGCTATCACTGAGCTGCTGGGCATGGTCCCGGCGCAGCAGGGAATTTACCTTGCCTGGAAAGATCCATCGAGTGACCAGGTGCTCGAATTATTGCAGCAGAAGATACTGATGCCCCGCGCGGGACCGGGCGTGGCTTCACCTGTCGCCCCGGGCGTTGTCTTGACTCCGGGCCAGGCGGGCAGCGAAAGTGACCTCGAGACGCGCATTGATGTCGCCCCGCTCGAGGGAGCGGGGGGAGCCCTGGATGTCGATGCACTGAAGCGACTTCTCGATGCGGCTCCGCTCCAGGCCGTTCTCGAGTTTCACTCGCTTCAACATGCCGGGAAGCCGGCCTTTATCGAACCTCACTCCGCCATCCTCATTCGCAGCTCGACGGACTGGGATTCGCAGGCGGCGCGAGACGCGCTCCGGGCGGCCATTCGTGAACTTTGGACGACTTCACAAATCGGCGTGAATTGGGTGGAGCATCACGACGGGAATGTAGACTACTACCAACTCGAGGGATTGGTTCCACTAGCCGTCGCGGCCCAAGGACCGGTTCTCCTGGTGGCGAACTCTCCCGAAATGCTGAGGTCGCTGCTAGGCCGCGCGCCGCTCGTGCCCACAGCGAATTCGCAGAGCGCCGAGGCAGGTCGCAACGTGGTTTACGCCGCCGGATTTCGCCTTTCCGCTGAGCGCGCAAACATCGTGCAGATGATGCGGCTGATTGAAATGCCGCTGCCCAGGGGGAATGTCGGCTTGGCGGACGAGCAGGGTCGCGAACCGGCTTTCTTCTCCGAGAACCTCGCCAGCCTCAGCCAGTCGATCGAGAGCGTCGAGTCAGAGTCGCTCGTCGTCGAGGACCGCGGCCCGCTTTTGGTGCAGACGGCTACATACCGGCTAGCGCAAAAGTAGGTGGTATGCGGCAGGCCGTATGGAGGGAAAGGAAAGTTCACACTTCCCTTCAAGTGCGAATTATGGGAGTATAGTTTTGTAACCCGGACTTGTCCCCCAAAACCAGAGTGGGCGTTTCGACACCGAAGGGACGATGGGAAATTAATCCTTGGCCTCCGTCAACAGCCTGACCAGCAAGGAAGTCTTCGACTTGGTACGCGCTGACCTCCAGAAAGTGGAGGAGGATTTTTGCCAGCAGAGCGTCTCCAGCGTTCAGCCCATCACCGAGATCGGTCAATACCTGCAAGGCAGCGGGGGCAAGAGGCTACGGCCTGCCCTCGTGCTCCTCTCCTCCAAACTGTGTGGTTATGAAGGGCGGGCGGCGATTCGCCTCGGCACCGTGGTCGAACTCATCCACACGGCTACACTCGTTCATGACGACGTCATTGACCAAGCGGACACGCGCCGGGGGCGGCCTTCCACCAATTCCCGCTGGGGCAACCACTTGAGTGTGCTGGCTGGGGATTGGCTCTATATGCAGGCTTTCAACATCGCCTTGGGTGAGCGCAATTTCAAGATTCTGGATCTCTTCGTCGCCGTAACCCAGGCCATGGTCGAGGGCGAGTTGCTGCAACTGACATGGCAAAGAAGGGTCGAGGTCCCCGAGGCCGTCTATTTCGAACTGACTTACCGCAAAACCGCTTACCTGTTTTCCGTTTGTCTCCGCTTGGGCGCGGCGCTGGCAGGCAAGAGTGAAGCGGAGGAGAACCAGTTGGGGGCGTACGGCCACAACCTTGGCTTGTCGTTCCAGCTTATCGACGATGTGCTCGATTTCACTTCCTCGGAGAAGATACTGGGAAAGCCTATCGGCAATGACCTTCGCGAAGGCAAGGTTACTCTTCCGCTTATCTACCTCTTGCAACGCTGCACCAACGGAGAAGCTCAGAAAGTAAGGTCCGTGCTCGAGGAGGGCGGGTTTAATCCTCTCCGATTCAGCGAGATTCTGGATCTGATCGACAGGCACAATACCTTGCGGGCTGCGCGCGCGAAGGCTCAGGAATTTGCTCTGAAGGCCAAGCGGTGTCTGGAGACATTCCCCGACTCACCTTATAAGGAGGCCCTGCGGTCCCTGCCTGATTTCATGTTGGATCGCGAGTTCTGAGGACGGCTTCTCGCCCTGGCATGGAGCACCGCCGCGAAGCCGAAATCGAACTGCTGGCCCAGTAACAAATCGCGGGTGCTGTCCTAGTTTGAATGTAGCGCCGCCATCTTGGCGGCTCTTTGCCGGCTGGAAGCCGGCGCTACACCCGAAATTAGGACAGCGCCAAATCGCGGTTGGGTTTGATTGCTGCATGAGTTATAATGGTTTGGAGTTGTCGCGCCGCTGACTTCTGGCCAGCGGGCGAGGAGGATGTGCTATGGAAGGTCTGTTTCAGCCAATGCATTTGGTGTTCATCATGATAATTGTGTTGATCCTGTTTGGACCAGGAAAGTTGCCGGAACTCGGAAAGGGCCTGGGAAAGGGAATTCGCGAGTTCAAGGATGCCATCAGAGGTGGCATGGACGGCAGCGCGGAAAAGAAGGACGAAAAGAAAGACGACGAGAAGAAATCCTAAACCAGCCTCCGCGTTTCCGCTCTTCCAAAGATCTTTCTTTGCCTTCGTTCCTCGTTGTCCAACGGCAAACTAAGCAAAAGCGGGAATCCCCAAGAGTGGTCTGGTCGCACAATCCTCGGTAGCTCAATGGTAGAGCGTTCGGCTGTTAACCGAAGGGTTCCAGGTTCGAGTCCTGGCCGAGGAGCCAATCCTTCCAATGAGTTAGCGGAAGCCACGAACCGATTAGCTTGAAATTGTGCCCAATTTTGTGCCCCACCCGTTGCAGAATCGGCTCCGTTGAGGTGTTTTACCGCCTCGCGCTGTGCGGCTTGCCCGATGTGCCCGTAGCGCCGTGACATCCTCACGGCAGTTGACGGGCTCCAACCCATGATGGTCGCCACAACGGAGAACGGCACTCCGCCTTCCAGCATCCGCGTGCAAGCCGTGTGCCTGAGATCGTGAAAGCGGCAAGCGACCTTGGCCCGTTCCTTTGCGGCTTCCCACGCCTCTTTCCAATCGCCTATCGGTTCGGTTGGCACGGTTGCATAGACATGCGGCTTGAAATCGTCGCCAGCGGCCCCACACTTCTCGGTTGGGAACACGTAATGCTCCGGTTGGCGGTTCGGGAAGTGCGAGGCCCACATGTCGAGCACCATGCAAGCCCGGTCATTGAGCGGTATCGGTCGGCCCGTGCCCGCCTCAGTCTTTGAGTCGCCTACAGTGAGGGTATGCTTCCCAAGGTCAATCTGTTTCCAGCGGAGAAGCCGAATCTCTGAATATCGCATCCCGGTTGCCAGCGCCGCAGTCACGGCAGGATAAAGCGACCGCGAACGGCTTGCCGCACACTCCGCAAGTAAGGCGGCTTCCTCATCCTGGCTGATGGCCCGCCCCACGTCATCGCGAACCGCCAGCATCGTTACATCCGGTTGGACGTTCGCCCAAAGGCGATTCCTTCTCAGAATAGCCCGGACGGTTCCTATTTCGAGATTGACCGTCTTTGCTGCCGCCCCCTCAGCGAGCCGACGTTGCTGGTAACGGCTGATACCTGCCGCCTCAATGTCACCGATGAGCGTGCCGCCGAAGCACGGCTTGAGGTGCTTCAAATTGGCGTCTTCAATTTGAACACTGCGAGCCGATAGCACGCTGCGCTTGAGGTCAAGCCATTCTTCAGCGGCGACGGAAAAGAGCACTGCCCTTTGCCGCCGGATGCCGTTCAACCCCTCCTCTAGCTCGCGTCGGCGAATCCGCTCTCCCTTTTGCGCCACTACCTTTGAGTTAGTGTCTGCCGACTCTCGAATGATCTGCCCGTTGAAACGAAACTTGTACCACCACACCTCACCGCGCCTGTAAACGCTCATCGCTCTTTCCCCCTTTCGCTTTCTTCGGTCGCCCGCCCAGCTTGGCCCATTTGCTCAATTCGTCCTTGCTGTGACGTGCGGCCCGCGCCTTGCCGCCTTTGCGTCCAATTTTCGCCAGATATTCTCGAATCATTTTGCTGGTGTCCTTTTTCATAAAACCTACCGGCTAAGATAGTACAACTTAGCCGCTACGTTTGTCAAGAGGAAAATGAGGGTGTAGAATTCTTTTTGTAAACGGTCGGCTAGGGTAGCTCCCGAAGAGCGGACGCATCCCGGCCCGCCTGCCGACCTACCTCAAACCGGGAGCCACGCGGGAGGTGGTATGGGTCCGAAACCGCAGCCAGCCAGCGAAGATTGGCTTACGGCAGAAGTCTTCGATGACAATCTTCGCCGAGAGCTAAACCGCGATCAGTTCAAACAAGAATCGTTCGAGAGGTTGAAGAGAAGGTTTCCCGAACTTACTCGGCATCTCTTTCATGTCGCAGCAACCTACCGCGATTTTCCCCGGACGACGCAGGCCGCCCAACTCAAGCGGTATGGACTGAACCTGAGAACTTATGCGACCATGCTGCGGCAGGCGGAACGGCTGGCGGAATTCATGGAACGTGTGAACAAAGATGCGGGATGGCGCGGGTTCCACCGGGCTCCAGAGAACGTACGGAACGCCGTTGACCGTGCCAAGCGATGGGTCCGAAACCCTTCCCAAACCCTACCGAAAGACGCACTGTGTGCGCTAGTTTACTCGGTCCGGGAAAAGACCGGAAAGCCCAAATACCGACACATTGAGAACCTCCTTGAAGCCGCCTTTGCCGCCGCCAAGGTGAAAAACCCTCCCTTTCTGAGCGCTGAGGACATCAGAAAACTCTGCACGCAAAAAAGAACCCCCCACCTGCGCGGCTTTGGGCGCGCCCGCACGCAACTCACCTAAGCGGAAGACCGGAAACCAAAATGCCGAAAATCGGCACTGAGTTCCCCTCGACCCGCTGGTACTCCCACCGCGATACTGTGCACACCTGCGACATATTCGCAGCGGAGGTGGCGAGTGGTTAATAAGCGTGAGCGGTTGCTTTCAATTCCTCAATTCTCAGACGCATTGAACCTGACGGTTTCGGGGGCGAGGAGATGGGTACTTGAAAGGCGAGTGGCCCATGTAAAGGTAGGTAGGCTAGTAAGAATTCCTGAGAGTGAGTTAAACCGAATCGTTGCAAACGGCTTTCGTCCTGCCAGACAGCCAGAGCGCAATGGGCGCTAATCTGCGAGCGGCGCCCTTCCCCGTAACAAACGAACGGCCCCGCCAAGGTGGAGCTTGACGGAGCCACGACGAAAGGAGAATTCACTAGTCATGTCTACGATACAACAGCCCTCACAAAAGGTGCAAGCCTTTGAAGTCCCCATTGTGACAATGGATTCGGAGGTCGGTGAAGAGTTAGTCCGGGCAGTGGACAAGATTGGGACGTGGCTCAAATACCTTGGAACTGGCGATGCGGCTACCAGGATGGGCGCGATTGAATTCCTCGCGGTGGAAGTCTCGGGCGGGATCAAGAGTGGAGCGAGCGTAATCGCAGAGGCGATTACGCAAGCGGCCGAGATCCTTGCGGAGGCCCAGGTTGAGGCGGCCCGAACGCATCGCGAATTGAGCAGTACTACGAGGACCGGTGGTGCTCAGCTTCCCGATGTGGACGCGCTGTTGACCCTTAAGGAGGATGAGCTTCATGCCCGCAAGCAATTCACAAAATGCTGAATCTCCCGCCTCCCCCTCCCGCAAAAAGTTGCCTAATGGAGTGAGTGCTGTGATGGATTTCGGGAGCCGTGCGCTTAAAGAAACAATCCGCGACGTGGCGCTGGGCTCATATCCCCCTTTTGACAAGCGCCGAATCATCCGTGATCTGGTCGAAAGGGTGATGTTAGATGCGAAGGCAGGCTTCCTTTGCCAGACAACCGACGCGCGGGGCTTCTATTTTCACAAACCTGAGCGGCGGTTGTACGACCTCGAACAGAAACCCTTCCAACATCTATTGTCCAGCGCCTCGGGGCTGAGCGCCACTGAGACCCAATTCCGTTTTGTACTCGACTCATTCCAGACGGAGGCGGCGCGAACGAAACCCGTGGAAGTCTACACCCTCAGCTTTTACAACATGGAAACCGGAGCACTTCACATATCCGATGGTGGCGGCGGTGTATGGCGAAGGGAGCGCGGGGGAGGTTGGGAGGAAGGCTATAACGGTGATGACGGACTCTTGTTCTTGACGGAATCGGACGCACAGCCTTGGACACCGGAGTTTAAGCGCGATGGGGCACTGGCGTGGCTGCTAAGCAGCTTCCTTTTAGATGATGAGGGTCAACTTTCAGTCGAAGAGCAACGGACTCTGCTGGAAGTGTGGCTGCTCCAAAACCTTTTCCCTGCGCTGAGGCAAACCCGGATCATTCCTGCGTTCCTCGGCCCTCAAGGTTCGGGGAAGACATCTGCGGAGAGGATGCTCGGAAGGTTGCTTTGTGGGTCGGAATTCGACGTGATGAACCTGAGAGAAAAACACGAAGATGCATTCGTGGCCGCTGTGAGCAACCGCACGATAATGGGCCTGGACAACGCCGACAGCCGAATCAAATGGCTTGAAGACGCGCTTGCCACATACGCTACCGGTGTCCGATACCGGCTCCGGCGCCTCTACACCACGAATGAAGAGGTCAGCTATTCGCCGAGAGCAATCCTCATGCTTTCGAGTCGTGATCCTCACTTTCGCCGGCCCGACGTTGCGGAGCGATTGCTTCCCCTACACTTCAAGAGGCCGGACGCCTATCAACCGGAGGCGGCTCTGTTCGGCGGATTGGCCGAGAGGCGCGCTCAGATTTGGGGACAATTGCTTTCCTCTACTGGAACCATTGCGGACTCGCTCGCGGGAGTCAGACTCCCTGCGCTCCAGTTCAGAATGGCCGACTTCGCTTCGTTCGGATGGGCCGTGGCCAATGTAGCCGGACAGGATGCCGAATGGGAAGCGCTGCTCTCGAAACTCGAGCGGGGACAGATGGAATTTGCCAGCGAAGGCGACTCCCTTGTCATCCTGCTGAGGAACATCCTGGAGGTTGAAGGAAGGATTGGTCCGGTCGACGCAGGAGAACTGTACCGACGCTGCTCTGCCCTGGCGCAAGCGGAGTCCCTGCCGTTTGCCAAGTCCCCGCAAGGATTCGGAAAGCACCTCACCAACATGAAGAGGGTTATTGAGATCGAGTTGGCCGCTAAGTTTACTGAAGAGAAGGGTGCTGGAAACCGGCGCTACCTCACGATTCGGCCCAAATAAGTTACGCAAGTTACAGAAGTGATGATGAATTCCAAACAGTTTTCGATTTTGGGGAGAGTGGGCCTAAGTCGGGGAGCGCGGGAGGAGGCCCGTGGGCTGCCTTCTCAGACCTGCCGTGGAGGATGAAAGACAAAACTTTTCGCTGAACATCGTAACTTCCGTAACTTCTGTAACTGCCCAACAGGGTTTTGTGACGCACATCCTTGACTGCCAGTCCGTCCTGGCAGAACATCGGCAGTAGCAAGCCGGCCGATGCGGGGTTGGAATTGAGGTTGGAGCACCCGTAGTCCGTCGATCCTCAAACCCGCCTTGCCTTTGCGCCCCCCTTGGTATACCTTCTGCTGTGCTCATTCATCATTGCGTGTAGCGCCCGCAAGGGCCGTCGGTATTTCCGATGAAAGCTAGTCAATCGAAAGACGCCTGCTCTGATTCCGAATTCTCGTGTTGAAAGGAGGCGAATGAAAACCGCAAGGACAGCTACGCTATTCGCCGCTTTTGGCATCCTTAGCCTCATTCTGTACTCACAAGCTGCTGCCCTTCGAGAACAACGTCGGCAGCTTCAAGAACTAAACGCAAAACTGGAGTCCAAGTCGAAGACCACCAGCCTCGAACTTCAGGCAGAGTGTGCGAAGCAGGCCCACGAAGCGTTCAAATTGAACGGCTGGGAAGGTAATCAATGGGCCAGCTTCACGAACCACTATAACGAGAAACTGAATAAGTGCTTTGTGGAGATTGAGAACACCGACACGAAAACATCTCCAGGAAAAATCGGGGTCACGAATACTGTATCTGACGCTTTCGAGGGTAAGGTGTACGGTCAATATATCTGGATTTCTGAGAAGAACAAGCAGTACTTCGAGGTGCCGCCATTCCAGTGCGAGGTGACACTTACGTCCGGGGAAAAGAAAATCTGCCGATCCTCAGACGAGTTTGACGCGCTGATAAGAAACAATTACATGGAGTAAGCTCCGTACGGCCCGCCGACTGTCGTGGTCGCCGCATTCATCGTGGGCGCTAAGGCGCCGTCCAGAGTACTCTGTCTTTTCCAGCAAGGACGAATGATGCTGTCGGGGTTCTCAATACGTGTCCCGTTTCTTTGTTTCTCAACTCGAAGCGCCCTATTGCCGCCGTGAGTCCCTGCTGATCGGCAATCTGGATCAAAGGTCCCTCTGCTGTGATGTCCACGGAGCCCCCGGGGAGCAATTTCCCCTCCCAAAGGCCCGGATCTAGGTGAAGACGTGTCCCATCGGCTGTGTCCAGCTCGACAAGTCCTTGGCCTTTGTTACCCGCAAGGACCAACGCAGGACCGACAACGCCCTTATCAGCGAGAGAAGAGCCGATACCAAGGGAGGCATAACCAAAGCCTTCGCTGGCAGAAGTAATTTTCAGGCGCAAACCTTCTGTACCCAACTCGATGTGGCCCTTGTTGGTTTGAGAGATGCTGAGCCCATCCGCTGACATCCGAGTGTCTTCGTCCTTTGCGACGAGCATTAGGCTTCCGGCGCGGAATTCCGACACTCGCTCCCCGTTTTCGCCAAAGAACTTTAGCGACGGCGTGCGCGAAGGGTCCATACCAATCTCTGCGCGTGTTCTTCCCGCTTCGTCCTTCAACACGAATCTTTCGGCTTCCACCGTCCGAACTCGTTGGCCCTGCCCCATGGCCGCAATTGCTGCGATTAGCACGAGAATTCCGACACCGAATCGTTTTAATGTCCGCTCAGCTTTTTCTGCCTTTTCCAGGCGTTTCAGGATGGTCTCAAGGTCTGGCTGATTACTTGTCGTCGGCTGATCACTCATGGGCTGTTATCCTCCCTTCGCTCTCGGGTTCGTTCCGCGATAGTACCGTGGTCTGATTGGAGATACAATGCCGGGCGGAGAGAAAAGCGAGGGAGGTTTCCCATGACGCCCGAGACATCCGACATGCAAGCTGTACTTGAACGGCTCGAGAAGTTGGAGAGGCAGAATCGGCGGCTCAAGCGCGCGGGGGTTATTGCCTGCGTGCTGGTTGTCGCATGGGTAGCCGCGGGCCGGGTCCGCCCGAGTCGAACGCTCCAGGCGGAGGAGTTTCGTCTGACGGACGGGCAAGGGCGGGTGAGGGCCTCGCTCACTGTCAACGGCGATTTCACAGACCTGGATTTATTCAGTGAGACCAGGAAAGGTAACGCGTCGCTCTCCGTGTCCGACGCCGGAGGCGCTCTACGACTAGCTGGCCCAAATGATGCGCTTGCGGACCTTGACGTAGAGGACTCTGTGGGCTCGGGCCTGCACCTTCACCATTCGATTTCTTGGGCTGGGATCCTCGCAACTCAGGATGGTGCGAACGTGACTCTGAGCACCCCGGATATAGAGAAGAGCAAAATTGTAGACCTAGGGCGACGTACCGCCTACCCTGTGGCATCCGGATTGGGTTCCGCCACGTTAGGTGTGGACCAGGATGGGACGTACGTGAACCTGCGGGACAGAGGTGGGTTTCAGGCTGCGCTCGGAAGCACTGATCTGGAAGTGCCCCGCACCGGTGAGACCCGCAAAACCTCAGCCGCTTCGCTGGTCATGTTCGCCAAGGACGGGAAAGCCATCTGGCGCGCCCCGTGAGCCTGTAGCTGTTCCGCTGGGGCTCGTGTGGCAGCCGTCACCGCTTGCCGGCCACGCCTACGCCCCGATAAATCGTGGCAACAAAACCTGGCAGAAGCAGCCGAGGGCCATCACTTGGGGGCGACGGCGCGCGCGGCAACACCGGGGACGCGGGTTGCGCCCGAGGTGCCGTCACCCCTGCCAGAGGGTTCCGCCCTTCCATGCGGTACTCCCGTTGGACAGCATAGCCGCCCTTCTTAGCGTGCATGGAACGCCCCCACTCTGAAGTGGGCGGATTCAAGGCGAGTCGCTTGGCCTGCCCCACCAAGATGGCATACTTCCACTGCGGGAGTTTTTGGCCGCAAGCCTGCCGTCGTTGTACAAAACGGCTGAGCCACTCTCGGGCGCGGTGTTGCGCCACGGGCGACAAGCCGTCGAAGTAGCCCTTCCTGTTACGCCGCTGATACTTTTCGAGTCCTTCGATTCGCATTCAAGTTTATCCTCACAGTGACGTTGAATCATGCCTCCGTTTGGTGTACCTTCTGTCTTGTCGCTCATTCATCATTCCGCGTAACGTCCGCAATGGCCGCTCGCATTTCCAGCGGAAGGCAGCGGCAAAGTAGATGGCTGCTTCCGGCCCCAGGCTCTTGACGGTGAGGCAAAACATGTCTTCATCAATGGAAGTTCTCCGTACTTTGAGGGGATGGAATACGAACGAGGTTTCCTTGTACGGAGAATTCCGCTTGATTGGAGAGTCTGCGTTCAGCACGTCGGACGCTGTGGTATATGAATTATCAGGAGACATTCTCACGCTGTACGCGATAGGACACATGCGCCATTTTGACCTGAAAGGCGCAACTCTAGATGTGGGAGAGAACCTTCCCCATGCCTTAAGGAAGCGGTTTACCAAAGCTGTGGGAATTCTACTTGAGGATGGCGGAAGGATACTACTCGCTGAGCCTGTAAAGATGTGAGGCTGACGCACGGGTGAAGTTGACATTGGGCGCAACTCCCCTTATCGTGAGATTGCGCCTCCGTGCGCTCCTTGGAAGATCGGCGGGAACCGTTCTTCCTTCCCACTACTAGAAGCCTGCCTATCAAAGACCGCGCAACAAATCTGCCTTTCCTAGCCGTACTCTACCAAATCAGCGGCGGAAAGGAAAGAGGCGAAATAGAATCCAAGTCAGATACGCCTGAAGGGCACATTAACAGGGGCCGTCCACCGGTTCTTAAAAACCTCCAGCGCATTGCCGCTGAGATCGTAAGTGGGATTCCAGGTGACCGGTCGTCCATCGTTTGGCCAAAAGCGAACCGAAACGGACTCCCATCTTTCATTAGGCTTCAACAACGCAAGCGGTTCGTGCCTCCTCACATACCTCTTCCATCGTGGTGCCAAAACCTGGAGTACAAGATAGCCAGCCGACCACGTAAAGGAGAGAAACTCAGTGTCACGAAGAGGACCCGGAGGAGCGTCAATCTTGAATGCGTAACTGTGGAAAACACCGCTAAATCGGTCGCTGCCGGAAGAGGCCATCCACATTTGCACTCCATCAGGAATTCTCAACTTGTTCATGAAAAGAACGCGGTCGGAAACCGCGAAGAATGGCTTTCTCTTCCTGTGCGTGTGTTCGGAAATAATGGCATTTTTAAACGTAAACGCGGCAAGAGCGGCAATTCCAATGGGAAGAAATGACAGTGGATAGCCGTACTTCATGAGGTCGCAAATAACAGGTTTTGTTTCCGTTTCGATCTCGCTCATCCACTCGTTATTGCATTTTTCACAAACCACGGTTGCGGTCTGATTGAGCCCTACTGTTTCCCACTGCCTAAGTTGCCCATCTGGAAGCCGGCGCTGAACGGTGTACTCTTCCTTCTCCCCGAATAGCTTCCCTATCCAATCGCTCCAAAGGTGCTCTTCCGTAAGTTTTCTAAATTGCTGGCAGAATATACAGGGCCGTTTCATTTCAACATCTTAGCATCCCTTCTGCGTCAACTAAAAAATCGCCAAGAATCGCCCTATACTCAGATGAAAAATATCAGCAACACACATTTAGGACACTACCCCGAGGCGCGTCCGGTTATCTGGCGCGCCCCGTGAGCTGGCTCGGGGGCATAGCCTCAACAACTCCGCGAATGCGTGTGTCGGACGCACGTGCGTTGTTCCGCTAGGGCTCACGGTTAGGAACGAAACAGCCATCACAAAGAATCCCCACTTCCAGCCCAAAGGGTGAGCCGCTGTGCCATGGAAAATGGAAGTTCTTTTCGTAGTCAAGCAAGCATATCTTCAATGGAATTACAGGTTTAAGGATTTTGCAATTTACTGTTAATGAAATTCGATAAGCAAGTATGGAATTTTCAGGATTCTTTTTTTTGACGTGCGAGTCCAAGTCGCTTGTTTAGACACCCCCTCCCCCTTGGCTCAGGACTACCCGTTTCGGCGTGCCGTGGGCTCGCCCGCGTTCGCCCGCGAGGTGTCGCGCCAGAGTGCCCGCCAGTGGCCCGCATTCGCCCCAGGATGCGCGAGCGACTCCAACCACGACTCTTCCTCTCCCTCCCCCCTTCACCCGCGAGCGACCGACTCGAAAACTGTGCCCCATTTTGTGCCCCACCTCTTTCAAAACGCCTTAGCACGCCTCGCAACGGGTAGCAAGAGCCAGACTCAGGGAATCCACAATAAACACGCGGTTGTGGGCCACGTGAGGCAACGCCTCACCATGCCTCACTGTTTGTCGCTGGAAGCCTTTCGCGCAACTGTTAACCGAAGGGTTCCAGGTTCGAGTCCTGGCCGAGGAGCCAATCCTTTATATGTCCCCACTGGTTTCGGGGTTTAGGTCGCAATGAATCTCGCGCTGGCTATTAATTCGTAGGTCGCCGAATTCGAGGGCTGAGTCTCGGCCGAGGAGACAACGAGTCAGAATCTCTCGTCCTGAAGAATTGTAGATCCCGCATGGATTGACTGCTTGGCCCGAAACGCCCCAGGTCTTCTTGTTTCGGTCCCCTCTTGTTATTCCCTCTGCTGCTTGACAGCATCTGCGCATCCCGCGCATCAATAAAGGCGCACGCTTCGAATTGTGCGGTGCGTGGAGCCAAGGCTGACATCAGCAAGCTGGTTCGGCCGGAAGAGTTCTGCCCGCAGATTTCTGTAATCCCGCCACGAGGCAATCCGTCCGTCAAACGGTCGGTGTCAGGCTCGAACACCCGTTGGGTGCAGGGCACGACGACGGCCAGTTTTGTTGAGCAGCCGCTGTGCCCGGTTGTGATCGTGAATAAGATCACCATCAGCAGCTGAACCAGCGCTTTGCTGAACGTCACTGTTCCAGACGACGCGTGTGCGGGAGGCGAACAACTGGATATGGCAACCGGCGGTGAAGCGGTTTCCGCGACTTTCACCGTGCTTGCGAATTCGCCCTCAGTGACGATGAATCCCTCCAACTCCGTGCCCAATTCGACACTTGCGGTGAACTTTACCGGCGACTTTACGCATTTTGCGAAGGGTGTAACCAGCGTGGTGATCAGCGGCCAAGGCGTGACCATTCAGAACTTCACGGTCACCAGCGCGGAGAGTGCAACTGCAACCCTTGTGGTCGCCGCCAATGCGCCCCTCGGCGGGTACCTCGTTACCCTGAAGACTCCCTTAAGCGGTGGAGGAGACGAGATTCCTACCACTTGGTTCGACGTTACGGCGGTGCCGGTTTATCTCCAGAGTATCAATCCTTACCATGCTCCCCCCTCGACCAGCGTCCTGGGCATCGAAATCATTGGCGTGAATACACACTTTGCGCAGGGCCAGACCACACTGACCTTCGGCCCCGACGTAACCGTCAGCACACTTAACATCGTCAGCTTGACGGATCTCACCGCCACCATGAACATCGACGCTGTAGCGGCGTTGGGGTGGCGCAATGCGTACGTTGACACCGGCGCGGAGCAGGTTACCGCCGGCTTCCGCATTGACGGCCCGGATCCGATCGTTATTGGCGTCACCCCCTGGAGTGGCGCCCAGGGTCAGACCCTGCAAGTCGCAATTACAGGACAGAACACTCACTTCCAACAATCCGTGACCGAAGCCATCTTAGGCACCGGAATCACCGTTAGTAACCTGGCGGTGACCAGTCCCACCACCGCCACCGCAACTGTCGCGATTTCACCCACCGCTCCCGCCGGCCCCAACACCGTCGTTATGATTACGGGCTCGGAAGTCGCCAGCGGCGCAGGCTTCAACGTTACGCCTGGAGCAGCGCAGATCCTCTATGTCAATTCTTCGACGACGCCGTGTGTGGCTCCTCCAACTATCCTCTCTGTTACCCAGAGCCAGACGCTCAATGTGTGCATTGTTGGGCAACTATCACATTGGCAGCAGGGGGTAACCACGGCGAATTTTGGGCAGGGCATCGCGGTGGATGCTTTGACCATTTCGAGCCCGACCGCCGCCACGGCTCAAATCACCGTTCTCTCGACGGCTCCGCTTGGCTTCGAGCCCGTCACCCTGCTTACTAACGGCGAGTATGCGATGATCGACCAGGGCATCAATGTAGTGCAAGGAACGGCGGCACTACTCAGCAGTTCGCCCAATTCCGCCCAGCAAGGTTCTACTCTGAACGTGCAAGTGCTGGGTAGCCTCACGCATTGGCAGACCGGCGTGACGAACGCAAGCTACAGCATACCCGGTATTGTGGTGAATTCATTCACCGCCCAGGATTCCGATACCGGCGTGATGAACGTTTCTGTTAGTCCGCTGGCTCCCGTCCTGGTCCTGCCGGCATGCGCAAGCCTCACCATCACTACCGGCACGGAGCAAGTCGGTCTTGCCAATCAGTTCTGCGTCCAGCCAGGCCCCGCGACTCTCACCAGTATCACTCCAAGCTCAGCCGTGCAAGGATCGACCCCCACGGTGACGGTGACGGGCCAAAGCACGCACTTCATCGCTGGCGTGACCACGGCGAGCTTCGGGACGGGGATTAATGTATCCAACGTAAACGTCCTCAGCCCAACCAGCGCGACGGTGAGTCTAGCTGTGACCTCCAGCGCCCCCACCGGCTATCACACCGTGACCCTCACGACCGAAGGCGAAAACGCCAGCCTCGCCAACGTGTTCCAGGTCACCCCCGGTGCTCCTTCCCTGAATCAGTGCTCGCCCGTATCCGGCCAACAGGGTCAATCGCACTCGGTTCACTGCATTGGCCAGTTCACAAGCTGGGTGCAGGGTGTGACCACGGCAACCTTCGGGCCGGGCGTGACGGTGAATAGCGTTACCGTGGACGATGCGACGGACACGGACGTTGCCCTCAGCATCGATCCCCTGGCCCAAGTCGGCGGCCGCAACGTGACCTTTACCACCAATACGCAAATCGTCTCGAGCTCGAGTATTTTCAGCGTGGCGCCGGGTCCTGCCATCATCAGCCAGGTCACACCGGGCAGCGCCAACCAAGGGCAGGAGGTGGTGCTCAGTATCACCGGCGAGAATACGCACTGGGCGCAAGGCCTGACTCAGTTCTCCGTGGACGGCGCCGGGATCGACATCCGCATCAACAATGTGGTCATCAATGGCGCCACTAACGCGAACGCCGACATCACTGTTTCGCCCACCGCCGGCCTCGGCACGCGTGGCATTTACATGGTTACCGGCGGCGAAGCCTTGGTGGACGAATCTTGTCCGGTCCAATTGCCCGGTTGTGTGGGAGGTTTGATCATTACGGGCGGAATTCCCTCGATTAATGGCCTCAGCCCGAATGGCGGCAACCCGGGCAACACCAATCTGAATGTCCAGATTTCTGGCGCCTATACCAATTGGACGTCAGCGACGGCCACAGTAGACTTCGGCCCCGGCATCACCGTGCAAAACTACACGGTGAACAATTCCACCAGCATCACCGCGGTGGTCAATATCGATCCCTCTGCCGCGCTCGGCTATCGTACCGTGACGGTGCAAACCGGTACTCAGGCGATTATTGGCTCGTTCAACGTGTTCACCCCGCCACCCCCGTACATTTGGCCCTATTATCCACTTTCGGGAATCGCCGGGCAGACGATCACTATGAGCTTCACGGGTAATTCCACAAACTGGGCTCCGAATTCGACTCAAATCGTGTTTAGCCCGGAAACCGGCGCCATCACCGTCAATTCCTTCCAGGTTCTGAGCCCGACTTCCGCAACCGCCAACATCACAATCGCTTCCAGTGCTACGGCCGGCCTGCAAACCATAACCTTTACTACCGGAACCGAAATCGAGAACGTGCCATTCAATATTGCTAAGGCCACGCCCACCATCTCGATCGTGGATCCCTCGACCGGCATGGAAGGCGCGACCTTGAATGTTAATGTTATCGGCCAATACACCAGCTTCAGCCAAGGAAACACCAGCTTCAGTTTCGGCTCCGGCATCACGGTGAACTCGGTCACGGTGCTCGGCCCGACCATCGCGCAGGTGAATATCACCGTCGGGCAACTCGCGACGCAGACTTGCAATCCCGTCGTTGCCACCACGGGCACTCAGGTTGTCAGCGGCTCGTGCTCTCCCTGGCCTTACGGCGACTTCACCGTGACCCAAAGCCAAGCGGTGATCCTCTCCATTTCGCCTAATACGGCCATGCAGGGCGCCACCCTCGCGAGCGTCAACGTGGTTGGCCAGAATACGCACTGGGATGACTCGACCACCTTCAGCTTCGGCAGCGGTATTACGGTTACCGGCCAGACCGTCAATAGCGCGACCAGCGCCACCCTCACGCTCGCGGTTGCAGCTCTTGCCACTACCGGCAAGTATTCGCTGACTGCGACCACGGGCGGAGAAGTCGCTACCCTGGTCAACGCTTTCGTGGTCCAGGCCGGCACGCCGTTGATCCTGTCATCCGCTCCAACTTCCGGCCAGCAACAGGGCGCCGTGATCTTCACCATCCTTGGCCAGTTCACCAACTGGGACTCGACCACCACTGTCAGTTACGGCACAGGAATCACCATTAGCCAAGTGAACGTCACGAGCCCCACCGCCATCACGGTGAACGCGGTGGTTCAGCCCACAACGTATCTTGGCCCGCGTAATCTGACCGTCACGACGGGAACTCAAGTCCTGCCGCTGCCCAATGCTTTCGTTGTCTTGCCCGGCCCGGCAGTGGTCAGTGGACTTTCCCCGTCAACGGCTCAACAGGGTCAAACTCTGAGCGTGGTGGTTACCGGTACCAACACTAACTTCGTGCAGAACGTCACCGCAGTCAGTTTTGGCGCGGGCGTCACCGTGAACAGCGTCACTGTTACAAGTCCGACTTCCGCGACCGTGAACATCACCGTCTCAGCCTCCGCCACTCCGGGCCTCAACACCGTGACCATGACTACCGCAGGCGAAACGGCCACGGACGTGAATGCGTTCACCATTACCCAGGCCACGCCTGAGCTGACTTACATCAACCCATCCAGCGGCTACCAGGGTCAGGTTCTGACCAATGTCGCGGTCACGGCACTCTCCACACACTTCAACAGCACAACGGTGTTCAGCTTCGGCACCGGCATCGTCGTTACGCCAGTCTCCATCAACAGCGCAACTTCAGCCACCGTAAGTCTCGCTATCTCGCCCAACGCTCACGCCTTCTATTCGGTTTTTGTCCATCGGCTCGCACGTTTGCTCCACGCTTCCTTCAGACCCCGCCTCGCGACGACGCCCTTGCGCTTCGCTAACCCTTCACCTCCATCAGGTTGGGTAGAGGACTTTCACCTCCAAACTGTCGAACATGCTCGGCACACCGGGTGGCGCATACATGCCGCCCTTTGCCATGTATGCGATGATGGCGCCCCGCATCGCCGCTCCCAGTGCGCCAGAAACCATTCGTGCGGAAACCATTCGTGCTTGGCTCGCCCCCGGCTGAAGTGCTAGTATTGCCCCCACTGTTATGGCCGGTTACAACCTCCTAACTCCCGGACATCGCTCCATTCGCAAATATTACGAAAACGTGGCAGCCCTGCGGGACCAGGGCGTGCTAAACGAGATGAGCGTGCGTTCGCCCTTCGAGTCCCTGCTCCAGGAGACGGCCCGGCTCAAAAACTGGACCTTCATCGCCGAGCTTTCGGGGAAGTCCGGCGGCGCGCTCGTTCGTCCTGACGGCACGCTGCGCGACCACAACAGCCTGCCGCGCGGCTATTGGGAAGCTAAGGACACCCAGGACGATCTTGACACCGAAATCAAGAAGAAGATTGCGCGCGGCTACCCCCTCTCCAACATCATCTTTGAGGACACCCAAACCGGCGTCCTGTTTCAGAGCAAGCAGAAGGTCAACGGGCCGTACAGTCTCGGCAACCCCAAGGAGTTGGCCGCCCTTCTCAACCAGTTCTTTTCCTACACCGAGCCGGATATTGAAGGCTTCGAAGAAGCGGTTGACGAATTCAAGGACCGCGCGCCCGATCTCGCGCGCGGCTTGGTGGGGAAGATCCAGCAGGCGCACAAGGACAACCCGCCATTCCAGGCTGCATTCGAAAAGTTCTTTGAGCTTTGCCGCACGGCGCTCAATCCCAATATCCGCGTTGAGGCCGTGGATGAGATGCTGGTGCAGCACCTGCTCACCGAGCGCCTATTCCGCACCGTCTTCAATAATCCCGACTTCGTCAAGCGTAACGCCATCGCGGCGGAAGTGGAACGTGTCATCGACGCGCTGGTGAGCAAGAGCTTTGACCGCACGGAGTTCGAGAAAAGCCTGGACCGATTCTACCGCGCCATCGAAGGCGCTGCGCGCTTGGTGCCTGACTTCAGCGGCAAGCAGCACTTCCTGAACACCGTTTACGAGCGCTTCTTCCAGGGTTATGCGGTGAAGGTGGCCGACACGCACGGCATCGTTTACACGCCGCAGGAAATCGTCAACTTCATGTGCGCCAGCGTGGCCGAGGTCTTGGAAAAGGAATTTGGGAAAAGCCTTTCCAGCCCCGATGTTTACATTATCGACCCTTGCACCGGCACCGGGAATTTCGTCGTGAACCTGCTGCGCCGCATGCCCGGTCGCGACTTGCCCCGTGTGTACCGCGAGCAGCTTTTCGCCAACGAAGTCATGCTGCTGCCCTATTACATTGCCTCGCTCAATATCGAGCACGCTTACTACGAGAGCACTGGCACTTACGAGCCCTTCGAGGGATTGTGCTTTGTGGACACGCTCGACCTTACCCAAGGCGGCCAGCCCCACCTTTATGTAACTGAGAAAAACGCGGAGCGGGTCGAACGGCAAAGAAGAACCCCCATCACGGTAGTCATCGGCAACCCACCATACAACATGGGACAGCAGAACGAGAACGACAACAACAAAAACAGACAGTACAAGGAAGTCGACGGCAGGATCAGGGAAACTTACGCCAAAGCCTCTAAGGCCACGCTGAAAACGAAATTGTATGACGCGTACGTCAAGTTCTTCCGTTGGGCCACGGACCGGTTGCAGGGCCGGGACGGCATAGTCTGCTTCGTTTCAAACAACAGTTTCATTGACCAGCAGGCGTTTGACGGGATGCAGCAGCACTTACTGCAAGACTTCACGGACATCTACCATGTTGACCTTCACGGTAATGTTCGAAAGAATCCCAAGCTGAGCGGCACGACTCACAACGTTTTCGGGATACAGGTGGGAGTTGGAATTTCCGTCGCAGCGCGGCGCGCAGGGAGTGAGAGCCACCGCCTCCACTACCTACGAGTCCCAGAAAATTGGCGCAAAGAAGAGAAGCTTGCTTGGCTTTCAAAGGTGGGGTCCTTGAGCCGAGTCGATTGGGCCACGCTTCCGGCTGGCAAATGGCTTGCAACGGGCAGGAACGAGTATGACCGGTTCGTTGCAATCGCCACAAAGCAGGGCCGTGCGGCGGAGTTGGGATCCGAGACGATCTTCAAAACTTATTCGCTCGGGGTTTCTACCAATCGGGATGACGTGTTGTATGATTTTGACCCAGATGCCCTGATGACTCGCGTCGAGCAGTTCTGCGAGAACTACAACGCCGAAGTCGACCGCTACAAAAGAACTGGGAAGGAGAAGCCTCTGGACGATTTCCTGGACTACAGCAGGGTCAAATGGAGCAGCACGCTCAAGCTGCACCTTCAAAGAGGCGAGGTGGTTGAGTACCTTCAGGATGCAAAGAGCTATTGGAACAAGAAGAAGTGTCGGAGTGCTCTCTATCGCCCATTCACCCGCCGGAACCTCTACCTCGACGGAATTCTCATTGACCGTCCCGGGTCGTCAAGGGATTTTTTCCCACGGCGTGCCGCCGAACGGTACAATCGCGCGATTGTAACCAGCGATATCGCGTACCGGTCAAACCACGTAAGTACGCTTGCTACGAAGTGGATACCAGACCTCCACCTCTGTGCCTCGGTAGATGGCCATCAATATTTCCCATTCTACGTCTACGAATCCGACGGGAAGACGCGGAATGAAAACATTACGGACTGGGCGCTGGAGCATTTCCGAGAGCACTATGGCGACACGAAAATCACCAAGTGGGACATCTTCTATTACGTTTACGGAGTTCTGCATCATCGCGAATACCGCGCGAAATATACTGAGAACTTGAAGCGCGAACTGCCGCGCATTCCCCTAGCGAAGGACTTCTGGGGATTCTCGAAAGCCGGGAAGGAGCTGGCCGGGCTGCACATCGATTACGAAAAGCTCGAACCGTGGCCGCTAAGATACATTGAAACGAGTTCGGGCGTTTTGGGTGCGAGCGGCGATCGCCCCCAGGCCGAGCGCCGCTCGGCCCTACAAATTCCGCTGTCGTACCGCGTGGAAGATAAGATGCGCCTCGCCAAAGACCACCGCTCGCTGAAGGTGAACGATTCCTTGACGCTGGGCGGCATTCCACCCGAAGCCTTTGAATACCGCCTGGGCAATCGCAGCGCGCTGGAATGGGTGATTGACCAATACCAAGTGACGGAAGACAAGCACAGCGGCATCCGCTCCGACCCCAACCGCCCCGACGACCCCGAATACATCGTGCGCTTGGTCGGCCAGGTCATTCGCGTGAGCGTCGAGACTGTCAAGCTTGTGAAATCCTTGCCCGCCCTCTAGGGGGTAACCACGGTCAGCGGCTTCTTGACCGTGGGTTTGTGGTCATGGGGAAAGGCCCGCGGTCAATCAAAGTACTATTGACCGTGGCCCCCGCTGGTTTGAGAATTTCTGAGAGGTCGGGCGTCATGAACAATCCCACCGCGGCCCACCGGATTTCGCAGCCCGGTGGACGGAACTGTGTAATGAAGAAGCTCTTAGCCGTTCAAGGAGTTGATCATGCCGGAGTCTGAACAGAGAATACTACGCGTCGAGATTGACGGCACATGGACATCCGAGGAGTTCTCCGATTCCCTCCAGAGTATAGGGGATATTTACAGTCTCCGCACGGTTTTGGGGATCGAGCAAAAAAGTCTGATGGAGATGGATATGTTGTACCCGGAATTCTTGGATTTCCCGTTCCCCTTCCGCAGACTTCCCAAACGGCTCAGAGCAGCTTATCGTGCCCATGGCCTGCGGTTTCCCCCAATGCTCTCTCCACTGATCGATCCGCGCGACCCTTCGTTTGCGCTCAAGCTTCTTGAGCCCGAGGAGCAGCTTTACGTCAAGCGAATCCAGTTCGGTTCGCCGGGATTCACGGACCTGGCAGGCCTGGGCGATGTCGTTGGACACATCAAAGATTTCCTGTTGAAGGGTATAGAATGGGCCCTCACGCGACGACAGCGGGACTTGGAAAACCAGGAGCGTGAGGCAAGGGTGCAGAAGCTGAGGATCGAAAACGCTCGTGAACTGGTGGGTCTTGCGAAGGATTGTGGATATAGCCAGGCGGAGATACGTCAAATGGTTCACTGGGTGGATGGGAGGCAAGCTAAACTACTTCCGCTTATCGAGCAGGGGAAGATTCGCGACGTGCGCCTATTGAGCGGAGAGAAGGCAGAGAAGGACTAAGGAGTCGGTCGCCCCACGCGCTTCGTGGCGGCTACCGGTGCCTCACCTCATACGTTGGGCAATAAGGGATGAAAGAAGAGACCACCACCTTCTGCACATTGATTCGCAATCGTTCCGAAGAGAATCGGCGCGCTATGCGATATTTCCGCGTACCACACGATGTGTTGAGCCCTGCATTTTCGATTCTCCGGCAGGAATTGGACTCAATGATTCGTGTGATCTACCTGCTGTCGATAAAGGATCTTACTGAACGCCAAAGGTTAATCCGCTCCACGCTATCCGGCGAAAAATGGAAGATTCTGACCGCCAGAGGCAGACATCGTGACGTCACTGACCGGGAGATGGTTGGTCTTGCCCAGCAGCTTCAGGGGTGGACACAATCAGTCTATAGGTTCGGATGTGCTTTTGTGCATCTATCAGATTTCCACAACCATCTTGCGGAAAATCCGTTTGGGAAATTGCCCGATGTAGAGAGGCAGCATATTCTTTCGCACATGCGCCACTATCACGGAGGCCCATGCGGCGACGATCCGGACATGAAGGAATTTGCGGCCTACTTGCCGCAAGTGTTCGAGAAGATCGCCGACAATCTCAGATGCTATCTTGAAGAGCTTGAACGCGGTGAGACAAAGGGTACATGATTCCTGACAACCGCTGCGTCGGGCAGGGACAAGCAGCATCTCAACCCAAACGTTAGTCGGAGCGCAACAAACATGGAGAAGTGGCACATTTACATCGGAGAGGCAAGAACGCAGATCGAGTTTGCGAAACGATGTTACGCGGCTTATCTCGATGCTGTGGCAGGCAACAGCGTCAGCGAGACTTTTTTTCAATTGCACCACTTCATTGTTCACGCTGTAAATGTCGACAAATTGCTTGACATCAAATCGGGTAGCGAACGAGCGGCGATTCTGCGAGATCATCTCAATCTGGACGGAGTAGACCTCAAGCCATTTCGAAGGTTGAGGAATCACCTGGAACACTTTGACGAGCGCCTTGATATGTGGGTTTCGAAATACTATGGCCAGCCGTTCTTCGACATGAACATTGTAACCGGTGCCAAGGGCTTCCGCGACCACGCATTCCTGCGTGCGCTTGATGGTGACATTTTCATGTTTCACGGGGAGGATTATCCGTTGAGCTTACTTTATGAACAGCTCTTGGAAATTGAGAAACGAATACCGCAGGACTCCGGCTAACGTGTGGTCTTTCGGCCCTCAAGTGAGCCAGCGCGCCGCGCCGCCAGAATCACAGCGCGATTGAAAAGCAAGCGTAGCGCGGACCTTTGCTTTGTGAGGTCCGCGGCTTGTCGCGCCCTCCAGCGCTCGCCCGTTCGGTTCACTATTGCCACCGCACGGCATCGCGCGTAGATTGACCAAGTGTCCAAGTTGGGACGTCGGTTCCTTTATGACCGCGATATCTTCGTGAGCGCGGCCTTCTGGGTAGCCCCCACGTCGTCAGGGCTGACGAAGTCCAAGAAGCGCTTGGCCTTGAGTTCGTCGCGGGTATAACCGAGGGTTGATTTCCAAGCTGGATTCACGCGCAAGAAGTGGCCGTGGGGGGTAATGGGTAGTGCCCTAATTTGAACGTAGCGCCGCCCTTTAGGGCGGCACATGCCGGGCTAAAGCCCGGCGCTACATCTGAAATTAGGACACTACCGGCGTCGGGGACGGTGATACAGGCACTATGAGCTTTGAAGAAGAAACAGGACGCGGGACATTGACCCACGGCCGTGGATGCGCAGGGACCTCCGGCGAAATATCGCGCCAGATTGTGCGGTTGCAAGTGGTCACGCTGATCTGGATGGTGGTTGAGTGCGCCCTTGCTCTCTTTTCCGCATGGCGCGCACGCAGCCCCGTGCTTTTGGCCTTTGGCGCCGATAGTTTGATCGAACTCTTGTCGGCGCTCGTGGTGCTCCTACAATTCGTCCCACGCCTTGCCTTGAGCACTGCTCGGGCCACGAGGCTGGCGGGCATGCTTCTCTTCGTGCTCGCTGCGGTCATCACCTTGAGCTCTGCCCTCGCTTTGTGGCAGCATGTGCGGCCCGATACAAGTTGGATCGGCATAGGCGTCACAATTGCCGCGCTTGCCGTCATGCCGCCGCTCAGTTCGGCGAAGCGAAGAGCCGGAAAAACGGCCCGCAACGCGGCACTAACCGCCGACGCGGTGCAGTCAGCAACCTGTGCCTACCTTGCCGGTATAACCCTTGCCGGCTTGGTCCTCAATGCGGTGCTTCATATCCAATGGATAGACCCCGCCGCCGCGCTGGTTGCGGTTCCAGTCATCTGCCTCGAGGGGAAGAAAGCGTTGCAGGGCGAGGAGTGTTGTTAGCTGGGATGTCTCGCCAATTCGAGATATTCTCATCGAGCAAGCGTAGCGCGGACCTCTGCTGTGAAAGACCCGCGGCTTATCGCGACGGCCAGCCCTTGCCGGTTCGGTTCACTATCGCCTCCGCACAGCATCGCGCGTAGATTGATAGAATGTCCCGGCTGGGGCGCCGGTTCTTTTTTATGACCGCCACACGTTCGTGACCGTGGCTTAGTTTGCGTTTATCCTGGAGATACCGCAAGAGGGCTTCACCTGGGGTCGCGAGGACCATCAAACCATAGTCATTCTGGCGGAGCATTCCATGCGCCCGGAGGCCGCCACTCGCAGGGGGGGCTGCTCGCCCCCCGCGAGCCCTGAAGAGGCGTCGTTCTAGCCGGCTGGCGCAGACCCCTGTCCTTTGGGGTCTGCGATTTCCCGAAGGGGCTTGTGGGAATCCTCGACCGACAACAAAAAGCCGCGGACCTACCGGACAGGTCCGCGCTACGATTGTTCGCCTGGGTCTACTTGTAGAACGGCACGCCGCCGGAGAGTATGCCCGCGCCAGGGCCTTGCCGGAAGGAGTTTCTCGCCTCACAGTCCCGACCCTAACGAGTTCTTCGGGTCGCGCATTTTCCGCTTGACATCGGGGCCACAATAGGCTAGCATAGTTGTCCTATGCAGAACGCCGCCACGGGGCGACGGAAGGGGTTCCGAGATCGGCGCGGGAGTAGGGAATGCCGCAGCAGGATTCAGGATTCAGGGAAAGAACCGTGTCAGGTGATGTGTCATTGCCTGATGACAGTGAAACTCGGCAAGGCCACAAAGTCCCTTGTGGCCGCCGCAGTATCAAAAACTCGAGGAACAAACCGGGAATGTCTATGAAAACAAAGGAAGACGGGATTGAGGATGCAGGACTGGCAGAAACTACGGGGATTCTCCGGCCCAAAGAACGGTGCCTCAGAATGACAGGTCACCCAAGGTGAGCGCCTTGAACCCAAATGACGGCAAGCTCGGTCACAAAGTCCGTTATGGCGGCCACAGTAGTAGAAACTCAAGGAACAAACCGGGAATGTCTATGAAAACAAAGGAAGACGGGATTGAGGATGCAGGACTGGCAGAAACTACGGGGATTCTTCGGCCCCAACGAACGGGGCCTCAGAATGACAGGTCACCCAAGGTGAGCGCCTCGAACCGAAATGACGGCAAGCTCGACAAATGCCACAAAGTGCGTGGCGGCCCGCGGAGTATCAAAAACTCGAGGAACGAAGCTGGAATGTCTATGAAAACAAAGGATGACAGGATTCACACAGAGGAAGGCTCTTCCTCTCAGTTCTCTGTGCCTCTCTGCCTCTGTGGTGAGAGCCTTTCTACCAATTCTTCCAGGGCTTCGGAGGGTTATTGATTCAGTGCTGCTTCCGTTGTATGGAAGAGAGATACTATTTTGACGGAACGAACTTACCGATCTACTGAAAACAAATGACTTATTGTTTTTTGAGGCCAAAAAACGAACTGGTTTTTGAGTGCAAACGAACTCAAATCGAAGCCAAAAAAGTGGCCAAAAGCCCACCAAGTGTGCGGGACTGACACCGAAGGGATGAAGATGAAAATCAATTCCAAGGATTTCCGTGTGCGGCCCGGAGAAAAGGTCAAACTGAACGAGTGGCCGACGCTCGTGAAGCCGTTTTACAAGTCCAAGAAGCGGTATCAAAAGCTTCTGGAAGAACACATTGAGGAGTTGAGCTCGCTGCAACAACTTCACTTCGCTTCCAACCGCTATGCATTGCTGCTGATTTTTCAGGGGATGGACGCTGCCGGCAAGGATGGCGGCGTCCGGCACGTCATGTCCGGCGTCAATCCGGCAGGGTGCCAGGTTTGGAGTTTCAAACAGCCGAGCGCCGACGAGCTGGAGCACGATTTTCTCTGGCGCACGACGTTCCGACTTCCCGAACGCGGACAGATCGGAGTCTTCAATCGTTCCTATTACGAGGAAGTGCTGGTCGTTCGGGTGCATCCGGAGATTCTGCGCAGCCAGGGGCTTCCGGAGGAACTGCGCGACAAGAAAACCCTCTGGGAGGAGCGGTATCGCTCCATCGTGAACCTGGAGAGCCACCTTCATCGTAACGGAACGCGGATCGCTAAAGTATTCCTCCACCTTTCGCGGGAGGAACAGCGGAAGCGATTCCTGGAGCGCATTGATAAGCCGGAAAAGAACTGGAAATTCAGCCTCGCGGACATTCACGAGAGGAAATACTGGAAGCAATACATGACGGCCTATGAAGATTGTTTGAGCGCGACGAGCACCCATCACGCACCTTGGTACGTCGTTCCCGCCGATGATAAGGACAATGCCCGGCTGATCATTTCCCAGATTGTCCTGGATACGCTCCATGAACTTAAGATGGCATATCCCAAGACCACCGCGAAACGCCGGCGGGAATTGAAAGCCATCGGCAAGCTG
>Ga0326728_10003204_pt1 | contig 51624 bp, 43 predicted proteins | sample MB3enrmetagenome_FD_207602 | JGI IMG/M metagenome (GOLD analysis project Ga0326728, IMG submission 207602) | Lab enriched peat soil microbial communities from McLean, Ithaca, NY, United States - MB31MN | ecosystem: Environmental > Terrestrial > Soil > Wetlands > Peat | place: USA: New York... | reverse complement strand
TGGCTTCTTCGTCGCCGTTGCGCCAGGTGGCGTCGGTCGTCAATTGCATCATTTCGTTGCCGTTGGTCACATAATAAAAACCGGTCGCGCCGGTGGCGCGGCCATTGTTGGTCGTGGTCAGGACAACATTTTGCCGGGCCAGAATGCTTTCCACCGCGCCGTTGGTGGTGAATTGAATGGTCAGCAGGTCGGAAGTCATGTCCAATTGCGGATCAATCATGTGGACGTTGCCGGCGTAATCCACCACATTCGAGTTAAGATCGAACCAGCCATGATCGGCAAAAATTTTCAAAACCTGGCCCGCATCGGCCCCGTTGGTTCTCGGGACGGCCAGCAGGGACGATCTCAGGAGCGATTTGACCACCCGCGTTTCCACCTGATTGGAAATAATCAGGAAGTGATTGGATTGGGTGAAAAGGAACCCGACGCCCTCGACAAACAGATTGGTCGTCGGGGTGAAAACTTGCAACGGCCCCTTGTCCGACGCCACGCTGTTCGACACATCAACCTCGCACTGCGGGGCTTGGGCGATGATTTGAATTCGTTTGGGGTCGCCATTGTGGTAGCTTTTCAACTCGAACTGATTGACCAGCACCTTCTGCGCGTTGAGATTGGTGACGCTGCTGCCGGTGATGACAAAATCCAGTCTTTTCCCCCCGGTCGTGTCGCGATAGAAGGTCATCGAAGGATGCTGGCGCAACTGCGTTCCCTGCGGCACCTGCGCCACCGCGGTCGAAAAGATGCCGCCGGCCAGAAACACCAAAGACAGGAAAGCGGCTTTCATGGCATCGCCGGCAAAGCGCGCACCACGGCGTGAAGTTTGACCAACCCGGCCAGCAGCGCGGCCATTTGGCGTAGCGGAATCATGTTTGGCCCGTCGCTCAAGGCGCGGGCCGGATCCGGATGCGTCTCGATGAACAAGCCGTCCGCGCCCGCCGCCAGCGCGCATCGCGCCAGCACCGGAGCGAAGTGCCGCTGGCCGCCCGAACGATCCCCCCCCGCCCCCGGCAATTGCACGGAATGCGTCGCGTCAAAAATGACCGGAAACCCGAATCCCCGCATGATCGCGATGGAACGCATGTCCGCCACCAAATTGTTATAACCAAACGTCGTGCCGCGTTCGGTCACAAGAAGTTTATGGCCGCCCGCGCTCGTGGCTTTCCTGACCACCTGCCCCATTTCCTCCGGCGACAGGAATTGGCCCTTTTTCAGATTGACGATCTTGCCCGTGCGGACGGCGGCGGTGATCAAATCCGTTTGCCGGCAGAGGAAGGCCGGGATTTGCAGGATGTCCACCACGGCGGCGGCGCATGGCGCCTGCTCTTCCGTATGGATATCCGTCAAAACAGGGAGACCCAGCTCGCGCCGCACCCTGGCCAGAATAGCCAAACCCTCCTTCAGCCCCGGCCCGCGAAAGGATTTTCCCGACGACCGGTTGGCTTTGTCAAAACTGGCTTTAAAAACATAATGGATCCGCAAGGCCCGGCAGGTCTTTTGCAACGAGGAGGCGACTTGAAGGCAAAGGCGTTCGTTCTCAATGACGCACGGCCCGGCGATCAAAATCAGATGCGATGCCTTCCGGAGCGATTTCCAGATAAGCGAATCATTCATGGTGAAAATGACGCCGCGCCCTAAATCACCGTCCCATGGGCAATGGCGGCGTTTTTGGGAACTATGACTATCCCGTCCCGAATATAGTAATTCTCATGGTCCACCTTTTCCGGCTTGCCCGCCGGTGAAATGCGGCAGTTGTCACCGATGCGCGCGTTCTTGTCAATAATGGCATTGTCAATATGGGTGTTTCGGCCCACGCCGATGCGCGGCACGCCGCGCGCCTCATGCTGCCGGATGGAAATGTCCGATTCGTAGTAATCACACCCCAGCAGAATGGTGCGGTTGATTTCGCACCCTTCATTGATCGTGTTGCGCACGCCGATGATCGAGTCGTTGATTTTGCAGCGGTTGATGATGCAGCCGTCCGATATGACGGCGTGATTGATCTCCGCCCCGTTGATCTTGGAAGCCGGCAAAAACCGCGGCCGTGTGAAAATGGGCGCGCTCATATCGAAGAAATTGAAACGCGGCAATTCCGCCACCAAATCCAGGTTCGCCTCAAAATAGGACCGGATCGTGCCCACGTCCTTCCAATACCCCTGAAAAACAAAGGCATGGACCGCTTGCGCCTCAATCGCCGCCGGGATGATGTGCTTGCCGAAATCCGTCAGGGCATTATCGAGCAATTTCAAGAGGACTTCGCGGTTGAAAAGATAAATGCCCATCGAGGCCAGGAAACATTCCCCGCCGGTCTCGATGCTCAATTGTCCAAACAGCCCCGGATCCAGGCGCAAAGAATCCAGCAGGGCCGCCTCCTTGGGCTTCTCGACAAAACGCCGGATGCGCAACGACCCGTCAATCTGCATGATGCCCACGCCCTGCGCCTCATCGCGGGAGACGGGAATGGTGGCAATGGTAATGTCCGCCCCGCTCTCCGCGTGTTGGGCGATGATCCGCCTGAAATCCATCCGGTAAAGCGTATCGCCGCTCAGGATCAAGAGGTAATCGAAATCATGGTTGAGGAAATGCAGCAAATTCTTCCGCACCGCATCCGCCGTGCCCTGATACCAGGACATATCCGAAAAAGTCGGCGCCGCGGCAAGAATTTCCACGAACCCCCCGGAAAAATGGTCAAACTTGTACGACTGCGAAATGTGGCGATGCAGCGATGCCGAATTGAACTGGGTCAACAAATAGATGCGTTTCAGCCCCGAATTGATGCAATTGGAAATCGGAATATCAACCAGCCGGTATTTTCCCGCCAGGGGAACGGCCGGTTTGCTGCGATCCCGGGTGAGGGGAAACAGACGGGTTCCCTGCCCCCCACCCATGATGACGGAGAGGACATTGCTTGAATTCACTGACATCCGTGCTTTTTGCGGCATGAGACGACCTCAAACTTCTGGCCAATTCAGAGCAGTGTAAACGCAACTTCGTGCGACGCAAGAAAACTTATTCGCCGCGCGCGCTTTTTTTCGTGCAAATCTGATCCTGCGGGCGCATTGTCTGGGAAAAGTATGAACCAGATCAATGAACTGGACGCCGTGGCCCTAACGTGTGATTTGCCTAAACACGGGCTAAAGCGGGGCGACGTCGGCACCGCCGTGTTGGTGCATGGCGAGGGCGCGGGGTTCGAGGTGGAGTTCGTTGGTTACGATGGCCACACCGTTGCGTTGCTGACGCTGGAACACGGCCAGGTGCGACCACTCCATGCAGGCGACATCCCTCACGTCCGCGAGTTGGCGGTCGCGTGACGTTTCATTGCAGGATTCCGATTCCGCTCCCTCGCGCTGAAATCTGACCGTTAGGCCGCATTTTGCGATGAAATCCGATTTGGCCGTGGCTGCGGTTTTTGGGCCGCCCCGAAGGTGGTCCAAATCTTTAAATTTTAGGCTTTAAACCTGAAAGGTTCCCCTGTATGAACATGTTCCGGTACACTCTGCGTATATGATGGAGTCAATTTGGCGGCCAAAGATCTATGGCAAGGTTCGAAGAAATCAGGGCTGAATTTGAAGGGAAGTTTGCTTTGACAGGCAGGCATTGCTGTTGCATCCTGTGGGCCATGCTTTGTTGCCAATGGACTGTTGTGTTTTTATCGCCAAATCCTGATCCGTTCCGCACAGAACTATGAGCGCACATCCGCTGCAATTCAAAGTCGCCACCGAGGAGTGGGAATTTGAACAAGTTCACCAACTCAATTACAGAACGTTCGTGGAGGAAATTCCCCAGCACCAGGCTTCCAGCACCCCCCGCCTGGTCGATAAATTCCATGGCGAAAACACCTACCTGGTCTGCCTGTGCGGCAATCAGGTCGTCGGCATGGTGGCCGCCCGTGGCCGCCGCCCGTTTTCCCTCGACCAGAAGCTGCCCAATCTGGATTCCTATCTCCCGCCCGGACGGCGCGCTTGTGAAATCCGCCTGCTCTCGGTCGAAAAGGAGTTCCGCAACGGGCAGGTCTTCCGCGGCTTGACGGCTTTGATGTGGCAGTTCGGTGTCGAGCATGGGTACGACTTGGGCGTCATTTCCGGGACGACCCGCCAGCAACGGTTGTACCGGCATCTGGGCTTTGAGCCTTTCGGCCCCCAGGTCGGCAAGGGGGACGCGATGTTCCAGCCGATGTATCTGACCCTGGAGAAATTTGAAAAGCAGGCCGAAATCTTTCTGCGCCAGCCGTTGCGGCCTCACAGGCCGGTCAGTTTTCTGCCCGGTCCGGTCACCGTTCCGCTCCAGGTGCGCAAGGCCTTTGAACGGGCCCCGGAGTCGCACCGGTCGGATTTCTTTATCGCCGATTTTCAGAAGACCCGCGGCCGCCTTTGCCAATTGGTCCGCTCCTGCCATGTCCAGATATTGCTCGGTTCGGGGACGCTGGCCAATGACGCGCTCGCCGCGCAGTTGACTCTGGAGAAAAAACCGGGGCTGATCCTGAGCAATGGCGAATTTGGGGAGCGCCTGGCCGATCACGCCAAACGCTTCGGGCTGCTGTTCGACACCCTGAAATTCCCGTGGGGCCAGGCGTTCGATCTCGACGTGGTGCAGCAGTTCCTGTCCCGTTCCCCCGCGGTGGGATGGCTTTGGTGCGTCCATTCTGAAACCTCGACCGGCATGTTGAATCCGCTGCCCGTCCTGCAATCCCTCTGCGCGAAAAGGGGCATCAAGGTCTGCGCCGATTGCATTAGTTCCATCGGGCTTGTGCCCGTCAACCTCGAACGGATTTATCTGGCCTCGGGCGCCAGCGGCAAGGGATTGGCGGGGTATCCCGGCTTGTGCATGGTTTATTACAATCATCCCATTGCCTCCAACACCGCCCTGCCGCGCTATTTGGATTTGGGCTGGTACGCCGAGCATCAGGGCATCGCTTTTACCCACTCCTCCAATTTGGTCCAGGCCCTGGACGCCGCGGTCAAGCAGCAGGATTGGGAAAAGAAATTCGCGGACGTGGCCGGCGTCTCCATCCGATTGCGCGCCCGATTGCGCGAACTGGGTTTCCGCCTGCTGGCCACCGACGCCGAGGCCATGCCGGGAGTGGTGACCATCGTATTGCCCGCGGAACGGAACTCATCGGATTTCGGCCAAAAACTGCAAAAGGCGGGGTTCATGCTCAGTTACAACAGCGATTATTTGCGCCGGCGCAACTGGATTCAAATCTGCCTCATGGGCGAATATTCCAACGATAAAATCGAGGCATTATTGACTTGGTTAAGCCGGAACCCGCCCATCGCTGCCAAACAACTGACCATCCAGACCACTGTTGCGGAGGCCTGACAGAACGGTCGCGGCAGCCTTGGGCGACCCGGACAAATCCAGCATCGCCGAACAGGCCTTCAAACACCGCGACACCGGAAAGTGACGCAGGTATCCATCGTCTATTGTCCGTTATCCATTGTCCATTACTCCACTATACATTGTGCATTATTTAAAAGAATCCAGTAACATGTTACCGCTTTGTTACTCCTCGTGTTACCGGCTAAGTCGTTGATTATCAACACTTGTTACCGTGTTACCGATTTTTCAGACCTATGTATCCATCTGAAAACAGCGAAGAACCATCGTCAATTGTACAAGTGCCTTTCTGACAATATGTTGCATCCGTTTCGCAGATAAAAATGGGAAAAATTTCACGATTTCTTTCGGAGCAATAAAGTTCAACGCAAGTTGTCTTGAGAAATTCTCAGCATTGCAAAATGAAAGGCTTTTTGCCCCGAAACCTTTCGGGGTTATTTTTTTGCCGACGACCGAAGTTTGACAAAGATCGTGTTGGCCTCCGCCAAGCTTTCCTTCGATCCGATGTCAAACCAAAGGCCCGGGACGCGCCAGGTGTAAACAGGCGTGCGCTGGTAAAGCCATTGCACCAGACGCCCCGGCTGATCGGGATTGTTTCCCTCGGCCATGTACTGGCGGATCAACGGCAGGCTCGATTTGGGATAATAATAAAGGGCGATGCCCGTCAGGGTGCTCGTCGGATTTTTGGGCTTTTCCTCGAAGAAGATGATTTTGCCCGAAGCATCAATGGAGATGGAATTGTATTTGGTGATTTCCTGCAAATTGCCCACGTCATAAACGGCCAGGACCGGCGCATTTTTCCCGCGGCAATACCGGCCAAAATCCTGCAAGCTTTCGCTGAAAAGATTGTCGCCCGCCACCACCATGAGATCGTCATCAATTTTTTCCCGGGTCATCACCAGGCACAGGTCCCCGATGGCGCCCAGTTTGTTGCTGTCATCGGTCGAACCGTCGTTGACGATGGTAAAGTCAAGTCTGGCCTTGGTGGCGCGATAGTGCCTGGACCATTCCTGGAACGGCCCGGCGAACTTTGCATTGGTCACGACATACACGCGGTCGATCCCGCCAATGGGCGTCAGGTTGTCCAACACATAATCAATCATGGGTTGCCCTGCGACGGGCAGGAGGGGTTTGGGTTGCGTCAGGGTGAGAGGATAAAGCCGGGTGGCATAGCCGGCAGCCAGAATGAGCACTTTCATTGCTTTAATTCTGAATCTCAAACAGGCTCGGCGCAACCTTTTTGGCCAGGGCCTCGGAACGCTCCATGATTTCCCGGCCCGACTCGCAACGCAAGGCGAACTCGGCCAGTTCGTTGGCCTCCTCCATTTTCAACCGCCGTATGAGGAATTTTATGCGGGGCAGGAAAGACGGGGCGATGCTCAGTTCATTGACCCCCAACCCCAGCAAGAGCGGCGTCATGAAAGGGTCGCCCGCCATTTCGCCGCAAACGCCGCACCAGATGCCGTGATGATTGGCCGCATCCACCGTCAATTTAATCAGCCGCACCACCGCCGGGTGAGTCGGTTCATAAAGGTGGGCGATCCGTTCGTTCAAGCGATCCACCGCCAGCGAATACTGAATCAAGTCATTAGTGCCAAGACTGAAGAATTTGACGCGGCTGGCCAGGGTGTCGGCCGCGAGGGCCGCGGACGGGATTTCAATCATGGCGCCGATTTCGATGTGTTCATCGAAGGGCACCTTCTCGGCGCGCAATTCGCCCTTGTATTCTTCGACCAGCGCATTGGCCTTTTCCACTTCGCCGAAGCAGGAAATCATCGGATACATTATTTTGACGTTGCCCTCGGCGCTGGCCCGTAAAATGGCCCGGAGTTGCGCGCGAAAAACCTCCTTTTCCTCCAGGCAGAATCGAATGGCCCGCCAGCCCAAAAACGGGTTCATCTCCGGCGGCATTGGCAGGTGCGACAAAAATTTGTCCCCGCCCAAATCCAGCGTTCGAATGATAACCGGGTCCGGCTTCAAGTCCGCGGCAACGCGCCGATAGGACTGGTATTGTTCTTCTTCCGTCGGCAGCGAGTCGCGATTGATAAAGAGATATTCCGTGCGGAACAAACCCACTCCCTCCGCGCCGTACAACTTGACGGCCTCGCCATCGCCGGCTTTTTCGATGTTGGCCGAAAGGGTGACTTTTTTCCCGTCGAGCGTGATGGCGGGCAGGTCTTTGATTTCGCGCAGTTTGTCCTCGATCGAGGCTTGGCGCCGGACCATCTGCCCGTATTCGAACCGCGTCTGGTCAGTGGGGTTGACAATGATGGAGCCGTTGTAGCCGTCGAGCAGCGCATGGTCGCCCGTGTTGATCTTGTGGCTGGCATCCTTCAAAGCCACCACGGCTGGCACTTGCAAGGAGCGGGCCATGATGGCGGCATGGGATGTTTTGCTGCCTACGTCGGTGGCAAAACCGAGGATGATCCTCCGGTCCAGCAGAGCGACTTCGGAAGGGGACAAATCTTCGCTGATCACGATGCACGGTTCCCGCAAATCCTGCAGGGCCTGTTCGGGGCGATGGCCCGCCAAATTGGCCATGATGCGCGAGGTGACGTCGCGCATGTCGGCGGCCCGTTCGCGCAAATAAGCGTCGTCAATCGCGCTGAGAGTCGCGGCGTATTTGTCGGCAAATTCCTGGAAGGCGGCCTCGATGTTGATTTTGCGCGAATTGACCAGGGCGGTGACCGACTCCACCAGGGTCGGGTCTTCCAGGACCAGCAGATGGGCGTCGAAAATGCTGGCGTCCTTGGCGTTCAATGCTTGACTGACCTTTTCCTGCACCTCGATGATTTGCTGCCGGGTCAGAACCAGGGCCTGGTGCAGGCGCTGGATTTGCTGCGGCAATTCCGCCTCCGGCACGTCATATTTGGGGATGGTGGCTTTGACCCGGCTCAGGACAAAAATCTTTCCCTGGGCGATTCCGGCGGAAACAGGAATGCCCTTATACACGCGCTCTGCGCTTGGCCCGGGATCTGTCATAGAAAACATGTAACCCGATTCAGCCCCGTTGAAAAGCAAATCCTGGTTTTTTTTCCGGTATGCGTTGCTTTCATCCCGGCCTCTGATTATGCTTCAAGTTCGTTCATCAGTGCGGTCGTCATGAAAAAAAGCGCTGCAACACCCCGTTCCGGCCTGCTGGCCGCGGGCAATTGGATCATTGATCAAGTAAAGATGATTGATGTCTATCCGCAACGCGATCAGTTGGCCAATATTCGCGGCCAATGCCGGGGCACCGGCGGTGCGCCCTACAATGTCTCCATCAACTTGGCGCGCTTGCAGGCCCCCTTCCCCCTCGGCGCCGCCGGGTTGGTCGGCAAGGATGATTTGGGCCGGGCCATTTTGGAGGATTGCCGCCGTCATGGCATCGACACCCGGCATCTGCGCTCGACGCCTTTGGCCCCCACTTCCTACACCCTTGTCATGACGGAAAACGCCGGCAGCCATCGCACCTTCTTTCACCATCGCGGCGCCAACGCCCTGTGGAACGGCGCGGACCTGGATTTTAATAAGCACCAGGCCCGCCTTTTTCATCTCGGTTATTTGCTGCTGCTCGACGCTTTGGACGCCCCCGACCCGAAGTTCGGCACCAAAGCCGCCCGGTTGCTCCATGCCGCCCAGCAAGCCGGCATGAAAACCAGCGTGGACGTCGTCAGCGAAGACAGCGACCGCTTTGCCCGCATTGTGTCGCCCGCCCTCAAACACGTGGATTACTGCATCCTGAACGAAATCGAAGCCGGCAAAACCACCGGCTTCAAGATACGTGAAGCGGACGGCCGGCTGAATACCGTTTCGTTGCGTCATGCCGCCGGCGCGCTGTTGCAGGGAGGCGTGCGCGAACTGGTGATCATTCACTTTCCCGAAGGCGGCTTTATGCGCACCCGCAAAGGCGAGGACTTCTGGCAGCCATCGCTGAATCTGCCCGCCCAACACATCGCGGGAACGGCCGGGGCCGGGGACGCCTTTGCCGCGGGCGTGCTGATGGGGCTGCATGAAAATTGGGAATTGTCGCGCTGTCTCTTCACCGGAGTTTGTGTGGCCGCGGCGTCGCTCTCCCACCCGACCTGCACCGGAGGCGTCAAATCATTGCCCGCCGCCCTGAAATTAGCGCGCCAATTTGGCCACCGCCCCGCCCTGCCTTGAGGAAAGTAAGAATTAAGAAGGAAGAATTAAGAAGCCGGAAAAAGTTGCCTTGCAAATTTCTTACTTCTTACTTCTTAATTCTCTTCGCTACGCTCGTTCCATGTATTTACCGGTGCGCGTGTCCACCTTGATTTTTTCGCCGGTCTTGATGAAGAGCGGCGCCTGGACCGTAATGCCGGTTTCGAGCGTAATCGGCTTCTGCACGTTGCTGGACGAATCGCCCCGAATGCCCTCCGGCGCATCCGCCACCGTCAGCGTCACGCTCGGTGGAAGCTCGATGGAAACCGCCTTGTCCTCAACAAAAGTGACCGTGACCGTGGCATTTTCCACCAGATAATTCTTGGCCTCGCCCACCAACTCCGGCGGCAGCGTCGTCTGCTCGTAAGTGGCGGGGTCGGAGAAAACAAAATCATCCCCGTCCTTGTAACTGAAATCCATCTTCCGCGTCATCATGGGCACAACGTCAATTTTCTCCGTTGAGCTAAAGCGCACATCGGAAGCCTTGCCCGATTTGATGCTGCGGAGGGTGGCCTGCACAAAGGCGCGGAGGTTGCCCGGCGTGCGATGCTGCGTTTCCAGGACCACAGCGATATCGCCCTTGTAATTAATGGCCATGCCTTTGCGCAAATCGTTGGCGGATGACATAATGTGCTCTTTTTCCATGCGCCTGTCCGTCCATCGGAACACGCGGAATGTGGAAGATACCGAAGCCCCGCCTGAAATCAAGTTCTGAAATGAACTTTCCCGCAAATTCCGGGCTTGACCCTTTGCGGAATTCCCCGACTATCCCAACTATGAGCCAGAAGTCATGTACAACCCATTGATCAAAGAATACCGGGGGCGGTTCGGCAAAGGCCGGACCATGGACGACATTGTGGGTTTGGTTGAAGAATTGCCACCCATGCCGGATGTAATTGCGCACGCGCTCCGGCTGGTGGATGACGTGAACAGCACGGCGGATGAATTGGCCGATGTGATCATGCTCGATCCGGCGCTGGCGTCGCCCGTTCTGCGCTCCGCCAATTCCGCAAGCCTGGGTCATCAGCGGGAGGTCACGACCCTGGCCTTGGCCATTCTCCTGGTTGGCATGGGCCAGGTTAAGACGATACTTGTCGCCTCGGCGCTCCGCCGCTGGAATCGCAACTTCGGGCCGGTGGAGCGGCTCGTGTGGGAGAAATCGGTCGGGGCCGCCTCTGCCGCCCATGTTTTGTGCCAGCACCTGCAAAAACGGTATCTGGACGAACTTTATTTGACCGGTCTGCTTCACAACCTCGGCCAGATCGTGCTCCTCTCCCACAAGCAACTCGGCGGCGAGTACCCCGCCGTCCTGGATCGAATCCGCGAATGCAACGAAGATTACGTCACAGCGGAACGCGAGGTCATTGGCTTCTCTCATCCCCTGATCGGCGCCATGGTGGCGTGGAAATGGGGGTTTGCCCCCTCCACCTGCCGGGCCATTCTTCATTACAACGATCCATTTGCAGGGATAGCCGGAGAGCAGGATGAAAAGTTGGCGATGCTCAAATTGGCCGCCGGAATCGGCCTGGCTTTGGGTTTCGGCCGCCCGGACGGGTATTCTGTGGCTGGGAACGAGGAGTTGGAAACGTTGGCTGCTCTTGTCGGCTTCAACGAAGTCACGCTGCAAACAGACTTGCGGGCATCCATGTCTGAAATTAAAACCCGCTTCGCTTCCGAAGTCGGCGCCTACGCCTGACCCGGCATTGCAAACCAGCGAACCCTGAAGCATTTTAAATAAAAATGTAGTTGTATGCTGTTCGGTCTTGGGGAGCGCGACCGTCTCGGTCGCACTCGTCGGCGTCTCGCCGACGAGCTATTCTACGGCTGCGTCTTTATATAAAATGCTCTAAAAGGAGGTCAAAAAGGGGCCAGTTCCTCACATTTCAACATTTTGTCTGAGCCGCCCTACCCGGTTCGATCTTGCAATTATTCATTGACTGCCGCGTCTTCCAACGCTCCTTCCAACGGTTCTGGCGCGTCTGGCCCGCCGAACTCCATCAGGTACTGGCTTCCGTTTGCTTCCCCGCCTTTTTCCAGCGCCGCCCCGTTTTTTTTTTGCCCAAACAGCGACTCCAGCGCCGTCCCGGCTTTCGTCTTGGTGAACGCTTCGCGGAGGGCGTTGAAATAGACCAGCGTCCAATTGTCCTTCTGGAAGTGCTCGCTGAACAGCGGCGATTTCATCTTCCGCTCGAAATCCTTTTCCCTTTCTTCGGGAATGACCATCGTTTTGGGAACGCTGGCCGGAAGATTTGAGCCGCGTTGCAAGCCGCTCGTCATGGTGGTCGTGCATTCCACTTCAAACGCGCGGACAACTTTATTCCCTTCAAGCCAAAGCAAATCCATGTCTAAAACGGGACGAAGATTCTTGACATCTTTCAATGCCGCCGGTTTGGCCGTGACCATCTCCCGCAGCTTGATGGTCTCGACCAGTCCGCTCACCGTTTCGTGTTGTTCACGCTGCCCGATCCAGATTTTGTGTCCGCGCTCTTCGCCGATTTTTGCCAGCAACGCTATCAGTTCGCTGTGGCGCGACAAACTCAATCGAACTTCTTCTTTCAGTATCCAGACGCCGCCACTGGCCTTGCGGCCAAAGATTTCCAGCGCCTCGATGATGCTCGTGTTGTCGGATGTGAGACAATTCGGAAATTCCCGCGCCACCGTGTCCCATACTTCCGTAAACGTGACGCGCCCCTTCTGGTGCAGGCATCGAAATACCGTCTCCTCAACCCTTTCGGTGAGCGGCACGGCTTCCAGGCGCGCAACAAAGGTTTTGTCCGCAAACCACCACAGTTTGCCCGTCGCCCCGCCAAGTTTTGCTTCCACCAATTCAAACTCCTTGCCGACACTTTCCTCCAAAACTGTTTTGACATCCAGACCTGTGTGCAAAGTTCCGAACAGCCCGCGCCTGGCCAGCACCGGGTCAACTTGGTTGATGAGAATCGTGTAAGGCGTCGGCTCGGCGCGCAGGGCAATGACTTCGCGGCACGTTTCAATGACGATGCGGCGAAAACGCTCCTCGCTGATTTCCTCCATCGGGCGCGCGGGGCGGCCTGTTTTGGCGAAACGCAAATAGAAATCGCCCTGGGCGCTGCCGAATGGCTGCATCATCGCCTTGGCCGAAACCTGGCCGAGGGGTTGATGGTGAATGTGTTCATAATCAAAACCGGCAAACACTCCAGCCCGCACTGTGGCATTACGAACCATGAAGGTCGGGTTATGAAAGGTCAGCGTGAGAAACCGATCCGGCCGCAAGACGCGGTGCATGCCTTGAATGCTGGTGTTCAGCAGCGCGTAATAAAGATCAAACGGCTTCTTTTGGCGCTCGTTCCGCACGATTTCATGCACCGCAATCCGGTCGGCATAGAGATAATCTTTTTTCAGCCAGGCATTCCAAAGGAAGGAAAGTTCGCCATACTGAATGGAGGCATCATAAGGCGGATCGGTGAAGATATAATCCACACACTCGTCCGGCATCTTTTTCATCAACTCCACACAGTCATCGGTCACGACGGCGATGTCGGCTTCACCGGCCAGAACTTTGCGCCAGTCGTCCGTGACCTTAACATTGCCCAAATGTTCGTTGGTCTCATTTTTGGCGTGGATAATTCCCTGGTGGCCGGTCACAGCGCCTTCAAATTTATCCCAGACATTTTGTTCCATGTAATGCGGAGCTGACCAATAACTATGCTGCGTCCAACCGGGCGAACTGAAAAATGTGTAATGATTGGACGGCGCGGGATTGCCAACTGGCATCATCCGTGTGCAGAGATGAATCATCGAAGAGAACGCGCCAAGCAGGAATTTCTTTAACTGCGGACTGCTTTCCTGCTCGATGGCCTCATAAATCATCGCTGCCGCGCGCAAATTGCGTTTGGTGAAAAGTTGGTCAAGCGAATCGTAATGCTCCTTTTTCATGAAAGGAGTGCCGTCGGGATAAAACAACCTGTTGCGTGGATACCATTCCTTGACGCGCTTGGCTTCAAGTTCGGCGAGCGCGTCGAGGTCTTTCTTTTTGGGTTTGCAGCCGGTTTCGCAACGATTTTCGCAGTGCGGACAAGTTTTGTATCGGACTTCCACAAGTTGATCGCCCTCGCGCACGCAACAGTCGGACACAAGCGGCTTGTCGCATTTCAAACAATGAACGGTGTAAAGTTCCGCCACGCGCTGTTGCACCTTGGCGCGCACACGCTCAAAAGCTTCAAGAAGTTTCAGCGTGTTGACCGGGCGTAGCGTCAGTTCGGTGATAAGGCTGGCCGCCGGATTGAGATCGCACACGATGGCGCGGCGCTGGTTGCGCGCGGCTTCGATGGCAACCACGCCGCTTCCGGCGAACGGATCGAACACGATCTGATGCGGCTTGGTGTAGTTCTGGATGTGTTCGCCGACGACATTCCACGTCTTGCGCGACCAGTACTTGTGCCACACATACATGGCCGTGTGCGACTCAGGCGGAATCTGCCGGTTAATGTGCTCAAAGGCCGGCGGTGTGATCCGTCCCATCTTGGCGCTGCCTAGTTCGCGTGTTTTCATCAGCCGTCCCGGGCGACTTCTTTCAGTAATCTTTGACAGATTTCATACGCGGCGGCGAGACGAATCGCGCGCACCGCCTTGATGCCCCTGACTTCCGCGACTTCATTGAGCGGACGGTTCATCAATCCGGCGAGCGTGCCGTATTTGTCCAGAAGAGCGTTGGCGCTATCCAGCGCGGAATATCCCCGCCCGCCGCTGCCGAGCAAAATCGCCAGAAGTTCGGCATCCGAGCAATTCCCCGCGCCCATGTCCAATAGGGTTCGTCCCGCTTTCATGTGAGAATCAAAAGCCACGCAACGCCGCCTGGCAAGAGCGATTGTTGCGCCGCGCCGTTTCCCGCCGCGACCGGCGGGAAAGAGGTCAATTCCGATCCTCTCCACATTTGGTCTGCCGCGCCCCGCCCGCTCTCTCCACCAACAAATGCGGGGAACGGAGACAGGAGAAACAGCCCCGAAGGCTTTCGGGTTTCGTATTTCGCGTATTTCGCGGTTAAAATCTCTTTTCTTCGCCCCTGTTCTTAAAACGTTCTTAAGCCGTTGCAATGCAGCGTGTTACAGCCTAGTGTTAAACAAATCACGACTTTTGTAAAACTTCTTTCAAAAATCTCTTGACGAATAAATGGATTAACTGTAATGTTCGTTTAATGAATGACCCATTAAGGCCATGATGGAAAGGGTGAATTATGAAGGAAGAATTAAGAAGTGCGAAAAAGCCGGCCTTCGAGGTGGTACGGCTCAGCAAGTCCGCCGTCGTCGCTGCGGCCAACTTGCCAGCCGAAGGGTTGAGTCGGAAATGTGAAAAATCCGGAAAACCGATTTTTGCTGTTTTTCAATTGGAACCCGCTATCGCCCAAGCCGTTCCAACCAAAACAAGGGTCGGGCATTTTTCGGATTTTTCGAAAAATTCTCGGGGGTATACCGGGGGGAGGGGTTCAAAAAATCCTAATCTTAATCGTGTCGTAATCCTGGTCCGTCGCACCGCGTCGCAGTCAGTCGCAGTGATGTCGGGAAAGGCCTGGGAAAGGCCTGGGAAAGGCTAAATGCTAAAGTTATGAAAATCAACAACGTACAGATGAAATCAGGCTTTGTCGGGCTTGCCGCGCCGACTTGTCCCGCCAAAGCCGCTTCCGCGACGGCCCGGTCGCCCAACCTCAGGCTAATTTAAAGTAATTTAAACCAAAAAAAATAAAACTATTCCTCACCTTATGGGCCACATCGAAAAATCGCCGCAGCCTCGATTCGCTCACGAACCTGGAACAACCGCTTTAAGCCTCTTCGTGTACTTCGTGGCGAATCCGCCCGTCCGTCGAGCGCGGCCAACAATGGATCAAAAGCAGCCTGATAATGGCAGTTGAAAGGAGAAGTTACCGCTTATGAACGCATATTACCGCATATTACCGCATTCTCAGGAAATAAGCAGCAAACGCCACTGGCCGCTTGGCTGGAGGCGGGCTTGGGTGGCCCAAAAACCGGGATGCGCCAGCCGGGGCGCAATTTGGCCCCCGCGGATTGGCACAGCCGGGGCAAAAGAAAACTTCACACAACCGTCACACAATGGTAGGAATAGCTCTTTAATCAGCGTCCCTGGCTGACGCCCGACATGGATATTAAGACGATTAAAATTCTGCTGGTCGAGGACAATCCCGATGATGTCTTTTTCTTGAGCACCGTGCTGGGCAAGGTGACCGGGACTCGTTTTCAACTCGAAACCGCCCCTCATCTCGCCGCCGGCATCGAGCGCCTGGCCGCCGCGGACATTGATCTCGTTATCCTTGATTTGAAGCTGCCCGACAGCACCGGCTTGGAGACCTTCAAGGGCATCAAAAGCCATGCCCGCGATGTGCCCATCATCATTCTCAGCGGCACGGATGATGAAACCCTGGCGGTCAACGCCGTCCACGCCGGGGCGGAAGATTACCTGGTCAAAGGCCGGGTGGACAGCCAGTTGATCACGCGCGCCATTTTCTACGCCATTGAACGCACCGCCGCCAAAAAGGCCGCGATCAAGGCGGAGGAAAAATTCCGCAGCATTTTCGAAAACTCGGTTTCGGGCATTTTCCAAACCACCCCGGAAGGCCGCTATTTGAACGTCAATCCCTCCCTGGCCCGCATTTACGGTTACAACACCCGGGAGGAGCTGATGGCCCGCATCAGCGACATCGGGCGGTTGTTGTACGTGGACCCTTCCCGGCGCGCCGAATTCATTCGTTTGATGCACGAGCAGGGTGTGATCAAGGATTTTGAATCCGAGGTTTACCGCAAGGATGGTTCGGTCATCTGGATTTCCGAAAACGCCCGCGCCGTGCGCGATGGCAACGGCCACATTCAATACTACGAGGGCACCGTCGATGACATCACCGCCCGCAAGGAAGCGGAGGAAAAGCTGCGTTTCTCCGAATCGCGCTTCCGTTCCGTCTGGCAGAACTCCTCCGACGGCATGAGGCTGACGGACGAGTTGGGCATCATCCTGGCCGTCAACCCTTCCTTCTGCCAGATCGTCGGCATGCGCCCGGAGGAATTGCTGGGCCGCCCCTTTACCGTCATTTATTCCGAGTCTGAAGATTTGGCGGACTTGATGCAACAATATCAGCAGCGTCTGGCCGAGCGTAACATCGGGAACTGGCTCGAACGCCAGGTCGCCTTCCGCTCCGGCAAGATGGTGGACGTCGAACTGTCCAATTCTTTCATTGAACTGGAGGAAGGGCGGTGCCTGATGTTGAGCATTTTTCGCGACGTCACCGTTCGCAAGCAAGCCGAGGAGCGCGAGCGCCGAATCAATGCCGAACTGGCCCGCAGCCAGGCCGAACTGCGCAAAAAGAATGAGATTCTTGAGGACGACCTCAAAATGGCCCGCGAAATCCAGCAGGCCATTCTGCCCCAGCAATACCCCGCTTTTCCGCCCGGCGCCCCGCCCGGCTCCAGCCTGCTCCATTTCTGCCATCGCTACCACCCCACCGGCCAGGTCGGAGGCGATTTCTTCAACGTCCTCAGGCTCTCGGACACCAAGGCCGGGCTGTTTATCTGCGACGTGATGGGGCACGGCGTCCGCTCCGCGCTCGTCACGGCCATGGTGCGCGCCCTGGTGGAGGAATTGCGGCCCGTGGCCATGGACCCCGGCCAATTGTTGACACGAATCAATTGCGATCTGCGCGCCATTTTGCAGCAGACGGGCACGCCGCTCTTCACCACCGCATTTTATTTGACAGCCGACCTGCAGAAGCGCCAATGCCTCTTTGCCAACGCCGGCCATCCCAGGCCCTTGCTGGTTCACCGGCTCACGCGCCAGGTGGAACCCCTTAAATACTCCGACGGCAAAGCGCGGCCCGCCTTGGGCTTGTTTGCCGAATCCACTTATCCGACGGCCTCCGTTCCGCTGGCCGCGGGCGACCTCGTCATGCTCTTCACCGATGGATTGTACGAAGTGGAAGGACCGGGCAACCAGCAATACAGCCAGGACCTCCTTCTCCAAGCCGTGAAAAAACATGCCGGCTTGCACTGCGCCGGCTTGTTCGACGCCATCCTGGATGAAATCCAGCAATTCTCCGCCAGCCACGAATTTGCCGACGACGTCTGCCTCCTGGGAGTGGAAGCGGACGAGAAATTTTGACCTAAAACGTCAGTTGAGGGAAGGCAAACCACGGATGAACACAGATGAACACGGATAAAAATAGCATTGGCGAGCATCGCCTTAAGGGTGAAAAGCGCCTATCCCCGCAATTTGTTCCTAATCCGTGTCTATCTGTGTTCATCCGTGGTTCAACTGCTTTTCCCAAGAGTTTAAAGTTGATTTCGGGCAAAAAGAAAATCGGCCACAATCCGCCCGCGCAGCAAATGTTCCTGAATAATCCGCTCCAAAACCTCCGGCGAGCACGAGTGATACCAAACCCCTTCCGGATAAACGACGGCGATCGGACCTTGCGCGCAGACCCGCAGGCAATTGGCTTTGGTGCGATAGACCAAAGGCTCCGCACCCGCCGGATTCAGTTCCTTGAGCCGCCTCTTGAGAAATTCCCACGACTCAAGCCCTTGCTCCTTCGAACAACATTTCGGCTCACTTTGATCGGCGCAAAGAAAAATGTGCCGCTTGTAATGCGTCAAACCCAGGGCCTCGGCCGCTTTCCGCAATTCCTCATTCATTTCTTATTCCTCGGCCGCCGCCAGCTTGGCCAGCACGTTGAAATCCTCCAGCGTCGTGGTGTCGCCCTTGACGTTCTCGCCGACGGCAATTTGTTTGAGCAGACGCCGCATAATCTTGCCGGAGCGGGTTTTGGGGAGCGCCTCGGCGAAACGAATGTCATCCGGTTTTGCCACCGGGCCTATTTCCCGGGCCACATGAGCGCGCAATTCCTCGCGCAGGGAGGGCGTGGGATGCACCCCTGTCTTCAAGGTGACAAACGCCACCAGGACCTGGCCTTTCAAGTCGTCGGGCCGGCCCACCACCGCGGCTTCGGCCACCATGGGGTTGCTCACCAGGGCGCTTTCCACTTCCGCCGTGCCGATGCGGTGCCCGGCGACGTTGAGCACATCATCAATCCGTCCGACGATCCAGAAATATCCGTCCTTGTCCTGCCGGCAGCCGTCGCCGGTGAAATAGCAGCCTTTGACTTCACTCCAATAAGTCTCCATGAACCGTTGCGGATCGCCCCAAAGGCCGCGCAACATGCCCGGCCACGGTTTGCGAATGACCAGTTTCCCCCCCGCATTCCTCGGCACGGGATTCCCTTGGTCATCCACCACTTCCGCCACGACGCCAAAAAAGGGCAGCGTGGCCGTCCCCGGTTTGGTCGGCGTCGCCCCGGGCAGCGGCGTGATCATGATGCCGCCGGTTTCTGTTTGCCACCACGTATCCACTATCGGGCACCGTTTATGGCCGATGACTTCGTGATACCACATCCAGGCCTCGGGATTGATCGGTTCGCCGACGGTGCCGAGCAATCGCAGCGAAGACAGATCATGCTTGTTGGGCCATTCCGCGCCCCATTTCATAAAGGCGCGAATGGCCGTCGGCGCGGTGTAAAAAATCGTCACGCCATGCTTGGCGACGATGCGCCAGAAACGGTCCGGCTCCGGGTAATTGGGCGCGCCCTCGTACATCAGGCTCGTCGCCCCGTTGGCCAGCGGGCCGTAAACGACATAGCTGTGGCCCGTGACCCAGCCGACGTCGGCCGTACACCAATAGACATCCTCCGGCCGCAAATCGAAGACGTATTTGCACGTCAGCTTTGCCCCCAGCAAATAGCCGCCCGTGGAATGCAGGACGCCCTTCGGCTTGCCGGTCGAACCACTGGTGTAAAGTATAAAAAGCGGCGCTTCACTGTCCATTTCCTCCGCCGGGCAGCGGGCCTGGACATACTCCGACTCCCGATGCCACCAGACATCGCGCCCTTCCTGGATGTGGACTTCGTGGTTGGTGCGGCGCAAAACAATGACTTTCTCAATCGTTTTGGCCAGCAGATGGCCGTGGGCGTCCTTGAGGCCGAGCGCTTCATCAACGCTTTTCTTGAGCGGCACGACACCGCCGCGGCGGAATCCGCCATCGGCCGTGACGACCAGCTTGGCCTGGCAATCGAAAATGCGGTCGGCGACCGATTGCGCGCTGAACCCGCCGAACACAACCGAGTGAACGGCCCCGAGGCGCGCGCAGGCCAGCATGGCAATGGCCGCCTCCGGCACCATCGGCAAGTAAATGATGACGCGGTCGCCCTTTTTGATGCCGTTGCGCTTGAGCACATTGGCGAACACACAAACCTCGTGATGCAACTGTTTGTAAGTGTAAGTGCGCTCCTCGCCGGGAATGCCAGGCCCGGCCGGTTCGCCCTCCCAGATCAGCGCCGCCTTGTTGGCCACGGGCGTGCCCAGGTGCCGGTCCAGGCAATTATAACAGACATTCAAGCGGCCGCCGGCGAACCATTTGGCATTGGGCAATTTCCATTGCAAAACTTTTTTCCACGGCTTGAACCAGACCAACTCCTCTTTGGCAGCCCGGCCCCAGAATTTCTCCGGCTGCCGGATCGATTCGTTGTACAGCGCGCGATATTGGGCCATGGATTTGACCAGCGCCCGGCTGGCGAAGGCCTTGGGCGGTGGAAAGACCCGTTCTTCCTGGAGCACGGAAGTAATATTAGTGACGGCGGGAGAGGTTATTTTGGCCATAGAGCTTGCATTTGCAATTGTGGTGGATTGTAAAGGGCGCGAGGCCGCCGTCAACGCCTAAGAACTGCAGGTTTGATATTTGGGAAAAAAATGTTTCAAAATGGCTTGAATGAAAAAAACATATATTCATGGCTACGATCATCGGGAAAACATCCGTTTGCAGGACCAAGCCTCCACCTTGGTCGAGTTGTTGCACTCCGACACCTCCTATCCGGCCGGAAGCCGCGTTCTGGAAGCGGGTTGCGGCGTTGGCGCACAAACCACCAGCCTGGCCAGGAACAGCCCGAACGCCTTGATTACTTCTGTAGATATATCCGGGGCCTCTGTCGCTGAAGCCAGGAGGAAAGCAGCGGCGGCAGGCTTGACCAATGTTCAGTTTGAACAAGCGGATATTTTCAATTTGCCCCATGGGCCGGACTCCTTCGACCACATTTTTGTCTGTTTTGTCCTGGAACATCTCCCGCGACCCGTCGAGGCGCTGCACACATTGAAACACCATTTGAGGCCAGGCGGCACGATCACGGTCATCGAAGGGGACCACGGCTCCGCCTATTTTCATCCTGACAGCGAAGCCGCGCGCCAGGCGATTCAGTGCCAGGTTGAACTGCAGCGGCGGGCCGGCGGCAACGCCTTGGTGGGGAGAGAGCTTTATCCGTTGTTGCGCCGGGCAGGCTATTGCTCCATCCGCGTGTCTCCTCGAATGGTCTATGTCGATTCCAGCAGACCTCAACTGGTCGAAGGATTTACGAAGAAGACATTCACGGCCATGATCGAGGGCGTCCGTGACTCGGCGATCAAGGCGGGAATAGTTGAACCGGAAGTTTTTGAAAAAGGAATCAGGGACTTGTACCGAACAACAGAGCCGGATGGAGTGTTTTGTTATACATTTTTTAAGGCCGTTGGAAACCAAAGCGCCTAGTTTCCGGCGCCGGGTTACGGAATCATGACGGCATGATCTCCTTAAATGCCGGATCAATCCGCTGGCGCCTGACCACGAGATATTTTCCAAGCGAGATGGCAGGCCGCTCGATATATCTCCAAAACGGGTAAGAGACCAGCAAGGTCAGCGCTATGATCGCGAGCAAGAGCGGGCACAACGGCAGCACAGGATAGCACAGTGAAAGAAGAAGATAAATGACGGACAGGTGGTTGAGATATATGGCATAGGAAACATTTCCCAGGAACGTGAAGACCGGCTTTCTCAACACACTGGAAATTCTGCCTGATCCCAAGGCATAGACAATGAATGCGGCCCCTCCCGCAGCGGAACCATAATCCCTCAGAAAGACGACCGGCGATTCCATCGACACCCGGTAAAGCACCAGAGCGAACAACAGAACAAAAGCTTTGGCGGCGACGGGAATTGCCCGATACAGTGTCACCAGCCTCTCCTGGTATTGAGCCAGCATGATCCCGATGATGAAAAGCGAGGTGATATGGAGGGTGAAAAAATAACCGGCTTGATACCCGTTGCTGATTTCGAAGCTCAATCGCGTGTTTAATTCCGAAATGCCGGAGAGAACTCCGCAGATCACCAGATTGGTGATGACCTTGTTTCGACTGACCGCCCAGTAAAGCAATGGGAACAACAACGACACCCGCATTTCCTGAATCAGGGACCAGATGGCATTGTTGTACGTATTGGAATGGATGTTGCCGATCAGGAACAAGTGTTCCAGCGCGATGCGGCCATTGAACGGGATGCCGCAGGACTGGTTGAACCACGGGCTGAGTGCCGGATTTTTCGACATGGCCACGAACGTGATGACCAGGATCGAGAGTCCGATGCCGGCCAGGTACGGCAGATAAATCCGGCAGACGCGTCTGATGGCAAAATTGAGATAGTCTGGCTTTTGTGCCCGGCGGAACGGCAATGACAATACGAAACCGCTCAGCAGAAAGAACAGAACCACGGCGCCGTCTCCCCGGGAAATCCAATAAATCGGCCAAACCCCCGGCAGGGTGTACGTGGCGCAAAAAAAATGCCAAAACACCACGGATAGGGCGGCGATGCCGCGCAACGCATCCAACTCCGACAAGCGTTGGACGCCAGATTGTGTGTTCTGGACGGCGAACGGCATGTTGGGCCTTGCGGCAGCGGACATTGTTTCCTTCGTTGACTTTGGCGGGCACTTTCAAAGAATATCCCAGAACCGTCAATCCACCATTTTTGTTCCGGTTTGAGCAAACGACAGTGGCTCGTGGAAGTGTGATTCACCCAATCAATTTGACCAGTCCAAGGATGAAGAGCGCGGCGACCCCGATTGCCACAACCCACCAAAACCATTTCATGCCATAGGGAAGCGCCTTCTTTTTGCCGAACTCGCGCTCGACAAACTCGTCATATTCGAATGATTCGTCCGGCAGGTTGAGGCTGCTGGCGTAGGCTTCTTCGGACCAGCCTGTTTTCTCGTCAGCGCCGCATTCCGGGCAGGCTTTTGCGCCCCGCGGAACGTCCGCGCCGCAGTTCGGGCAGGTTTCTGGCGTCATGGCAGCAGGTTTCTTGGAACATTAACGCCCACCACTAGTGCTGTTACAGAAATGGCTTCACAATGAACCCCTCTCCCTGCCCTTTCCCCGCAAAGCGGGGAGAGGGTGGCCGCAGGCCGGGAGAGGGGTTCGTGTAAAGGTTTCATTGAAACACCACATTAGACTCAAGGTCTTTTCAACCCCAGCACCAGCAAAACCAAATCGATCACGAACAGAAGGACGATGGTCACTTCCAACGTCAGCATCCAGCGGTTGGTCCGGTCCTGGCTGAGAAGCTGATAAAGGTTGTCCAAGGTCTTGAGCTTCTCGTCAATCGTCCGGTGCCAGTCGCCCAGATGAAAACGGGCGGAGATGTTTTCGTAAATGCGGGCCAGGTGCCAGTCGCCGAAAAACTTTGTGATGTTGGACAACTCGTCGCTGAAATGCGCCAGGTCGATGCGGATTTCCCGCAGTTCCCGCATCACATCGCCGCTGCTCCTCGGGCTTTGGTTCAAGTCGCGATAGGACCGCTCCAGGGCGGTGTCCAGGATGCGGTCGTAGGCTTCCAGTTCCGCCAGTTGCAGATTGGCCAATTCCAGCACAAAGAGGATTTCGTCCACCTGGCCCGGCTCCTGCACAACCAACGCCGCGTCCCAGTCCAGCACGGCCAGGTCGTTTTCGTAGTAGCTCAAATAGCGCCAGGTCGATTCGTCGGCCTCCTGGCGCGAAAGCTGGTTGACGTCCGGTTCCTGGGTCAACAACGCCGCCACTTCGCGGCGATGCTGCTGCAGCCAGTCTTCGGCGCTTAACGGCTTGCCGTCCTCCGCGCTGAGCGGGGCGTCGATGCAAAACACCGTGTAGGCTTCCTCCTCCGCCAACTGCGAGACCGGTTTCAAAAAATAGCGGGCCAGTTCGCGGCGCGCTTCCTCGGCCAGTTGCCGCACCTCCTGGCTCAGGACGCCATTGGAAAACTCCAAATCGTGGTAGGCCACCAAATCCCCGATGGCCTGCACCTGGAAAGGGACGGAGATCGTTATGCTGATGGCGCCCACCGGCAAAAACTTCAAGGTGCGTTCCACCCGCACTGGCCCGTTGGGACCGATGCGCTCCATGGGCGGCAGGCGGACCATTTGCGGCTTGTTGAAAAAGAGGTGGCGCGGATTGCGTTTGCTGGCATCCACGCTAAACTCCGCCACTGTCTGGCCCAGCAGTTGGGGCACCGGCTCCCGCAACATATCGTAGGCGACATCGAACGCGTACAGGTAAATGGCGCGTCCGACGTAACGAGTCACGCCGCGCGAAGATTCGGCCGGCTTTCGTGGTTCCAAAATAGGCAATGCCATGCTGTAAAATACACTATTGGCGCAGGATTGTCCATTTGCCCAAGAATCGCCCCACTATTTTCTCAGGTCGTCGAAGTAATCCCGCGCGGCGCCTTGATAGAGGCGCGCGGCACCTGGTCCTGATCGAGGGCGCTTTGGGCGGCGCTTTGCGCGGCGGAAACAGCTTCCTGATAGCCCATCTCGCTCTGGCCTTTGATGTTGACGCCTTTGAGCGTGATGGCGGGCATGGGGCTGCCCGGACCGATTTGTCCCTTTCGCTGACCCTTTCGCCGGACGCCTTCCGGGGCGCATTCGCCATTGACATCTCCGGCCCGGCGTGGCTCAGTTCCCGTCGTCAGGCGTATAAACAGGCTGACGAATACTTCCATCGAAGGAAAATTCAATTAAAGATCCAGCCATGAAATTTGGACATTTCGACGACAGCAAACGGGAATACGTCATCACCCAACCCAACACCCCGCTGCCTTGGATCAATTATCTCGGCTGCGAAGCGTATTTCGGACTGATCTCCAACACCGCCGGCGGTTATTCCTTCTATCGCGACGCCCGCCTCCGCCGCCTGACGCGCTATCGCTACAACAACGCCCCGTTTGATTTCGGCGGGCGCTACCTCTATCTCCGCGACAATGTCAGCGGCGAATTCTGGTCGCCCTCATGGCAGCCCACGCGCACCCCGCTCGACCACTACGAATGCCGCCACGGCATGGGCTATACCATCATCGGCTCCAGCCGCCGCAAGATCGAGGCGCAAACGTGCTACTTCGTGCCGATGGGCGAAACATTGGAAATCTGGAGATTCTCAGTGACCAACCGCCGCAGGCAGCCGGCGAAGCTTTCCATTTTTTCCAGCATCGAATTCTGCCTCTGGGACGCGCAGGACGACGCCACCAATTTCCAGCGCAACTTCAGCACCGGCCAGGTGGAGATTGTGGACGGGGTCATCTATCACAAGACCGAGTATCGCGAGCGCCGCAATCATTTCGCCTACTTTGCCTGCTCGGAGAAATTGGCCGGGTTCGACACCCAGCGCGACACGTTCCTGGGCGCTGGCCGCAGTTGGGACAACCCGGCGGCGGTGGAGCGGGGGAAATCTTTCAATTCCGTCGCGCACGGCTGGTCGCCGCACGGTTCCCACCATGTCAAGGTGAATTTGGAGCCTGGCCAAACGAAGGAAATCAGTTTCGTCCTCGGCTACCATGAAAATCCCGTGGACCAAAAATTCGACCCCCTGGATTCCCAGACCCTCAACAAGCGGACCGTCAAACCCGTCATCGCCAAATATCTCGACGGCAAAAACATCACGGCGGCCTTTGAACGACTGCGCCGGTATTGGGACGGCTTGCTCGGCGCTTTTCAGGTGGATTCGCCCGACCGCCACGCCAATCGCATGGTCAACATCTGGAACGCCTGCCAGTGCATGGCCACCTTCAACATGTCGCGCTCGGCCTCGTTCTACGAATCCGGCATCGGACGCGGCCTCGGCTTTCGTGATTCGAACCAGGACCTGCTCGGTTTCGTGCAGATGGTGCCGGCCCGCGCGCGCGAACGCATTCTGGACATCGCCGCCACCCAACTGGCCAGCGGCGGCGCGTTTCACCAATATCAACCGCTGACCAAGCGCGGGAACAACGACATCGGCAGCGGGTTCAACGACGATCCGCATTGGCTCACCCTGGGCGTGGCCGCCTACCTCAAGGAAACCGGCGACTGGAGCATCCTCGACGAGCCGGTGCCCTTCGAGAACGAACCCGGTTCCGAGCGGCCGCTCCATGAACACCTGCGGCGCAGTCACAATTACACCCTCGAACGCCTTGGCCCGCACGGCCTGCCGCTGATTGGCCGCGCCGACTGGAACGATTGCCTGAACCTCAACTGCTTCTCCGACACCCCCGGCCAATCCTTCCAAACCACCACCAACAAGGAGGGCAAAACCGCCGAGTCCGTCTTCATCGCCGGCTTGTTTGTGCTGGCGGCGAAGGAACTGGCCGCCATGGCGCGGCAACGCCAATGGAACGACGAGGCCGGACGCTATCTGGCTGAAGCCGCCAACATGGAGAAGGTCATCCAGCAGCATGGCTGGGACGGCGAATGGTTCGTGCGCGCCTATGATGATTTCGGCAAACCCATAGGTTCGAAGGTCTGCAAGGAGGGAAAAATTTTCATCGAATCACAGGGCATCTGCATCATGGCCGGCATCGGTCTCAAGGACGGCAAAGCCAGGCTCGCGCTCGAATCAGTGAACAAGCATCTGGCCACCCGGCACGGCATCGTCCTTTTGCAGCCTGCGTTCACAAAGTATTACATTGAGCTGGGCGAAATTTCCTCCTACCCGCCGGGTTACAAGGAGAACGCCGGCATTTTCTGCCACAACAACCCGTGGATCATCATTGCCGAAACCATGCTCGGCAACGGCAACCGCGCCTTCGATTACTACACGCGCATCAATCCGTCCGCGCGCGAGAACATCGGCCAGTTGCACCGCTGCGAACCTTATGTCTTCGCGCAAATGATTGCGGGCAGGGACGCGCCCACGCACGGCGAAGCCAAGAACTCCTGGCTCACCGGCACTGCCGCGTGGACTTATTTCACCGTCACGCAATGGATTCTTGGCATTCGCACCGATTACGACGGTTTGCTCATTGATCCTTGCATTCCGGCAAAATGGAAAGGATTCAAAGTCAGCCGCGTTTTTCGGGGTGAAACCTTTGACATCGAAGTGCGGAATCCGAAAGGCGTCATGAAGGGCGTGCGCCGCATGGTTATGGACGGGGTCGAAATCCCGGACCAGTTGCTCCGTCCCAAGGGGGACGGGCGGAAGCATCACGTCCTGGTGGAAATGGGATGAGATCCGTTCACTTTAAATATACTCTATTCCGAGGACCCTTTTAATAATGCCCAATACATCTTGACATTGCTCAAAAGCATCATCACAGTCAGCCTCGAAACAATGAAGATTGTGAATTCATTGCCGCCGCTGAAAGAGCGCAAGACTTGGCTCACCCTCAAAGTCGCCAGCCGCACCCTGAAATATCGACCGCACCAAATCACGTATGAGAATTAACACCGTCCTTGAAAAAATTGAGGAGCATCAACTGTTCGTGCCCGCTTTCCAACGTGAGTATGTGTGGAAGCGAGAGGATGCCAAGCAACTCATAGATTCGCTCGTCAAAGATTATCCCACCGGCACTATGCTCACGTGGGAAACCGACAAACCGCCGGAATTGAAAGGTCCGTATCAATACAACGAGAAGCAGGGCGCAGTCCGCATTTTGCTGGACGGCCAGCAGCGCATCACCACCCTCTACATGCTGATCCGAGGAGTCCTCCCTCCTTACTACAAGCTGGCGGAAATAATGAATGACACCCGCGGCCTCTACGTGAACGTCGAAACCTTGGAATTGGAGTATTATTCCAAGACCAAGATGCAGAACGAACCACGCTGGCAAAACGTCACAGAAATTTTTCAGCGAAAGGTGCGCGCCAGGGATATTGTCCGTGATTTGGAAGCGCATGGGGTTGCCATTTCCCGCGAGATCGATGACCGTATTGATGACCACATGAGGGCCATAGAGAACATTGTGACTCGCGATTTCCCCGAGCAGACCATCCCGGTGCGCGCCTCCATCCGGGAAGCAATTGATATTTTTTACAAGGTGAACGCGAGCGGCGTCTCTCTGACGGATGCAGAACTCGCCCTCGCACAAATTTCTGGCTACTGGCCGCAGGCTCGGGACCTCTTTAAAGCCAAGCTGAGCCAGCTTGAGAATCAGGGCTTCATCTTTAAGCTGGATTTCATCGTCTATATCCTCTTGGGCTCTCTGCACTACAACGGTTCAGAGATGAAAAAGCTGCACGGAGTCGAGAACAAAGGGCCGATTTGCGCTGCCTGGCAGCACCTCGATAGCCAAGTCCTCGATTACGTCGTCAACTTGATGCGCGAACGGGCCTACATTGACCATTCCGATGAAATCAACTCCCCTTACGCGCTGATCCCCATCATCGTTTACGTCTTTCACCGTGAAGGAAATCACCTAGACGACGCTGAAATCCGCAAACTCGTCAAATGGTTCTACTACGCGCAAATCCGCACGCGCTACATCAGTCAGTTGCCCCAGAAACTAGACCGCGACTTGCGCATCATCAAAGAATCTAAACAACCATTTGACGATCTGCTGGCGGTAATTCAAGACGAGCGCCCGCTCAAAATCGAACCCGAGGAATTCATCGGTCGCGGCATTGGCCACCCGCTGTTTGCTTTGATGCGTTGGTATTTCAAAAGCCGCAACGCTCAATGCTTCACCACCGGGCTAGGTCTCAGAAAAAACATGGGCAAGAAATACCAACTCGAAAACGACCACATCTTCCCATACTCGGAGCTCAAGAAGGCCGGTTACGGCAAGGGCAACCACGTCAAGTATCAACTCGCGCAGGAAATGACCAATCGCGCCATCCTCACGCAGGTCGCCAATCGCTGCAAGTCTGACCAAATGGCGGAGGACTACCTCAAATCTATCAAGCTCCGGTTCCCAGGCGCCCTTGCCCTGCAATCCATTCCCGATGATGAAAATCTATGGAAGTTTGAAAACTACGAACTGTTTCTCGCTCGCCGCCGTGCGATGCTTGCAAACGAGCTAAACGCTTTTCTCGACAACATCATCGCGACCGCGCCCGTGACCGCGCCGGCCTCTATCGAGGATCTGATTGCCGAGGGCGAGACGGACAGCTTGGAATTCAAATCATCACTGCGCTGGGATTACAACACTTTCGCCGTCAACAAGAAGCTGGAAGAAGTCATCATTAAGTCCGTCGCAGCCTTTACGAACGGCGAAGGCGGGACATTATTGATCGGGGTTAACGATAGCGGCGCCGCCCTCGGCCTCCAGCACGACTATGCGTCCCTAGGTGGCGACCGTGACGTATTTGAACGCCACTTGCGCGGGCTACTGAACAATCAATTCGGCGTGGCGTTCGTAAGCACAGGCCTCGATATTTCGTTCCCCCAGGTGGACGGGGTTGAAATTTGCCAGATCGAAATAAGCGCGGCCACTAAACCAATGGTGGTCAAATTAAAAGACAACAGTGGGCAGCCCATCGAGCGGCTCTACGTCAGAAATGGCAACGCTTCGCAAGAAGTGCCCATAAGCGAAATGACGGCCTTTTTATCGGCTCGTTTCCCAGCCGGCCACTCATAGTGCGGGCGTCAGCCCTCACTCTTGGCACAAATTTGGCGTTGTCGTTTTTCATGCAACAGAAGCGTCAATGGCGGGTGACATCGGCATGCGGGCGCAGGGCCGGGAGATGCAACAGCACCGCGGCGGCAAGCACGATCCCGGCCCAGCGATGCGTCAAGTAGAGCGCGCGTTGTCCATCGGTTCCAAACAGCGGTGTCATGGGCAGGACTCCCGAGAGCATGACAACCAGGCCGCAGACAAGTATGATCCACAGCAACACTTTGGCCGCGGCGCCCAGACGCGGTTTGGAACCCTTGCGGCAGAGATCGGCCCAGGTGACCGCCACGCCGGCAAGCGCGGCTGCAAAAACGGGCGCGGCTGCCATGTGAGCCATCAGCACCCAATGCGTCATGGGCGGTCTGCCCAGGGCGAAAACGCCGATGCCGCTCGCCGCCAGGACAGCGGCGCCAAGGCACATCGCGGTGTAAGAAAGTTTTGCGGCGGAGTTCATGGTGGGGACCTTTTCGTCGAAATTGCGGCGGTGATCACGCCGACGCCGCGCAGCGCATAATGCGCGAGCACCACCAGCACCACAAAGGCGGCGCCGAGGACAATGCCTTTGAGCCAGGGGCGGAATTTGAAGGCGAAGGCAAAGACTTCGATCCATGTTTTGTCTTCGCCGCGCATTTCCCACATTTCCCTGCTCAAACCTTTGGCTGGCTCGACGGGGCCGCGCGCCAGCACTGTCCCAAGGAACGCGGGAGAGTCGCTGGCGTGGCAGTCGGCGCAGCCCTTGGCGCCCAGAGCCTGGCGGGCGGGGCGGACATCATGGGCCAATGCCCACGAGTAAGGGGCGGCGGCGGCGCTCTCCTCCGCCACGAGCTTTCCTTTGTCCAAGCGATACATCTTGCCGGCGGCGATGAAGACGGCTTCGCTTGAATTGTCCGCCAGCGATTCCAGCGCCTGTTGAATTTGCTGATCGGTGAGGGGTTTGGTGTTGTATGGATCGCGCACAGCCTCTTCGGGATTCTGTTTCGGGAGGCAAGCAGATTTGGCTGCTCCCGCAGGCAAAAGCGGCGTGAGCTTTCCATCTTTAAGGCGCGCCCAATAGCTTGGCCAGACCATTTTATAAGGAGCGATCCTGCCATCGGTGTCGTGAAGAAAAACCGGCTGGACGATGATGGGCGCGGTGTTCTTTCCGCGCACGGGCGCCGCCAGGCCCAGCCCGTGCGCCAGCGAAGTGTGAACGATCTCCGGCTGCGGCCCGGGCAACGGCCCTGAGTGGCAGGCGGTGCAGGTGAGTTTCTTAAAATGGACCGGCGGCAGTCCCTTGTGGATCGGACGGGGCGAGGCTAGACGTCCGCTGGCGTGACATCCGCTGCAAGTCAGCGTGTCAATCATTCCCAATTCGGCGTCAAGCTGGCGCCGGGCGAGTTGGCGCGCGTTATCGCCGCTGATGGCGGGGTCATCGCGCTGCATGATTTTGGCGCGGAGGTCAATGGCGGCCTCTGTTATGGTGCGGTCCCTGGCTTCGCCTTCGTAGCCGCGGACGATCTTATGATCGAGTCCGTTGCGGTGGCAGTCAACGCAAACCATCCCGGCGCGAAGATGAACGTCGGGGTCGGACTGCCAGCGGGCGTCACCGGGGGGGCTTTGGCTGGTGTGGCAATAGTAGCAATTGGCCGAAGGCGCGCGGCGCGTGACCTGGAACATGACGTTGGTATCGGCGTCAAATTTTGCGCGGTTATATTTGATGGAGGGCGGCGTGGCGGGGACCTGTTCTCCGGGATGCCATTGATCGGCCATGCTGCCGGCGTTGCTAAAACCGCCAAAGGTTCCGAGGCCGGCCGCGATGGTCGGCGCCCAGCGGAAGTTTTCTCCTTGGAGCGCGGTGAAACGGCCTTCGTGATTGTAGGCTCCGGTGGATTGATGACAAATCAAGCAATCGATTTCCATGGTGCCGGTGATTTGCATGCGTCCCATCCTGGGGTCGGCGGAATCAATGGTGTCGGGATCCCCCAGGCCGCCGCCGGGAAAATGACGCGCGAAATTGGTGAGAAAATCGTAATCACTCAGGCCCAGGTCCGGCGGTTTGAACGTCCCCGGCCAGCCGCGGTAAGAGAGGGGAATTTGCGTGTGTGTTGCTGGATCGGTCAGAATCCACGGCTCGCCCGGCCGGCCCGGCTTAACGTTGCTGTCGGCCGCGTTGAAGTGCCAGCCCTGGCTGATGACATCATAGTCGTGGCATTTGCCGCACGTTTGCTCTGTGGAATACGGTGCGGCCCTTGCCTCTTGCGGCCTGCCGTCGTCACCCAGCAATGCGGGCGGCGAAATGACGTTTCCCTCGCTATCGTACAAGGGGATATTATGAAGAAATGGCCCGCGGCTCCCGGTTTTCAAGGCTTCCGCCCGGGCGCCAGCCATCCCGGCAAGAAGAGCGGCCAGCCAGAGCAGGCGCAATAAGTTCAAGGATTTAGCGGCTGGCAGCATCACTTAATGCTTGGAATTGACGGTTGATACTCCAGAATTGTCAATTGTCAATTGTCCATTATCCTAAAGCGGTCCCGCATAACCACACATTCTGTTGGCCGATCATATTCCTCGCCTCAGCAAACTACGGAGGTCGTGGTGTGTTAAGAATCAAATGGCAAATGCCGATATATTAGCCGGTGAACAATGCTTTATGAGAAAAATTATATTTGTCCTCTTCATTTGTTGCATGGTTGGCCAAGCCTTTGCAGCCGATTCGGCGTGGCTGGACAGCGTCCCGCAGGCCATGGATCAAGCCAAAAGGGAAAACAAATTGGTGCTGCTCGATTTCACCGGCTCGGATTGGTGCGGTTGGTGCAAAAAGCTCGATGCGGAAACTTTTTCGCAACCCGGGTTCATCGACTATGCCAGGAAAAACCTGGTGCTGGTCGAGGTCGATTTTCCGAGGCAGCAACCACAGTCCGCCGAGTTGAGGGGAGCCAATCATGCATTGCAAGTAAAGTACAATGTGGAGGGTTACCCCACTGTGGTGGCCTTGAAGCCTGATGGAACAGTCCTTTGGAAGCAGACCGGATTCCTGGCCGGCGGCCCCAAAACATTGATCGCCAAGCTCGATCCATTCCTCCCCAAGCCTGTCGTGCCGGCCAGCGCCGCGCCGGCCATCGCCATGCCGGTGCAATGGCCGGCCCCGCCGGCTCGGAAACCAGGGGACAAGCCGAGGCTTCAAGGCATCTTCTATTCCTCCTCGCATCCCACCATTATACTGGAGGGCAGGAGTTGTGCGGAAGGCGATTCGGTGGAAGGCATGCGTGTGCTGAAAATCGCGCCTGACAAAGTGACGGTGGAGTGGAACGGGCAAGCCAGGGAATTAAGAATAAATTAGCCGTAAAGGGGTGCTTGTCAAGAATACATACTTGACAACAAGGCCCCCGACACGCGTTTTGATCAATGTTTGCGGGGTTTTCGTGTTTTAAAAAAAAGTGTCATGATGACCTGTGCAATTTCCGCCTTTTGTGCTGAAATCATCCAATGAGCACACCTTATGAGCCGTATTGGAAAAATCGCCCCGGTGCCGGGGCAAGTTCGTGAACAGGTCAATCGCCGTCTTCAGAACGCTGAAGACAGAGGAATGCTGTATTTCTTGATGGACAGAGCAGGCGGGGCGCGGCAAAATACGTTGGATTATGACAATAATGGCGGATCCCACAAGGCGCCTGAACTGAACCCTGATGAAAAAACTTCTCATCTTCAACCCCGCTATTTGTGCCATGCTGTTGGGACTTCCCATCACGGGCCTGCTGACCATGACCAGTTGCTCCACAGTCCCCGCAGGGCTGCCGACGCTCAAGAGCGTTTACGAGAAGGACTTTCTCATCGGCGTTGCCGTCAATCACAATCAGTATTCCGGGGAGGACGCCCGCGGAGATTCGATCATCAAAGCCAATTTCAACTCGATTTCGCCGGAAAATGTTTTGAAGTGGCAATCGGTCCATCCAGAGCCGGATACCTACGCTTTTGAGGGGCCGGATCAGTATGTCAAGTTCGGCGAGGCCAACCACATGCTCATCGTGGGCCACACACTGGTTTGGCACTATCAAACGCCGCGCTGGGTTTTCCAGGGAACCAACGGCCAGCCTGTGGACCGCGAGACCCTGCTCCGGCGGATGCATGACCACATCCAGACCGTCGTCGGCCGCTACAAGGGCCGCATCAAAGTCTGGGACGTCGTCAACGAGGCCCTGAACGAGGACGGCACCCTGCGCCGATCGCCTTGGATGAACATCATCGGCGAGGACTACATCGCCAAGGCCTTCCAGTACGCCCATGAAGCCGATCCCGAAGCGGTGCTGCGTTTCAACGATTATTCTCTGGAAAAGGAACCCAAACGCAACGGCGCCATTGCGCTGCTCAAAAAACTTCAGGCCCAAGGCGTGCCGGTCACGGCCATTGGGTTGCAGGGACACTGCAATTTGAGCTTTCCGACTGTGGCGCAGGAGGACGCCACCATCGCCGCCTTCGCCAAGCTAAAGCTTCAAGTGATGGTGACCGAACTGGACGTTGACTGCTCGCGGGGCGGCCAGCGAAACACCAGCGCGGACGTTGCCGCCAACGCCCGGACGCAAGGGGGGGGAAATTTATCCGCCGAAAGTCTTTCCGACGTCCTCCAGCAACAATTAGCCAGGCGTTACTCCGATCTCTTCGGCGTATTTCTCAAGCATAAGGATGTGGTCAAGCTGGTGACCTTTTGGGGTGTGACCGACGCCGATTCCTGGAGGGCGCGCGGCAACCCGCTGTTGTTCGACAGGCATGGCCAGCCAAAACCCGCGTTTGACGCCGTGATTAGAGCGGCGGGACAGTAGTCAGCCCGGAATTCTCACCGTCACTTGCATCACGGACGGGGCCGGGAGGGGAAAAGCCCTTCATGTTGCGCGCCCGTAAATCCGCTGCATGTCCCGGGCATTGATATAAACGGAAAATCTGTCGAGATGCAGCACCCTGCTCACGGAGGAAAGGCACCGCTTGACCTGGGTGCTGCGGCTGATGACACCCACGTTGTAACACAACCGATCCAGTGTCAATGTGCGCCCCACCAGTTCAACCTTGATGACCTCAAAGCCATTTTTTTCAAACATCCGCCGCAACGCAGGCACGGTGAAGAAATAGATGTGTCCATTGCAATTGCTGAGACTGCGCTCGCGCCGGCCAAGAATTTTGAACATCAAGGAATCGAAGCGCGGGGTTTCCACCACCAATACCCCGCCGGGCTTAAGGACGCGGCGGATTTCCCGCAGATTCCCGGAAGGATCAGGCATGTGCTCGATGACATGCAGCATGACCACCGCGTCGAAATTTTTATCGGGCAGCGACGGATTGGGCAGCACACCATCCACGATGTTCAGGCCGTATTTGGCGCGGGAATAATCGGCGACGCCCCGGTCCGGCTCCAGCCCCGTCACGTCCCAGCCGGCGGCGCGGATGCGATCGAGGAAGACGCCACAAAAGCTGCCGATTTCCAGCAGCTTGCCGCGTTTTGGGACCAGGCCATTGAGCACACGCAGCGCCCGCAGGTTGTCCGGCAACTGCACATGTTGCTTTTGGAAGTATTGCCGGGACTTGACTTCGTCGAAGACGCCGGGGTGGGCGTCTGACTGGAAGGTCTCGCAATCCACCGACTCCTGGGGATTGGCATACATCAGGCCGCATTGGTTGCAGGTCACGATGCGGTGCAGTTGCGCGAAACCCTTGGGAAAGCGCACGGCATAATCATCGGCCCCGCACAAATTGCATTTTACGAATCGCATGGAGCCGTCACCCGGATCGTGTCCGGGGAGTTTCAGAAAGCCATCGCCTTATTGCAGAGGACGTGTTGCATGCCATGCCACAAGCTTGCTCCACCACGCCGGCCCTGGCAACCACTAATGAGGTCATTTTGCCGGGTTGAGTCAGGCAGAAATCAAGCGCTTTCCAAAATGGCGACGGCGGCGGCATGTTGGACGGTGTGACTGAGGCTGAGATGAACGATGCGGCCGCCCCGTTCGCGCAGGAGGGTTTGGCCTTTGCCGTGCAGGACCACATAAGGTTCGCCGGAATCCTTGCGGCATATTTCCATGTCCTGCCAGCCCAATTGCCGTCCGATCCCGGTGCCGAAGGCCTTCGAGATGGCTTCTTTCCCGGCAAAACGCGCCGCCAAAAATGGGCCGGGGGATTTGTGAGAGAGGCAGTAGGCCAGCTCAGAGGGGCGAAGAATGCGCCGTAGAAACCGATCGCCGAATTTTTCACGGGCAGCTTCAACGCGCTGCACTTCGATGATGTCAATGCCGGAACCGAGTATCAAAGTGGCTGGGGAAGGTTCAAGGTTGGCCGATGTCTTCCATGACGAGCAGCATCTCGCGCACGGCCGTGGACAGGCCAACGACGAGGGCGCGACTCATAATGCTGTGCCCGATGTTTAGCTCGACTAAATAAGGCACCTGGCGAAGGGCGGGAACGTTGCGATAATTCAGCCCATGACCGGCGTTGACTTGCAGGCCCAATTGATGGGCTTGCGTGGCCGCCGCGATCAGGCGCTCCAGTTCCCCGGCCCGCTCGCGCTTGCGATGAAAGCTTTCCGCAAAAGCGCCGGTGTGCAATTCCACGAATTGGCCGCCCACGCGCGCGGCGGCCTCTATTTGCGCCGGGTCGGGCGTAACGAAAAGACTGACTTGAATGCCGGCGTCATTGATTTTCTTGCGCGCATCGGAGAGGGCCAGCCACTGGCTGGCCGCGTCCAGCCCGCCTTCCGTCGTCACCTCGGCGCGCCGTTCCGGCACCAGGCAAACGATGTCGGGTTTGACCTGCAAGGCGATGGACAATATGCCCGGTGTGTTGGCCATTTCGAGGTTGAGCCGGGTTTTGAGGACTTGGCGGAGTCTTCGAATATCGTGATCCTGCATGTGCCTGCGGTCTTCGCGCAAGTGGGCGGTGATGCCGTGCGCGCCGGCGGATTCGCAGATGAGGGCCGCTCCAACCGGGTCCGGTTCGCCGCCCTCGCGCCCGCGGTAGCGCACCTCGCGCAAGGTGGCCACATGATCAATGTTCACTCCCAATTTGAGCATAAGCCTGCTAATGCGAAGGCGGAGGCGATCCCGACCAGGACATCTTCGCTCGCGGCAGCAGATTCCAGTCGAGCGGGCCGGCCGGCGTGTCGCTCAGCCAGTGGGAGAGCAGAACCAACTCCAGGCTCGAGAAAACGAAGGGTGAATTGCGAAGGACGGTCAACTCGTTCGGGCCAGTCTTGGTCACTTCTGTGACGGTGTTGCCCAGGAAGGGGGCCAAACCGAGCAGCCATTGTTCTTGGGCGTTCAGGCGGGATCCAAGGCCAGGGGCAGCAAGAGCATTAACGCCGGGTTTGGCGCCAGATGCCCCGGCAACCAATGGCTGGCGCGGCCCAATGCCAAGCATCTGAAGGATGGGCAGCACTTGAGTCACAGTCAGCAAATGCCGCACACGGGGACCGGTCAGTTCCCAATCGTAATAGACCAAATCGGTCCGGTCTTGGAATTGCGCCCATAAAGCCTTCGGCGCGGCGGCTGTTCCCGGCGTCAGCGGGAACAGGCCGGCGACAAGAAATGGGCCGTCTGGTTCCGGCGCCGGCAGCACGATGGGTGCGATTAATTGCAGCTTCGACCAAATGAGTTGCGATGGCTTGGGCGACCAAGTGAGTTCTGTTCCGTCAAGCTTTTGCAACTTGGGATTCAGCGCGTCGATGGCTTGGGCGGACAATGTCATCAGCGTGTTGCTGGGGTCGTTCACAGGCCACGCCACATAACTCTGGAAGGCCAGCTCGCCCATGGACCAAAAATAGAACTGGTCGCTCAATGGATTGGTGCAGAACCGCGAGAGGGTTTCATCCGATTTCAGGAACGGTTCCACATTCTGGCCCGTGGCAAAGCTGAGCAGCGGTTCGCGCACCAGGTTGGTGGGGAGGCTCATGGGGTGAGGTTGCCATTGAATCGCCTCCGGATAAGTCACCTGGATTGTCATGTGAAAACTCCCCTGCTCCGCACTGAGGGCCATTTGTGTGCGGGCCAGTTTGAAGGGGCAGGAAGACATCGGGAACCAGTTGGCCAGCCGGGGCCAATCCACCTCCGCCTCGAACCAGTTGAAATCCAGGGCCGGGCCGGGCCGTCCGGTCTTTTGAATCTGGTGCAGATAGTCGGAGCGAACCGACGCCAAATCCCCGCCTCTGCCCACCAACAACCAGTCCCGCGCCGGCACCATCCAAAAGGAATCGCTTGCCCCTTTATTCCATTGCCAGCCGGAGAACGCTTCAGCGCGGAGTTCTTCACCCGGCCCATGACTTGCGGTCTTCAAGTTTTGCTGCCAGACCTGCGCGCGCTGGGTGTCCAGATGGATGGCGAGAACATAATTGATGGGCTTGCCGGAAGAACCGCCCAGGCTGGCGATGGATTCGGCCCGCAACAGGTCGTCCAGCAAAGGCCGCAGCAATGAAACGGTCTGCTGGTTCGTTTGAAAATGAAGCGATTCGACAAGACTCGCGGAAAGCCGGTTGAGAACCAAATCTTCAAAGCGAAGAGTCGAGGGCAGGGCAAAGACTTGTTTGGCGGCGGCGGCGTTGGTGCTTTCGGCCAATGGCGCGGCCCCGAGAAAGTGGTATTGCAGCACGACATTTTCCGGCTTGTCGGCTCCGTGGCAGAGGAAAGGCGTCGCCAGCGCAGCCGCGCATGGGCAAAGCCATCTGAAAAAGGAGCTGAGAATTCGCATATAAAGCGCCTTTGTTTGCCAGAAACCCTATTGCTTGGCAAATTTTTTTCGGTTGTCCAATTTGTTTTGGGACACAAGCCCGATTTTACATCACCCTCATTTTTTGACCAGCCCCCCTTTATTTTTTCAAGAGGATCTTGCAAATTGTAATGCTTTGATTTTCTCAAGACAATCTGCAGCGAAAAAAACCGTGAAATTTTCACGGTTTTTATCTGTCAAACAATCACAACCAGTTGTCAGCCGGGAATTTATGAATTTTCATCTGCCAGCGCAGATCTTCGTAAAGGTCAGCTCCTAGCAATGCTGCATTGGTGGTTGAGAGAGCGGATGGGGCGCGGTATGTTCTCGGCATGACGCCAAACAAAATGTTGACATTCTAGGAACTGACCCCCATAAGCGTTAACCTAATATTTTGGAAAAAATATGAGCCAACTTCGACCGCTGCATTTTCCGGCGGCGGTGGCCTTGGCACAGACTCCGCGCAATCTTGGGACCCCGGCAGATAAGTCTTCCAATGGACAGCGGTGGCGCCAGCACCGCTTTGACCGCGTCGCGAATTTCAATGAACACGGGCCAGACCCGGCTCTGCTCATCCATCATATCCCCAAGGGGAAAAAAAACGCCCGCACAACGCCACCCGCTCCATCATCAGCGAGGTGAGAATTTTGGCTTGCATCCAAGACTTGGCGGATTGGTCGTTGCTCTTGGGCACATGGCCGAAGGCCAGCAAACTCTTGAGCCGCTTGAAGGCCAGTTCAATCTGCCAGCGCAGCCGGTACAACTCCAGCACCTGCGCCGCCGACAGGTTCGCCTGCGGCACCGAGGTCAGCACCAGCACATATTCGGTCAGTTCCAGGCTCCGCGCGTCGGGCGTGCCGCTCTGATTGCGGGCCGCTTTGCGCAGCGCCTTGCGGCGGGCGCGTTCGGCTTGGGTTCGGCTCTTGCGCCGCGCACACAGACGCAGTCCATAGCGCTTGCCCGCAAAGACAAAACTCACTGGCCAGTGCCCGATCTCCCGCGCCCCCAGTTTGCGCAGCCGAGAGAGCAAGTCCCACGACTCTCCCTGCGGACCCTCCACCGGAAAGGTCGCCGGGTTCCACCGCAATAACACCTCCGCCTTGGCCTCCAACACCGTGGCCACGCCCGCCCGATGGCTGTAGCCCCGATCCGCCAGCACCAGTTCCCCCGCCCGGAAGGTAAACCGCCCCAGCTTCTCCCCGCCGCGCTCATCGGTCAGTTCGTAGTGATCGCAGGTCAATTCGGGCAGCCGCAGACTGTAATGCACCCGCAAACTGGTTCCCGTGTCGCCTGGCTCCTGGATGTCAGTCGCATCAATGATCCGCATCCGGTAAGGAACCCTCATCCGGTTCTCCACCCCGAAAAGCCGCTGGTGTTCGGCCAGCATGTATTGGGTCAAGTCAGCCAACCAACGCTCGGCTTTGCGCAGGCGCTTGAACAAAGCCACGCTGGTAACATGGGCCAGCCCCAGTTCCCGCGCCCGCACGGCCGTTTGCTGCAACGACAGGCCGCCGGCCACATGCATCAGAATCAGCCGCAGCCAGCATTCGGCGTCCTGCAGCCCGCGCGCCCGTTGCATGAAGCCCGTCTGCCGGGCTCGACGATTTAAATCTTCAGGGAGCCAGCGGCGCAGAATCTCCCACTCTTCGGGCAGGGCGGTGTCCTTCATATCCGCCCATCATTCAAATCCAGTGCGGAAAGTCAAGCCATTAGGTTAACGCCTATGGCAGCGCGTCCCTACCAGGTCCAAGGCGGCAGGGACGCGCTGCTGCGCGTCGGGTTGAAAAATCATTGACGAAGGGTACAATAGTGCCCATGATTGCTTTGAATTCCATTTTGTGCGGCGCGTTGTTGGGGCTGACGGCTGGTTGCGGAGCACAGCCGGTGACCCAGGCCCCCGCAAACACCACGAACACGAATCAAATCGTTATGGTTCAAATACGCTTGTTGGATGGCAATGGCCAGCCGGGCCGGTTGATTTCAACGCCCAAGGTGGTCAAAACGGACGAGGAATGGCGCAAGCAGTTGACGGCCGAGCAATATCGCATCGCGCGCGGCAAAGGGACGGAACCGGCTTTTTGCGGCACTTTGCTCGATCAACACAAGCCGGGCGTTTACTCCTGCGTCTGTTGCGGGTTGCCGTTGTTCACTTCCGAGGCCAAATTCAATTCCCGCACGGGCTGGCCGAGTTTCTTTACGCCCGTGGCCCGGGAGAACATCATTACCCATATCGACAACAGCCTGGGCATGAAGCGGGTGGAGATTCTGTGTGCGCGCTGCGACGCGCACCTGGGCCATGTTTTCGAAGACGGCCCGCCCCCGACCGGCGTGCGCTATTGTGTGAATTCCGCCTCTTTGACCTTCACGGAAAACAAGAACCTGAAGGATGCCACGCGCCCTTGAAGAAAGCCTGAAAAGGCAAGACGCACAGATTCCGCTGGCGGGACGCCGAAGGATGCGACCGGGACGGTCGCGCTCCTGAAAATCAGGAAACCTTTTTGTCATCGGAGGGCGGTTGCAGGGCGGAGCGCAGGGCGCTTTCAACCAGTTGCGTGCAATGGATTTTGACCGGAGGGAGCGGCCCCAGCCCCGGCGCCAGCTCCCCGGCGGAGAGGGCCAGGACTTCCTCCGCCGTTTTTCCGCGGATCATTTCCGTCGCCAGGCTGGCCACGGCAATGGCGGTCTCGCAGCCGAAACTTTGAAAAGTGGCCTTGTCAACCACTTTTTTTCCCGACTGCTCCTTGAATTTGATCCAGAGCCGGATCATGTCGCCGCAGGCCACGCTGCCCGCCGTGCCGATGGCGTCGGCCCCCTCCAGTTCGCCCAGATTCTTCGGGTCGCGCAAGGCTTCCTCGATCCGCTTTTGATAATCGTCGTTTGACTTCACGGCGGATTTTAGATCCTGCTCGTGGCTGGTCTCGATCTGTTGGATCACCTCGGCCACGTTCAAGCTGTTGCGGGCGCACAACGCCTCCAGGGTTTCGTCCGGCTGAAACGCGCAACTGGGGCAGCCGCCGATATGGTAATGCCGGAACAAGGCGCTTTGCGCGCCCGGAAAAACTTCCAGGACGCGTTTCATGATGGTTTGCGGATGGATTAAATGGGTCATGGCCTGAAAAATTTCTGGATTTCGGTGAGCACTTCAAACAACCGGTCCACTTCCCCCGCGGTGTTGTAAAAATAAAAACTGGCCCGCGCGGTGGATTCCACCCCCAGCTTTTTCATCAAAGGCTGGTTGCAGTGATGCCCGCCCCGCAAGGCGACGCCAAGCTGGTCGGCCACGGTGACAACATCATGGGCGTGGACGTTGTTCAAAAGAAAACTGAGCACGCCGGACCGCTCTTTCCGAGGCCCAAAGAGCCGGATGCCGCGCAGGCGCGAGAGTTGCTCATAAGCGTAGGCGGAAAGTTCCTGGTCGTGACGGGCGATTTTATCGCAACCGATCGCCGCCAGATAATCCATCGCCGCGTGCAAGCCCACCGCGCCGGCAAAATCCGGCGTGCCCGCCTCGAATTTGTGGGGGGCGTCCTTCCAGGTGCTGGCAAAATAATCCACATTGGCAATCATGTCGCCGCCACCCTGGAAGGGCGGCATGTCATCGAGCAATTCGCGGCGGCCATAGAGCACGCCGATGCCGGTTGGCCCGCACAATTTGTGGCCGGAGAAGGCCATGAAATCGCACCCGATCTCCTGCACATCCACCGGCCGATGACCTGCGCTTTGGGCCGCGTCCAGCAGGGTGACGATGTTGCGCCGCCTGGCTCTGGCGCAGAGTTCGGCCGCGGGATTGACCGTGCCGAGCGTGTTGGAAACGTGGGTGAAGGCAAATAGTTTGACGCTGCTGTCATTGAGCCAGCCGTCCAGGCGGCTTAAATCCAAAAGCCCGTCATCGCCGGTCACGGGAAGGTAGGCCAGTTTTGCGCCGGTGCGGCCCGCCAGAAGCTGCCAGGGGACGATGTTGCTGTGATGCTCCATTTCGGTCAGCAGAATGGTGTCGCCGGATTTGAGGTTGTTCGCGCCCCAGGTGTGGGCCAGCAGGTTGATGCCTTCGGTTGTGCCGCGCGTAAAAATAATTTCCGAGGCTTGGCGGGCATGGATGAACCGGGCGGCGCGGTCGCGGGCCGCTTCGTAGGCCATCGTGGCCCGGCGGCTCAACTCGTGAATGCCGCGATGCACATTGGCGTTGTCATTTTCGTAGAAGCGGGTCAGGGCCTGGAGGACGGCGCGGGGCTTTTGCGAAGTGGCGGCGTTGTCCAGATAAACCAAGGGATGACCATGCACCTGCTGATCGAGAATGGGAAAATCCTTGCGCAAGGATTCCATGTCGAAAAGGGCGGGCTGAACTGAGGGCGGCGCTGTCACATCAACCCCAGTTGAAGCAGGGCCGCCTCGGAGAGCATCTCCCGGCTCCAAGGCGGGTCCCAAACCAGGAAAACCGCCGCTTCCTTCACCCCGGGAATGGCGGACAGTTTGGCCTGGACGTCCTGCTGCAAGATCGGCCCCATGCCGCAGCCGGGCGCGGTCAAAGTCATCTTGACTTCGACGCGATTTCCGCCGGCGGGCAACGGCAGGATTTGCAAGTCATAAACCAGTCCCAAGTCCACGATGTTGACCGGTATCTCCGGATCGTAACAGGTGCGCAATTGGGCGAAAACTTGCTCCTCGTTGACGGGCGGGCTGTGGGACGGGTCGGACAGGTCGGACAAGTCGGACTGGTCGGACGAAGCAACGGGCGCGGGCGCGGGGGCCTGGCCGAGCGCATCGGCGTCACGGGCTTCAATGCGGGCCAGGTTGCCGTTAATGACCACGGTGTAACTGCCGCCCAGGGCCTGGGTGATGACGACCGGTTCCCCGGCTTGCAGCGTCACCCTCGTGCCGGCGGGGATGAGCACAGCTTCGCAGTTGCGCTTTAACAGGATTTCATCGTTCATGCTTTTACTTTTCCTCGGTCGAAACCACGGCCTGGCCCTTCAATCCGGCCATCATGGCGTGCCAGGGCAACAGGGCGCATTTGACGCGCATGGGAAAGCGGCGCACGCCGGCGAAGGCGCACAGTTTGCCCAGCGCCTCCTCGTCGGCGGGGCCTGTCATCACCATTTCTTGATATTGCGCGAAAAGTTTTTCCGCCTCAGCCACGGATTTGCCTTTGAGCAGATCGGTCATCATGGAGGCGGATGCCTTGGAAATGGCACAGCCCGAACCTAGAAAGCTGATGTCCTGGATGACGCCGCCCTCCAGCTTGAGGAAGACGGTAAAATGATCGCCGCAGAAGGGATTGTTCCCTTCCGCGTTGCGGTTGGCGCCCGGCATGGCGTGGAAATGGCGCGGCTTGCGGCTGTGATCCAGGATCACCTGCTGATAAAGTTCGCTCAATTCGTCAAACATAAGGCGTCCTGTTCCAATCTCCCGCTATTCTTGGGCCGTATGGAACCTTTCCGCGAGCATCTGCTCCAAGCGCGTCCGCACCGGCTCGATGCCGATGCGTTCGATCACGTCACTGGCAAAGGCCTGAATCAACATCCGCCGGGCCCGGTCCGCGCCAATGCCGCGCGAGCGCAGGTAAAAAACCGCCTCGTCACTCAATTGCCCGATGGCCGCCCCGTGGGTGCATTTGACGTCATCGGCAAAAATCTCCAATTGCGGCTTGGTGTCAATCACCGCGTTGTCGGACAACAGCAAATTGCGGTTGGTCTGTTTGGCGTTGGTTTTTTGCGCGTCCTGCCGGACAAAAATTTTCCCGTTGAAGACGCCGTGGGCGCGGCCGGCCAGAATGCCGTGATAAAACTCGTGGCTTTCGCACTGCGGCCGGGCGTGATCCACCACGGTATGATGATCGATCAATTGTTCGGCATCGCCCAAATAGAGGCCGTTGAGAATGGCCGCCGCCCCCCCGGCGTTGAGAAGCGTCTGAATCTGGTTCCGGGCCAGCCGCGACCCGGTGGCGATGGAATGCGAAGTCCACCGGCTGTCCCCGGCCTGCACGGCTTGAATGGCGGCGATGTGAAAGGCGCGCCCGCTCTCCTGCTGCACCTTGCAATGTTCCACCTCGGCCCCCGGCCCGAGCACCAATTCCGTCACTGTGTTCGTGACCCGGGCCGTGTCCGAAAGGCTGACATGGGATTCGATGACTTGAACCCGGGCGCCGCGTTGCGCCAGGATCAGGTTGCGCGACAGGGCGGTTGCCCCGGCCTGCTCCGACGCGCCGATGAAGAGCAGATGAACCGGCTTGCCGGCGGTTTTGCCCGCCGCAATGGAGACAAAGGCGCCATCCTGAAAAAAGGCGGTGTTGAGCGCCGTGAAAAAATTCGCGTCGGAATGGGCGTGCCGGGCCAGGTTCATTTCCACTTGGGGGGAACCGCCCGCCAATTGCCCCAGCAGATTTCCCAATTGCAGATCATGGTCTTCTTCGGACAGCGAGCAAAGGTCCGCGCAAAAATGTCCATCGACAAATACCAGCCGGTGGGCGTCCAGTCCGAAATCAAACCGCGCGATGTCCTGGCGGGTAATTTTGGCAGCCGTCTTTTCGGCGGGATGGAGCGGCAGTTGCAACACCGGCGCCATGTTCGTGAATTTCCACTCTTCCTGCCGCGTCGTGGGAAAACCCATCCGCCACGCCTGCGCCCGCGCCGCGCCGCGGATCGTCCGCAACCAGGGCGGAAAGCCGCCCGAATCGGCCCTGGCAAAGGTCTCCAGCACAACCTGCGCCCGCTGCTCGTCCGAACCGGAGAGAGTGAGGCCGGCGCGTTCCGGCGCCGGGCTGGCCTTGGGTTGTTTCAAAGTGTCAATCATGGCGTGCCGTTCGAGGCGGCGGTTTCCAGCAACCAATCGTAACCGCGCGCTTCCAATTCCAGGGCCAGTTCCTTGCCGCCCGTCCTGACGATCCGCCCCTCCATCAGGACATGCACAATGTCCGGCACGATATAATTCAACAGCCGCTGGTAGTGCGTGATGACCAGGGTGGCGTTGTCCGGCCGCCGCAATTTGTTGACTCCGCCCGCCACGATTTTCAAGGCGTCAATATCCAGTCCGGAATCGGTTTCATCCAGGATGGCCAGGGTGGGTTCCAGCACGGCCATTTGAAAGATCTCATTGCGCTTTTTTTCCCCGCCGGAGAACCCTTCGTTGACCGACCGGCTGAGCAGCGCCGGGTCCAGCTCGAGCAGCTTGGTCTTCTTCTTTACAAGGGCGAGAAACTCCACCGCGTCCAGCTCCTCCTGCCCGCGCGCCTTGCGGCATTCGTTCAGCGCGGCCTTCAAAAAGGAGGTGCTGTTGACGCCGGGGATTTCCACCGGGTATTGGAAGGCCAGGAACAGGCCCGCCCGGGCCCGGTCTTCCGGCTTCATTTGCAGGAGGTCGGCGCCATTGAAGAGCACCGTGCCGCCCGTGACTTCATAATCGCTCCGGCCGGCCAGCACCTGGGCCAGGGTGCTCTTGCCGCTGCCATTGGGGCCCATGATGGCATGGACCTCCCCGGCCTTGACCTGCAAATTGAGGTTTTGCAAAATGGGATTGCCTTCCACCCCTGCGCATAAATTACGAATTTCCAGCATGTCTCTTTCTGTGTTTAATCCTAATCTTAATCTTAATCCTAATCCAATGGTCCGCCGTTTGTTGTCCGTTCGCGCCGCTTCAACCGACGCTTCCTTCGAGGCTTACCCCCAGCAGTTTTTGGGCTTCGACCGCAAATTCCATCGGCAAGTGCTTGAATACTTCCTTGCAATAGCCGTTGACAATCATATTAATGGCGTCCTGCGTCGCAAGGCCGCGCTGATTGCAGTAGAAGATTTGATCTTCGCCGATTTTTGAGGTCGAAGCCTCATGTTCGACCTTGGCCGTGCTGTTGCGCACTTCGATGTAAGGAAAAGTATGGGCGCCACAGCGGTCGCCGAGCAGCAACGAATCACACTGCGAATAGTTGCGCGCGTGGGCGGCGCTCTTGAGAACCTTCACCTGGCCGCGATAGCTGTTGTTGCCCTCCCCGGCCGAGATGCCTTTGGAGACGATGGTGCTGGAGGTGTTTCTGCCGACGTGAACCATCTTGGTTCCCGTGTCCGCCTGCTGGCGATGATTGGTCAGGGCCACCGAATAGAATTCCCCGACCGAATTGTCCCCCAGCAACATCACGCTGGGATATTTCCAGGTGATGGCCGAGCCGGTTTCCACCTGCGTCCAGGAAATCTTGGAATTGCGCCCGGCGCATTTGCCGCGCTTGGTCACAAAGTTGTAAATGCCGCCCCTGCCTTCCTTGTCGCCCGGGTACCAATTTTGCACGGTGGCATACTTGATGGTGGCGTCCTCCAGCGCAATCAACTCCACCACGGCGGCGTGCAATTGGTTGGTGTCGCGCATCGGGGCCGTGCAGCCTTCCAAATAGCTGACCGAACTGCCTTCGTCGGCAACGAGCAGCGTGCGCTCGAATTGCCCGGCGCCCGCGGTGTTGATGCGAAAATAGGTCGAAAGCTCCATCGGGCAGCGCACCCCTTTGGGGATGTAGCAGAAGGAGCCGTCACTGAAAACCGCGGAGTTGAGCGCCGCAAAAAAGTTGTCATTGGCCGGCACGACCGTTCCCAGGTATTTCCTAACCAGTTCGGGATGGTGCTTCACCGCCTCATTGAACGAGCAAAAAATAATGCCCTGCCTCCCCAGCTCCTCCCTGAAAGTCGTGGCCACCGAAGCGCTGTCCAGAATGGCATCCACGGCCACGCCGGAGAGGCGTTTCTGTTCATCCAGCGAGATGCCCAATTTATCGAAAGTCTTCCGCAATTCCGGGTCCACCTCGTCCAGGCTCCCCAGTTTTTTCTTCGGTTTGGCGGCGGCGTAATAGATATAGGCCTGATAATCGATGGGCGGGTAATGGACATTGGGCCAATGCGGCTCCGTCATGGTCAGCCAATGGCGAAAGGCCTTCAAACGCCAGTCCAGCATGAAATCCGGCTCGCCTTTTTTCTGCGAAATCCGGCGCACGATCTCCTCGTTCAATCCCGGCGCAAAAGAATCGGTTTCGATGTCGCTGACGAAGCCGTATTTGTACTCCGAATTGACAAAACTCTTAATTGTATCAGTAGTAGAATCCATATCGGATAAATTTAGTCCGCTTCCAGCATAAACCAGAGTCGCCGGTTGTCAACTTGTCGCACGCTTGCCGGGGGCATGGCTTGGATTCGCCGTTGCCAACCATTGCGCTTCAGGGTATATTTCTTGCGCATGAGCACGATTGAGGAAATCAAAACGGCGATCCAGATGCTTTCGCTTGAAGAACGCGCTGAAATCACCGCTGAACTCTGCGGTTGGACCGATGACGATTGGGACCGCCAAATGAAAGCCGACGGTGCAGCGGGCAAATTCGAGTCCCTCAACCGCGAAGCCGACGCCTCCCAGGCCGCCGGCGAAACGCGTCCCCTCAACGACATTCTCCGCGAGCCGTGACCATCCCCAGCCGTGGCACGCCTGAATTCTGGCGGCTTTATCGTGAGTTGCCTGCCGAGGCAAGGCTGGTGGCACAGAAAAATTATCGCCTCTGGTCGGCGAATGCTTTCCACCCCTCACTGCACTTCAAACCCATTCGTAAACCCAACTGGTCGGCGCGTGTGGGCGATCATTATCGAGTCGTTGGCAAGTTTTCCGGCGGCGACTTCCTGTGGGAATGGATCGGCACCCACGAGGCCTACAACAAACGCTTTTGACCCTTTTCGTTGATCACTGGCAGCGGCCCCAGAGGGAGGCCCGTCCAATGGGCTTGCCACAAGCGGCGGGCGGAACTAATTTGTCATGCCTTTGAGGCCAGTTTAGCTCAGTTGGTAGAGCAATGCTTTCGTAAAGCATGGGTCGCCGGTTCAAGTCCGGCAACTGGCTCCACTTGATAATCAAGCACTTACAGCATAAATCCCCGCCTCAATTCAAGATTTTGCTTGCGCGATTGCAACACTTATGCAACACTTGGAACATGAAAACGACACAATTAAGCAAGACCCCAAAAACAGAGACTTGGCCCCGGAAAGTCCGGTTTGGCCGTGAAACCGTCACCGTTTATCGCCGCTCCACCGTCAGCGGGAATCTCGGCTACATGGTTGCGAACTACGCAGACGGCAACCGCAAGCGCCGTTTTGATAGCTTCTCAACGGAAGCGGAGGCCATCGAAGCAGCCAACAGGCTCGCCAAGCGCCTAAGCGAACGGGACGTGCTGGCAGCGTCCATGACGCGGGCGCAAGCCATTGAGTATTCCGATGCCGTGGCCGCGCTCAACCCCTTCAATTTGTCCGTGCGGGCCGCAAGCAGCGTCATCGCTGAGTGCCTGAAAGCCGTTGGCAATGTGTCCAGCCTTCACGAGGCCGTCCAGTTCTATGCCGCCCGTCACAAGCAAATCACCCGCAAGCCATTCGCCGATGTTGTTTCTGAGCTTCTTTCGATCAAAGAAGCGCGGCGGGCGTCTCCGCAATACTTGCAGGACTTGCGCACCCGCTTGAACCGCGCCGCAAAAGCTTTCCGCAAAGACATCGGCAATGTGACAACGGCAGATATTCAGGAATGGCTGGACGGTGAAAAATTCAGCACGCAAGGTTACATGGATTATCGGCGCGTGCTTCACTTGCTTTTCAACTTCGCCGTAGCGCGTGGCTACGCCGTGGACAACCCCGCGCAACGCACCGAGCGCGTTAAAGTGAAGCGGGGCGAAACAAAAGTTTTCACCCCGGTTGAAATTGGCCGCTTGCTGGACGCCGCCCGCCATCAATTCCCTCAATTCATGCCAAGCTTGGCAATCGGCGCTTTCGCCGGTGTGCGCTCTGCCGAGATTGAGCGCATGGAATGGAGCGATATTCACCTTGCCGAAAAGTTCATCGTGGTTGGCGCGTCCAGAGCCAAGACGGCGGGCCGCCGAGTTGTTCCAATAGCCGATAATCTGGCGGAATGGCTTGCACCGTATGCCGAGCGCGAGGGCAAATTGTGGAAGGGCACGCACGATGCGTTTTATGAGGCGCAAATGGACTTGGCAGCGGCAACAGCGGTTCAAGCCGACGCGGGCAAGGGTATCAAGGCTCAAAAGCCCGTGGCGTGGAAATCAAACGCATTGCGCCACTCTTACGCCTCGTATCGCTTTGCGCTCACCAACGACGCCGGGCGCGTGGCGGGGGAGCTTGGCAACAGCGCCGCCGTGGTTCACAAGCACTACCGCGAGCTTGTCAACCTTGCCGACGCGCAACGCTGGTTTGCCGTGAAACCGGAAGCACCCGCGAACATTGTCGCATTCACTGCCAAAGGAGCGAGTCTATGAAAACACGCGAACGGCTAAAGCAAATCAAAAAAAGCACGTCATGGGGCGCACGATTGTTTTTGGCCCATGACCGTATTCCGGGCACAAAGCACGATGAGGAAATCATGGATATTCATGTTTGGCTGATGGCGCCGAATGCCCCTGAGGCAAGGCATAAATTGGCAGGTTTGGGAATGCAAATGGCGCGGGCGGTCAGTGCTCGCAAGTCTGCATGGTTCCGCGAATGGGCCGACGCGATAGATGAATGGCGCAAACACAAGCCACACCCAGACAAACTCAGGGCGGCAATTATGAGTTACGCCTTGTTCCACCCTCATCCAAGCCTCGGAAAACCGATGTTAGACCGAAGTTTCCAGATGAAAGACATTCTTGGCTATCTGAAAACCACAAAGGTTGCTGTAAACGAAAATACGCCGCGAGTCGTCTATCGAATTTGCGACGAGTTGGGAATCAAAATTAAAGGACAGCCGGGCAATCCAAATACCTCTGCTAAATAAGACACGACTGCCGAAAAAACTCCCGTTGTTGTCGTAATTATATATTGCGTAAAAGTGCGATAGTGTGCGTCAGAGTGAAAATTAAACACAACTTGACGCATGAAAAAGCACACAATAAACGTGCCTGACGCCGCCCCAGGCCAATCCAAAGTGGCGGAGAACATAGTTGACAAACGCGGGTTTGCCGCGCGTTGGAAATTCTCCCTTCGCCAAATTGACAATTTCCTCGCACAAGGAATGCCCCATCTAAAAATCGGGAAACGCCGGGTGCGTATTCTTATTGACGCCGCCGACGCGTGGATGAATGAAAAATTTGCAACCCGGCGCATTGGCAAATTGGTCGCGGGCAATAAGTAAGAAAATTCGCCGCGCTCCCCGACAGGAAAAACGCGGCGAATCACAAACGTATGACAACATACTACTCTTGCCCTTCGAGACAGTCAACACTTGCGAACGCGAAGGTGCATTTGAACATTCACACACTTTGGCGTCATTTCGGTTTTCCGGGCGAACCGCGCAAATGTTGTCATTCTCCGTTTCGGCAAGACCGACGCGCCAGTTTTAGCGTCACGCCAGACGGCAAGCTCTGGCATGATTTTGCCACGGGCGAAGGGGGTGACGCGGTGGACTTTTTGCAACGGGCTTCCGGCCTGTCCCAAAAAGAAGCCTGCCGGAAGTTCATTGAACTGGCAGGCGGGCATTTCATTCCCCCGCCAAGAGTGGCGCGGCCACAGCGCAAACTGGCGGACGCCAAGCCCAAGCCCGTCTTTTCTAAGTTCACCAAAGGCACGCTGGCGGACTTCAAACAACTTGCCAACATTCGGAATCTTTCCCGCGAAGGCTTGGAATTGGCCAGCGGGCGCGGCTTGCTTTGGTTTGTCACGCTAAAGAATTGCCCGGCATGGATCGTGACAGACGCGGCGCGGGTGAACGCTCAAGCGCGGCGGATGGACGGAAAGGTATGGGTGCATCTGCCCAAACCGGCCAAGGCTTACACGCTGCCCGGCTCATGGGCATCGTGGCCCATCGGCGTCATGGAAGTTCGCCCATTCCGGGCAATCGCGCTTTGCGAGGGTGGCCCGGATTTGCTGGCGGCCTGTCATTTCATCGTCTGCGAATCACGCGAAGCGGATTGCACGCCTGTCGCCATGATGGGCGCGAGGCAACGCATACACTCAGACGCCCTGCCACTGTTGGCGGGCAAACGCATCCGCATTTTTACTCACGCGGACGCGGACGGAACAGAGGCGGCAGAATACTGGGCGGAACAACTCATGCGGATAGGCGCGGTCGTGGACGCCTTCGACTTTGCCGGGCTTCGCAAAGTGGACGGCTCGCCTGTCAACGATTTAAACGACCTAACGCAAATTGCCCCCGACGATTTTGAAAATGACCGGGAACTTTGGGAGGTGCTGCCATGATTCCACTACCACCACCAAGAAGGCGCATTTACGAACCCGGCAAAAATGTTCCGCAAGACCCAGCATCGTTTAGCAGTAGGGCGGATACGTCCAGTGAAGCTACATCCACGCCGTTTCCCATTGATTGCCTTCCGCCCCGCGCGGCAGACATGGCCCGCGCGATTTGCGCAACGGAGCGCGTGCCCGAAACTTTGGCAGGTTGTTGCGTCATGGGAATTCTATCAGCATCCATCGGCGCGGGCCTTCAAATCAAGAGCAGGCCAGATCGGGTGACGCGGGCGAATATATTCATTCTTGCAAGCGCGGACTCCGGTAGCGGTAAAAGCGAAACGTTCCGCCATGCCGCGAAGCCTTTGCAAATCTTTGAAGCGGAAATGTTGGAAAGTTGGAAGGCAGAGACACTTCCCAAAGCGCAAGCCGAAAAGGGATTGATTGAGCAGGAAATCGGAAAATTGAAGGGCGACGCCCGCAAAAAACATGGAGCAGTTGAACGCGAAGAAATCCG
>Ga0326728_10003203_pt1 | contig 51640 bp, 43 predicted proteins | sample MB3enrmetagenome_FD_207602 | JGI IMG/M metagenome (GOLD analysis project Ga0326728, IMG submission 207602) | Lab enriched peat soil microbial communities from McLean, Ithaca, NY, United States - MB31MN | ecosystem: Environmental > Terrestrial > Soil > Wetlands > Peat | place: USA: New York... | reverse complement strand
ACCCGGCTTGACGTCATGTCTTCGCATTTGCTCGCGAGAGTAACGCTCCAGGTAGCAGGTGAGTAGAGGCCGAGGTCCCACGAGGCTCATCTCCCCTTTCACCACGTTGATCAACGCCGGAAGTTCATCAAGACTGTAGCGGCGCAGAAGAACTCCCAGACTGGTTAACCGTTCTTCATCCGAGAGCAGGTTGCCATTTCTGTCTCTTTGATCTGTCATTGTTCTGCACTTGTACATCACAAATGGCCGACCATGAATTCCCGGCCTGACTTGACGGAATAGAGCGGGAGAGCCGTGTCGAAAGCGCACCAGAATGAGTATAGCAAACAGTAAAGGTGAAACAAGAAAAAGCAGAGAAGTAGAGAGTGTAATATCCATCAAGCGCTTTAAAAAGCTGGAACAAGGATGCCAACGTTTATCTCTATGGCGCAAAACACCTGATTTGAAAAAGGTGCAAAAAAAATGGCGAGGACGCATAATGCTTTCAATCGTCACGTAACTCTTGGTACTTTTAGACAACTCTTGATACCTCTTCTACAAAACTGAATCGTATATTTCCTTAATCTGGCGTGCATTTTCTCTGATATCCAGCAGATGGCGAACTCTTTCACGACCTGCCGCGGCAAGTCTTCTTGCGCGCAGAGGATCTCTCAGTACTTCAATGATCGTGTCAGCAAGGCGTACTGGATCATGTGCGGGCACAAGCCAACCTGTCTGGTTTGGAATCACAATATCGGGGAACCCCCCCACATTGGTTGCTATGGTCGGGACGCACGACAGCAGCGACTCTCCTGCTCCGCCCAGGTTTTCTGAATGGGACGGGTGTACGGCAACATCCAGGTCTGGATATAACTGATTCACATCATTCCGTGTGCCCAAAAAGATCGCGTCGTTGCCCAACCTCTGCCTTGCGTACCGATGTATAGTTCTTTCATATCCGGTTGTATTGTTCCATGCACCGCCAATGAATACAACCTTAATACCGGGAAGACGTTGCCTGCATAATGCAACTGCATCAATCAGGTCTTCGTGGCCTTTGAGTCCGCGTTTTTGTCCAAGATAGTGCTTGGGCGGATACATGTATGCCACCATCCCAATTAATGGTGACTGACTTGCCAGGCCCAATTCGCACCTCAGTTTGCCAGGGTACGCATTCGAGAAACTATTTAGGTCTATTCCATAGTACGATAAGAATACTCGATCTTTCCCGATGCCCTCATTGAGGTAGCGGTCATAGGTCCACTGACATGACGCAACCCACCTGTCAACACGGCCGGCAGTGCCGACATCCAACTCGCGGAAGAATTTGTGTTCAAGATGCAGTGGACCGGGCACTTGAAACAGGCGAGGGGTCCAGTGGGTTCTACCCAGTGAAAGGCGCATTGCGAGCGTTGTTCCAACAAAGTGGCTATGAATGACATGAGGGTTGACATACGATATCAAGGCTTTTAACTGTTTTAATCTCCTGGGCCATATCCATGGCTGGTGCATCGGAAGATCGGGCTGAAGGCGGTGAACAATTATACCTGATTTCTCCATGATTCCGGAATTACCGTTGGGGGGGAGGGCTACATGTACCTGGATGCCCAGTTTGACCAGTTCCCGTGTTTGCCGAAATGCCCAGGACGCCCCGGTTGACGTTTTCACTAAGTGCAGGACCCTCAGTTGCATCTCACCCTCTTAATCCAATGGGCCGTCATTTCTCTCAGCTCCCTCAGAAAGACGGTTCTCCTGTCCTGCATCATAGCTACGCTATACCGCCTTGCTACCCGCAAATTACGCTCAGACATAGTAGCCAGCCGACCCGGTTCGCTAAGGATGTCTTTGATCTTTTGAGCCAGGGCGCCGGCTTCCCCGGAGGGAACCATGTCTTGGCTGGGTATCAGCTCTGGAATCCCACCAACCATGCTGCCGATGCATGGTAGAGCCCTGGCCATAGCTTCCATCATGGCGCGTGGCAAGCCCTCCGTTCTGGAGGGAAGTGCGAAAAGATGTGCATTGTCCATTTCCATTCGCACAGCACTGCCCGCTGGTATTTGTCCCTTGAATGCTATTCGACCGGATAACCCGAGACCGGCAACCTTCCTTTCCAGTTCGGTGCGATGTTTTCCGTCCCCAACTATTGTGAGTTTTAGGTCCATGCCTTCTCGCACGCATCTGCCTACAGCCTCGATCAGGATGTCTGTGCCTTTATAGAGTTGTTCCAGTGATGCTACGGTGATAAGCCTGTAGCTGCCTTTGGCTGGGAAGTCGTTGCGAGCAATGGTGACATAGGCTTCAGGGACCAACTCAACGTCTGAAAAGCTTGCATCAAAGGTATTAGACCCGGGTCGATATTTACGCTGAAGACTTTTTTCCGTCACATAGGCAGCTGCACAGGCCGAAGCACATTGATGCCGCAACCGCCGTGTAAACCACCATCTAAACCACGGTCTCAACGGGTGCCTGACTGCACCCGGCGAAAAAACATCATGTGGATCACCTACCACATCAACGCCGTAAGGATGGCTGGTCTTGATCAACACCGGCACAAAATGGTCAGCGATTGACGAGGGCACGCGAAGAATGACAGCCTCACTGGAAAGTGCTGCGCTTCTCGCAACCCTCTTGATTTGAGCATAACGAGCAACATATTGCAGAGGGCCAAGATAGAAAGGAATCGGGAAAAATGAGACTCCTTTTCCATCTGCACGATGGTAATCTACAGGGGCATTATCAATATTCGTCACCCTCGCTGTTACCCTTACAGAATCAAATACTTCCAGGTAACTAGCCCAGAAAGGATAGCCAAATGCCGCTTGCGTCCATATTGCGCCATCTGGCGTCCTGGTGAATCTGTGTTCAAGAACGACGCTTAGGTGCAAGTGTTCTCCATCCCGGACCGTAAGATGGTTTGAGTTCGGTTAGCTCTATTTGTGTTAACGGAAGTCATTGCAAGCTTAAGTTTGACAAGAAAGGAAATTCCCGTAACGAAAACGACTGCCCAGATCGTTGGCCTGAAAAACTCAGTGAAGTCATTTCTGCAGGTCCATAAAAGGGATGCATACGCACACATCAACACTGCGAAGTGGTAAGGGTTTACCCTGGAGGCATGCTCATATTTCATAAGCAAATAACCGGCCAGGCCAAAAAACAGGACCACTCCAAAAGGGCCAAAATTCAAGAAAGGCTCGGCAATACCCGAAGAACCCATTCCCCCGCCTCTTGCAAAAGCGTAAGGATCTACTCTTTCCGTTATCCAAGCAGATGGAGCAACAGTATTTAGAGAATTTGCCCTGGTCCAATCAGGGTTTAAGTTGGGTATAATGCGTGTTAGGCCGGTCCAGTAAGACGCGCCATACCAATAAGGATTATTGTAATAGTCAATCTGATTTACTGTCTCAACCAGAGGTCCTAACGAACCGCCAGCTTCTGTTACAAAATCAAGAATATTAATATTGTTTACGGCATACGCAAAAGTCATATCCCTGGAATCTCTGAGTACCTTAACTGTCGGCGCCAGGAGGACGATTGCAATCAGTGCTACATACCCTATCTTCCTGGCCAATCGTTGATCCTTGCGATACCACATTGAAAGAAGCGCCATAAAATAGACAATGATCTGTCCTCTGAACCCATACAGGAAAAGAGGCGCGAAGACCAGAACAGAGATCATTGCGATCCATTTGATCTGTCGCCGAGAGGCTGCCGATCCTGCAATGACCATACCCATAAGTAGAAAAAGATAACCGGTTCCGAAAAGCCTGGGATCGTTATCCATTCTCAACATAAATGACTCGCCATAGGTAACCTGGAAAAGGTTAAGACTCCATACCCCAACACTTAAGAAAAGTACTCCCACTGCTCCTAATATCAAGCCTCCAATGAACAGATATCTAAGCGAAATACTAGATATCCTATCTGAAAGGTGGCGCTGCATCACGCTGTGCCTAGTACTACCAGTAGTGTACGTATAGAAAAGTGCCGATATGCTATAAAATGCGAAACCTGTTCCACAAAGACTCAAGGATTTAGAAAGACTTGGAGAAAATGGCCAAGGGCTTGAAATATCTACTCTAATACCCATCAACATCGGTATTATCATGCCAAAATGAAAAACACCAAGTAAAAGAAGATATCCTACAGGCAATGAAAACAAACCATTTTCTGTGCGCAAAGCAATGACTGTTACACCGGAAATCCATATGAATGTAGCTAGTGCAGCAGAAATGTTTACGCTAAGGATTTCTTCTTCGAAGCAAAAATAAAGAGATAAAGCACCTAGCATGAAGAACAGGAAACTCGCATAGAAAAGAAGAGTGCGGCGATTACCCATAATAACACCTTTCTACTTCAGCTGCGGATCGCGTTATGCTGAAGCGACTTGCATCTATCTTTCGAAGTGCCTCATGGTGATCCTTTTCTAGAGAACAGTGCCGTAATGCCGCATCTGCCCATACGGAGGGAGGTGTGTTCAAACTCAAACGATGAACCGTCTGCCCCAGGGCGGGTAGTTCATCCGTAATCGTATCCGAAATTAACAGAGGCAGCCCGGCCGCCTGCGCCTCGATACCCACCAGAGGCAATCCCTCATACAAAGATGGCATAACGAATATATCCATAGCACCCAACATCAGACGAGGTACATCGGAACGAAGTCCGGCAAAGATGACTTTGCCGTTCAATCCAAGTTGTGCGGTCTTTTGTTCGACCTGTGATCGTAGAGGACCGTCACCTATCAGCAACAGGCGCATACGAGGCTCCCGCTTCGCTATTTCGAACGCGATCTCGGTAAGGAAGCTGTGGTTCTTCACTTCATGGAATCTACCCACATGTCCAATCACGCGAGCGTCCGATGGGATGCTGAGTTCTGCGCGCACCTGGCCAGGGTCTGTTTTCTGCCTGAACGGTTCAAGATCGATTCCGCAATAGAGTAGTCGCCAGCGGGAGTCGTTCTCCCAATCATGTCCGTAAAGAGCGGCGGCGGCTTTGCGGCTTGCTGCCAAGCCACCTGTGGCATTGGTTCGGATCAAATTCTTCATTAACCGCAGGTAAGCCAGTCGCCCCGGTCCAGCCCCACCATCTGAAAGGCTGGTGTCACTGTGGCTATGTGCGATACGGACGGGAACCCCTGCGCGGCGGGCAATGTAAAGTAGGAGGCCGGTGAAATGGTGAACATGGCTGTGCACCACGTCATAAGGGCCATCCTCCCTGAGTATGCGCATCAAACTGCGTGCATAACGCCAAGGTTTTGTATGAGGGAAGCAGTGGATTATTCTAGATCCGAGTGCCGCAATTTCGTAGTCATAGGCACAGGGCTGAGAAGTGTGGACCAGAAAATCCATGTGAAAACGTTGTCTGTCCAAATGGCGTAGGAGGTGCATCAGCCATGTCTCTACGCCGCCTCTGTTCATACCACCTACTACGTGGAGGATACGGATGCGGCGGTTCGTTGCATCACTCATTTGACAGCAACGTCCTTTCTGAGCTTATATAATGCGAGCATGTTAATTAAAGCGCTTCCGGTCAACTGCACCAGGACCGCTATCAACATTGCCCGGACAGCGCCGAATATACCACTACCGGGAATAAGCCAAAAACATGCTAGAGCCGAGGATAACGATACAGACGCCATCAGCGGTATTTGCACCTGAAAATACCGTGCTGCCGTCATGCCGTAGCCCAGGACCGACGCGATGTAGGAAACTGCTGCTGCCCCCATTATCCACACGAAGACGTCCACTCGCTTTGCAAACTGTGGGGTGTACAAGATGGAAAGTACTTCCCTCCCTCCAACTATCGTCACGAAGATTCCGGCTGCGCCAAGCAGCGCGCCAATCCCCACGAGTTTCATGAGCAAGCCGCGAAATGCTTTGCTTTGCCCTTGGGCAAAGTGACGCGCCAATACGGGGGAGGCCGATTGTCCAAGTGCGCCTACAATGGTGTTTCCTGCGAGCATGAAGTAGGCCATGGCCGCAAAGATGCCGAGTTGTTCCGTTCCCAGGTAGTGCACGATAAAATATCTGGGGATGTTCGCGTTCAGCGAGATCAGCATCATAACCAGCCCAAGAGGCAGTGAGCACCATGTGAGGCTGCCAAGCACTGACCTGTTCCATCGTGGTTTCATGATAGCAAGGATCGAGCCGTCCCCTTCTCGTTTCCCCGTCCGCGCATTCTCTCCGGAAAGCACGATCCCGGCAACGGGAATATCGTAGAGTACAAGGACCAGCCCCCACACAAGGGCCATCGCGCACACGCCCCAGAAGATCCGTCCGGTCATGTAGGAACCCATCGCGAGGGCAATTAGCGACAATGGGCCTTTTACCATCATCGAACGTGCGATGTAATCCATGCGCTCGTGCCGTTGGAGCAGGCCATAGTAGATATCGCTGGTGGCCTCGAACGCTTTGGCTGCCCCCACAGCCAGGATTGCGGCGGCCGTTTCCCCTCTATAACCCGAGAGGAAGGTCACGGCGATAATAGCAGCGACAGCCAGTAATGTGCAGACCAGCCGAAGACCGAGGTAGTCGGCGAATTGGTATTCATGTCTGGCGTCGGTTGCTTGCACTGCCCTGAGGTTGAGGTTTGAAAACATGATAATCGGCGCAGTCACTGCAAGGCTCAGGACAAACTGCCCGACCATCCCGGGCGTCCCCAATTTGGCAAGGACTGCCAGCATTGCCCACTGGCAGCCCGTATAGACCACATTGCCGGCTAACGTCCACGAGAAGTTCCTCGTAAGGGAAAGTGGGGTATTCAGCCTGGAGATAGCCGGATTTCCAACGCTCACGGTCTTGATTTCCTTATGGTACTTGCCGGCTCAGGGCTGTCCGTTACCCATGCAAACAAAAGTGCCCTGGCATAGACTCTTACTCCACGCTCTGCGAAGTGTGGTGTACAATTTCACAATACGGGCTCACTGCTTGCCCATGCTTAATTGAGCCTGATATCTGAGCTATAGAACTGAGATCGTTTCTCACTGAGCTGGTTTCCTGAGGAGTATATTCGGGAATGATCGCATGGAGCTTTTGCCTGATAACAGCGGGGTCTTCATATTCGTCACCGATAGCATAGAGTTCTTGCAGTTCTTTATTGAGCCACCGGCAGAAACGATCCTGGTTACCGTGCCCATTCCAATTCCAATGGCCATTAGTTTTTAGAACTGTGATTTTGTCATGTTTGGTGCGCTTCACGTCCTCTTCCCTGGTGATGAGTTCTTCGTAGAGTTTTTCGCCGGGACGGAGCCCGGTGAATAAGATTTCGATATCCTTTCCCGGCTGTTTACCAGATAGCCGGATGAGATCTTTTGCCATGTCATAGATTTTTACAGGTGATCCCATCTCGAGGACAAAGATTTCGCCGCCCTCACCGATGGCGCCGGCCGCCAAAATGAGGCGGGCTGCTTCCGAAATTGTCATAAAGTAGCGGGTCACCTCGGGGTGAGTCACTGTAACTGGGCCGCCATGCTCGATTTGCTTTCGGAAAAGCGGTATGACGGAACCTGATGAGGCGAGTACATTTCCAAATCTAACGGCCATAAAACGTGTGGCATTCCCTTTCATGGACTGTAGAATGAGTTCGGTCAGGCGCTTGCTTGCCCCCATCACGTTGGTTGGCCGAACAGCTTTGTCGGTCGAGACAAGCACAAAATGCCTCGTGCCGTATTGGACCGCTAAATCCATGACTGTTTGGCTTCCGAGAACATTGTTGAAGATGGCCTCACGTGGATTTATTTCAAGAATGGGAACATGTTTGTAGGCTGCAGCGTGAAAAATTACATCAGGACGATAATTCTTGAAAATCTTCTCCATGGTCTTGTGATGCTGAACTCTGCCCAGAATGGAATGGTAGGCGGTGAATTTACGTTCATGACGGAGTTCCATCTGGATGTCGTAAAGATTTGCCTCAGCTGCGTCTACAAGAATCAGCCGCTCCGGGTCAAAGCGAATAAGCTGACGGCAAAGCTCGGAGCCTATTGATCCCCCGGCGCCTGTTACCATGATATTTCGGCCTGAGAGATACTCCTGCATGCCGGCAGTGTCCAGATGAACCGGAGCGCGCCTTAGCAGATCTTCATAGTCGACGTCGCGCAGTGTTTTGATGCTTACGTGGCCGTCCAGAATCTGGCCAATCGCGGGAAGGGTTTTAGATGAAACCCTGCACTCCTCACATATATCGATTATTCTACGCATTTCCGCACCTGACGCCGAGGGCATCGAAATGAATACCTGGTCAATCTCATGTTTTCTGAGAACTTCCGGGAGAAGATTCACTGCCCCGAAAACCGGCACCCCATGAATGGCGCGGCATTTCTTGCCAGGATCGTCATCGAGAAAGCCAACGACTTCATGGTCGAGATGAGGATTGTCGAAAATCTCCCGCAGGATCTTCTCGCCTGATCCTCCAGCCCCGATGATAAGGATACGCTTACGGTCCCTCGGTTCGTGCTTAAATCGCGGGAGGGGCCATACACGCTCCCCGTTGGAACCGTTTTTGGATGCATAGTACGTACGGATTGCCATCCTGACTCCACCTGTCATGACGAAGGTGAGGAGTCCGTCAAGGAGAAAGACCGCGCGGGAGAAGCCGGTAAAACCATAGACGAAGAATACTGTCTCGACGATCAGCAGCGTTGATAAGAGGCATCCCCCGGCAAGGCGCCATAAGTCGTCCAGGCTCGAGTAGCGCCACATCCCCTTGTAAAGCCCAAAAGCGGAGAAGACGGCAAGTTTCAACGGGATGAGCCAAGGGAGCACGAGCATGATCTGGCCGAAGTTTCGGGGTGTGAGCGCGAACTCGAAGCGAAGGAGATACGCTCCCGTGTAGGCCATTGCGAAGACAGAGGCTTCGATCAATACCATCAAGTAAAGGCTGCGGTTCTTGAGTTGCGCGAGCCTCTGTTCGCCGATAAGAACTGATTTGATCAAATAACCCCAATGCTGCGTTAGGACCCGCAGTTTGTGCACCATTGCCGAGCCCACCAGCCCGCTGTGGCCGGCCACATATATGTTGCTGTGCTTGTTCATGGCTTCTGTCTTTCCCGAGAACTCAGCTTGGATCTTGGTCGCCCAGGCTCTTCACAGTGTCCAGGCGCTCTCCGCTCGAAAGAAGCTCAGGGACGTTGGCCTGCCTGTAAGCCGTCTGGTAGCTGTAATACCGGTAATACTTGTAGTAGCCCCCGTAATGACTGCTTTGAGTCAGTTTATTTACAATTGTGCCGATCATGCGGCCCCCGACGTTCTCGAGGTTCCTGCGAAAAACCCGAAGGGCCTCGCGATGGGTCTGGCCCAATACACTTACGAGGATCACACTGTCCGCGTAATGGCCGAGGATCAGGGCATCAGCGAAACCTATGGCCGGCGGTCCATCTATGATTATGCGGTCATAGTGTTCATAGACCGCCGCCAGGAACTGCCGCATGCGGTTCGATGAAAGCAGTTCGGATGGGTTTGGGGGGATCGGACCCGCATAGACCGCCCTCAGATTGGGTATCCCGCTTTCCTGGATAAATCTGGTGCCTGTGCCGGTCAGGTAATTACTCAGACCTATCCTTTTAGGGATTGACGCACCGTTGCCGTTGCCGTTTTTGCCCAAGATCCTGTGGAGGTTTGGTTTGCGAAGGTCCGCATCGATTATCAGCACCTTTTCGTCGGAGGCGAAAGCCTGGGCAAGGTTTACGGCAATAGTGCTCTTTCCTTCAGCCGCATTCGTGCTGGTTATAAAAAGCAACTTGGGCGGCCGGTCCATTGAACTTGAGAGTTGAATGGAGACTTTCGCGGTCCGGATAGACTCGGAGAAACCGGCTGTTGGGTTTAGCCGGACAAGACTGCCTATTTTGACGACTTCGTCGGCCTCGACAACTGGAACAACTCCCAAAACCGGCAGTTGAAAACGATCTGATAGCTCCTCGATCCTTTTGATTGTGTTATCCAGATACTCCAGCAAGAAAGCCAACCCGAGCCCAAGCACGATCCCGGCTAAAGCAGCAAGAAGAATATTTCGAGGAATATTCGGTGAATATGGTTTTAGCGGCAGTTTTGCATAGTCTACTACCTGGATGTTCCCAAGTTCTGTTCCGACCTTCGCATCAATTTCCTTGCTTCTTTCCAGAAGACTTTGGTGAATCTGCTTGCTTGTTTCGACCTCGCGGTCGAGGATCTTGTACTGAGTCGACTGGTCGTTTAGCGCGATTGCAAGGAGTTTCTTATCCTCGGTATCCTTCTTCAGCGTCTCCTCTTTCATTGTTGCCGCGAGGTAATCGTTCCTCATGGATTCCAGAATACGATTCTCCTCGGTCTTGATCTGTTTCTCTATATCCTGCATTTTTGCTTTTAGATTTTGAAGGGTTGGATAGTCGTCCTTGAAAGTGGCGCTTCCCTGTTTGTAGTCGGCGGCAGCGGTTACGTAACTCTCGCGGAGCCTTTGAATCAGCGGGCTTTCAAGCATAGCGGGAAGCGAGTTGCCGCCCTGTTTCGACTGATCGTATAGCGCCTCTTTGCTCATGCGTTCAGTCTGCATGGTGGAGTAGGCTTTGTTTGCCTCCTCGAGTTGAGAATAAATGAGGTTCTGATTGGCATTAAGGGAGACAATCCCTGCCTTGCGGGAGAAATCGTTAAGGTTTGTTTCCGCTTTCTCGAGTTGAATCCTGGCCAGCTCGATCTGTTTTTCCAGACGCTGCTTGGCGGCGATAGTCGCTTCGATTTTCTTGTCGACCTGCCACGTTATATATTCCTGAATCATAGTATTGATCACATCGCGGGAAACCGACGGATCTGTCGAGGAAAACGCAAGGGAGAAAATTGTAGTGTCGCGTTCGGGCTGCACGTCGAGGCTTTTGGCGAATTTGTCCTCGATTTTTTTCCGTAGTTTCAATTCCGCAAGCTTCTGCTCGCCTGCCTGTGTGTTGTCGGTTGAACCGGTAGAATGAAATAAGCCTGTAAGAAAGTCAGTTATGCCGGCACTTGCGGAGCTCATGAGTCTGGTGATCGCCCAGTCCGGCGCAGGAGTTAATGCAGGACTACGGTCCAGTTGAAGCTTATCGATAACGCGGTCCCCGAGGGTCTCACTTTTTAACAGCTTCAATTGGGTCTGCATGAATTCGCGTGTCTGGATTTGAGTCCCCAGCATCGCCATGTCTTCAAATTTAGTGACTCGAGGTGATTGGATCGTCAGTTCAATTTTGCCATTGGCCTTATATTGAGGCTTCATAGTCAGGCTTACGATAAAGGTAGTAGCTATCGAGATCAGGAGAATAATCAGGATAAGCCATTTGCGCCTGAGTATGATTTCCAGATAGTCCCGAATATCTGCCGCATCGTCGAATTCCGGGATCGGCTCCTTTACGTACTGGGACGGGGGCTGAAAATTATCCTTGGGCACGGGAGCGGGTAAGTACGTCAAATTTAATTTTTCCGACTGGTCTTGCACCGGTAACCCCTTAATGTATTTTACCGAAATAAAAGTCTCTCATCCTTTAAAGGTCTTGTTCCTTCTCATACAGCTCCGCCAACTCGATTACACAAGAGTGAGCCGTATTGGAGATACTGCGGGTCTCGATCCGGAAAGAGACCAGAAACCTGCACGGGTTTGCGCGGATTCACTTCCAGGCCGATTTGGTTCCCAATCGGCAACCCACAGCTTGGAATTGAACGGAAGAATCAACAAAAACCATCGTATTGCTCTGGATATGAAGGTCAAAAACCTAATGCTCTTCAATATCGCCAAAAATCATTAATTATGATTAAAATTGACATCTTTTTCTGAAACCTTTGTAGCTATCCGTCAAAAAGGACTGACGCTCGTTGAACCTTTGGAGCAGACCCCTCATTTCTTAGGTTTGCGTCAAAAAAGTGTCATATGGTTTTGAAACCATCGGACGCACAGCCCTCCTTAGATCTTTTACCGCTCTGAGCCTCAGTTTGCGCGGCGCCATCCCAGGAGAAAATCTATTCGGTGTAAAGAAGTGCAACTTTCCTGCCACGGCGGTGGGGCCTTCGGGCGGGCGGGCGCCGCTTTAGGCGGGCTCCTGGGTCAGGTCCTGCTTCTTCTTGTTTGCCAGGGGAACTGAGTGGGATTTTAAGGGCTAATATAACGGTGAGACCGGCTAATCCTCGATTTGATGGCGCCGGTTACTTGAGCAGCCTGTCTGCCCTACCAGGCCTATGGTGAGTGCGTCTGCCAGAAGAGCGCCGACGGTCTCTATAGACTTCCGATACGGGGTGTTTCTCACGTGCTCCCAGCGTATGTCCCCGGTATAATGTTCTGGCATCTTGAGGTTGTAGAGGACCGGAAGCTTGAATTCTTTCAAGTTCGATGCATGTACTCTCAGCCAGGCATCGCCCGAGGGAACGACGTCCGTAAGGTATTCGATTGCGACATGGCCGTTGTCGAAAATGTTCGTAGTGAGCTTTTGGGCCGGCTCGAAGCCGCCTGTCGCAGCATCGGGCAGGACTTCCAAAAGGTGCCATCCTGACAGGATCAGGTTTTTGCCCATGTGGTTCACACTTGAAGGGACCCCTTCCATGATGTCCCCCATAAAGGCGTCTTTAAGCTTGGATGCGGAATACAGCAGCCGATTCTTGAAACCCTGCGGGGCCTCTGCGGAGCCAGGATGATATGCGCCGAAGCTCAAAGCGCTCCCTAGGTCTTTGCAGAAATCCGCCGTGGTTCGAAGCAACCCCCTCTGGTGTCCTGCCTGGATTTCGTTTTGCTCGTTCCTGTAAAGAACGGTGGTACCCAGAAACATATTGCCGAAGAAATTCTTCATATTTCCGAAGGCGTCGGAAATATCCTTTCGTAGCAAGTGGATAGGGGATTCCTTATTAGAATGCTCGTCGACCTTCTGTTCATCCAAATAATAGTGGCGCCCCCCTGGATTGCGAAGGAGCTGGTCGTCTTTATACTTTTGAAACCCACTTAAAGCAGCGGGTTCAGCAGAGGGCTTTACATGCCTCTGGTAAGCAGCGGCAACATCCGATTGTGACGGTGAAGGCGCATTCAAGGATTCGGTAAATGAAAGGGCAGGGGGCTTTGATAAAGGTTCGGCGCAGGGGCCCGACACAGATTGCGGCCCTGATATTGGACCTGAATGCTCCAAAGTGGCTGCATTGAGGGCGTTGTCAAAGCTTTGACCCTCATTTGCAGAAGGCGTGGAGGTCCCGAATGCGGAAACCTCCGGCAGGTCTGCACTGGAGACGGGACAGGTTTTCATTTACCACCCGAAGTCGTTGTCGAAAACTGCGCCATGGACGATAGGAAGTATTCCGCAGGATTATTAAGCAATCCTTATGCCGCGGGGGATGAAAAGTTTGTTGCAATGAGGCATGTAATAATAGATTAATCTTGATTGAACAGCGAACCTCCATTTCCCACTTTGTCAGGAGTCAAAAGCATGAAGCCGATTATTGCTTTCGCCAACCATAAAGGCGGGGTCGGGAAGACCACGTCGGCAGTGAACATTGCATCGGTCCTGGGAGAAATGGGTAAGCGGGTATTGGTCATTGATATTGACCCCCAGGGAAGCGCCAGCCTGCATTTCGGGGTCATGGACAAAGGGATGGGATTCTTGCACGCCCTGGAAAGAAGCGTTGCGGCGCCCGTGCTCCCAACCGCAGTGAGAGGGGTTGATCTTATCGCTTCCGGTCCGGCACTTTCAGAGGCTGCGCAAAGGTTTAGCGGAGCACTCGGTGCGGAACTCTTTGCCCGCTGCCTCGCGCGCACTCAGGGCGATTGGGATCTGGTCATGATCGATTGCCCGCCAGGTCCAGGGATTCTCACTATGAGCGCTCTTCGGGTCAGTCAGCATGTAGTCATTCCAATTGAAACCAATCGGCTTGCACTGAACGGCCTGGATCAATTGTTGGAGACGCTGGATTCAATGCGGCGGGAAAACCACCGTCCGGAGATTCTGGGTGTAATCGCGTGCCGCGCCAACCCGAGGCGTAGAGTTCATAGGGAAACCATGTTAGATTTGGAGAAGCGATTTCCCGGCAGGATGGCTCCATTCGTCCGCGAGAATGTCGCGTTGGCAGAGGCGCCCTCTCATGGAAAGCCTGTAACCCTGTATGCGCCTGGTTCAAATGGGGCTGAGGACTATCGCCGGGTGACACAATGGCTACTGAAGTGTTTGGGTTGAATCAACCGATACGGGAAGTCGGAGGCTGGAAGCTTCGTTGCTCCCGCACCATTCCATTAGTTCCGTTGGCGATTTTCATCCAGAAATGGCCGGAAGCAATGACAACCACCACGGCTACGATCTGAGCCGAAATACAGAAAACCCTGCTTGGGGCCAGCGCGCTCACAACGAAGGGGTCGGTAAGGATCATATCGGCCCCCACTTTCGCGAGGACAGCACAACCAACGTAATTGAGAATCGGATACTTTTCGATGACCAGGCAGAGGAGATTGCTGGCAAAAAACACAACGGGGATACTCACACCAAGTCCGATGAAGAGCAGGAAAAAGTTTCCCTGGGCAGCGCCCGCAACAGCCAGCATATTGTCCAAAGACATGGTGATGTTGGCAATTACGAGAATTTTTACAGCCTGGCCGGTTCTGGATATCCCTTCATCCACAGAAGTTGCGCCGGTTCTTAAAACGAGAAGAGTTACTGCCAGGTAGAGGACTATCGCGCCGCCCACAAGGCTGACGAATGTGTGCTCCAGAAGCTTGGAGACAAAATAAGTAAGTAAGACGCTCAATACAATGGTAATGCAAGCGCCAAACGATATGGCCCTCAAACGCAGATGCTTCGGAAGAGACCTCAGTGCCACGGCGACGACCATTGCATTGTCGACTGATCGGACCAGATTGATAATGATGACGCTGAACAGAGCTGAAAACCAATTCCAGTCGAAGGATATCGAGCCGAGATTCCCCAGTCCCATGATTCTACCCATTTGGTGATAAAAGCTATTACTAAGCTACGAACATGCTGCGGATTTTTCCCATCCTATGCATGAGGTGCGTTTTTAGTGCCAATTGCAAACGGTATTGAAGGTGCAGGGATTTGCAGGTTTGAGTGCACCCGCCGCTCCACTTGCCCTTTATTACCGAATCCATGAATGGAAACCAGCCTCATCGTGCACCGGCAGAGACTTAATGCCGAGAACTTGCTTTTGGAAGAGCCGTGCCTGCAATGTCCTTCACACCTTCCACAGCGTTCACCAGCACATCCCTGACAGCTTTAACAGCCGTATTCCCAATGCTTCCCGCTGCTTCGATTGCTCCATTCACGGTTACTTTTGCCATCTCTTCGGCATTTGCGCCCGTCTCCTTCGCCGCTTCGATGATACCGTCCACCGTCCTTCGGGCGACCTGCCCCACGTCGGCTCCAATCTCGGCAGCCCCCTTGACGGTCCCCCTGATAACCTCTTTGGCAACGCCCAACACATCACCACCAACATCGCTTACACCCATGATAATCCCTTTTGCCACGCTCTTGGAGCTCAGCAAAAACCCGGTCCCGACCTCCTCCGCCGCTTTGAAGGTCCCTTGCAGCACGGACCTCGCTACGTTGACCGTTTCATCTGCCACCGAGCCAGTAGCCTTAAGAGTATCGGAAACGGTGTTCCTGACCAGGGTGACAATCTGGGTTTCGATCTCGCTGATGCCCTTAAGGCCACTGAGGACACCATCTTTTACTGTGGCCCCTGCATCACCAATCGTCGCCCTGATGTTTGTCCGGGGCGTTTCTTCATGGCTCTTTTCTACAGGATTCATTTCATCCGGTTCCTTTTTCTTTGGTTGTTCGGATTTTTTTTCTGCCATGTCACACCATCCTTTCAGAAAGAAAACGAGGTGGCTATGCTTACTGAGACTACTCAGCGCCGGCAAAATGGCCATAAAACCCCGCAGGGAACAGCCATACACCGGGATGGCGGGAGTTCCGCGATACGGCCCTCATTATGGCGCCAATCCCTGGCCCAACCCCTAACGTAAGACTTTAATCTTTTTTGTCACTCTTATTATTCATTACCTGCCTACAAAGGACTTGAATATACCATGAATTTAGGAATTAAGTCGAGGATTTAGGTACTTGGGAATTAATCCGCTTTGTCAATAGGGTCTTGATTCAAAATTCCTGCACACTGGATAACCGGAACACCTGAACCTTATGATTCCAGCATCTCTTTTGTAAACATGCATCTTTTGCCCGCATATGCGGCATCGGGGCCGGTTTTTTAATTCAACCCGTACTGTATCCCCAAATTGCCGTCCACACAAAAGGCAGCGGAACCTCTGCTTTCCATGTCTTGTTTTTCCATATTTGTAAAATGCCTCCGAATTACATCGAGGGCATTGCCCGGGTGATTGCTTTGAATGCCGATCCTGACTCATATATGTTTCGGGACCGGAAAGGGGCGTTGGTCCAGTTGCCGGTCCACCGTCAGTCCCATCTTGCTTCCTGTTTTTCGACACTTGTATGTCTCGCGTCAGAGTCAACGAATTTACTGGATGCTACCCGCTGAAATATGCACGAGCAATATGACGGGCATGGCTCAAGATTATGACAATTGTGTTACGGATCTGCCGCGACTACTCGGGCGGCAATATCCGGAGGCGCAAGATCGGGGCGCAAGGCGGGCTTGCATTCAAATCGAACGGCATGCGGCAAGGTGTTAACGCTTCTATGTTGATGGGGCTGGGGTTAATTCTTTAACGGGTGCCGAATAAAGGCGGATGGCTTCATTGCCGATCATCCGGGCGGCAACGGAAGCCGTTATTCCCCCTGCAGGCAGGGAAAATAGCGGGTTGATGCCGAGGACATCGGCTAGCAGCGGGGCGCCTGTTGCGAGACCTGTGGCGGCAACCACCGCAAGCATCTCGGGAACGCGCGCCTCATCATCGATATCCTTGCCGTAGAGAAGCGCGATCTCCAGGATGAGATAGAGGTGCATGCGAATGATGGCCGAAGTTCCTCCCACGAAGCCCAGGAACTCGAATGTCAGGCCGAGCCCTGGAATCAGCATCGGGAGATGAACGAGAGTACCACCCAGAAAGGAGAGTGGCGTTTGGGCCGCAATAAGCCGGCGGGCCTTTTGCTCGGCAGTCTCTTCAGGATAACTGGCATTAACTGCTGCTACTACCGCGCGGATACGGCTCTTGCGAAGGCGAAGAAAAAAGTAGAAGAACTGATCGGCGAGGATGCTTTGTCGGGAGGCTAAATCCTGGGCAGGCATTGTATGGCGCTCTCCAAAACTGGGTTTGGGATTTAGCTTACACAGTCATAGCTTATAGAATGATCTTCCCTGATGACCGAATTAAATCCGGACTCCGTTGCATTCTTTAGGGAGGGCGCTTTCAATAAAACACCCGTCCTCCTCTCGATCGGCCAGGCGCCCGGCAGTTTTTCAGGAGACCTCATCTGCAGGAGAATTCGCAGCAGGGCCGGCTCGCTCAGCTATCAGCTCTGCTTTAACTTCGGCAGTAATATCTTCGAATGCCTCCGCGGCCTCCGACATCAGCTCTCTTCCCTTTTCAACGAGGCTGAGTCCTGTTTTGATCGTTGCTTTCGCCAAAGGCTTTACAACCGCTCCGACAACGGGAACGATCGCTGGAGCCAGGATCAGTACCCCGATACCAAGCAAAATGGGAGTTCCAATTTTGAGTCCGTTATCAAAAAGCGCCATATCTTCTCCTCATTTCAAAAAATGCCCGGTCGATTCTGATTCACGTCAGCAAGGCGTGAGAATAGGGGTTCGATCACACAACTTCCTCAAGCTAAAGGCTAAAAGTTCTGACTGGGTGTGTCAATGGTGAATTTAGCAATTTTCATTACTTACCTACTAAATAAGACCCCAATCACTACTCTTTCACGAAATCTTGTCCGATTCACAAGCTACAGGGTGTTTCTTTTCCCCTTTGTGCGTCGAACCCAACGGCCCGGGACCATGTAAAAAGTAACGAGAACGTAACGTGGCTGAGATCAAGATAATTTGTTTTTTGCCGTATATGTTTATGTATATCGGGTCATTTTATAGAGAAGGTGAACCGGGAATTTTGCGGGATTATGATTATGCGCTCCATATCTGCTGCCTGCAACAAACTGGATTCGAAAATGAATGAGCCTTTAGTTTTTCAGGCATCCAGCGCAATTCACGAGTTGGCCTCCAAGGGGCGCTCAATCTGCATAGATGAACTTGTTGAGCCTGCCGTGTGTATCACCCCGGAGACGCTGATTCGCGAGGCAAAGGAAATGCTCGGGGTTGATGAGCCAATAAAGGCCCTTGTGGTAGCCCGCGACGAAAAACCTATTGGCCTGGTCAGCAGTCTCCATTTAGACAGGATGTTGAGTAAGCAGTTCGGAGTTGCCCTTTTTTATCCGAAGCCGGTCTCCAAGGTCATGGATAAAAACCCACTCAACATCGAGTCGGGCACCCCCCTTGAGGTTGCGGCCAGCCTTGCGATGCAACGCGAGAAAGCAAAGATATTCGATCACGTCATCGTTACGCATAATGGCTCGCTGGTCGGATTAGTGCCGGTGCCGAAGATGCTTGAAACGTTGGCTGCGCTCGAGCATAGGCGCCGGGAGCAACTCACCCTGTTGACTGAAAGGCTCAGGGGAGAAATCAGTGACCGGGAAAAAGCTGCGGAAGCTCTTCAGCGTTCAAGGGAAATGTTGAAGAGGGTAATCGAGAGCTTTCCTCATTCTATTTTCTGGAAAGGCCACGACCTGCGCTATGTTGGATGCAATCAGAACTTCGCCAGGGAAGCGGGGTGCGAAGCAATATCCGATGTCATTGGCAAAACCGACGAACAATTAGCGTGGACAGATGATGAATCGCGCTTGTTTCATGAGTGGGACAAGGAGGTGGTTAAGTCGCGTGCGCCCCTGCACCGGATGCTGGAGAGAGAATCCGGCGCCTTATTCTTCGAGACCAGGCGGATTCCCATGTTCGATTCGAAAGGGAATTTTATCGGAGTATTAGGCTCCCATGAAGACGTTACCGAAAAGGAAATGGCGGCCAGGGCCATTGCGGCAAATCGCGCGAAATCCCAATTCCTTGCGAATATGAGTCATGAGATCCGTACCCCCATGAACGGGGTGCTCGGAATGGCCGAACTGCTGTTGGGAACCGAACTTGACGTGCAGCAGCGCAAGCTGGCTGAAACGGTCTTCCGTTCCGGGGAGTCGCTTCTCAGGATATTGAATGACATTCTCGATTTCTCCAAGATAGAAGCAGGCAAGCTTGAGCTGGAAGATCTCAATTTCGATTTGCGGGATCATGTGGAAGAATTGATGGAACTCATCGCTGTTAACGCGCACAGAAAGGGACTCGAGTTCATATACCAGATCGAGGACGACGTTCCGGCCGGCGTTACAGGCGACCCGGGCAGGCTTCGCCAGGTACTCACCAATCTTATCGGCAATGCGGTCAAATTCACTGAGCAGGGTGAGATCTTTGTCAGCACTTCTGTTCGGGATGAAGCGGAGGACAGTGTACTTGTGGGTTTTGAGGTCAGGGATACCGGGATTGGAATTCCCTTGAAAGCTCAGTCGAAAATCTTTGACGCATTCTCCCAGTCGGATCAATCCATGAATCGCAGGTTTGGGGGTACCGGCCTCGGCCTCTCAATATCCAGACAGCTTTGCGAAATGATGGGCGGCCATATCGAGGTCGAAAGCACACCGGGGAAAGGAAGTACTTTTCGCTTCACCGTCAGATTGAATAAACAGCACTCCGGCAAATCCGTCCGAAAGGCTGCTCTACCGTCAAAGCCACATAATTTACGCGTGCTCGTCGTTGATGATAATGAAACAAACCGCGCAGTCCTTCAAGGCCAACTGGATTCATGGAAAATGGCGAACGCTTGTGCGGAAGGCGGAGAGCAGGCCCTGAAAATGTTGCGCGATGCGGTCGATAGTGGAAATGCCTTTGATTTAGCCATTCTGGACATGATGATGCCGGGCATGGATGGGCTTGAACTTGCAACTAGAATAAAGGAGGACCCGGCGCTTGCATCGGTCGTCCTGATTATGCTCAGTGGAGTTGTCGAAAGAACAAGTCATCCTGGTGTCGCAGCATACCTCATGAAACCGGCGCGGTCGTCTCAGCTCTATAACGCCATTGTGGACTCGATTGGGGGCTGTCGCGACATAAAAACTGGTATCCCTGCCGGTTCTGCGGCGGTCGCACCTGAATTTACCCCGATTCTGCTGGCGGAGGATAATCCTACCAACCAGCAGGTATGCACAGCCATGCTCCAGAAACTCGGATGCAAGCGCATCGACGTCGTTTCAAACGGTCATCAGGCACTTCAGGCGCTCTCCCGTACGAATTACGGTCTTGTTCTAATGGACTGCCAGATGCCTGAAATGGATGGGTATGAGGCGGCAAGGCAGTTTCGAAAAAAAGAGTTCGAGACCGGGGCCACATCCCGGACACCTGTTGTGGCTCTCACCGCACACGCAATGAAGGGGGCTCATGAGCTATGCCTGGCTGCCGGAATGGACGACTATTTGTCAAAACCCTTTACGCTGAGTCAAATGAAGGCAGCCCTGGACCGCTGGGTTCTCAGCAAGCCTGAGAAGCCAGGCCCCATGGCGGAGATTAATGGAACCGGGACGACCGGCCTGAGTACAAGCTCTCCTGAACCCGGTGGAGTTCGCGAGGGCGATGGGAATGGTGAGACAATCGACCGGGGCGTCCTAGAAGGCATTGTCAAGCTCGGAGGGGCAAAAGGCGATACGGAACTGCTTCGAAAGATTTTGAATTCATTCATAAATTATTCCGACGGTCTTTTTAAGCAATTCCAGTTGGATGGCGAGCTTGAAGGGGTGGCGAGACTGGCTCATAGTCTGAAATCCTCAAGCGCTAACATTGGGGCGTTGCAACTGGCTGAGCTTTGCAAGGAGATGGAGACCGCATGCCAAAGCCTGAGTGGAGTAGGCCACGAATTGAGATTTAAGGTGGAGTCTGAGTATTGGAAGGTGAAAGGAGCTATTGCGAAGATCCTCTCAGACGGAATTTGACCAAACAGCCGGCTTGACGCAGCCGCATGGCTTGAACTCACAACCATATTCACTGATATAGCTGAGCCGAGGAGTGGTTTGCTCCAATATCACACGTAGTCGTTCAGACGAGCCACTCCTCAGCACCGATCTGATCAGTGAAACCATCCGGCAAAACAATATCTGATTGCTCTGAACAGCTTCGGTCATCGGTCGGAAGATTCATTTCGGATACTCGACGGGATGTTGTATTATCGAGTTGAAATATCGCGGGATTTTCGCACTTGTTGCGATATAAAGAGACTCCACAATAACTTGTTGGGCTGACACGGAGAATAAGCATGATAATTGAACCCCGGCGTAAGGAGCGGGCAATAAAGACCGCACGGGAGATGGAACTTCTGCTGGATGGCATGCCGGTGGGCCGGTTGGCTGTCACGACCGAGGATGGTCCATACATCGTTGCAGTGAATTACTTGTTTCTTGAAGGCAATATTTACTTCCATAGTGGACAAACGGGCCGAAAGATAGAGGCGCTTCGGGCCGATCCGCGCGTGTGCTTTCTGGTGGACGATGTTGGACCTCAGGTTATCTGGGAACAGGCCTGCGGGATTAGTCAGATTTACAAAAGCGTCGTCTGTTTTGGAAAAGCTGAATTCGTCGAAGGGCCGATTGAGAAGATGCGAATCCTGGAAAAATTGGTGCGAAAGTTCGTGCCTGCAAATCAACCCTTTCCCCCGATAAAAGATCAAAACATCGAGAAGACATCCGTAGTAAAGATTGTCATCGAGTCGATGAGCGGAAAAGCCAACGTGCTCTCTTCGTCGCACACGGTTCTTTTCAATCGGTTTCATGTAGAGAAATAGTGTGACTCGGCTCTGTAACGAAATCTGCGGAGGGAACATTCGAACCTGTCACAGTTGCTCAATAAGTTCCATTGCCCGATAGGAACTACGGACAAAGGGACCCGAAGCAACGGCCTTAAAGCCCATCTCCAATCCTTTTATTCTGAAAAATTCAAATTCATCAGGATGGACGTAGCGAAAAACAGGCAACAGGTCCGGACGAGGCTGCAAATACTGGCCTATGGTCAGCAGGTCGCATCCCGCTTCACGCAGATCGTGCAAAAGCCTTAACACCTCGTCATCCGTTTCACCCAAGCCAAGCATAAAACCGGTCTTAACCGGGATCTTCGGATCTATCTGACTGGACATTTTCAATAAATGCAGGGACCGCCCAAAATCGGCTTGAGGCCTTACCCGAGAATAAAGGCCGGGGACCGTTTCAACATTATGGCTGAGGACGGTTGGCTGCGCCCTTAAAACATCGGCCAGAGAGGCGCTTTCTCCTTTGAAATCGGGAATCAGCACCTCGGTCTTTATCCCCCGGTCCAGAGAGTAAATCTCCCGGATGGTCCGTGCAAACTGAGAAGCCCCGCCTTCGTCTAAATCGTCGCGTGTTACAGAGGTAATCACGACATATCGAAGCCCCATCTTTTGGACGGCCCGGGCCACCCTTTGAGGCTCTTCTGCGTCGGGCGCCACGGGAATGCCATGTTCAACGGCGCAAAAGCGGCAGTTTCTCGTACAGATCTTGCCGAGAATGAGTACGGTCGCAGTGCCCTCTGAGAAGCAATCTCCCATATTGGGACAGCGGGCCTGATCGCAAACGGTGTTAAGCCGGGCTGCGGCCAACAGGTTTTTGACAGGGTCAAGACTTGAAGGTGAAATCGTCTTCCTTATCCAGGCAGGCTTGGCAAGGCAGGTCATTAGATTCTCCGGTGGACTCAGCAGTGAAGAAGGGCCTCAACTTCCAGCAATGCCTTCTCTTGCCGGTCTCTTTCAAAAAGTTTGCGAAGATGAAAACCTGAAACCCGCCTCTTGCTCACTTTTGAATACCCGTTATTTCCAGTCGCATATCCAGCAGGGGAGCATCTACAATCGGCCTGCCGATATCGAGGATATCGACATCCATTATCTTCAAAAGGTAAATGTCTTCGAGTTTTATCCCGCCGCCGAAAGCCAGCCTGACTTTATCCCTCAGGCCAAGGCTGCTCAGTCTTTCTGAAACGCGTGCGATGTCTCGTGAATTGCCCGAGTCGATGAAGACGACCCCCGCGCCGGACTCTGCCGCTTCGCACGCCTCGGATGCGATGTCACCATATCTTCCCTTGACCTGAACAACCTTCACGATGTCGCCCATGTGGGAGAGCGCGGCAAGGCATTTTCTTACACCGCCCAGGAGTTCGATATAGTTCTTGTCGAGGTAGGCAAAGGGTTCAGATATTATACGGGGGGAAGCTCCACCGGTCTTCACCGCATCCCTGACAATCTCTTTGAGTGAAGGGGGCATCTTCTTCCATGCCCCGCTTACAATCTGAGGCTTGCCTCCGGTTGCATCGGCAAACCTGAGCGCGCTGGTGGCAATTCCCGACGATTTCGCCAGCAGTCCGATCAAAGTTTCCTCAGCCATGACTATCTGCTTAGGAGTGCCGGCAAACCGGGAAACCTCGGCGCCTTTGCCGATAGTCTGGCCCTCACCCGCGATCATGAGCAACTCGAGTTCGAGTCTTTCTATTTCCTTCACGGCAAAGGTGGTGCCGGCAATTATGCCCGAGTCGTCCGCTACAATGGATGCGGCTACACGCTTGGCGGAGACATTCTTCAGTATCTCTTCCCTTATGTCCGGGAGATTGCCACTGGAATTACCCTTACAGCTCACTGTGAGTCCTTGTTTTCAAATCGGGCCGCGGCCCTTGACCAGGTGCGCTCAGCTGAGGGCGGGCTCGGAGGCAATGTGGGAGAAGATGACATCATTTCGCCGCTAAGGGAAGCGCGGGACATTGGACGGAGGCAGGCCGAAAGCCTGCCCCATCACTTATCCCGGAGTGATATAACCTTTACAGTGCCTCAGAGGGATCAAACCCTCTCTGCTTCAACCATTTCGGCATGAGTACTTCTTCCACCCTCTGGTTCGCAATCGGAGCCCTTTGAATAAGGTATTCGGCAAGAGGCTCGCTGCAGGTGATCGCTCCATAGGCGCCGTCGAAAGCGATGATATTTTCCGTCCGGGCGACCTTTTTGGCAAACCGCACGGCAGCGTCCAAAGTCTCGGCGGTGACTACATGATCCAACATGGCATTATTCATACAATCTTCGTCCACGAGCTTGGTCATTTCCCTTCCGACTAGAAACATCGGGCAGCTCGTGGCAAGCTCCATCTGCGGCACGCCGATCCAGAAGTGATTCATGACCAGGGCCCTGATCGCCGGATTGACGACCTTCAGCTTGGGCTGCGTCGGAGGTGGCTGATATAGTCCGAACCCCAGGCCCACCGGCACCGCATCCAGATCGAATAGATCCAGCTCGGCTTCCGTGAGATTGCCGAAGGTGGTGCCGCCCCCGATCATGTACCGCGGCTCGCCGGTGCCGTCCATTACTGCGACGCATTCCTTTATTTCGTTATAGAGTTCACGAATTTTCCCGTAGGATTTGAAAGCGAGCAACATGAGCCTGCGGTCGATCGGAAACAAATCGTTTCCGGCCTCTATCCCGACGATCCCCTGAGGCGAGACTGCCATGAAGATGCCGAAGGTAAATTTGCTCTGGACGAAGGGAGACTCGTAAATAACCCTGGGCACAAGGTTACTGCTCCTCGGCCCGAAGTTCATATGATGGATCGACCTCGTCTCCATCCTGGCATAGGACATGGAAAACGGCTTCATCGTCCGGCTCATCATCCGGTGCATGTCGAGTTCCCTCAACTCACCGTGATGGGCATGGATAATAAAGTCGGCGTCATATATTTTCGCAATGCCGTACATGGTTCCGAGTTCGGTCTCGATCGGTACGCCCTTTTCGATGAAAAGCGCCGGGGAAGCCTTCCCGTCGAACAGTTTATCGAGTTCGTAGTGCTCGATGATTTCAGCGGGTTCCTGGATCCTAAAACCGGTGGCAACACGAAGGCGAATGTTTCGACACCCGGTTCGCTGCTCCACCACTTCTTTGATGGTCTTCACCATCTCTTTGTAGGCGAACCCGCCCATGATCATAAACCCGTACTGCGAGGTCAGGATGTTGACCGAACTGTCGGGCTTGATCTTGTCCATGTTGACGTTTTTGAGTGCCGCTTCGGTAGCCTTGCGAACGGGGGCGAGGTCATCGCCTTCTATGTAGATCGCCTTGGGAACATCCGGAAAGAGTTCCTGTACGGGCAAAGCCACGATCCCGGGAAGGTCGGCGACACGCCTGGCGGGGAGCCCCGTAGGGGTGGCAGGCCCATACACGGATTTTCGGATATAACCTGGCATGGCCTTCTTGAGCGAGGCCAGCGTAAGAGTCGGCGCAACTTGATTTGACATGGTTCTATCCTTTCCTGCAGGAGGCAGCGCCTAGAATTTCCTGAACACGTCTTTATCTTCTTCAAGGAAATATCCCGGATATTTATTAACTAACTCCGGTGGTACATCCCATAGTGTCGGCATGGTCTTGTACAAGCGATGCCCCTTCTGCTGCTCGAACTCCACGCCGGCTCCTTTCAGCACCCTCATCGACATCATGCTGCAGTAAGCCGCGCACCCCGCGCGGACACCTGTCATCAGCGCAATTTCTTCAGGCGTTTTCGCCCCCTTGATTACGGCTGCGGCCCCATCCCTCACCCGGGTGGCGGTGCAGAGGCAAAGCCATTGCATCGGATGCAGGTTGGCGTTACGGCATATTTCCAGAATCCTGTCCTGGTCCACCGATTTGTAATCGACACCCAATACCATCGGCACGGAACGAGGTACTTTGGTGATCGCCCCTTCGGGGCACACACCGGTGCAGTTCTGGCAGGCAAGACACTTCTTCGCCTCGACCACAGCCTTCTTGTCCTGGACTTCAATGGCTATAGTCGGACAGACATTTGCACATTTGCCGCACCCTACGCATTTTTCAGCGTCCACTTGAGCAAGAAACCTGATTTTAACCATTTCATTCCTCCAATCGAAATGTAACCGCTAGCCGCAACGGAATTGTCATTCGCATTGCTTCAGGTTTGGCAAGAAAGGATTTTACTACGAGTTGCCGCGGAAAGGCATGAATACCCGGAGACGGTGCACTCAGCCGGTAGAGAGCCGGCCCGGGGACAGGAACCCGTTTCCACACAGGATGCCACCGGGGCAGTAGACGCTCTGCGGCATGAGGAATGGAAAGGTGTCCCGATCTTCGCGGTGAAAGGCCTTTGGGCATCAAAGCACATACCTTGCACCCTCTCGGCTGCACTTTCCGGTCCCCCACAACATGCGGTAAGTTGCTTTTCCGTTCGCCCCGATCCTAGCGCCCGATCACCAGCCGGAGAGGGTCGACCTCTTGCCTGAGAATCCGCAGTTGCGTCTCGGTAGGCGTCTCGGTGACGTCCAGATGATCGGGGATAATCAATTCGAACCCCGTCGCAGCCACCACCTGCTCGATGGTAACGCCGGGAGTGAGCGATTCAACCTTCATCGCCTTGGTTTCGTCGTCAAAGCCCATGATGGCCAAGTTCGTTATGATTTTGTAAGGGCCGCAATTGGCGGGCAAACCGGCAGCTTCCCTGGCCCCGGGCCCCGTCAGGAAGCCGGGTGTCGTCAGGAAATCAAGCTTTTTAACGAAACGCGCCTTCAGGTGCGGCGTCATGATCAGCGTGCGCCAGCAAAACGCTGCAAAGTCATTGGCTCCGCCACTTCCGGGGAAGCGGACTTTTGGTTTGCCGTGGTCGCCGATGCAGGTGGTATTGAGGTTGCCAAACTTGTCGATCTGTGCACCACCCAGGAACGTATAGTCAACCATGCCGCGGGAGCAGGTGTCCATCGTTTCTCCGACCCCGGCTGCCATGAGACCGCGGTAATAAGTGCTGGAATCTGCTATCGAGATCGGCATCTTCGGCATGATGGGGGCTATCCCGCCCGATTCGAACAAGACCAGAAGATTGGGGGCGTGGGTCTTTTGGGCGAGCATCCCTGCCGCGCAGGGTGCTCCGGTGCCTAGAGCGGCAATCTTGCCGTCTTCAAGAAACCGCGCAGCGGTGCAGATCATCATCTCCATCGTATTGAAGTCGGAAGCCATTTTATTTTCTTCCTCCCTGAGGGTTAAACCTCTCAGATCACAAAAAGACCCTCTTGGCCGGGGCGTCTAAACCGGGTTCTCTATCAACCTCAATTCACTCATTCTCCGAATGCCGCCGCACAGTTCAAGGTATTCAGCATGCGAAGAAACGCCGTAGATATGTTTATCAACCCATTTTGCGAATTCCTCGGGGTTTTCTTCTATCTTGAGCTGTTCCGCAAAATGCGCCTCGTCTGAAAAATACTCGTAGGCCATGTGGCATGGATATGCCCCGAAAGGTACCTCGATAACGGCATCGACCAGATAACCCGGAATAAACGTCGCCGACGGATTGCCCCTGATGTTCTCGTTCGGAATGAGCCTTTCTGTAGTGATGATAAGATGCTTGGCCGCCCGCGACATGTCGAGGTCCACTCCCGTCATGCCCCTTATGCGGCAGTTGCCGAACATATCCGCCTCATGCACGTGTATTACCGCCACATCGATCCATGCGGCAGGCAACGCCAGGTATTTCTGGCCGGTGAAGGGGCATATGATGGTTTTTGCAGCGGACTTCGTGTAAGTCTCGGACCCCAGCATCATGCGGGAGAGGGCGAATGAAACGCCCTGGGCGGCCGCACGCAGCCGAACGAGCAATGCGTGATTTGTCCACTCGACGACTTCGACCTCGCCGGATTCCACCCACCGCCGTGCATTGGGGGAAAGCCCTCTTGCCTCCATCCCCACCACGTATGAAACATCCACTCTATTAAAGCAGTTGCCAATCGAAAGCAGATCGGAGACATAGGAGGAAGTAGTCGCATAAAGGAGAAGGTTTTTCTTCTTCTGGCGAACGATCTCATGCAGCACCGCAACAGAAGTCCTGCTGGTGCTGAATCCCCCGGAACCGAAGGAGCAGCCGTCGGGAATGAAGCGCTCGACAGCTTCCTTTACGGTCATCCTTTTATCCGTCATGACTCGAGATTTCTGCGCGAAAAACGCTCGCGCTTTGTCCGCATCGGGGTCGAGGAAGAGGGTGGCAGTACCGTCTTTGAGAACTTCCGTTTCCTCAGTCGTCATCTGTTCAATAACTTTCAAGATAGCACCTCCGAGTTTTTGAACGGACTTCATCCAAATTCAGACGCAAAAGACTCGATCCGTAGTTTTAAACGCCGCCCTTTTTATGTTACGGTCATTCCGCGCTCTACGAAAAGCAGTTCCGCGTAGTTTCTTGCAGTTTGCTTCGATTACGCTCCTATTTTTAAAAGTTGACCATGTAACGAATCGAATCGCCCCCGGAACAAAAGTTGATAGGATAAAGGTTTAAGCCCCAGCGCCTGTCACAGTTTAGTGCCACTCCAGCCGATGTTTCTTTAAAAACCCATCCGGCCAGCCGGTTTTTTATCTGAATAATTGAGCAAGCTCCGTTTGTCAAGAAAAAAGATGCTCCGAGGCCCGACTCAGATTGAAGGCGCACCCCGCGCCTCTATCCCGGGCCGTTGGGAACCGCTTCGGAATCGCATATTCCGGCCCCCTCACTCCTGCCATTCCTAAAGGGCCAAGTGGGGACTCTAGCTCGCGCCTGCACCACGACCGGCGCATTAGAATCCCCCAATCTCCCATCATAAAAGGTAGACGTAGGCCGCCACCGTCATGCAGGCCATCCAATAATCAGCCGTTTCTGTCGTTACTCAGGGTTAGGAATGATGTTGTCCACATGGGCGAAGTCACGGAGGGGATCTCATTGCCGGCCCGTCGCCCGCCGACAGGCCAGCGTGCCGATCGCGGGCAGACTTAAAGCCCACCTCCCGGCGCTTTGGGCGGGGACCGGAAAACCTTTGGTACCTCTCCCCGGGGCAGTTAGGAGTATCGAAAACGGCCAACCGAAATTTATGATTCGAGCTTTGGTGGAACGATTTTTTGCTTGACAAAGGCATAGCTCTCTAATATCAATAATCCGGCCAGCCGGTTTGTATAACGCCTCTCAGATTGATTGGATTGAATGGATCGTTCCCGGTCTAGATGAGTCGGGGCCGGATCGTTTAATGAAACGATCAGTTACGCACCCGGACAGGATGAACTGGAAAGGTTTGCCTGCATTAGCGCAGCTCCCGAAGTGATGTATTCAGCAAATTAGTTGGCTGTCCCGCGTCGTCACCTATTATCGGGAAAACCCTTGCGGCTTAATCGCCGGGCGCTCGAACGCAGATTCGGGGGACTTTTGTCGATAGATATCACCAGGAAGTTATTGAATTCTATTGAGATCGATAAGGAGAATCTATGGCGTCGTTGTTGGAAGAACTTGACTGGAAAAAATACATTGGGCAGGAGACCGGGTCACACACGGGTGAGCCCGTGTTGGCTCGCGATATTCGCCGTTATGCCCTTGCGATCGATGACCCCAATCCCATTTATTTTGACGAATACGCGGCCAGGACCGGGAAGTACGGCGGCCTGGCTGCCCCTCTCAATTATGTAAGCTGGTCGGTCGGCGTACCGGGGGCGGAAAAGGGAACCAGGGAACTGGGCGAAGACGGTCTCTCTTCTTTTGTGGGTGTTCCCAATATTCCCGGTGTCTGGACTTTGGGCTGGGTCCGCGGCGGGGAGGAACTTGAGTTTTTCAAACCCGTCTATGTGAACGACCGGGTCACCGTAAACGGCAAGATAGTGAATATGACTGAAAAAGACGGGAAAAGCGGCAAATTGATCTTCGTCACCTCTGAGTTTACTTACACGAACCAGGCAGGGGAATTGCTGGCCAGGCATCTTATCACAATGATCGCAACACCACGAAAGGAGGACACAGAATGAGCAATCAGCTTTATTTCGAAGATGTTACTGTCGGCCAGGAAATCCCCACCTTAAAAAAGTCGGTCAATACTGTCAACATAACGATGTATCTCGCGACCGTCTGGCTCATGGACAGAATCCACTTCGACTATCCCTTTGCCACGCAGCGACGCGGGCTCCCCAATATTGTCGCTCCCGGCAATATGGCAGGGGACTACTATGTGCAGCTTTTGAGCGGCTGGGCGGGAGAGAAGGGAAGCCTCCGCAAGATGTCGATTCAGTTTCGCAATTTCATGGTCCCGGGGGATATCCTGGCCTGCGGAGGAAAGGTTACGGGAAAGTTTATCCAGGATGGGAAAGGTTGTGTGGAGCTCGATCTCTGGATAAAGAACCACAACGATGTCACTTGCGTTCCCGGCAAGGGGCTTGTTGAACTTCCAGTGAGGGATGTCTCAAAAGTGTAACGGTGTTCGGTTCGAACGAGTCGGGAAACGACGATGGGTCCTGAATTCAGAGAAATTGTAGATGAGGAAAGCTCGGTCGAGAGACTTGCAGGGGGATTCCTCTTTACCGAGGGACCGGTCTGGGATTCGGCGGGCGGATACCTTCTCTTTAGCGACATACCAGGAAATCGAATTATACGGTGGGCGCCGGGGGAGAGTATTTCAGATTTTCGTGCCCCGAGCGGCAAATCGAATGGGTTGACGCGTGACGGGCAAGGACGGCTCATTGCCTGCGAACACGCAAATCGCAGGGTATCTCGAACCGAGGACGACGGTACTGTCGTTACGGTTGCCTCCCATTACAAGAACAGGAGACTTAACAGCCCCAACGATGTTGTCGTCAAGTCAGACGGGGGAATCTATTTCACCGATCCTCCATACGGCTTGAATCCGGTGTATGGCACCATGGGGGAACCGGAACTTCCATTCGATGGGGTCTATCGTGTCGCACCCGATGGGGATATCAGCCTTCTGATAAGCGATTGCGTTCCCAATGGATTGGCTTTTTCTCCCGACGAATCTTTGCTTTATGTCGCAGACACGGAGAGAAACCACCTTCTCGTATTCGACGTAAACGCCGCCGGCAAGACCGCCCATGGACGCATCTTTGCTGAAATCCGCGGGGAACCGCTGGCGCCTGACGGCTTGAAGGTGGACGTTGAGGGGAACATCTATGTAACCGGCAAAGGGGGGATCTGGGTGCTCAATCCGGAAGGAAAGAGGCTTGGGGTTATCGCAGTCCCGGAACTTCCGGCGAACCTTGCCTGGGGTGATTCAGACTGGAAGACCCTATACATTACGGCCAGGTCATCTCTGTACAGAGTTCGTCTCAAGGTAGCTGGAGTTCCATCGCTCCGTCTTTAAATCCAGCTCAATGGTTCTAACGGTCACGTTGCTGGAGTAAGTTTTTGCACAACAATTCCGTGTGTCAGACCTAAAGCGTCAGGATCAAAAGAATATGCAGGGGCATGCGTATGATGCTTTCAATTCAAGGTAATTGTGCGCCGGACCCCCGAGTAGATGCAACATTCTCACTGACTCAACTTCTCCACAAATACCGAGCCCTCTTATTAGCGATTTTGGAATACACCAAGAATAAGGACCTGGTTTTCGCGGTCATGCTCTCGCATGTACCTCTCGAAAGGAGGCTTCCAGAATGAAGGAACTCGAATATACCGATTGGGTCAGAATTGCGAAAAGTCCCAGTTTCATCGAACTGCACAGGAAAAAAACCCGTTTCCTCTTTGGCTGGTGGATTTGCTCCGTGCTGTTCTTTTTTACTATTCCTCTTGGGGCCGGGTATCTCCCGGACCTGTTTCGCTACAAGGTGATCGGCAACATCAATTTCGCCTATGTCCTGGTCATTTTTACGTTCTTTGCTTCCTGGTACCTTTCCATTCGCTACATGCGCTGGGCAAACAGGGTTTCTGACCCGCTGACCGCTCACGTAGTGGAAGAACTTGCAGCAAGAAGAGATAGTGCCGGCTCCGTGGCGCAACCAATGGCTCACACCTAACGATCTTACAACAGGAGAAGAATGCGTATGAAGAGACTATCGCATATCGTCGCGTTGGCTGTGGCCTTGACCATGCTTGCAGTCGCCGTACCGGCTGTGAGCTTTGCTGCAGGGCCGGCAGCGCTGGAGGGCAACAGGGCAATTACAGTTACCATGTTTCTGATTGTCATCGCCATTACCCTTGGAATAGTCATCTGGGCTGCGCGGCGTACTCGAACAACATCCGATTTCTACGCGGCCGGAAGCGCTATTACGGGAGTACAAAACGGCTTTGCAATTGCCGGAGATTTCTGTTCAGCGGCAACTTTCCTGGGTGTTGCCGGCCTCATTTCACTCTTCGGGTTCGATGGTCTCTACTGGTCCATCGGCCCAATGATGGCTTTCGTGACAATCCTGCTGCTCATTGCAGAGCCCTGCCGAAATCTGGGCAAATATACAGTAGGGGATATTTTATCTTTTCGGGCATCTCCGGTCCCCGTTCGAGCATCGATTGCGATCGTTACCGTAGTGTTGTCCATTATGTATTTGATTCTGCAAATGGTAGGAGCCGGCCGGCTGATGCAGCTATTGCTCGGGATCCCCTACCAGGTATCAGTAGTGGGTGTTGGAATTCTGATGATTGGATATGTCATGTTCGGGGGCATGATCGCGACCACATGGGTGCAGATTATTAAAGCCTGCCTTCTCATGTTTGGCGGACTCATCCTTTTCATACTGGTGGGCGTGAAAGTGGGTTTCAACCCGTTCGCCCTCTTCTCGGATGTTGCGGGAAGCCAGGCTATCAGGGATTGGGTTCAGACGGCGGTGATGAAAGATGCAGTCCCAAGAGCCGGGTTTGACTACGGCCAGAGGTTCCTCGAACCTGGCCTTTTTATGAGCAACCCCTGGGACCAGTTGGCGAATTGTATCGGCTTCCTGCTGGGTACCGCCGGCATGCCGCATATTCTCATGCGGTTTTTCACGGTGCCTGACGCTAAAGCGGCTAGAAAGTCGGTAGTTGTCGCCATGTTTCTGATCGGCGGTTTTTTCATCATGACCGCGTTCTCGGGTTTTGGCGCAGCGCTTTTTGTCACTCCTCAACTCATAGCGAAGGTCGATCCGGGCGGCAACATGGCGAACCTGCTGCTGGCGAAAATCATTGGATCAGAAATTGCCCCGTGGGTAGGTGATGTCCTGATGGCTTTTCTCTGCGCTGTAGCCTTCGCCACGATTCTTGCGGTAGTATCCGGGGTTGTGCTCGCCGGGGCTGGAGGCATATCGCATGATATTTGGGTGAGCATCGTCAGAAAAGGAAAAGCGGATCAACGCGAGCAACTCATTGCGGCGAAGATCACTTCCGTTTTCGTAGGCATAGGCGGAATCTTGATCGCCATGGCCTCCGAAAAACAGAATGTGGCTCACGTAGGCATTATCGCGTTCGGGGTCGCCGCCTCTGGCAACTTTCCCGCCGTAATACTTTCACTTTTCTGGAGAAAGATGAGCACTGCCGGAATCTGCGCGGCCCTGCTGTTTGGTACGGTCGGTGCTGTGGGGCTGGTCCTGGTCTCCCCGACCATGCAATACCCCAAGGTCATCGCAGCGAGCGCCCAAAAAATTGTGACTACACTCGAAAAGAAGCAGGTAGACGGTGCAGTGCTTACCGAAAAAGAGCTGGCTTCGCTTGCAAAGGCCAGGGACGATTACGCGAAGAACAGGGACGGAACCTCTATACTGGGCTTGGATAAACCTCTCTATCCAATGAAGAACCCGGGAATCGCCTCGGTGCCCCTCGGCTTTCTGGCGGCCATTGTTTTTTCTCTACTGTTTCCAAACAAGCGCGAGGAAAAAGCGTTTGACGAGGTCTACGTAAGGCAGAATACCGGGATAGGGATTTCCCGGGCCCTCGAACATTAGGTGCGTGCATTGGGGCCTGTCCCCCTGCACTACCCGAACGGACTTCGACTACTTACCTTAATGCCCGGATTAGCCGGGCATTTTGATTTCAAAGGCTTTTGGGCAACTGATGCCGATGCTTAAATTAAAACTGACCTTCGGATATCCAGGCCTTTTTTACTGCTCGGCCTTCTCTATCTGCGCCTGCACTCTGTCTCATGGGGGAATACTCGATGCATGATCTCCACGCTATTTTTTCACCAAAGTCCGTTGCCGTGATCGGGGCCTCTACAATTCCCGGAAAGGTTGGACACGATATTTTTGTAAACATCCTTAAGGGAGAGTACCAGGGGACGCTTTTTCCAATCAATCCGACTGCCCGTTCCGTGAGGTCCGTCAAGGCTTACCCCTCCGTCCTCGATGTCCCGGACGATGTCGATCTTTCGATAATCATCCTGCCCCCGAAAGCCGCCCTGCGAGCCGTCGAGGAATCAGCCCGGAAGGGCGCCAAGGGGATCGTCATAGTCTCGGCGGGTTTTCGCGAGGTCGGTGAAGAGGGCCTTAGGGTTGAAGAGGCGATAACGGCCCGCTGCCGAGAACTCGGAATCCGGTTGGTGGGGCCCAATTGCCTCGGGGTCATCAATCCCCAGCCGAGCGTTTCCCTCAACGCGAGCTTTTCCGCCCGAATGCCCGCATTTGGACATATGTCCTTTATCTCCCAGAGCGGCGCACTCTGCACGGCGGTTCTAGACTTTGCCACGGACCGTGACTTCGGGTTTTCCAAATTTATCTCCATCGGGAACAAAGCCGACGTGGACGAACTCGACCTTCTTCGCTACCTGCACGAGGACCCGGACACGGAAGTCATCATGATTTACCTGGAGGAACTCAAGCGGGCTGCTGAATTTGTCCGGGAGGTCAAAAACATCACATCCGGAGACCGGCCAACACCGGTGCTCGTGGTTAAATCAGGGCGTACTGCCGCCGGGGCCAGGGCTGCCGTATCACATACAGGCTCTCTGGCAGGTTCGGACGCCATCTATGAAGCCATCTTCCAGCAGGCCGGGATCATTCGGGCGGAGTCCATCGAAGAGCTTTTCAACTTTGCCAGCGCCTTTTCCAGCAGGAAAATTCCCAGCGGCAACAAGGTGGCGATCGTTACAAACGCCGGAGGACCGGGAATTGTCGCAACCGACATGACGATAACGTCCGGGCTCGAATTGGCCAAGTTTCGCGAGGAAACCATCGAGGTCCTTGCAAGCCATCTTCCGGTTACGGCAAACCTTCACAATCCCGTGGACGTCATCGGCGATGCGACCCTGGAGCGCTACGAAAACGCGCTGGGAGCGGTGATAAAGGACGAAGGTGTGGATGGGGCGCTCGTGATTCTCACGCCTCAGTCCATGACCAATGCCCTTGGGACCGCCGAAGCGATTGCCCGGATTTACAGGAGGACACACAAACCCATCCTGTGCTGTTTCATGGGGATCGTAGATGTCTCCGCGGGGGTAAAGTACCTCCAGGGACATGGGATTCCGGTTTTTCCATTTCCCGAACACGCCGCCAGCTCTTTCGGCGCTCTCTACAAGTACTCTCGATGGCTAAACCGGCAAATTCTATCCCAGTTCAGCCTGGAACACGACAAGGAGCGAGCGGAGCAGATTATCAGCCGATGCATGGACACGGGTAAGTACTACCTCGGAGAGGTAGATGCCATGGAGTTGCTCGGCTGCTACGGGTTCCATACTCTTCCGGCAATGGTCGCCTCAACGGTTAAGGAAGCGGTGGAATATGCCGAGCAGATAGGGTTTCCCGTGGCCCTCAAGATCGTCTCCCCCCAGATTATCCACAAAACGGATGCGGGTGGTGTGGAGATCCAGCTCCAGGACAGTGATTCGGTTCGCGGGGCGTTTGAGACAATCGTCCGGAAAGCGGGGGCCTTTGCACCCGATGTCGTCATAGATGGAGTTCTCGTACAGAAGATGGCGCCAAAGGGAGAGGAAGTAATCATTGGCGCAAGCAAGTCCCCCGGATTCGGGCATCTATTGATGTTTGGACTGGGAGGCATTTTCGTCGAGGTCTTCAAGGACGTGGTTTTCCGCCTTGCTCCAATCGGGCGAAACGAAGCGCGCAGAATGATTCGCGGCATCCGTGGCTACTCCATCCTTAGCGGAGTTCGCGGCCGACCGGCCCGGGATGAAGAGGCCCTGGAAAAAGTCCTGGTCAGCCTGTCCGACATGGTCCTGAATCATCCGGAAATCAAGGAAATGGACATCAACCCCTTGATCGTCCACGAGACAGGGCAGGGGGCCACGGTTGCCGACTGCCGTATCATCCTGGAACATCCCGAAGGCAGGTGAGACGGACTTTGCAGGTTGCAGTTTCAGCCGTCTTGAATTACCCGGGGAAAATCGTGTTGCCCTGGAGCGTCACCCGGCGTTCAATCGGATTGAGTCCGGGGGCAGGCGCCGGGATCGGGACGAAAATTCCGCGAGTTGAAATTCTCAGGTGGGATTTAAAAGCAAATCATATCTTGAAAAAGTGAAAGTTAAGACGTTGACAAGATCCGGAAGTATCCGGAATCCATGGATGTGGCCGGAACAGAGAAAACACACAAAGGCGAGCGCAAGACCTGGGTGTGTTCTCACCTGTTTCCGGTTGGATTTACAAGCTTAAAGTTTCTCAAAGAGATCTACAATACCCTGTCCTACTAGGCATACTCCATGCGGGTGACAAAGAGATTGCCGTCACCAATCTTTCCAGTGAGGGCCGTGTTTCGGATCGTTTCCACCACGTCTTTACCCTGCTCATCGTTGACTGATAGCGTGAGCATCAAATCGGGTTCGAAATTAACCGTATATGAGGCGCCCCGATACGTCTCGATGTGCCCCTTTTGTCGTCCGAACCCCTTCACCTCGAAAACGGTCATCACCTGGACACCGATCTCCAATAGTGCTTTTCGAACTTCTTCCAGTTTGAACGGCTTTATGATTGCCTCTATTTTTACCATGCTCATTCTCCTTCTTTCCTTGTTTGAATGGCGAGCTTGTTAATGATGTTTAAGTAAACCCGGCCAAGTGGCAATCCGGCCATTTGTATCCGGAGTCTGTGGACTCCGAATCGAGTCCGGGGCAGGCCGTTTCCTCGATTACCGTCTGTTCTTTCCTTCTCGCGTATTTAATCGGTTTTCGCGTGAAGAATTTCCACCCCCCGACAGATGGAGACTTCGGGTGGTTCGCAACGTTTAACCAAAGAAGCAATTTATTTGCCAACAACGCTTGTGTGGCTTGGGGAGCAGTTTGGAAGGTTTTTGTTACCAGGATGAGTTCTAAATATACAAACTAATTGACACAAAATCGTATCAAGATAGGAGGCAAATTAACAAAATTGAATCATTTTTGCGTAAAAATTCCTTTAAATTGTGGCAAGCCCCTGGGTCAATCGTGTTATTAACCATTTATAATCGTCTAAAACGAAATTATGCTAAAGGATGAGCCCCAGTGAGACCAATCAGAAAATCCGTCTACGACATGGGAGCACCTGCCTAAAGTACGTAAAACCAGGGTATTTCTAGTCTGCCTTTTCTTACTACAACCCTGACACCATCTCCAATTTCATGCTTGCCGTAGACGGACTTGGCGACATCGACTTCTTTTTCTTCCTGCCGCTGTCCCCATGGGGAAAGTTTCAGGTAATAGGAAGTATGCCGGCCGGTGGACACTCTCTTTCCCAGGACCCGCGCCATATAGACCGAAGGAATCGATTTATCTAAAATGCCGTTCAGACAAACGACAGCCCCGTATCCGTAAACGGCACAGAAAAGAATCAGCCCGATTGCCGTGCCAACTCTGCGCCTTGCACCCCTGGTTATCAAGAGAGCAACTAAATAAAGCGATAAGGAAAGGCATGCAAAAGGAATCCAGAATTTATTCCAGTTCAGGATGTTGAAATCGGCGATGGCACGGAGAGACAATCCAAAGCCCGGCAAGATAAAGGCTGCATAAATGTTGGGAAGCGCGGTCTTTCTTTTATCGTCTTCAAACTTTAACACGCCGTGAAAGTGGCGTACAAATCCCAAAACCGCCAGAGGTAGTATTATGCACGTCCAAACTGCATATTGGTACGGATGAGGTTTCAAGATCGCCCATAACATGGCAGCGAGACAAAGGAAGTACAGAATCTTCGACCACATTTTCGCCCTGGCCAGCACATACAGTCTTTGTTCCCTGGTTTCGCCCAATTGCGTATCGTTTAAAACACGGTTCATTTCTTCCTGAGAATCTAAAGCGTCCAGATTCTTTAGGTTCCGGTTGAGCCATTCAAACAGTCCTGCCCGGTTTTCAAAAATCAGCTCAGCCTTGATCTTCTTTGTTTTGGGATTTTTCGGCAGCACAAGCAATGTTCGAGTATACTGGGTGGGAATAACGCTGAAACCGTCTATCTCATCGACCAAAAGTTCTTTGGTCCTGGGACCGACAGCCTTTATCCTATCCGGATACACTTCAATCCTGATTTTGAACACCCAGGGGAATAAGTAAACGATAAACAACAAAGGTATGGCTCCGAGCAGAAAGAGAAGCACAGCCGGGCCGGTTTGATATGTGCGTTCTCCCAGGAAAGGCAGCAACATTAACCAGACGAGGGCCGGAGCAAAAAGAGACATGGTTATTGAAAAGAAGATCCTCCAGCCTGCTGACATCCGGAAAACCTGCACCTGGTTTGGTGTACCTGTAGTGGTATCACCCATGCTCAAATCGATCCCCCTTTGCAGTCATGGATCACACTTATCGATAGTCGGAACGATCATCTCCGAGGTTAAGGAAAAAGCCTTCCAAGAGATCAGGATAATCGGAAATGGCACGGAATTCCGCTTGAAGAGTTTCATTTTCGGAATAATGCATGAACTTCTGCACTTCCCTTTTGCCATCAGTATGATTATTCCCGTGAATAGACCAATAGGAGCCATCATGCCAGATTCGCACGAAATCACCGCGGCGGAATCCGGGGCGTTTGTCCGAATGCTTAAGATTGAGCCCACCGAGTCCGGACCATTGGATGGTCTTTGCTTCGTGGTCAAGGACTTGATAGATGTCCAGGGGTATGTCACGGGGTGCGGAAACCCCGACTGGGCCAAAAGCCATTCTCCTGCCGCAGTCAACGCTGTCTGTCTTGACCGGCTTCTTGCTGCGGGAGCAACCTGTATCGGCAAGGCCGTCTGTGACGAACTGGCCTTCAGCCTGGATGGCGAGAATTTTTTCTACGGCACGCCTTTAAACCCCCGAGCACCTGACAGGGTCCCGGGAGGCTCCTCTAGCGGCTCAGCGTCAGCGGTGGCCTGCGGCCTGGCGGATTTTGCCCTGGGCACGGACACTGGTGGCTCGGTGCGAGTCCCGGCCGGCAATTGCGGGATTTATGGTATGCGTCCATCCCATGGTTTTATCTCAGTAGCCGGTGTGATGCCCTTTGCGCCCACTTTCGACACAGTCGGAATTCTGGCCTATACGATTGAAGGCTTGACGAAAGTGGCCGAGTCTTTGCTCTCCTTTCCTGTCCCAACGCAGGCATCTGTGGGGACCATATATGTATTCCAGGAGGTAATGACCCTCTGTGATGCTGAGGTGCAGCAAGCCTTCTCCGGGCCATTGCAGTCGATTCAAGAGTTTTTAGGCTGTAAGGTGCAGGGAACTCCTATTCGAGAAATCGACAGGGAGGCTTCAGATGCTGGACTCACTACTTGGTTTGATACTTTCTGCACTCTTCAGTGGGCAGAAATTTGGAGTTCCCTGGGGAGTTGGGTGGAAGAGAGGAGACCTGCCTTTGGACCACGCACCCAAAACAATTTCGAGTTAACACGCAATCTTGACCGACGAAAAATTGAGCCTGCCAGTCGCCGCAGGGAGGACTATCAGCGGCGCCTCAATGCCTTCCTTGGACCCGATAATATTTTGTGCCTGCCCACCACGCCAACGCTTGCTCCAGAAAAAGGGACGCTGGAAAATAAAGCCAGAGGCCCCAACTCCCTGAGCTCTTATTACCCTCGCACCCTGTCTCTTACCTCCATTGCCGGTATCGGACGTCTACCTCAAGTCACGTTGCCCCTGGGGAATGTCAGAGGTGTCCCCGTTGGACTGTCTCTTGTGGCCGCTTATGGCCGAGATGCTTTTCTGCTCAGTGTGGCACGCTCGGTGGCCCAGTACTGGATTTGATGGATCAAAGATAAGCTTCGTTAGGATTTTTACCTTTGACAAGCGAGGTTGAAAATTGCCCTTGCCTTCAAGTGGGGCATCAGTCCAGAGTAACCATCATTTAAAACCCGATTCTGAAGAGTGCGTAATAAAACAACCCTGCAGTTAGTAGCTCACCAAGGTTCCCATTTCCAATTAGAGCGGGTTTTCGCCTGCATCCTTCCGTGCTTGATCCCCACAGGGTACGCATGTTCGGTATGCGAAATCAAATTATATCTGATTTATGAACTGCTTGCTGCGAAGACCGTAATGATTACCATCATTTTATGGGGTAGCGACAGCCTGTCCTCGACCCACAAGGAACGGGGCAACGCGGGTCTGTCCGCATTCTTCAAGGCTTAGGTGAAACTTCCGAGTAACTAAAAATAGAACGAAGGAGCATAACATGTCCCACCATCTCGATTCGCCAATCGCGCGACAAGACGTTCGCCTCGATATCACCGACCTGTATAGCTTCCGCGGTGAAACCGGCACAGCGTTCGTGATTAACGTATGCCACTCAATCGCCGGCGACATTCCTGTCCCGGGGTATCATCCCGAGGGGATGTATGAATTCAAAATCGATTTGGATGGTGATGCGGTCGAAGACCTCACATACCGCATCACATTCGATGAGCGCGACGCAGCCGGCAAGCAGCGCTTTGTTCTGCGCCGGATTGCGGGACCTGAGGCCGCTGACCCTCGCGCGGCTGGTATGGTCATCGCGCAGGGTTCCACCAATGAAACCATCAACAATGCATCCGGCCTTCGTATTTGGGCCGGCAAGGCGAACGATCCGTTCTGGATCGAGCCCGACGTATTACATGCGGTCGGGCACGCGTTCCAGGACGGCACCATTGTCGATCTATCCGGTTGGGATCCAGGCAAGGCAAGAAATCTATTTGCCGGTCACAGCGTATATTCGATTGTGCTGGAGGTTGCTGACTCAGACCTGCTCCCCGGCGCCGGCCACAACGGCCGTATCGGTGTGTGGGCCGTGACGTCGCTCGCTACAGACGCCGGAGGATGGCGCTCAATCAACCGCGTTGGACTTCCGATGATCCATCCGCTGTTCACTCAGTACAACGAAGATCTCGGCAATCGACTCAATTCAGGGCGTCCGGCCGACGATTTCGCGAGATTTGGCGAGACCATCATCAAGGCAGTAGCTGGCGCCGTTAGGGCCAATGGAACAGCGGAAGATCCTCACGCTTACGCGGAGAAAGTGGCACATCGGTTTTTGCCCAATATCCTCCCCTATACCGTCGGTACTCCGGCCGTGTTTGGCATCGCTGAGTGGAACGGCCGCTCTCTGACGGACAATGCGCCGGATGTCATGTTCACGATCGCGTCGAACAGGCCTATCCGGCTAGGCATCGGCAAAGAGTCGGTCACCGCAAAGCCATCCAAGGCGTTTCCGTATGTGGCGTTCCTCAAGGGGGAGGAGATCGAGGTGGCACGGGCCGCGTAGGAAAGAAGGACTCTTTTGAAATTGAATAGAGTCAGAAACGCACACCTCGCCGGGCCTCGGAATATGCCCGCCCCCAACCAGACCGGCATCCGATATCGTGTGGTGCGGCGAGCGAAACCGGCGCCGGACGACAAGCGGACTGTCCCGGAGCATTCCAGCAACGCTGAAGACCTTGGAGGTCTCCAGGGCTTCAGCGTTGCTCCAGAGGAGGAAGAATTCCGGAGAAACGCTGGCACGCATCGTCTTCGATCCCTGGGCCGATCATGTTATATAACCGTATAAACATTAACACGTTGTGAGAACCGGTGGTAGCTGTCCCAAGCCCTGCCTGCTTCCCTCTACAAGCAAAGCATTATATGCAGTGAACCCGCAGCACCGGAAATGTCTCCGCCATTTTTGGTGCCCTGAAGACCAGATTTTCCGAACTGAAATTCTCGGTTAGGCTTCTAAAAGCAAATCATATTGAAAAATTGAAAAGTTACGACATTGCAAGAAATGTGAAAGCGCCAGCGGTTAACATCTGGAGGGCCTACGGGTAGCCAACTTTTTCGAGAAGATCGTACTCCACGAATAAATAACCAGAATCCCGCAATGGCGTGAACCACACACCTCTCCCCTCATCGACTCTTCGCATCTTCTTGGCTGGCCCAGTTCGCTTGGAGGCAACTGCACAGCGGCATGGGATTTCATCTTTGCAGCAGCCCAGAGATGGCCATGGCTTGCGACGGTGTTCGGGGTTGAAGAAGATTACCGCGTTGCGCTTTCCGCCTACTATATGGCGCTGCACGTTTACGAATTGGCTGCGACAATCAAAGCTGGTAAGGGTGATGAGCTTCTTTCTAAACAGGTGCGCCTGTTTGTTCCCTTGTCCTTTCTCGACAACAGCGAGGGCATTCCGCAAAAGGCGTACCGGCTTCTCTTGGGAAACAAAAGCAGTCTTCTCTGGGAAAGCATTGGTGTAACGATTGACGACATGAAGAAGTATTGGCCTGCATGGATGAAACACGTAGATAGCTGGCTTAGCGAAGTCTACACATTCTGGTTCCCATCGGCCATCGTCCATGAGAATATTCTTGAGGAATACACAACCCGCTAGTAATCGGCTTCACTCGTACTGCTGGCCCACTGCGGACCAGTCGAAGGTGAACCGTAACGTTAGCAATTCTGCGGCCTATTCAGAGTGGGGAATGGTTCGGTGTGAAGTACAGCTCTCCTCGTTGTTGAGTAATGGGGCGCCAAAACATTCGCCATTTCCGAATCATTTGTTTACCGATTCGCTACAAACTGGCTCTTTCGAGATTGGCAAGGAGGGTTAACTTCCGCTGGGCCTGAATTGGCGGCCGCTTAAAGGATTTGTTACGTACAGCGACAGAGATTGTCGAAAAAGCCCATTTATACCGCTCTCATGAAAATCAAGGTCAAAGGTTTGCAATGGTCAAAAGCCTCTATTTGGAGTTTTTCGACAGTCTCGCAAGCTATCTAAATAGAACCCAATCAGCCAAATCGAAAGGTGTGAACCAAAATCGATTGCAAAAGGAATGGCCGCTCAAGGGAAAGCAACGTCCCGCGAAGATTCGAAGTTGACGCGTTATTTGAGGTCGGAAACACTTCATTCCACACTTATTACATATTAAACTGCTAAACGGGATGCTCCGGTGGGTATATTAATACCCACTTTCTCCCCTCTAAAATCCCCCTTGATTTCTCTAAAATCTTATTGCATAAGAATATTTGTAATCTACGAGTCCACATGATGTATCCGCGTAACTTGAGATAAGCAGCAGCTTTAAAGGGCTTGCGGTCGTTCCGGAAGTTTTAGGGGAAGCACCCGAAATAATGCCGCACTTTGGCTTGCCACAAAAGGGGTAAGCGATGTCAAAAAATGCCAATCTCATTCTAATCCTTGGTTCGGCTGTGGTTTGCCTTTCACTTTGCTTAACGGAAGGAAAGGCGGCTCAAACGTTTACATTAAGCGCCATGCTAAAGGGTACCGGTCATGGAACGGTAACGAGCAGCCCTGCAGGGATCCACTGCGGTGCCTCATGCAGTGCAGTTTTCAATTCAGGCCGGAAAGTTACCCTCACCGCCAAGGCCGATTCGAAGTCATATTTTGCCGGTTGGTCCGGAGGAACCTGTTCGGGCAAAGGGAGTTGCATTGTTAATATGGACTCCGATGTTAGCGTCACAGCGGATTTTGAGGTGCAAACCCCCTCCATTTCAATCCTTCCGGATGTCCTGGACTTCGGTGATGTGGAAATTGGGGAAAAGGCCTCCCACGTCTTGCAGATCGGCAACACCGGGACCGGGCCCCTAAAGGTGACCGTTTCGGTCCAGGAAGATAATGAATTTAGAGTCAACATGCGCACCTTCACCGTTAATCCTCAGAAGAGCCGAAATATCAAGTTTACGTTTAAACCGACCGCTGCGGGGGTGCAGAAAGCACTGGAAACCGGAAGTATGTGGCTTTCGCCGATTGATAGAACCGGTCTGGAAGATGGAAGCACGGCGCCCTGGCCACTCGATGAAACCAGGGATGCTTCCGAGGCGCCCGCCGCAGGAGCCAGCCGAGCAGTAAACGCTCAGGCGAGCATTGCCAGTAACGACTCCGCAAACCCCGATTTGATTGTACCGCTCACGGCCCTGGTGCAGTATCCTACCAAAACCTGTACATTGATAATCAAATACAGAACTCAGTATCAAAGCGCGAGCGAGCAGTGGACGTATAACGAAGACGCCACAATCCCCCTGACCGTTACCGATCATCAAAAGCCCGGCTATCCGCCTTCTTGGGTTATAGACTGCAATAACACCGGTAATTACTTGGGTTGGAACTGCAACGGCGATTCGACGTGGACCGAGAGCGGCACGGCGACCTTTCCTCAGGACGCCTCCTGTCAACAGTGCACATGGTCCGGCAACGGGGGTAATAACTACGACCTGACCGGTACGATGCAGAATGGCCAACTATCTTTGACCTTGAATCCAACCAATCCAGACGGGCAACTTACTGCAAATTGCTGTGGCAATTCGACAACATGGCCTGTTCCTCCTATAATGACCGGCAAAAGGACGGTCGAAATTCCTTTCAGACCAGGAGGGTGTCTGTCGAAAAATGTCAACAGTGACGGATTGACAGGGACGATGTCGTGGTGCCTGCAATTCTGACAGTCCCTTTGAAACGGCAGCGCAAAAGATGCATCATGCCAGGCGATACGCTCTGGCTTTCGCTCAAACAGCTCCGTGGGTATTGATGTCTCAGATCAGAAGAACGTGCGTGCGTGAGCCGCCCCTCGATCACAATCCGGTAACAATCTATTCAGGTTAACACGTCTCTCCTGAACCTCTTAATAAATGAGACGCTAAAATACTCACCATTTCCGTTCCATACATTAATATTATGTGAAATCAATATGTTGGCAAGGTGTATTGAAGCCTCAGCCTTACTCTCTCAGCATATTTCTTTGCTCTGGACAGGGGCACCTGAGGTTTTAATGCACTAATTTTTCACAATGAATAATTTGGAAGCCCGGGCGGATTCCCAGGCTTAAAATTCCTGATTTTTGAAACGTCCGCCCAGTAAATCGGGAAAGCTGCGTGATCACTTCATTTCGGGGCGCTTTCCCCTCGTTGTTAGCTTTTCCCTTTGCTAAGCCCGATTTTAAGATGCATAATTCGCCCAAGGACGCGAAGCTGCCACAATCGTTTGGGGATGAGGAATTCTGACGCCACCGGTGAGATAAATTAAACGCAGGCCAAAGATTCTTCCTCCCGAGAACCTGAACTTCCGGTTAGAAACGTGTTGAGTATTTGAGCTTGTTCTTATGATGAAAAGATCAACTCGCGATTACACATGCCACTCAGAAAAAACCCCGGGGATAGATTCTTTCAGAGAAGATACTCCTGATAGGGAACCTGCTGAAAGCCAAGAACTCTTCAAGGCCCTGACCGAGCGATCCCTCATAGGTATTTACGTTGTACAGGACGGTGTATTCAAGTCCATCAATCCCGTTGCCGCCTCTTACGCGGGTTATACAGCCGAGGAGGTTATCGGAAAAAGGGCGGACTCCATTCTGCATCCCGACGACATGAAACTGGTAAGAAAGAATGCCCTTGCGATGCTAGGAGGTGGTCACATAGCGCCTCAGGAGTTCCGGATCGTGACCAAGACGGGGGAGGTTCGGTGGCTCAGGGAGACCGTAACTTCGATTTCGTACGACGGCAGGAGGGCAATCCTCGGAAATTCCATGGATATCACGGAGGCCAAACTCGTCGAGGAGACGCTTCGAGAATCTAGGCGACGGTTCGGGGATGTGATCGAGTTCCTGCCGGATGCGACGCTCGCCATCGACAGTAAAGGAAAATTGATCGCATGGAATCGGGCCGCGGAGGAACTAACAGGGACAAAGGCGGGTAAAATGCTAGGAAAGAAGGGCTATGAATGGGCTCTGCCTTTCTGGAAGGAAAGGCGGCCCATTACCATGGATTTGGTTCTGAGACCGAACAAAAAATATGAAAAGACCTATTCCATCTTCAGCAGGGAAAGGAACTTGGCGATCGTCGAAGTGTACATGCCCGGTATCCAGATTGGCGGGAGAATCGCCTACCTTTGGGGCAAGGCGAGTCCTCTCAATGACAGAGAAGGAAACATCATAGGCTCTATTGAAATCATTCGCGATATCTCTCAGCGCAAGCTTTCGGAGGAAGCCATTTTGCAGCGAGAGCGAGAGCTGGAGGCTTCATCCCATGAACTGGGTGAGCTGAACACGGCCCTGAAGGTCCTTCTGAATCAGAGAGAAAAGGATCAGGCGGATCTGGAAGAAAGGCTTCTGACTACAGTGGAGGAACTTGTTCTGCCCTACGTGAATGAATTGAGACAAAGGCGGATGGATGCCAGAGATGCAGCACACATCAACATTCTCGAGACAAACCTGAGAAATATTCTTTCTCCTTTTGCCCACAAGCTCTCCTCCAAATACCTGAGCCTGACCAAACGAGAGGTTCGAATCGCCGGTTTGATAAAAGAGGGTAGGTCCTCGAAGGAGATAGCCGATCTTCTGAATGTTACGGACAGTTCCGTCAATATTTATAGATACCGCATTCGGAAGAAGCTGGGATTGATAAGGAATGAAAACCTCCGAACCTACCTGTCGTCGCTGGTGTAAAGCCCCACCTTCCAGCATAAAAGGCTCCCTTCTCAATACAGTCACCTCGAATCGGAAATATATACATAAATTGTATATATTGTATTAAGAAGTATTAATATTGACGTATCCTAACGCTTTAGGTAGAAACAATTCAAAATTCCAGCCGTTCGACAATCCTGAGCAAGCTTGCAGAATCAAATGTACGATGCCATGGCAAACGAACCTTTAATGAAAGGAGCGCTGATGGCACAAGAGGAACGTTTCTAGTAGTTGCATTCCAGGCAGATTCATCCAATTTTTGAAAACCCGGGTTTTCCAAACCTGAACCAAATTGAGAGTATCGGGTAGAGGTGGGGTATTCCTGAATGCAGGAGACTGCATTCGCACCAGTAGTCTGTCCCTGTTTCGGAATCAACTGCGCAAACCTGCGTCCTCGGCATGCAGCATTCTCGAACTGTCTGTTGCGCCCAGGCCGACTATCATCAAGGAGGAGAAGTAACACATGGAAGGAGAACTGAAACCTCGGTGGGGGCAACCTGCTACGGGTATTGTCTCGCTCATCGCATTCGGTTTCATTGCATGGTTTACGTGGTTCCTATTCAGCGACCCGAGGGGGCCCGTAGCGGCTTTTCCGTATCCTTTTACAGTATACCTGGCGATGATGATCCTGGTGGGCGTGTGGCAGCACATACTTTTTGGCGACTGGCCTTTCCAGAACATATCCCAACCGCTACGCGGAATAGTTGAGACGATTGTCAATCTGGCAGTCACATGGTTTGTTATTCATGTTGTGTTCTATAGGATCATCGGACTGGGCTTCAATTTCCTCAGTCAGGTGAACCTCGAAACCCTTGTGGCGGCAGGGAAAACTGCGATTGCGGAAACGGCCGGTAAGACCTTGACCCTTCAAGCGCTGATCAGCCCCTCGGCACGGTTCGGGGAAAGGGCCGTTGTCTCCTTCGTGCTGATCGGTTTTTTCAGCTATCCTTTTGTCACCATCCTGTTCGCCAAGTGGCCGATTCGCCCGAGCGATCTCAAACAACCTCAGGCAGGCCTGGCCGAATTCGGATGGACCAGCCTGCTCACAATACTGTTTTTCAGCACCTTGATCGTGCCTTTTTGGGGATTGATTTACGGCAATGTATTCGGAACCTCCTTCGGGTTTAATACGCCATGGTGGACGGATCTGGTTGGGACAAGCCACGTGCATTGGGTTTTCGGCTGGTGGGAATGGTCGATCGTCGTCCTGTTCATGACCCCGAATGTGTGGCGCATGAAGCCATGGACGTTGATCAAGCTTCCACAGCCCTGGAAGGGAATCATAAGTGCCCTGCTCTGTCTCGCGCTCGGCTACGGGACGGCATTGCTCTGCGTGAAGACGGCACCGGCCTGGCTGCCGATGGAGGAAGTAATTCACCATTTACCGAAAGGCGACGCCGGCAACTCCGCGCGTTTCCTGTGGTATCACGCTGCCGAAATCGCCGGTTTCACGCTGATTCCTTTCCTGATATGGCACCATTACTTTGACGACTTATCGCCTTCACCGGACAGGGACTCATGGGCCAGCTTCTGGTTCAGAACCATCGGCGTCCTGCTGTTTGCCGTCCTGAACTACCTCTTTTTCTATTACCTGAACTTCGGCCACTGGGGTTTGGGCAACCATCACATGGCCGGAGGAATTGCTGAAAGGGTGTTGGAAGGCGAATCGCTCGTCTGGAACTTCTGGTGGATCATTCCGCTTTTGTGGAACAAATGGTTCTTTCACAAGTGGCCATTCTACCTTCACGAACATCACTGAAGATATTATCGACAGACCGTGCCGGGCGATATCTGACCCGGTAAGATAAGGAAACAGGATGAAAACCCGCATAACGGATCTTCTGAGCATCAGATCTCCCATCCTCCTGGGTGGCATGGCCGGGGTAACGGACGCTGTGCTCGCGGCAGCTGTCAGCGAAGCAGGAGGTCTCGGGACAATCGCGGCGGCAAAGGAATCCGGCCGCGGCCTAAAGCAAGCGGTTGCAGACCTGCGGAAGCTAACTGAGAAACCTTTCGCCGTGAACATTCCGCTCATTGTCCCCCAGGTCGAAGAATTGATTGCCGGGGTGATTGAATCAAGGGTTCCGGTTGTCATCACTGCCGCCGGAAATCCGGCACTTTATACGAGCACATTGAAAGAAGCGGGTATCACGGTAATACACGTGATTCCCTGCGTCGATGCGGCACGGAAGGCGGAGCGTGCCGGGGTCGATGCGCTGATTGCCGAAGGATTCGAATCGGGCGGATTTGCCTCGCCGTTCGAAATAGGGACGCTTGCACTGATTCCGCAGGTTGTGGATGCGACCGAAATACCCGTAATTGCGGCAGGCGGCGTTGCGGATGCACGCGGGTATATGGCCTGTTTGATCCTCGGGGCCGAAGGGGTCAGCGTTGGAACCGCTTTCCTGGCAGCCGCCGAATGTTCGAGGATCGGCAGTGCCTGGCGCTCTCAGCTCATCGGCGGACATGATACATCCACAAAGATTGTGGGACGAGGAGTGATGCCGCTGCGTATGCTCATCAACAGCAGTTCGGAGAGCCTGGAAGAGCTGATCCATCGGGGAGCATCCAAAAAGGAGGTCGCGCAATTCGTGTTTAACACGGACGCGATGAGCAGTTGCGATGGCCCGTTCCCCTGCGGCCAGGCGGTCGGACTAGTAAAAGGAATAAGAACTGCGAGAGGGATCATGAAAGATTTTGTCGACGGTGCGAACAGGCTGATTAACAGGTTCGCGGCGGTCGAACCATACTGAACGATTACTCCAGTATATTCTCCAAGTACCTCACTATCCGATTTCATGTTTCCGGAGACTTTTTAAGGAAGGATACGATATGAATCCCATGGAAGAGTACAAGAGAAAACTTAGTACCATCAAAGAAGCAGCAGCAACGGTAAGGTCCGATGACTTCGTGGGAACCGGCCTCGCGTTTGGCTCATGTTCCCCTGACATGTTCCACGCTATTCTGGATCGTGCGGATGAACTGAAAAATGTTACGATTAGCGATTGCGTTCCGGTTCGTCCATCCAAGCTGTACGATATCGATTACATGCTTGGTCTGGACGGCCGAATAAACTATCACCCCAGCTTCGGCACGCCCTTGTCACGAAAGATTCTCGAACCCCGTTTCTGCGATTTTTACATCGAACAGAGTCACGATCTCGGTGACAGATACGGTCACTGGTCGGATGTATACATTACCCAGTGTCTGCCACCCGACAAGAACGGATGGGTGAATCTCGGCTTGACCAACTTCTATACGATGGAGGCGATTCGAGTAGGGAAGGCCCTGGGCAAACAACGCCTGACCATCGGCGAGGTCAACGTGGAACAATCGATGGTATTCGGGGACAATTGGCTCCACATATCCGAGTTTGACCTTTTCTATGAAAACCCGGTTCCTGTAGCCGCATTCAGCAGAGCTGTTCCGGGGGAAAAAGAAAAGAGAATCGGTCAGTATGCCCTGGAACTCATCGATGACGGAGATACAATCCAGATGGGCATCGGCCAAATCCCGGAAGCAGTGGTTGCTGGGATGGAAGGGAAGCGCGACATCGGAGTACATACCGAGATGTTTCCGATAGGGCTTCCACAGCTGGTTGAAAAAGGCATCGTCACGAATCAGAGGAAACCGTTCCACAAAGGGGTTACGATCGCCACCTTCACCATGGGTGACCAGTCCATGTACGACTATGTTCGCGCAAACCCGTCCTGCCAGTTCCATCCGGTTGGCTATACGAACAATCCAGCCCTCATTGCGACGATACCGAACATGGTGGCCATGAATATGGCCCTGATGGTGGATCTCAGCGGACAAATCTGTTCAGAAGGATTGGGCCACAGAATGGTAAGCGGTTCGGGGGGACAACTGGACTTTCAGTTTGGAGCGTATCATTCGAAAGGAGGCAAGGGAATCACGTTGCTTTATTCATCGAGAACGATGAAAGACGGCTCGCTGGTCTCATCCATCGTTCCCGAACTCCCGCTGGGATCTCCCATAACCGTTCCCAGGACCTATGCTCATTTCATAGTGACCGAGTACGGAATTGCGGATTTACGGTACAAATCCAGAAGGCAGCGGGCGGAGGCGCTCATCAATATAGCTCATCCGGATTTGCGAGGGGAGCTTCGAGCTTCCCTGAAGAAAAATTTCTATATGGAGGCACCCCCGGCTTACAGGGAGGGAGCTTAGAACCCGAGGGCGTACGAGTGATTCGTGTCCGCAATTCAATTGCCGGAATCTGGCACAGCCGCCGCATCCTGCAGGCATAGGCATAGGATGTACATCGCGAGAAATGGCGTCATGAAAAGACTATACGCAGGAGAGAGGCGGTTTGAGAGAGGTGAAGCTCCATTAACGGTAAGTTTCCCAATAGGTTCTTTTCACCTGCCGACCATGCTGACTTTCGCCGGCATGATCGGCAGGTCGAATGACAAACGATGCAATATCCAAAATATTTAATTATCGCATACCGGCGGAAGTGCTCAGATTTTGAAACGCCCCCAATGACTTGAAATTAGGGTGAGAATTGGAAGTCAACACATCTCCTGAACCTTGATAAATGAGACGCTAAAATACTCACCATTTCCGTTCCATACATTAATATTATGTGAAATCAATATGTTGGCAAGCTGTACAAAGCGTTTGATGCCGAGGACGAGAGCTGGACGAACGTAGTTAGCGCATTTTCTTAAGAACACCGGAGCATTTTAGTCTTGCACTTCGTATTTAAGATTCGCCTGATCTCATCCGATTAAAGGGTTTGCAGGTATGCTAAGTAAGTGCCGATGCAGTGAATCATCTCGCAATCGAGAATTTGTTCTGCAATGCGCGTTTGTTGAGCCAGCGCAGGGTTTGACCCCACGCAGCTAGCAAAGGCAAACCGTAATGATGTCATTACCCACTCAGTGGTGTTAGGTCGCAAGCCGTCATCCCAGCCTTTTTAGTGAACGGCTGCGCCTGTTTATTCGTGACATTGCCCTTTACGGGGTTAAGCCTCCACTGTCCGGAGGAGAGCAGTCAACAGGTTTAAATTCTTAAGTTAGGAGACTTTCATAATGAGGCTTGTTACCAGATCGGACTTTGAC
>Ga0326728_10003202_pt1 | contig 51649 bp, 38 predicted proteins | sample MB3enrmetagenome_FD_207602 | JGI IMG/M metagenome (GOLD analysis project Ga0326728, IMG submission 207602) | Lab enriched peat soil microbial communities from McLean, Ithaca, NY, United States - MB31MN | ecosystem: Environmental > Terrestrial > Soil > Wetlands > Peat | place: USA: New York... | reverse complement strand
AATCGGCTGCTGACCCTTTCAAACACGAGCGCGAGCGGAATCCAGGTAAACAGCGAAACCTATGTGCGAGACTGGCTTGGAAACATAACGAGTCAAACCGATTCAAGCGGAGTGACGAATTTTGTCTACGATGCGGACTACCGGCTGACATCGGCGACCTACCCGAATTCCACATACAGCCAGAGCTTTACATATGACAAAGCGGGAAACCGGCTCACAATGACAAAGGGAGGAGGAACGGCGCTCTACTACATCTACGATGCAGACAACCGGTTAAATTCGATTCACCTCGGGAGCACGACCGGTGCGCTTCAAAACTCGTTTGTCTACGATAATGACAATAACCTCGTCACCAAAAAAGACGGCGCCGGCAACACGCTCCAAACGCTTGCCTACGATCCCAAGGGCCGGGCCGTGACCATTACGACGAGCGGAGTAGGCATAAGCACAACGCTTTCCTACGACCCGATGGACTACCGCATCGCCAAAACGGACAGCAAGGGATCCCTCACTTATCTGCTCGAAGGCGAGAGGATCGACGCGATCATGAACGGCTCACAGTTTAAGGCCGATTACATGCGCGGATCGGTTGTGGACGAAATAGTCAACGGGTTCCAGTATGATCCTAGCAATAACTGGACGAACTATACGTTTAGCCACGATTTGCTTATGTCCGTGGTCGGCCTTTCGGACCACGAGGGAAATCTTCTCCAGACGATCACCTACGATCCGTTCGGAAATATGATGACGAATATAGGGGTTGGCAGCAACAACACCTTTTACTATACAGGCAGGGAAAGGGACCCGGATTCGGAGTTGTATTATTATAGGGCAAGATATTACGATCCGACCCCGGGCAGGTTCCTTACGGAAGACCCGAAGGGATTCAGAGCGGGAGTGGCTTGAACTTCTTTGTTACAGTTGGCGGCTGGTAGTGCGAATGTTGGGATTGATCCTGTAGAAGCGGCGGGTGCTCAATTCGGTTATGCTCGCTGTTTCCTCGGCCGAAATGCCCTTGATCTGCGCAAGTTCTTTCAGCGTGAGGAGCAGGTCGGCCGGTTCGGATGTTTTGCCCTGGTATTCGACCGGGGCATCGGTTTCGATCAGTATGCGATCCAGGGGAGCAAAAGCGGCGGCGGCGCGGTGAAAAGGACTGTAGGAAAGGGCAGGGGTTACCGATATGAAATATCCCGAATCGAGCAGTTTCGAAAGTACGTCTTTATCGCCGGTAAACCAGTGAAATACGGCCCTCTCTATCCCTGCTGACGCAGTCAACTCATACGTGCGGGCATGGGAAAAGCGGCAGTGGATTATTACGGGCTTGTCTGCTTTACGGGCAGACGAGAGGAGCCGCTCGTAGACTTTCCACTGCACTTTCTTCTTAATCTTCGCCTTGTAGTCTATTCCCACCTCTCCAAGGGCTACGCAGTATGGTAGCTTCTCATCAATAAACGCCAGGTTTTCTTCGATTTCGTCAGCCAATATAGACCAGGGGTGGTATCCAATCGCAGGATAGATCATTCCCGGAAAGCGCGCGGCGATATCGAGGGTCTTCCTGTTTGACTCCATATCCATGCCGACGGCTATTATCGCGCTTATACCCACAGATCCCGCCCGCGAAATTGAGGCCTCGATATCTTCTATTTCGTTCAGATGCGCATGTCCGTCAATCATAGGAACCGGGTTTCGCCTCCGATCCAGGTCGGTCCGGTAGTTTCAGCCGAAACTCTAAGCGGTCCCGGGCGGATTTGCAAGCCGCCCTCCATACCCTGGACATCTTAAACTTTCTGCGGCAGGAGATGAATTCTTCCGTTTGTCGCGGCTGTGCGCGACTGCAGGTTCCCACGAATTTGTCCCTTGACGGCGCCATTCGGCAACCGGGTATTCAAAATTGTAATCAAAAAAGCTGCAACAACAATTATTGTGGTGGAATCCTTGCGTATCTTTCAGAGAATTTCACAAAAACGTTTCACAATTGTGCTTTTTATCAACACAGATACAATTGTGTACGGTTTTGCAAGACTAAGGTCGTTCGCCAAGGCCCTGCTCATAATATTTTGATGCTTAAAAATCCAGTAGTTAGCCTGGAAGTCCAATGTCGTAGCAAGGCTTGGCATGTGCTTTGGACAACCCGCAGCATTTGCATGCTTTAATGGCCGATGCACTGACAATACGAATAGCAGATGTACAGTGACTGGATGTAAATCGAAAAACTAGAGACGGAGGCGAAAGATGGTCAAAATTGAGGCAATTATAAAACCATTTCGGCTTACCGAAGTGCAGGAAGCGCTGACGGCGCTCGGAATCCAGGGCATGACGGTTAGCGAGGTCAAGGGGTTCGGGCGCCAGAAGGGACATGTGGAGCTTTACAGGGGCGCCGAATACAAGGTTAATTTCGTTCCCAAGATTCTGATCTTGACGGTTGTTCCCGACGAACTTGCGGAAAAAGTCATGGAAGCTATTCAAAAGGCCGCCTACACCGGGAAGATCGGCGATGGGAAGATCTTCTTGTCGCCGGTGAGTGATGTAATGCGCATAAGGACCAAAGAAACCGGTCCGGAAGCATTGTAATGGTTATCAGTCCTTCGATCGTGCGATTCTTGATTGTCACTAAAGGAAGCGAATTTTCGTCAACTGGAGGTAATGAGATGAGAAAGATATTGGCGGCTGTATTTATTCTCTTTATTGCACTAATTGCTACCACGGTTCTTGCCGAAGAAAAGGGCGCGCCTACACAGTTGGCGCAGGCAACCCAGGCTGCCCCTGCTCCAGCCTCGGCAGAAACGCCTCCGGCTAAAGTGGACAGCGGTGACACGGCCTGGCTGCTTACTTCTTCAGCCCTCGTTCTGCTGATGACCCCCGGTCTTGCCTTTTTTTACGGAGGAATGGTTCGGCGCAAAAATGTACTTGGAACAATTATGCACAGTTTTGTCGCAATGGGCATCATAACCATTCAATGGGTCCTTTTTGGTTACAGCCTGGCATTCGGGCCGGATGTGGGTCATTTTATCGGCAATCTTGACTGGATAGGCTTAAATCATGTGGGGTTTGCGCCCAACGCGGACTACGGCCCAACCGTTCCCCACCAGGCATATATGATATTTCAGATGATGTTTGCCATAATAACCCCGGCTCTTATTTCGGGGGCAATCGCCGAAAGGATGAAATTCAGCACCTACTGCGTATTCCTCGTTCTTTGGGCAACCTTTGTATACGATCCTCTTGCGCACTGGGTATGGGGCGCGGGCGGCTGGCTGCATGACATGGGGGCGCTCGATTTTGCCGGAGGCCTCGTAGTTCACATAAGCTCCGGTGTTTCTGCACTCGCATGCGCGCTTGTTCTGGGAAGAAGAAAAGGATATCAGCTCGAAATCATGGCCCCGCATAACCTTACACTGACAATACTGGGGGCCTGTCTTCTGTGGTTCGGCTGGTTCGGGTTTAACGCCGGGAGCGCGGTCGCCTCCGGTGAGCTTTCGACTTCAGCCTTTGTGGTCACCCATATTGCAACCGCCGCAGCGGCCATGTCGTGGATGGTCACGGAATGGTTGCACAGGGGCAAACCGACCGCACTTGGCGCCGCATCCGGCGCAGTTGCCGGGCTTGTCGCCATTACGCCCGCATCAGGCTTTATCGGGCCGCTTCCTTCGCTGCTCCTCGGCATTATCGCCGGCGCGATATGCTATGGGGCAGTAAACGCCAAGTCGCTGCTGGGGTATGACGACGCGCTGGACGTCGTAGGCGTTCACGGAGTAGGCGGGACGATAGGCGCGCTGTTTACCGGTTTATTTGCCTCAAAGCTTATCAATGCGGCCGGCGGAGACGGGCTCTTTTTCGGAAATCCCGGACAGGTCGGCATTCAGGCGTTATCGGTCGTGTGCTCGTGGGTTTACTCCTTTGTGCTCACCTTGATTATTCTGAAGGTTCTTGATGCCGTTATGGGCCTGAGGGTGACGGAAGAAGATGAATCGACCGGTCTTGATCTGAGTCAGCATGGTGAGGTGGGGTACACGTTTGAAGCATAAGAAAATCCACCGCAGAGACCCTGAGACGCTGAGAAAAGCAATAGACTGGGATATTCAAATCGGTCTCTGCACGCTCGGCGCCTCTGCGGTGGAATCTATCAGCTTTGCCTTCCGCTCCCCGTGGCAGTCCCTTACGCGGGGGTGTCGAAAAGTTCGTCGGGGCTGGAAGCCCCTCCTACAAAAAATTACGAACTTTTCATGGTTTCAAGGTGTCCCGATAGGGACGTGAGCTACTGTGTCGCAACTGGTTGACCTGCTGGAAATTCCCACTTTGAGGTGCGTATGGGTTGAAATTCGTCATTGCGGACCCCCGCGAAGGAGACCGGTTCGAAAAGTTCGTCGGGGCTGGAAGCCCCTCCTACAAAAAATTACGAATTTTTCATGGTTTCAGGATGTCCCAATAGGGGCATGAGCTACTGTGTCGCAACTGGTTGACCTGCTGGAAATTCCCACTTTAAGGTGCGTATCGGTTGAAATTCGTCATTCTGGCAACGTCTTTGGCCGGAATCCAGTAAGTTTTTAGCATTTCCCCGGAGAAATTTTCTGTCTCAATCGATTGTGACACAGTCCCTTACGCGGGGGTGTCCATGATCTGTATCTTCAGCACATCTTCGCGGGGCATCGCTTTTTCTATTCGGATCTTCACCTTCTCACCCTGGCCGAATTTGGCGTTCTCGGGGACCGGGGCGTTGACTTCGAGCAGGAAGTCCGGGATGAGAAGGTGAGCGTAACGGGAATTCTTGTCCAGCACCAGGGCGCTCATGTTGTCTATGTCTTCCTGTTCCATGTACTTGAGAATCCAGTACCTGGTCCATTTGCGCTGAATGGTGAAAACTCTTGCCTGGGCGACCGAGAGCGGCGTTATCAGCTCGTCGAGCTGCTCCTTGGAATAGAGTGCGGCCTCAGTGGTCAGAGCGTGTTTTAACTGACGCTGGATTACCAGGTCCGAATACCTCCGGATAGGGGAAGTCACGGTGGCATAATGAGGAATTGCGAGGCTGCAGTGGGGTTTGGGCTCGGTGGAAAGTTCCGCCCTCGCAAAAAGCCGTCTTTGGCGGTAGATTCGAAACAGTTCGTGTTCGCTCTGAACGAATTCGGTTTCCTGCCTGCATTCAGCCTGGCTTCTATAAAGGGCCGGGATTCCTCTTTGCGCAAGGTAGTCGGCAGCCGCTGAATTGGCCTCGATCATCCATTCGGAAACCATGATCTGGCTTGGGCTTTCCTTGTCGTAACGAGTAACCTGGATCATCCCGGCATTGTTAACGTAAACCTGGATTTCGGGAAGCGGTAGAATGACCGCCCCATCATCAATCCGTTTCTGCCGAAGTTTTAATGCAAGTTCGTAGAGCGCTCTAAATCTGGTCTCCTCATTGATTTTTTCATTGACGTCGCGGTATGTCAGTTGCTTTCCGATCCTGACCGCGCTTTGACAAATTACGGTTTTGGAGATATTAGCTTCGGAGTCGATCGTAATGAGAAAACTGAGCGCCAGGCGATCTTCTTCGGCCTTAAGACTGAACGTCCCTTCCGAAAGAGCAGGGGGCAGCATCGACAGACGCGCATCGGGCAGGTAGATGGAACTTGCCCTTTTTTCTGCTTCTCGATCCAGCGGGGTTCCCATCCCGATTAGTTCGGCCACATCGGCTATGTGAATGCCGACCTCGAAAAGCCCTTTCCCCAACTCGCGCACGCTGAGCGCATCGTCATAATCGCGGGTCAGCGGGCTGTCTACAGTAAAAACATCCAGGTTCGTGAGATCGAGTCGTTCACTTTTCAGCGATGCCGTGTCGCGGAGAATCGGGGTCGGATGGCCTGAAGATCCGGCGCCCCATAGGGTGGGGTTATCCTTTATTATCTCTTCGGCCTGTCGGGCCGCATCAGGCGGGAATTCGGCGGACAGGCCGTACTCGTGGAGCATGAGATTCTCGTCCTCGCGCCATACGCCTAACCGAACAAGGATGCGGAATGCCGACTGGGGAATAGAGGGAAGGCCTGCAAGCTTGAGCAGCTCTTTGACGAAAGCGCTCTCCTTTGTCTCCGCTCCGAAAAGCGCAAAGTTCTTGAGTCCCTCGGTGAGTTCCTTACCGAATTCGAGCGCTGGAACACCTTGTTTGCGGCTGTGAACAAGCGAGACCCACTTGGCGCCTTCGGCAAGTTTGCGCTCTCTTTCCGCTTCCTTTTCCAACTCGACGCGGCGGACCTCGACATTCTCGGTTGAGCGAGGGTAGAATCGCGAGTCTTTGGCCTGGAAATAGAGCCTGTCGGAGAGCAGCAACCTGGTAACGGCGGCCGTTCGATCGTCGGAAACCGGAGTGCTGAAAATGAACTCGGCTATGTCTTCGGCATCGTAGCCGGCCTCTTCGGACTGGAGCAGCGACCAAACCTCCTCGAGGTCGATCCGGTTCATGATGTCCTTCCTGACTTCAGAGATGGATCGCAATTTCTCCAGCAGCTCGTCGCGGCCCTGTTGCAGGTCGAGGAAAGTCTTTCCGACATAAATGATTCTTGAGATCGTTAGTCCCACTTCGCGGTTGGTCTCTGAGAGCGCATTGAACCTGCCGTCCTTCACACTGAGGATAACTCCGCACAGGATTTCCTTGGATTCATAGAATTCGAACACGGTGCCGGGCACGACCTCAACGCTCTCATTGCGGCTCATGAAAAATCTCCAACTCAAAGAATGTTACAAAAACAAGGGCGCAGGGTTCGTTGAAATCCGCTTGATTGAAGTTTGCATTCAATTTTGGTTCCCGCCCTGTGTTCATAGTTTTCCTCTGCGTTGTCTCGGCCTCTGAGGTAAACTGTTTTTCAGGATTTCCTCCTTCAGGGAGTGCAGCATCTCAAGGGCCGAGAACGGGGTCATGTTATCGGGATCGAGTTCCAGTATCCTGTTCTGTACCCAATCAGGGGCCTTTTGAAAAAGCGAAAGCTGCACGCCGGGATCAACGTCTCCTTTCGAGGAGTTGCTCGTCTTTGCATTGAAGCCTGGACCGCCTGCCGCCGGTTCGCCACCTTCGAGCTGCCCCAGGATTTGCTTTGCGCGTTCCGTTATTTCGATTGGTAAGCCCGCAAGCCTTGCGACTTGTATTCCATAGCTCCGGCTTGAACTTCCCGGAGTAAGTTTATGAAAAAACAGTATTTCCTGTTTCCATTCCCTGATAGCAACATTGAAATTCTTTACCCTTGGCAGGTGCCGGGCGAGTTCGGTAAGCTCGTGGTAGTGAGTGGCAAAAAGGGTTTTGATGCCCTTGCCCCCAAAGTCGTGCAGGAACTCTGCGACCGCCCAGGCGATGCTCATGCCGTCAAACGTGCTGGTGCCCCTGCCTATTTCATCCAGAATGATAAGGCTTTGAGGTGTAGCCTGGTGCAATATATTTGCAGTCTCTTGCATTTCCACCATGAAAGTTGACCGGCCGCGTGCGAGATCGTCGGAAGCCCCGACCCGGGTGAAAATGCGGTCAACGATGCCCAGGCGGGCTTCAGAAGCAGGAACGAAGGAACCGATCTGCGCGAGCAAAACGATGAGGGCCGCCTGCCTCAGAATGGTGGATTTTCCGGCCATGTTCGGGCCGGTCACGATGAGCACCTGTTGGCTTTCCTGGTCAAGATGGAGGTCGTTGGGAACGAAGCTTCCATGCGGGAGAAACCGCTCTATGACAGGATGTCTTCCGTCCCTTATGTCGATCGAGTCATTCAGATCGACTTCGGGTTTACAGTAGTCATATTTTGCGGCAAGCTCCGCCAGGGAGCTGAGGCAATCGAGATCGCCCAGTATCTCCGCCATGTTCTGCACGCGCTCGCCTTCGCGAGAAACCGTCCGGCGCAGGTCGACGAAAAGCTGTTCCTCGAGTTCGAGCCTTTTTTCATCCGCTTCCAGGACCTGGATCTCAAATTCTTTGAGCTCATCGGTGGTGAAACGTTCGGCGTTTACCAGGGTCTGCTTGCGATTATAGTGTGGAGGGGCCGAAGAAAGGTTGGATCGGGAGATCTCTATGTAATAGCCAAAAACCCTGTTATAGCGGACCTTAAGTGAGGGTATGCCCGTCTCGCGGCGCTGGAGGGCCTCATATTCTGCCATCCATCCTTTGGCATCCCGGCTGAGCCGGATGAGCCTTTCCAATTCGGGATGGAAACCGGCGTTTATTGCCCCGCCGTTCGAAAGAGTCGCCGGGGGCGGATCGCAAAGAGCCGCCTGAAGATGGTTGGCAAGATCTTCGAGGTTGTCCCAACGGGAAGCGATCTCTGAGAGAAGTGCGCTCTCGGAGGTCGAAACTAGCTGCCCCATAGCGGGCAGCGCCTGTAAGCTTTTTTTAAGGCCGATCAGATCTCGAGGCGAGGAAACGCCGGTGCTGTTTCTTGCATTGAGTCTTTCGATATCGTTTATTCCGGCCAAAAGTTCCAGCAGGGTTTCTCTCAGGCTGCCTCGCGTCATCAGTTCCGCGATTGCACCCTGCCTTCTTTCTATCTGCCCCAGATTCAGCAGCGGGTAGCGGAGCCACTGCTGGAGCTTGCGGCCTCCCATCGCAGTTCTAGTCAGGTCGATAACGCCGATCAGAGAGCCTTTTCTTCCCTGAAAGCCGGCTGAGTAAAATATTTCGAGGTTTCTGACGGTAGCTTCGTCCAGCACCATAAACTCGGAGCGACTATAAGGTATGATCGTTTTAACGTGTTCGCAGGAACCGAAAAGGTTCTCGTGAACGTAGGCCAGAACGGCTCCTGCCGCTTGAATTGCCGAATCCATCCCGCCAATTCCGAAACCTTCGAGAGAGTGGACCTTGAAATGCGAGGTTAGCCGCTCCAGAGACCTGCGTCCGTCGAAATTGACTTCATCTACGTATGTGAAAGAGGGATCTATCTGCGACTTCACCGACTTCACCCACTCGGAGTCATACTCTTCGGGCAGAAGGATTTCCCTGGGGTTTATTTTAATCAGCTCTTCGACAAGATTTTCAGGCGAGTCCAACTCGGTGGCCCTGAATTCGGCGGTCGAGATGTCCAGGAATGCCAGCCCGATCTGTTTGGCGCGGCCCGGGTCCGAGACGGCGGCCAGGTAGTTTGGCTGGTTCGACGTGAGATTCTGGCTGTCGACGATAAGGCCGGGGGTGAGCACTCTGGTGACTTCCCTGCGGACGAGGCCTTTCTTTTGTTCTCTCTGCTTAGGGTCTTCGACCTGGTCACAGACGGCTATTTTATAGCCCGCTGAAACCAGCCGGGATATGTAACCGTCCGCAGCGTGATAGGGGACTCCGCACATGGGGACCGGATTTTCCGCCTGTCTGTCCCGGGACGTCAGCGCGATGTCGAGCACCCGGGAGGCCGTAATCGCGTCTTCCATGAAAAGCTCGTAAAAATCCCCCATGCGATAGAGCAGAAGCGATTCCGGGTACTTCGACTTAATTTCGAGATACTGCTGCATCATGGGAGTAAGATCGTTCATGTAAAGCTTTCCACCGTCCGGGGTTGGACCCGGGTCAAGGCCGTTCGTACCTGCGCCCGATCATATTTAAAGAAATACCGGCTCGATCCAAGCTTGGTTATAATATATTATGCTTATTCTTGTAATCGCATTCCTGAATTCGTTCAAAATTTGGAGTCTATCGGTTGGAGCAGGATGTTATCCGCCTTCGAGGCGTTCGCCAGCATAATCTTAAGAACCTGGATCTGGATATTCCGTTAAACAGACTGATCGCGCTCACAGGCGTCAGCGGTTCGGGTAAATCCAGTCTTGCTCTTCACACGCTTTACGCGGAAGGGCAGCGCAGGTACATCGAGACTTTTTCGCCTTATGCGCGCCAGTTCCTGGAACGAATGGACCCGCCCGAGGCCGATCTCATCGAAGGCATTCCGCCAAGCATTGCGATAGAATCGGGTACGGCAGTTCGCAGCTCCCGTTCCACGGTCGGGACAATAACTGAAATAAACGACTATCTGAAGCTGCTCTTTGCAAAGTACGGCAGCCCTCACTGTCCGCTGTGCGGCAATTTGGTAACCAGAGACACCCCGGAAACAATCTACCGGAAGCTGGAAGGCCTTTCCGCAGCGGACCGGGTGCTCATATGTTTCCCGTTCCGCGTGGACCCGAAGAGTCAGTGGAAAACCAGCCTGGTCTCACAAGGTTTTCTGCGGATTTTCTCAAATGGAGCCGTTTTGGATCTCGACAGCCTGAGCGGCGATCAATTGGCCGAATTGGGCGGAAGTGAACTGCAGGTTATCGTGGATCGGCTGCTCTGGGGAAAAGCCGCTCGGCACAGGGTTTTAGATTCCATCAGCACCGCTTACAGGATGGGAGGGGGGCGGCTGGCGGCGATAGTGATGCCGGACCGGATAAGGAGGTTCAGTTCAGAGCTTTCATGTGCTGATTGCCTGGACGCCGCTCCGATAGCGCCTCCGAACCCGAACCTTTTCTCTTTCAACAGCCCTATCGGCGCCTGCCCCAAATGCCGCGGTTTTGGCAGAACCATAGGGGTTGATCTCGACCTGGTCATTCCCGACCACAACCTCACGATAAAAGATGGCGCCGTCAAACCATTCGGGACCGACCGCGAAGAGTACTTCGAACTTCTCGATTTCTGTAAAAAGGAAAAGATTCCCCTGGATGTTGCATTCGGCAATCTTGATGAATCCGCCAGGCAAAAGATCGTTGACGGAACGAAGGGCTACTATGGGATCAGGGGATTCTTCGAATGGCTCGAAACTAAAACGTACAAGATGCACGTGCGGGTTTACCTGTCAAGATATCGCGCCTACATCACCTGCGACGCATGTGGAGGGTCGCGCTTTCAACAATCGACGCTCCTCTACCGGCTTCGGGGAGCGAATATAGCCGAGCTTGCCTCGTATAGCATTGAAAAGCTCAGCCGCTTCTTTGGCGAGGAATGGCCGGAGATCTTTAAGGACCCTGCGGCGTCGCTTTTGATGGCTGAAATAAGGAACAGACTCCAGTTTCTCATGGCCGTCGGTCTGCACTATCTCACTTTGGACCGGCAGTCGAGAACGCTTTCGGGCGGAGAGGTGCAGCGGGTGCACCTGACGCGCGCTCTGGGATCTGCGCTGGTCAATGTGCTCTACGTGCTTGACGAACCTAGCGTCGGCCTTCACGCGCGCGACCAGAAAAGGCTGATGGACCAGTTGAACAGGCTCGTTGCGCTGGGCAACAGCGTCGTGATGGTAGAGCACGATTCTGGAATGATCCGGTATTGTGACGAAGCTATCGACATGGGTCCGGGCGGAGGGGAAAGGGGAGGCAAGGTGGTCTTCAAAGGACCGCCCGATTTGATGGGTCAATCCTTGGAGAGCCTCACGGGGGCGTATCTCTGCGGGCGAAAATCGGTATTGCCCCCTTTGATGAACCGTCACAAGCCTCATCCGTGGAAGAAAATAACCATTACCGGTGCGCGTGAGAACAATCTCAAAGGCATCGACGTGACGATTCCCCTGGGCCTTCTTGTCGGGATAAGCGGCGTTTCAGGTTCGGGAAAGAGCACTCTGGTCGAAAAGACTCTCTATAACGGCTGGCTCAGAAAGAAGGGCAGGCCTGCTGAAACACCCGGGTTGCATGATGAAATCACCGGGGTGCAAAGTGTAAGTGAGATCATGCTGGTTGACCAGCAACCCGTGGGGCGAACTCCCAGAGCAAACCTTCTTACATATACTCATGCGCTGGACCCGCTTCGGAAAATGCTTGCAGCCACGCCTGAAGCCATTGCCAAGGGTTTTTCAGCCAGGCATTTTTCTTTCAACGTGCCGGGAGGAAGGTGTGAGACATGTAGCGGCGAGGGATTCGAACGAGTAGAAATGCAGTTTCTTGCCGATGTTTTCGTGCGATGTCCTCAGTGCGACGGCAAAAGGTTCAAACAGGAAGTTCTCGACATCAAACTCCGGGGGATTTCCATTGGCGATATGATGGAAATGAGCGCCCGGGAAATACTGGACCGGTTTCCTGAAAACGGGCAGCTCGCCCTGACACTGGAACCCGTAATAGAGATCGGTCTCGACTACATCCGCCTGGGCCAGCCGCTCAGCACGCTCTCAGGTGGGGAGGCCCAAAGGCTTAAGCTCATTCGCCACCTTTCCAGTCCCGCTTTTGCTCGCGATTTTGCGAGAGCGCATCACGCTAGCGGTGGTCCGCAACCCGGCGGCTCAAAGCTCTTCATTCTCGATGAACCAACGACCGGCCTCCACCCCGACGATATCTCAAAACTGATTAGCGTGCTGCACAAACTGGTCGAAAAGGGGAACACGGTCCTGGTGGTTGAGCATAATCTGGATTTGCTTGGGGCATGCGACTGGATCATCGATCTCGGTCCGGAAGGAGGGGAGGGGGGCGGACGGGTCGTTTGCGAAGGCGCGCCGGAGACGGTCTCCGAATGTGTAGAGAGCATAACCGGCCGTTACCTCGGGCAGCGTTTGGCCGAGGCCAAAGAGTTCCGCAGAAAGAAAACAAAAGCGGCTCAGGCGGATGATTGTATTTCGGAGGCCGCCGAACCGCAGGCCCGCTTCGAAAGAACCGACGCAGAGTCGTCCGGGTCCCCGCTCTCTGCCCCCGACATTCTTATACGCGGAGCACGCGAGCACAATCTTTCGCTCGATGAAATACGGCTTCCACGCCAAAAAATGAGCGTTTTAACGGGCCTTAGCGGCTCCGGCAAGTCAACTCTGGCTTTTGACATAATTTTTGCCGAAGGTCAGCGAAGATATTTGGAATGCCTTTCTTCCTACGTCCGCCAGTACTTTAAGATAATGGAAAAACCCGATGTGGACCAGATCCTGGGGCTGCCTCCCACGATTGCAATCGAGCAAAGAACGAGTCAGTTCGGCAGAAGATCCACGGTCGGTACGATTACCGAGACTTATCACCTGCTGAGGCTGCTCTACGCCAAACTGGGGGTGCAACGCTGTCCGGAGTGCGGAAGGAACCTTGAGACCCTCACTGCAGACGACATTCTGTCGCGGATCAGAGACGAAGCAGGAAGGGGTCCCGTGCAACTCCTGGCGCCCCTGGTGCACGGGCGAAAGGGGATATACCGCGACCTCTTTGCCCGCCTCAGCCGCATGGGATTCAAAAAGGCGAGGATTGACGGAGAGTTTGTGCCGCTCGATCCCATTCCTGAAATTGCGAGGCGCCGCGAGCACGACATCGAGGTGCTCATGCCTGGACTGGATCGCAGAGGAATAAAGCCAGACGATCTGCTGGACTCGGTTCGTCAAGGACTTGCGATGGGAGGTGGAATTCTTTATCTCCATCTTGGGCCCGGGGAAACAAAGGTTTACAGCAGGTGCCTCTATTGCCCGGCATGCGAAAGCGGACTTGCGCCTCTCGACCCCAGACTTTTTTCGTTCAACAGCAGGCAGGGGTATTGTCCAGCCTGCTTTGGAATCGGGACACGCGACGACCTGCCCTGTCCCGAATGCGGGGGCAGCAGACTGAACGCTCAGGCGAGATCGGTCTATTTCCGGGACATGACCATCAGCGCGATGAGCGCATTACGAGTGTCCGAACTCGGGGAAATGTGGGAAAAGTTTCGTTTCACCGGGAATGAAGCGGCGATCGCCGGTCCCATTTCCAGGGAGATACTTGCAAGAGTCTCCTTCCTTCGGGAAGTGGGTTTGGGATACCTGTCCCTGGACAGGTCGGGCGATACGCTTTCAGGGGGCGAAACTCAAAGGATCAGACTCGCCGCTCAACTTGGATCCAACCTCCGCGGTGTGTGCTACATACTCGATGAGCCTACCATCGGGTTACATCCGGCTGATAATCTGAAACTTCTCGATAGCCTTCAGCAATTGCGGGACAAGGGCAACTCGGTAATTGTCGTCGAACACGATCAGGAAACCATGAAGAGAGCCGATATGCTCGTGGAACTCGGCCCGGAAGCGGGGAAGGGCGGCGGGAAACTGGTTGCGATGGGGAGCTTCGAGGAACTTGCCAAGACCCCTGGGACACTCACCGGGCTGTGGTTCGGAAAAGCTTTTGATGGGAGACTTTGGTCTGATGCAGCGAGAAAGAAGGCGGGAGAATTCGGCTGGCTTGAGTTTCGAGAAGCCAGGGCAAGAAACCTGAAGGGGATTGATGTAAAGATACCGCTTGGGCTTTTGGTAAGCGTTACTGGAGTATCCGGGGCCGGAAAGAGCACGCTGGTAAATGAGGTGGTATACTCGAGGCTCAGGGATGTGTTTGGGCGGCGGACCTCGGGGGGACCGGCCGAGTTTGCGATTGTTGGCTCCGGCGTCCAAAACCTCGGGTCCATATCCTGCGGCAGCGGGGATGCCGGCGAGGGCTCGCAGGCGCCTCACAGGGTCCTGGAGGTGGACCACAATCCGATCGGACGTACGCCGCGCTCCATTCCCGCAACATATATCGGGGTTTGGGACGAAATAAGGAAATTTTTTGCCCTGTTGCCCGAATCCAGAGCGCGCGGGTTCGGGCCCGGAAGGTTCTCCTTCAATGTAAGAGGCGGCAGATGTGAAGCGTGCAAGGGCCAGGGGCGGAGCAAAGTGGAAATGAATTTTCTGCCAGACGTATTCGTTCCGTGCGAATCGTGCGCGGGAAGGCGATTTAACGCCGAGACACTCGAAATGAAGTACAAAGGCCGAAGCATCTCCGATATTTTGGCGTTGTCGATTGAAGAAGCGTGCGGGCTGTTTTCCGAGATTCCCCGAATTTGGCGCCGATTGAAAATCCTTGTCGACCTGGGCCTGGGATATCTGGAACTCGGCCAGCCCAGTCCAACTCTGTCCGGAGGCGAGGCGCAGCGAATCAAGCTTGCCGGAGAACTCGCGAACGGCGGAAGCCGCACGCTCTATCTGTTGGACGAACCGACAACGGGTTTGCACAGAGCCGATATAAGACGTTTGGTGGACGTGCTGCGAGCGCTTACCGGCCACGGCCATACCGTGTTGGTTATCGAGCACAACACCGATTTTATCCGGGCATGCGATTACGTTATCGACCTGGGGCCGGGCAGCGGTGACGAAGGCGGCGAAATAGTCGCCCAAGGCACGCCGGAAGAGATTGTGGAGGCGAGTGAGAGATCATTGACAGGGCAGGCTTTGATGAGACACATTGAGGAATTCGGGAATTGAGGGATTATGAAACCGAGGAACATCTGACGGGCCGGGCCGGATGAGGATGAATTGAGGATTGACATCCTCTATGATGTCATTTATGCAGAAATTGACGACCAGTACGGTTTGCCCGAGCCTCCTATGGATAAACGATTGGCTGAAAGAAAAGGCCTGGACGGTGCCCCCTTTTGAAACAAACTCATGTGTGATAGATCCGAAGAGGGGCCGGAACGAGGAAAGTCTGCCTCCTCTTGCAATCCTCGTTTTCAACCCGGAAGACCTCGCTCATTTTTCCTCTTCGTTCACACGGCCTCCAAGGCGTTCTCACAAGCTTTATCTATCCGAAGTTCTCACCGGAGACTGCAACGGGACGGCCCTTGCTCTTGTCGGCCCGATGCTGGGCGCTCCGCAGTCGGTGCTCGTCTTCGAAAAAATGATCGCCCTGGGGGCGAAAAAATTTATCGCGGTGGGTTGGTGCGGCTCTTTGCTGGCCGATGTGCGAATCGGCGACATCGTTCTTCCTGCAGGGGCAATTTCCGAAGAAGGCACTTCCAATCACTATCCGGGCATCGAATGTGTTCCTTCTTCGAATCTCTACAGTTCGTTGAAATCGGCCTTAAGTTTAACCGGGCTTACGATTCATGAGGGGAGCGTCTGGACTACCGATGCGCCATTTCGTGAAACTTGCTCTAAAGTAAAAGCCTTTCAATCGAAGGGCGTCTTGTCGGTCGATATGGAAACCTCCGCCCTTTTTTGCGTATCCCGGTTTCGAGGCGTCGACCTGGCCGCGGTTCTGGTCGTTTCGGACAATCTTTCCAGCCTGAAATGGGTGCATGGATTCAGGAACCCGGAGTTTCATGAATCACGAAAGAGAATTATAGAGTCAATATTGGGTTCTATTTCAATGTTTGACGGTGACTAATGGCAGATAACAGGTCGATCGAAAAGGAAGATATTCCCGAGAGGGTCTCAGATCTTCGAAGGCTTATCGATTACCACAATTACCGTTACTACGCCCTCGATCAACCCGAAATCAGCGACGCCGAGTATGACAGGATCTTCCGCGAACTCGTGGATCTTGAGAACGCGCACCCGGAATTGATAACACCGGATTCACCAACGCAGCGCATCGGGTTTGCTCCAATCGAGAGATTTCTTCCCTTTAGACATGAAATGCCGCTGCTGAGTCTCGAAAATGCCATGAACACCGAAGAGGCGCTCGATTTTGACCGCAGGGTCTTGAAGCTTTTGGGAATGAGCGGCAAAGTGGACTACGTTGCAGAGCTGAAGATGGACGGACTGGCCGTAGAGCTGGTCTACGAAAATGGAGTACTCATCGGCGCGGGCACACGAGGAGACGGATTTACGGGTGAGGATGTTTCACAAAATATCAAAACGATTCGCTCGGCGCCTTGGCGACTTCTTTCCAACCGGCGGGAAGCGGCGCTTCCAGCCAAACTTGCCGTCCGGGGCGAAGTTTTTATAGAAAAAGGCGATTTCGAAAAACTAAACGAAGAGCGAAAAAGACGCGGCGAACCTGTTTTCGCCAACCCGCGCAACGCCGCCGCGGGGTCGTTGAGGCAACTCGATCCATCAGTTACGGCAGGCAGGCCTCTCCGCGCTTTTTTTTACGGCGTCGGGACATTGGTTGCGGCCGAAGAGTTCGCTACACAGATTGAGTTGCTGGACCGGCTTCAGCGCTGGGGGCTTCCGGTGAATCCCGGGTCGCGTTTGTGTCACGGCATCGGGGAAGCTCTGAGCTACTATGAAAAACTGGTTGAGGAGCGTGAGTACCTTTCATATGAAATTGACGGAGTTGTAATAAAAGTTAACAATCTGGCATGGCAAAAACAGCTTGGCGAGAAATCGCGCAGCCCCCGCTGGGCGGTTGCCCTTAAGTTCAGTCCCGACGAGGCGCAGACTCATGTGCTGGATATAGACGTAAACGTCGGTAGAACAGGAATAATCACCCCGGTAGCCTTTCTTAACCCTGTCCTGGTAGGCGGCGTTACAGTCAAACGCGCAACGCTCCACAATATGGATGAGGTCGAAAGAAAAGACATTCGAAAGGGTGACGCCGTGCTCGTGCACAGGGCCGGTGAGGTAATCCCCGAGGTAATTGAAGTAATCAAGTCCAGAAGAACGGGGGAGGAAAAGCCTTTCCGGATGCCGGCGCAATGTCCCGGTTGCGGCGCTGCGGTAGTGCGGCTGCCAGACGAAGCCTTCTACAGATGTGTAAACCGCAACTGCCCTGCGCAAATAAAGGCTTCAATAGCGCACTTCGCAAGCAGGGACGCCATGGACATCAACGGCCTCGGCGACCGCATAGTGTCGCGCTTTATAGATGAAGGGATTATCCGGAGCGTCTCGGACCTCTACAGGCTCCGGATGGAAAATCTTGAAAACCTTCCCGGCTTCGGCAGGAAATCGGCCCGGAATTTGCTTAATGCAATCGATGAGAGCAAAGAGAGAACTCTTCCGAGATTTCTCTATTCGCTTGGCATAAGCCATGTAGGGACCTTCATGGCCGACCTTCTAGCCGAGAGCTTCGGGTCTATTGAGAAGGTCCGCTCGGCCCGGGCCGGCGAATTGCAGCAGATTCAGGGAATCGGAGAAAAGGTTGCAGGCGCTGTTGTGACGTACTTTTCGAATCCCGAGAACGATAGGTTGGTGGAAGATCTCCTTGACATTCTCAAAATTGAAAACCCTGAACGAAAGCGCGCCGTTGAAAGCGGTTTCTGGTCCGGCAAGACGGTTGTCTTTACCGGCACACTTTCCTCGATGAGTCGGCAGGAGGCGGGGGCAAAAGTCTCGGCCAAGGGCGCGCGGGTTACTGAGAGCGTCAGCGGAAAAACCGACATAGTGGTTGCCGGTGCGGACCCGGGCTCTAAACTGGCCAAGGCTCGCCGTCTGGATGTAAGGGTAATGGACGAAAGTGAATTCGTCGGATTGCTCGATGAGAACACTCATGCGGCGGAGGCTTGAATGAAACGTCGCCGCGTGCGCGTCCGTATCTCGGGAAGGGTCCAGCGCGTTTTCTTTCGTGCTTATACTCATGAGGCGGCGCAACTGATCGAAGTCGCGGGCTGGGTTCGGAATATGCGCGACGGCAGGGTGGAAGCGGTTTTTGAAGGAACCGAAGAGAATGTGAAGAAGATGATAGAATGGTGCTACCGAGGAAGTCCCCTAAGCAGGGTTGATAGCGTCGAGGTGGTCGAGGAAGTCTTTACCGGCGAATTTGTTGAATTTGATATAACGCATTAAGAGGGCGCCAAGTGAAAGAAATTTTGAACCGCATTTTTGGCTTTCTGGCGGCCAACGACTTTCCCGCTTTGCTCCAAAAAATCGGCAAGCTCGAATGGAGCCAAGTGATGGGAAGCCCATATACATGGCTTGTCATCCTGCCGATTCTGACTTATTTGTTATGGACCAAGAAATTTAAGCTAATTACCGCCGCTGTCTCCTTCTTCCTCTTCTTGCTGTTGATTCAAAAGACTATCTCGCCGGTCGGCGATACCTTGTCTTTTCATGATTTGTTGATTTTTCTGTCGGGCACCGTCATCCTTATCGGATTGAATTTTTATCTGCTTTTTGTCAGGCAATGAGGCAATTACCTCACCGTAATCGGGGAGTCGGTAATCTCGGCCGCGTTGACTCTTTCCTTGAGTTCCTTCCCGACTTTAAAGAAAGGCAATTTCTTGGAGGCGACTTCAATAAGCGCTCCGGTTTTGGGGTTTCGTCCTTTGTATCCCTCGTAGTCTTTCACCTTGAAGCTGCCAAACCCCCGGATTTCCAGACGATCAGAGCGAACCAGCGCTTGCTCCATACTCTGGAATGTCACGTTGATAGCGGTTTCGGCAGCTTTTAGCGTGATACCCTCTGCTTTGGCCAACGCTTCGATCAATTCACTTTTAGTCATGACAGTGGCTCCTTGAGATAAATCATCGTAACTTTTCTATCACACTCATCTTTCCCATATATGGGCGCAAGACTTCGGGAATGATTACAGTCCCGTCCTCCTGCTGGAAATTCTCCAGGATTGCTACCAAAGTCCGCCCAACAGCCAGCCCGGACCCGTTGAGCGTATGAACGAGGTCAGTGCGGTTTCGTCCTTTACGGCGGAAACGGATATTGGCCCGCCTTGCCTGAAAATCTTCGAAGTTGCTGCATGATGATATTTCGCGGTATGTATCCTGGCCGGGAAGCCAAACCTCGATGTCATACGTTTTGGATGCGGAAAAACCCAGATCGCCGGTACAAAGCGCGATGACCCGATAGTGAATGCCCAATTCCTGCAAAATCGTCTCGGCATTTTTGAGGAGCTTTTCAAGCTCGTCGTACGAATCCTCGGGTTTCGTAAATTTGACCAGCTCAACCTTGTTGAACTGATGCTGCCGGATAAGACCTCGCGTGTCCTTGCCGTGAGAACCGGCTTCCGAGCGAAAGCAAGGAGTATATGCCGTGTAGTACCGGGGCAAAACGGATTCTTCGAGGATCTCCTCGCTGTGAATGTTGGTGACCGGCACTTCTGCCGTCGGGATGAGCCAGTAATCCCAACCTTCAAGTTTGAACAGATCGTCCTTGAACTTCGGGAGCTGCCCTGTGCCCTTCATGCTGATGCTGTTCACCATGAACGGCGGAAGCACTTCAGTGTAACCGTGACGTTTCGTATGAACGTCGAGCATGAAGCAGATCAAGGCGCGCTCCATTGCAGACGCAGCGCCCCAATAGAGGGTGAAACGCGCCCCGGTGATTTTTGCCCCGCGTTCGAAATCAAGTATCCCGAGTCCCTCGCCGATTTCCCAGTGAGGCTTGGGATTGAAAGTGAAGGCCGGCTTTTCTCCCCACGTTCGAATTTCCGTGTTGTCTCTTTCGTCATTTCCGACGGGAACCGAGCTGTCCGGCATGTTTGGAATAATGAGAAGGAATTCATGGAACTCCTGCTCCACTTCGGCCAACCTTTGATCAAGAATTTTGATCTCGCGGCCCAGTTCCCTCGTTTCCTCGACCTGACCCGATGCGTCTTTTCCCTCTTTTTTCAGTTTGGATATCTCTTCGGATGCAACATTTCGCCGGTGCTTCTTCGTCTCTACTTCGACCAGAATGCTCCGCCTTGTTTCATCAAGCTCCAAAAGGGGCTTGAGATCCAGATCGGACTTGCGGCTTTTCAGCATCCCGCGCACCAATTCAATGTTTTCCCGAACGAATTTCACATCCAACATGATCGAGGCCTCGAAATGATTTGCCTATTTTTCCAAGAGCTTGGACAAACGCCTTTTTACTCCTACGCAGGGTGTTTGTCAATTCTTTTCGTTACTTCAATAAGTTGGCTGAAAGACGAGAAAGGAGTCTGAAGCACACGCCATAGACTGGTGCTTGTCGGCGTAACCAATCCGCGTTCGCCACCCCTGCAGTCCGGCAGAGTATCCGAGCCGGGATCTCAGCCGGGGTCCAAAGCAATTTCTGAGATCAAAAGAGAGCTCTTATCTGACTTCAAAGTCAGGGCACTGTGTTCAAACAGGCCAAAGGCCGGCGGCCGTGCTGGATTCGGGCTGAAAGCATGAGACTCTTACGAGAAGTTCGTAATTTTTTGTAGCAAGGAGGGGCTTCCAGCCCCGACGAACTTTTCGAACCGGTCTCCTAAAGCATCCCGGAATGACGAGAATTGATTATCCCCCCGACGACTGTATGTTAATTTATGTGTCAATGATCGGGAAAGATAAGGCAAGTTTCTTGCTTCTGAAAAGAAGTGGCAGGGTTCCCAATCGAATAGATTCCGGACAAAAGCCTTTCACAGTTTTGCCGGCGCGTTCTGCTTCTTTGCGTGAATATTTGGATTTGCGTCCGCTCACCGCTCACTGAGTACTCTTCACCTTTTCCCGGTCGATTTTGTCCCTGTACTCTCGTTTGAGACCCTCGAGCTCGGCTCTGCCGGCCTGGCTTAAAGCCTCGCTTTGAAACTGGCCGCCAAGTGTCGGCGTAAATTTCGTTTTTGCCAAAATTTCATCTGCGATTTGGGAAAGCCTTGCGTTGTGATTCTTGCAGGCGTCAAGTTCCAGGTTCACTTTCGTTAAGGAGGCCTGAAAGGTCTGTTTGCCGGCTGCCATCAGCTTTGCCTGCCCTTCGAGGTCTCCTGCGGCCTGGCGCGCCCGGGCGAGTTGAGCGCTCACCTCATTGTGAGCCGCCTTCATCGTGGCAGCTTCCTCGGTCATCTTCGTCAGTTTTGTTTCAAGAGACCGTGCATCGGAATGTTCGGACTGAAGCTTTTTGATATTTTCCGCCTGCTCGCCATTTTCCTTGCGTAGCCGGTCAAGTTCCGCCTGAAGGGAGCGATTGCGTCCCTCTGCGGCTGACAGGGTCCCGCGCTCCTCGGAGGCTTTTTTCTCCAACAGCACGATTTTTCTGTTCAATTCGTTGACTTTGTTTTGATGAGCCTGCTCCTCCCTGCCGAGCAGAATATGTCCATAGCCGAGACCTGCCGCCAAAGCGGCAAGCACCAAAGCCACTACCACCGCCGCTCTTACAATAGTGCGAATCACTTTACCCCTCCAACGAAAACCTTCAGACACCAAAACCTGTCAGACACAGATAGACACAGAGGAACACGGGCAGAAATTGGCATTTGGTAACAATTCTCAACCTTCCAGGACGAATGTAAACTTACTTGCTGAAAGAATAACTACCGAGAATTATTACTGCAATCATCTGCAGCAATAATGTAACGTTGTGCGTAAGCCCTCTACTGAGATACTTTAGCAGCTTTGCAGGGGTAAACGAGGCGCAAGACGGACTGTTAACACCCTATGGCGTGAAACTGTTGAATAAAGATGCATATTGCCAAGCCCGGGAGAGCCTGAGGCAAGGTCCTCTTCAACTTCTGCCGCATCGGCGTCGATGCCGAGAAACCTTGATGTGCAAGCTTTTGCGACCTTGGCTCATGATCTTTCGGGTGCTTTAGAAGCAAGCTTTTAGGTCGGCGCATAACTCAGCCTTCTTGCCAACTTCGAAAGAGTCCGAATCTGTTTAGGGCCAGAGTGGTGAAGCTCACATATGATTCGGGAATGGGCAGAATTGCGAGGTTTCATTTCTCAACGATAGGAGTGATAAGTGAATTTTCATTGATTCCGCCCTGGATTTGCATATACCGGAGATACCACTCATCGCATGGCGGAAATGACGATTATTTTCTATTTTGCCCGCCTCTTTGCCAACTGAGGATCAAGGCAACTCATAGCTGTCAGGGACCCTATTGCCTATGAAGGTCTGACCACTCTTGATATGTGTATAGATCATTTCATCGGCGGTGAGCGACTCAACCTTATATAAATCGTACAGATCATCGCGAGCAGGGGCCGGCTTTCCGTCAATGCTCATGGTTAGCTCTTCGATTACACCGTCCGCGTAATCCCATCGGCCGGATTCAAGTTGTTCTTTGGTGTTGCCGTCAACGGTTCCACGAAACTTGACGACAAACGTTCCGTCAGGTTTGCGGGTCAGCAGGTGCTTCATCCACATTTGGGCAGCCGGCTGATAACTTTCCCCGAGCCACTTTCCCTCAATAGGGGGCTGCTGGGTGTCGGGAGCCCAACCGACGGCGGCGTCCCTGGCGCGTTGAATTCGTTCAGCGGTCACTGGATGTGATGACACATAGCTGAATGCACCCTTAAGTTTTCTGTCATTTGCCGTAAACTTCTCCATCACCGCAGCAAAATTTTTCGGTGAGTATCCCTTTTGCTTGAGCAGCCTGAAAGCATAATCATCGGCTGCAGCTTCGAACTGACGAGAGTATTTGGTCTTTGCCAATAGAACCGGAAGCCCGGCAACAGCAACGCTTAACGATGCGGCATCGGAAGTCACCGCAGCTACTGCAATCCCTATAACCGAGTTCTGCAGAACGCTTCTCATTGCATGATGGAGTTCAACGTGCCCAACCTCATGTGCCAGCACTGCCAGCACTTCTCCTGAAAGACCTGCTGTTCTGACCATATCATCCGTGATTATGATGATACCGCCTGGAAGCGCAATGGCGTTAGGCCCTAAAACAGCACTTGATCGAAAATCGAGGTGATAATACCGTTTCAGCGGCAAATCGCTGCAAAGTCGCTCGAAGCCATCCGCTATTGCCTTCTGCCTTTGGGCATCAATCGTCGTAGGCTTGAACCATCCATTGCCGTCAAACCATGCCAGCGCCTTTCTGCCAAGGTACTGCTCCGTCTCAATTGGGATACAGGCCGCAATGCGCTCAGCTGCTGCCGGTAAACCGAAGAAATAACCAACAAGCAAGCTGCACAAAGTGATCACTACACAGGCCAGCGCAACGCCCCAACGCCTCTCTAACCAAGCCACCGGGCCTTCCGACCAGCTTTCCTGGGGCAATGAATCCAGAAAACCATCGTCAGCGCACGCGAATTGTCCATTATTAGGAAAAGTTAGAAAACGGTCGCTTGAGCCAATTCGAGGAGACACTTTTAAATGCAAAGTTGGACAGCACTCTGAAAAAGGCCCCGCATTCAATGTAGCCTCGTGGTCTGAAAAGTCTACTGTGGCCGGCACACTTGTCGGGTGGCGGCCGTCGAAGTAATAGCCCTCGAATCTAATCATAATGAAAGATCCACATCGAAAAAGTCTAACGCCTCGGCGCCGACTGCTGCAACTGATCTCAAATCACTCCCCTCGAACTCGGTGAGTTCGCCTACCTGCAGCACTCGCATATTGTCCGCACGATATTTCACTGTCCTCACAACAGCCCAAGGGATCAGTAGCCCTAAAGACGCGACTATGCCAACCGCATTTGTAAAATAAAGTTTTAGCAGACCTCCGCAACGCAAGGTGGATTGGAAACGCAAAGGCCCGAGAGCCGTATGATTCCAGACGAGATTCCCGCTCCGAGCTCGCATGAAGGCATATGCCAGAATGTATCCGAGGTACATCGGAATGGAAAAAACATATGGCGAAGGCAGATTCTTTGAGCCAAACAGGAGAGATGCCGACAAGCCGGTTGGAATCGCTACGGCTAACATGATAAGGCACGATGTAAAATAGATCTCGAAGAATTGTCCGCCAGTGGCTGAGAACACCCCGTTCCTACCTCCATAGGAGGTGTTTTGGATTATAAAGTTCTTGAACCGCTTCATCCACCAGGGAAACAACATCAAGAGAACAAAGGATGTGACTCCCACGATTCCCAAGACAACAGACCGGGATTTGGATGCCTGGTGAGACATCATCCCTAAAATCACTGGGGCGATGGCGAGGACAGGGATAACGCTCCAAAGATAAAGCACTTTGGCGGCTTGCAGGTATTTTCCATCAAAATGAAAGGTCATGTTGCGGAAAGCTGAATAACGAGCATTAAATGCAGCCGAACGGACTATGACCCAAGGCGCGGCGAGTAGTCCGGCAACTAGAACGTAAGGGAGTAAAGAAGTGAAAAAATGACCTGAAATATAATAAATAAGAAACCCGATTGCCGCAATCGCTCGGCCCTTGAGAATCGGAATGGGTTGTCCCAAATATTGAAAAGGAGTCCCCCCGAGGATAGTTTGCGAATAAAGATACCGCTTTTTACGTACTTTTGCCCAAGCTGAAAAAATCCCAAAGGTCAGAAGCGTGAGACATAGATTCACAATCCATATCCGAAAATATTCCCGTGCCGTACCACGAAATTCCAGCGACTGCTCCGATGAAGACTTTGTTGATTGCTCTTCCTGCGATAACGCCGGGTCGATAATCTTCATTTGTTCAACTGTCCTGAGAGCGAGCCGATCACCAAAGCAGGGAATCTTCTCTTCAATCTGCTCCGACTCGGCATCTGGCCCGTAGGCGTCCCATTCGGCGTCTGTGCATCAATCCCGAACATCCGATTTGGACCACTGCCGCATAAGCAGAACGCCGCTTGCGCAGGATTCATCAAACCACATTCCGGGCATTCCCAATCCATGCTTTAAATCACTTCCTCGGTGCACCATCAAAATCTTATGGATTCCATCAGAGATTCTTTCAAAAAGAGGACTTAGTACCAATGAACCTTACATGGAGAATAGTCAGTTGTCAATAATAGGACACATTAGGCAATGTGTGCTGTTGTAGAGTCTATATCTCTTGCCACTTTGTTAAGTTTTTGATTTCTCAAGAAAGGGTTTCAATATGTTAAGTCACATGTGGTGACCACCCTCACCAAAATGTCGGATGAGGTCGGAAGTGGGAGGAAATGCCTGCCGGATTGGATCATGGTGATCAGAATTTATGCAAGCAAGTGCTAGTCAAATTTCGAACTGATAACGTTGACACTGTAATTGCTGAGGTTGCTGATCTCGGGAAGATTGTGAAACACCAGCATGAAAGGAGCCTTTCCAGCGGGTGGAATCCGGACATTTTTGAGGTTCTTGCCTTCACGGTTCATCATTCTTTCTTCAATCTCGGAGATCTTGAGATTTGTAACTTCCTTGCGGGTGAAAGAATTGCCCGCATAACAGCGCTGGATTTGTACGGTGTTGTCTTTGCCGTCAAAAAGCTTCCCCTCGATCATAACGAAACTGACCGGTTTGCCGGACTCGTTTAGCACTTCGCCCTCGATTACCAGCACCTGGCCTGAGTGCACGTTTTCCAGGTAGTATGCCTGAACGCTGTCGGTGATCGTTACGACAGGTTTGGGGACGGGAGCGGGAACGCTTTTGCCGGTGAGTCGATTAAGCGAACCACCCGGCCCGAACAGCAAAAAGAGAGCGGCCAGCAGCAAAAGCACGGCGGCAGCTACGATCAAAACCTTCTTCTTTGAAGATCGCTCTTTCCTGTTTTCCCGGGGCGGGGCACTTTCGTCGATTTCTTCGGGTGCGGTTCCGGGAATGAAAGCGCTTTCCTCATCGGAGATCTCGATATGAATAAGGCCGTCTTCGTCCGGCCGATCGACCGTGAATATAGTTTTGCACCTCGAACATCTTACCCTGTTGTGGGGCTTGTTGAGCCTGTTTGCATCAATCCTGAATTTCGCCCCACAGGTTTCGCAGTTTATCACCAAAGTGGACATATATCAGCTTCCTTCCGCGGACGGCCTTTTCTCCTAGAGGGTCTTCTCGAATACAACCTCGTAGATAGCGGGCAGGTTCCTGTGTTTTTCGGAAAAATCCAACCCATAGCCCACCAGGAAACCACTTTTCAGGGATATTCCAGCATAGTCGACCTGAACCTCGACCTCGCGGCGCTCATGTTTGTCGATCAGGGCGCACACTTTTATCGATTCCGGGCACATGGCCGAAATGTGTTCAAGCAGCCATTTGAGAGTGATACCGGAATCAACTATATCCTCGACAACCAGCACATGGCTTCCCTTTAAAGGGGTCTCCACGTCCTTCGTGATCCTGATCTCGCCGCTGGTTTGCGTTTTATCACCATAGCTGGCCAGGCGGACGAAGTCGACCTTGACGGGAACATCGAGGCGCCTTGCCAAATCAGCCATAAAAATAAAGGCGCCATTGAGCACGCCGATCAGAACGAGCTCTTTTCCGCTATAGTCCTGATTGATGCGCTTCGCCAAAAGATCCACGCATCCGCTTAGCTGCCGGGGTGAAATGCGTTCCAAAAGTCGATAATCAGCCATAGGCTTCCACCTTCAGCATCGGGTTGTAAGGCGTACATATCTTCGACAGTTTTGGCATTCTACTGAAAACAATACTGAATTTCAATTCCACAATCACTCAATGTATCAGTTTCCCGATTCTGCGCCATCTGACTTTGTCCAGCATGTTTGCAGCCTTGCCATCCCATGAAAAGTAAATAATGAAAGCTTTTCCCAACACGTTCTGTATGGGGAGGGCGCCCCAGAATCGACTGTCTTCGCTGTTATTGCGGTTATCGCCCATGACGAACAGCGAACCTTTATCAACTACGACGGGGCCGAAATTTTCGACAACAGCTATGAAACCGGGCGGCTCTTTTTTATCGAAGTAACCCCAGGGATCGGGCAGAAGAGTATTATCGATATATATCTTGCCTTCAACGATCTGAACGGTTTCCCCCGGCATTCCGATAACCCGTTTAATATAGTCCTTCGATGGGTCTTGTGGATAAATAAATACTATTACATCTCCACGCTGAGGCGCTTTGTATGAAAATAGCTTGTCGCCAACGAAAGGAATTCGGATTCCATAAATGAATTTGTTGACTAAAATGTAATCCCCGGGAAGTAAAGTAGGTTCCATCGATCCGGATGGAATATCGAATGCCTGTACAATAAAGGCCCTTACAAATAAGGCCAGCAGAATGGCAATAGCGATGCTCTGTATATTTTTTATCGTCGCTTTCTTATCAAACATCTATTACCCCCAGGGTTGAATTAAATCCTATTCGACAACACAAAAAAATTACCGTTATATTATGCAGGAAGGGTCGCCCTGTCAAACCGGGGCGCTGCAATAACTACTAAAGACTGCAATAGCATACAATATATTGCGCATGAGGTTAACATTCCAACGGCGCCATTGCCGCCTCTTCCGGCTCCTCCCGGCAAACGACTGCCTGCCCCGCTCAATTTCTACGCCCACCCTTTGCGCAATACCCGGCGTTTCGAGAGAACAACTTTACGGCAGGTCGAAGGCATCGCCGTCAAACCTGTTCCTGCAATGACTTATTTCTTTCCCCTCCTTATTATATGTGTTATTTAGGTTATACGGTTCGATGCTGAATAATCATCCTGACTGGAGGGAAGAAATGCGAGAGAAAGTCGAGCAAGCGCTTGCCAAGATAAGACCGATGCTTGAGAGAGACGGCGGGAGTGTCGAATTGATAAGCGTTGACGGCTCTGTTATCAAAGTGCGGCTGACCGGGGCTTGTCATGGCTGCCCCATGAGTCAGATGACTCTGAAATCGGGTATCGAAAGGATCATCAAGCAGGAGATCCCGGAGGTCACCGAGGTTGTTGCAGTCTAAGGGGTTGATAGCAATCCGCCTGCCCTCGATTTATTTATTGTACGGCTCACCTTTCATAATCGTCAAAGCCCGGTAGAGCTGCTCGACAACCATCAGCCGGGCAAGATCGTGGGGGAAGGTCATGATCGACAAAGAAAGCACGTCGTGAGCGGCCCCCAGCAACCGGCTGGATAGACCGAGCGGCCCTCCCACCGCCATCCACACGTCGGATACCGTTGCGGCGATCATCCTTTCAATGAGCTTCGAGAATCCGCTGGAATCGAGCTGACGACCTTTTTGATCCCACACAATAAGCCGCCCCTGGCGTCCCGCGAGCTTCAGAATACGCTCGCTCTCGCGCTCGCGGACGAGTTGTTCACCGGAAGCCGAGGTGATTTTCTCGGCCTTGATATAATGAATCTCCACGGGACAGTAATGGCGGAGTCTTTCCAGATATCGATCTATAGCCGATTCTATGTCGCCGAAAGCCGTCTTCCCAACGAAAATTAAATGAACGCGCATGGTCTAAAACACCACTGCCATCAGAAACTCCCTGTTGCCCTTCGGTCCCAGTATGGGGGACGGGACTATTCCGGTCATCTTGAAACCAAGCCCGATTACAAAGTCGGCCAATGAGACGCATACCTCTTCGTGTATTTTGACGTCCCGGATTACGCCGGCGCCCTTTGAGGCCTGCTTTCGGCCAGCTTCGAACTGCGGCTTTATAAGCGCGATGACCGTCGCTCCGGTTTCCAGGAACTTCAATACGGATGGAATCACCAGCTTCAGGGAAATAAAAGACGTATCGATGGTTGCTATCTGAACGGGCTCGGGCACCAGTTCCGGGGGCAGGTGTCGGATATTTCTGCGTTCGAGCAGAATTACACGAGGGTCGTTCCTTAGTTTGAGGTCAAGCTGGCCATAGCCGACGTCAACCGCATAAACCTTGCGAGCTCCAAACGAGAGCAGGCAATCGGTAAATCCCCCGGTCGACGCGCCGACGTCCATGGCCGTTCGACCTGAAACCGGGATTGAAAAAGCGCGGATTGCATGTTCCAGCTTCAAACCGCCCCGGCTGACGTAGGCAATCGCGTCCGAAATAACGCGAATCTCCGAGTCTTCGGAGACTCTTTGCCCGGCCTTGGTCAGAAGCTGGCCGTTCACAAGGACTTTTGCAGCCAGGATCAATGATTGAGCACGTTCGCGAGAGGTGGCAAAACCTTTGTCTACAAGCAGCTTATCCAATCGCTCTAAGGATTTTGCCATGGCCGTAATCTAGCAATTTAAGGGCAGCCCTTTCAATGGCATCGGTATCTATGCCGCAGAGGTTTCTCAATATAGCTTGGCTGCCGTGGGGGACGAAGAAATCGGATACTCCCAGGCGCTTTACAGCCTTGGGGAAAAAGGATTCCTCCTCGAACATCTCGAGGACCGCGCTGCCAAAACCACCCTGAAGCATATTCTCTTCGACCGTGAGAACCCTGCCTGTTTTCTCTGCCCAGGTCAGGATCAAATCGCGGTCAATCGGTTTTACGAATCGAGCATTTATCACCGCTGCCCCGATACCTCGGGAATCAAGCCGCTCTGCGGCATCCATCGCATCATGCACCGTGGAGCCAACGGCAACGATTACCAAATCGTTTCCGGGGCGCAGCAATTCCGCCTTCCCTATTTCGATCGGACTAATTTCCTCATCGAGTGCTACGCCTATTACATTCCCTCTGGGATAGCGCACAGCAGCCGGACCGTCATGGTCCACAGCCGTCTTCAGCATGCGCTGAAGCTCGTTTTCATCCTTCGGGGCCATCAGCACCATATTGGGCATCGAACGTAAATAAGAGAGGTCGAAAAGTCCATGGTGGGTCGGTCCGTCTTCGCCTACTATCCCGGCGCGATCCAGTGAAAATACTACAGGAAGGTTCTGAAGACACACATCATGTAATACCTGATCGTAAGCGCGCTGCAGAAAAGTGGAGTATACGGCCACAACAGGCTTGAAACCTTCGGCGGCAAGGCCCGCTGCAAAGGTAACGGCGTGTTGCTCTGCGATGCCGACGTCGAAAAACCGGTCGGGATAGGTCTGAGCGAAGCAATCGAGTCCGGTGCCCTGCAGCATTGCGGCTGTAATGCCGATCAATTTGGGATTTGAGTCCGCCAGTTTCTTCATGGCCATGCCAAAGACCTTGGTATAAGACAGGCGTGTTCCGGGGTCTATGCTCTTGCCTGTTGCTATGTTGAAAGCCCCGACCCCGTGAAAGCTCGTGGGGTCTTTTTCGGCAAGCTCGTAACCCTTTCCCTTTTTTGTAAGCACGTGGATCAGAACTGGACCGTCCACATTGCGCGCAATTTCGAATGCATCAATCAACCTGTCTATACGATGCCCGTTTATCGGCCCGATATACTTAAACTCGAAAGCCTGGAACAACATGCCCGGGGTGAAAAAGCTGATAAGCGAATCGACGCTTCGCCTCAACACCTGGAGAATATTCGGACCTATCCCGGGAATCGATTTGAGAACGTCTTCCATTTCCCGTTTGAGGTACATCGAGGTTCTGCCGGAAAGTTTGCTGCTCAGAAACGACGAGAGAGCACCGACATTGGGAGAAATGGACATCTCGTTGTCGTTTAGAACCACGATCAGATTTCTGGCGAGGTCCCCCGCGTTGTTGAGTCCCTCAAAAGCTATTCCTCCTGTCATGCTGCCGTCGCCAATTACGGCAATGGCACGCGCAGGACTTCCCTTGAGATGATTCGCGACCGAGATTCCCAGGCCGGCGGAAATAGAGGTGCTGGAATGCCCTGTTCCGAAAGCGTCATATTTGCTTTCTGAACGTTTGGGAAAACCACTGAGTCCGCCATACTGGCGCAGCGCGCTAAATTCCTTTTGACGTCCGGTCAGGAGTTTGTGTGCGTAGGCCTGGTGGCCGACGTCCCAAATGAAACGATCATGAGCGGCATCGAATACGTAGTGGAGAGCTATAGTCAACTCCACTACACCAAGGCTGGGAGCGAGGTGCCCACCCGTTTCGGCAACGGTGCCTATGATTCGGGCGCGAATTTCATCAGCCAATTCAAGCAGTTGCTGGTGTGACAGGTTCTTAAGCTTACAAGGAACGTCGATACAGGAAAGGTGCCCTTTGCCGATCGTCTTATTTGTCAATTTAGCCCCTCTTCATTATGTTTCCTGCCCGGTCGGACCCTCCCAACAGCCGACGTTTGAATCTTTATGAGATTCCGGCCAATTAATGGGAAACCCGAATATAAGTCAAGAAGTTTTATCTCTATTACCCTTTGCGCACCAGCAGGTAGCGTGCAACGGCCCTCAGCGGTTCGGCTTTTTCGTCAAAATCGGCCAGCGCCTGCAGTGCAGTCTCCACATGCTCTTTTGCCGCTTCTTTGGAATGAGTGACACCCAAAAGGGCAGGGTAAGTCATCTTGTTTTTGGCGGCATCCGATCCAGGGGTCTTGCCCATCAGCGCCTTGTCTCCCTCGACGTCCAGAAGATCGTCCGTAATCTGAAACGCAAGTCCGAAGTGATGGCCGTAATTCTTCAGGGCCCCTGTCTGTTCAAGGCTTCCACCGCCAAGGATGGCGCCGATCTCAAGAGAGGCGGAGAGCAAGGCCCCGGTTTTATGGATGTGCATGTACTCCACTGTGGCGAGGCTGACTTGTTGATTTTCACACTCCAGGTCGATTGCCTGTCCTCCAACCATCCCCCTGTAGCCAGCAGCTTTGACCACAATCCTTATGACTTCAATCGCTCTATCCGGACTTACATTGCCATCCGAGCTTTGAGCCAAATATTCGAAAGCTTCGGTAAGAAGGGCGTCTCCGGCCAAAATGGCGACTGCTTCCCCGTACACCTTGTGGTTCGTGGGAACTCCCCTTCTGAAGTCGTCGTTATCCATGGCGGGCAAGTCGTCATGAATAAGCGAATAGGTGTGAATCATCTCAAGGGCGCAAGCGGCCGGGAGAACCGGCTGGATGTCTCCGCCCACTGCTTCCGTTGCCGCCATACAAAGAATCGGGCGCAATCTTTTTCCACCTGCGAAAAGACTGTATCGGGCAGCTTCGACTACTCTTTTTTCGAGACCGGAGGGCGATGGAAAAGCCTTCTCCAGGGCGGCCTCAACAAGCTGCTTCCGACGGCTCAGATAAGCTTTCAGATCAAATTCAGCCATAAGCGCCCGCAAGTAGAAAATTATCAGTGCAACATATAATCATAACACGACTTAGCCGCAAATTCCAGGTTCGTCATTCGAGACCGGCTGTGTCGTAATCGATCATCCCAAGTCTAAAGCGGGAATTCGAATCCTTTTTCACAGCTTGCTAGTCTTCTGCCGAGTTCATCCGGTCAGGCTCGAAAGGCGCCGATTTCCACTCCCCCTGTTGGTCCTTGAGAAGCATCCGAACCTTGTTTTCTGCATCCTCCAGTTTCTTGTGACAGAATTGGGCGGTTCGAATTCCCTCCGAGAAACATTCCAGCGCTTCTTCAAGGGGCAAATCGCCTTTCTCGAGCTTTTCAACGAGCTCCTGGAGTTTCCTGATGGCTTCCTCAAACAGATCGCTTTTTTTCTTAGCCACAGAGTCACCCTTCCTTTTTGACCAAAACCTCTTCGGCCTTATCGACCATACATTCCAACCGGCCGTCGGCAAGCCGCACGTCTACGATATCTCCGGGCCTGGTCTCGGTGTAGCTCCTGATTACCTTGCCGTCCGCCGCTCTATATGTAATCGAGTATCCTCGCCGAAGCACCGAAAGCGGATTGAACGATTCCAGGCGCGCTATGTTTTGTTCGTACCTTAGCCGATATCCGTCCAAAATCCGGTGGTGATAAAGCATAAGCTCCTTGCAAAGGCGGTTTAACTCCGCGCTGCCCCTCTGAATGCGAGCCTCAGGGTTCAGGTATAGGAGTCTGCCGTGGAGATGGATGTATAAATCGTGCACTTTTTCAAGCCGCCGCTTGATGGCAAGCGTAAGACGCTCCATGCGATCGTCCACAGTAAGCCGCAGATTGTCGAGCCGCCTCTTGGGATGCGTCAGCCTGCTTTCCATATATTGAAGCTTTATGCCGAGATCATTCAGCTTCAACTCCATCAGCTTTACTAAACGATCTCTTCCGCCATGCAGGTCGCGATGGAACTGCTCAAGGCTCTTCACCACCCACTCGGCCGCCGCAGTCGGCGTGGGCATCCGGCGGTCCGCAACCATATCGGCGATTGTAAAATCAACTTCGTGGCCGACCGCCGAAATCAGCGGAATCGAAGATTCTGAAATCGCCCTCGCGACCACCTCCTCGTTAAATGCCCACAGGTCCTCGATGCTTCCCCCTCCTCGCCCCACGATCACCACGTCCCATTCATAACGCCAGGTCAGCATGTTCGCAGCTTTAACAGCCTCGGCAATTTCGAGTCGCGCCTCGACTCCCTGCACCGCCACCGGGAATAATGTGACTGAAACGGGATAAGGGCTTCTTTGCAGCACCTTGAGGATATCTCTTATTGCAGCGCCGCTCTTCGAGGTAATCAGGCAGATATTCTGAGGGCAGAGCGGAAAAGTTTTCTTCCTTGCTGAATCGAACAGGCCTTCGGCCTCAAGCTTTTTCTTCAGGGCCTCGAAAGCGAGCTGCAATTGACCGACTCCCAAAGGCTCCATAACCTCTACGATCAATTGGTATTCGCCCCTCGGTTCATAAACACTCAGGCGCGCCTGACACATTACCTGCATTCCGGATTCCGGAAGAAACCTCAAAAAACGGTTTTGCGCGCGGAAAAATACAGCGTTGATCTGACTATGCGCATCCTTGAGGGTAAAATAGAAATGTCCCGAAGCGGGCACGCGAAAATTTGAGATTTCTCCCTTGACCCATACAAAGGGGAACTTTTCTTCCAGAAGGGTTTTCACCTGCTGGTTAAGTTTGCTGACGGTGAGTATCCCGCCCTCATCTTCAATGTGAAAGTGCAGCATAAAAACCCGGCTACCGGAATAACTTCGGGTCCATGGCGTCGCGAAGTCCTTCGCCGACCAGATTGTAAGCAGTGATGCTGATGAATATCGCAAAACCAGGGAACAGGGTCAGCCACCATGCAAATTCGATGTACTCGCGGCTCTGGGACAAGATCTGACCCCAGCTCGCAGTCGGGGGCTGCACGCCAAACCCGAGAAAACTCAAGCTGGACTCGGTAAGAATGGCGCCCGCGATTCCAAATACCGCCGATACCAGGACCGGGGCCATAGCATTCGGAAGCATGTGCATGAAAATTATGCGGGCGTGAGAGGCGCCAAGAGCGCGCAGGGCCGTTATGAAGTCGAGTTGCTTGAGCTTGAGAAACTCAGCCCGCACGAACCGGGCGATCCCCATCCATCCGGTCAGGCCGATTACCGCCATAATGTTGTATATGCTGGATCCCTTCATTGCAATTATGGCGATAATCAGGAAAAAAGTTGGAATCGTGAGCATGATCTCGATTGCCCGGCTTATCACTATGTCTACCCACCCTCCGAAATAACCGGCTAAGGATCCCAACAGCATTCCCACAACCAGTGCAATTCCTACGGCAACGAAACCAACTTTCAGAGAAATTTTTGAGCCGTAAATCATCCTGCTCAGAACGTCACGGCCGCTGTCATCGGTCCCGAACCAGTGCCTCGAGTTGGGGGCAGAGAGGTATTCGAGCAGGTTGTATTCGGTCGGCGAGTATTTTACCAGCGGCCATATCACGGTCGCTTTTTCTTTGCCACCTACGTGCTGATAAATAAAGGGATTCTCTTTCCTGAGATCTTTCCAGACAAATGAGCCGATTTTTTCAGCGCCTGAAATGAAGGGAAAGTAGACTTTGTCCTTGTGAAAAAAAAGGATGGGTTTGTCATTTGCGAGAAGAGGCGCACAGATAGCGACGATAAACAGGAATATCGTTATCCACAGCCCGATAACCGCCAGCTTCCTCTTCTTAAAGTGATAGCCGACCATTTTCCAGTAAGTATTGTGGACTTCGCCTTTGACCCCGGACCGAGTCTCCGGAGTCTGAAAGCCAAGAGTCTTCGCAGTATCGGTCATTGTCGAAACCATTAATTATTCGAGTTTGATACGCGGGTCGAGCGCCGCGTACAGGATGTCCGATATCAACAGTCCGATAAGTGTCAGCAGGGCCGAGATTGCGGTAATCGCCATAATGACGGGATAATCGCGGCTGAGGACAGCCTCAAACCCAAGCTGCCCCATTCCCGGTACGGAAAAAATGCTTTCTATGATTACGCTGCCGCCGAACATGGAAGGCAAAAGAAAGGCAAGAAGCGTTATGAGGGGAAGCAAGGCGTTTCGAAACGCGTGTTTGAAGATTACCACGCGCTCGCTCAACCCTTTCGCCCTGGCAGTTCTGACGTAATCCTCCCTTATCACCTCAAGCAAGCTGGCCCGCGTGAGTCTCGAGAGATAAGCAAGTCCTCCGTAAGTAAGACAGACCACCGGCAGCACCAGGTGCCACATACGGTCAAGAAGCCATGGCACGAGACCCATCGTTTCACTTCCTATCGACGATATGCCGTAGACCGGGAAAACGTCCCAGAAATCGCCGCCTCCAAAGAGCATTATGAGAAGCATTGCAACCCAGAAACTCGGAAGAGAATAGAGGATGAAAAAAACGATGGTCAAAATATTGTCTACAAAAGATTCCGGATGAGTCGATGAATAAATTCCGCAGGGTATGGCGATCAAATAGACCAGAAAAATCGAGATTATGTTGAGTAGAATCGTTATCGGCATCCGTTCGGCGATCTTATCCCACACCCTCCGGTGGTCTTTGTACGAGAAACCGAAGTCCAAGGTGAATATCCGCTTTACCCACAGGACGTACTGGACCGGCAGAGGCTTGTCCAAACCGTAGAGTTCCTTGGTCTGTTTGATTATCTCTTCTGAAATGGTCTTTTCGCCAAGCTGCCCCTGTTCTTTGCCCATCTGGAGTTTGAGCATGGCGGGATTCCCCGGCGCAAGCTGGATAATTAACAAGGTGATAAAAGTTATCCCGAGAAGGGTCGGAATGATCTGGAGGAGCCTCTTGAGCAGATAAGTTTTCATCTGGTGCTACAAGATCCTTGTCTATTCACGTTTCGAAACCACAAATCCCCGGCTTGCAAATTCGCGCAGGCGGTATGGGCTTTCTGAGTCAAACCACTCTTCAATCAGCCGGAATGAAATTGAAACGGGCGTAGGGAGATTCAATATACCGCTTTCAACTGCTTCGCGCAGTTCGTTGCGCTCGAACCAGCGAGCGTCTTCGAGTTCCTCATCGCCGAGGCTTATCCGGTCGTCGACTGCTTCGGCCGTAAATCCCAGCATCAACGAAGATGGAAACGGCCACGGCTGCGACGAGTGGTATCGAATTTCTTTGACGCGGACCCCGACTTCCTCGAGAACCTCGCGCGCAACGGCTCCCTCGGCGCTCTCACCGGGTTCTACAAAACCCGCCAAGACTGAATACATGCGTCCGGGCCAGACTTGTTGCCTTCCGAGCAGGCACTTTCCACCATACCTTACCAGAACGATCATCGCCGGGTCGGTGCGCGGGAAGTGCAAAGCTCCGCACCGGGGATTTACGCAAGCGCGCAAATGTCCCCCGTCCCTGGATTCGTTTCGGCCTCCGCAGGCGCCGCAGAAGCGGTTATTCCTGTGCCAGTGGGCGAGCGTTTTGGCATAGGCAAGAAGCGCTCCGTCGTCGCGGGAGAGCAAAGGCGCGACTGCCCGCAGATCCCTGAATCTGCCCATGTGCTCAAAAGGGCAGGGGGCCTCTTCATCCAGATCAACGACAAAATAAGCGCGTCTTCCTTGCTCGCCAAGAAAAAAAATGGAATCTTCCGGCACCAGCCCCTCCAACTGGTTCCAACTGAGAAGAACAGGCGCAGGGACTTCGCCTTCGGAGATGAATACCCTCGATTGTCGTATGGGAACGAAACAGGTCCTGCTGTCGCTCATCTGCCGGATAATCCAGTCCTTATCCTTGCGGCGGTTGTGCACACGCTCCATGGCCTGTGCAACGAATGTGTTTTGCAAGGATTTCTGAAAATTATCCATCATTTGTATTTCTGAGCGTCTTTCGGCGCCCACCAGTACAGCGGCGCAAGCCCCATAGGGTAGACTTCGACGTTTTGGAACCTCCTGGAAACAGCCACCAGAGCTTTGATCGTAAAGAGAAACGTGTAGGGCTGTTCGTCGTGGATTATTTCCTGGAGGCGGTAATACATTCTGAGCCGTTTTTCAGGATCGAATTCCTTGCGGGCGTCATCCATCAGTTTATCCGCTTCCGCGTCTTTAAAACCTACAAAGTTGGATCCCTTTTCCACCGCCTGAGAAGAATGCCAAATCTGGTACGGATCGGTCTCCCACCCAAGCTGCCAGCCCATAGTGCAGGCGTCGAAATTATGCTCCTCAATACGCTGTATGAAGACGGCCCATTCGAGCTTTTGAATCGACATCGATATACCGATCTGTTTCAGGTCTTCCTGAAGCATGGTCGCAATTTGTTCTCCAAAATTGGAACCAGCCGAGAGCAGGAATTCGAATTCAAACGGTTTCCCTTCCTTTTGCAGAATGTCGTCGCCGGGCCGGTAATCCCACCCCGCTGATTTGAGCAGCGCCAGGGCAGCTTTCGGGTCATATGGATAAGGTTTGATGTCCTTATCATATTCGGGACTGTTTATATAAAAAGGGCAGTCAACGATGGTTCCAAGCCCGAAGAGAATCTTCTTCAAAATAAGTTCTCGGTTGACCAGCATGGTCATAGCGCGCCGCACTCTCTTATCGGAGAAAATCGGCCGCCTTGAGTTCCACCCGATATAGCTGTAGCTTGGCATATAATAGGCAAGCTTTTTGTAACCCTCTTCGAAGCGCTTGTTTCCGGTCTGCTTCTCCCATTGAATCGGCCTCAGCCCCATTTCGTCGAGACCGCCCTGTTTCAGCACCTGGAGGGCAACGCTCTGTTCCGTAATAATTTTGAAAACAATGCGGTCGAGGGCCGGTTTTTCACCCCAGTAATCCTCATTTCTGATCAGAGCGATTTCTTTTCCCGTATCCCAGTGAAGCATCTTATACGGTCCCGTGCCGACCGGATTGCGCCCGATAGGGTGCTGATTGAAATCTTCGCCTTCCTTGAAGAGGTGAGACGGGACGACCGGGATGCCTCCGCAAAACTCGAGGGCCCGGAAATAGGGAATCCTGTAATGGAACCGGACAGTATAGTCATCGAGCGCCTCCACCTTTGCGATGTCCTGGTAGTAGCTGCGCAGGTGGGCCGCATCCACCTTGGGATCGCGTATCCGGTCGAATGAATACAGGATGTCTTTCGCCGTGAACGGGTACCCGTCGCTCCACTTTATGTTTTTTTTCAGATGAAAAGTGTACATAAGATGATCGGGAGAAATGTCCCATTTCTCGGCAAGGACCGGCACGTTCTCCAGTGACTTTTCATCTCTTTTCAGGAGCGGTTCATAAATATAGCCGTCTATGGTCCCCGAATAGGCGTCGGTCGAGGTGATCGGATTCAAAGTTGAAGGTTCCGCGCTGAGATGGTCGACGAGCCAGTCGCCAAAGACCCTGTCTTTTGGCTGCTTCAGTTCTTCATAAGCATGCAGGGGGACGGCGAGGCAGCCAATGACAAACATCAGGCCCACGATACAGGCTATGAAAAATTTGAAGGACAAAATTTTCATCCGCCCTTTATATCCAAAGTCCGCAGTGTTATCAATGCTTACCGGGAGAAGACGGGTTGAACGCCGACACATATAAAGAAACCCCTTCTGCAAAGCGAATTTGCAAAAGGGGATTCTGCGAGACCGGGGGGCGAGCCGACCTGCTCCAGCTTAGCGGGAACAGCCCTCTACAATGACTTTACATCAATATTTCGAATGAATTCCTTTACGTCTTCCATCCAGCGGTCGAGCCTCTCTTCTCGTTGCTTTCGGACTAGCTCCCGAGATTTCGCGACCTTGACCGCCGCCTTTGTCTGCTTGGCCGTAAAAGACTTAACCGGTTTTTCGGGGACTTCGGCATTGACCGCGGGAGGCCTTGCGCCTTGACCGCCAATGCTGTATTCGAGCTCGTTCATAATCTCCAGCTCCCAACGGCGCCACGCTCATGAAGGCGCGGCAGGTTTTTCAAAAAAGGATAACCAGTCATGTTTTTAACTTCGTTATAGACTCTCCCTAACCGATTGAAAAAGGGACGCATTCCCCACTGTGCACTTTATAATTTTCTCCACCTTCCAAAAATTGTATTCTCTGTTTTGAAGATTCAAACTGACATTCGGCTAAATGCTCTTTTTCCATAAGAGGAGTTTTCAACGAAGTCTAATTGACAGACATGATTGACACCATTTTAAGATACAGTTAATCTTTACGGCGCCGATTTCGGCGCGGTGATTTTTATTGCTCGAAGGGCTTCATGCCAAACCAGAGAATGGAGTGGAAACCTATGTTACTAGCAAACAGAGGCTACAATCAGCAAAGACGCATCGGCTCTCGAAAAGGATTTACCCTTATAGAGCTGCTGGTGGTCATGGTGATTCTCAGCCTGCTTGCCGCTTTTGTCGGAACTGATTTTTTCAAGCACATCGGCACCTCCAAACAAAGGGCCGCCAAGACGCAGATCGAGATGTTCGGCACCGCGCTCGATTCATTCAGGCTTAGCGTGGGAAGGTATCCGTCGACTGCGGAAGGTTTGCAAGCCCTTCGATCCAATCCGGGCATGGACGTCTGGGACGGTCCGTACCTTAGAAAGGATGTTCCCCTTGATCCGTGGGGAAGGCCCTACCTTTACGCCTGCCCGGGACAGCACGGAGATTATGATCTCGTATCCCTTGGCGCCGACGGTCAGGAAGGCGGGGAAGGGGAAAACGCCGACGTCGTCAGTTGGAAATGAGCTTGAAAGAAACGCCGTTTTGAAGCGTTTGGAGGTGATGGTAGAGACCGGCCTTTTCCATCAGGTCTTCATGGGTTCCGCGCTCCACTATACGCCCCTGGTCGACGATGATGATCTGATTTGCTCGCCTTATCGTGGAGAGCCGGTGAGCGATAATGATGCTCGTCCGGTTTGCCATAACCGCACTGATTGCATGTTCGATCAGCATTTCCGTCTGTGTATCCACGTTTGAAGTTGCTTCATCCAGAATGAGTATTTTGGGGTCTCGCGCCAGGACTCGAGCAAGCGCCAGCAGTTGTTTCTGACCCGCTGAAAGGTCCATTGCTCCCTCGCCGATTCTTGTGTCCAGTCCGTGTGGAAGGCTTTCTATCAAGCTTTTCAATTGTGAGAGATCAACGATTCGCTCAATCTTGGATTCGGGCAGCTTGCGGTCAAGGAGTATGTTTTCCCGTATAGATCCCGGCACTATGAAAATATCCTGCATAACCAGCCCGATATGCTCCCTTAGCCAGCGCGGCTCGTATTTGCGCAAGTCCGCCCCGTCCAGTAATATGCTCCCGTGCTGAGGATTGTAGAACCGCTCCAGCAGATTTATGATGGTCGTCTTTCCCGATCCGGTTGCTCCGACGATGGCAAGAGTGTGACCCGGTTGTACTTCAAATGAGATATTGCGAAGGACCGGGCGGCCTTCATCATATGAAAAGACTACGTCGCGAAATTCGATATGCCCGGCCATGCCGTCGGTCTTCACGGGATCGAGCACCTCGGGAGCATAGTCCTTTTCTTCGAGCAGTTGAAAAATCCTTTCGGCGGAGGCCATCGCGGATTGCACAATCGTGTATTTTTGAGAAAATTCCCTGATGGGTTGGAAGAAAAGCCTCATATAAGAGATGAATGCCGTGAGGGCTCCTATTGTAGTGTAGTCTCTCAACACCCGGCCGCCGCCGTACCATATGATGAGCGCAAGCGCAACCGAACTCATAACTTCGATCAGGGGCACAAAAACACCGAATACCTTTATCTGGTACATCGCCGCTTCGAAATAGTCGCCATTGAGGCGGGAGAAACGCTGCTTTGTGTCTTCTTCCCGCAGGAACAGTTGTATGACTGACATCCCGGAGACCGCTTCCTGCAAAAAAGCGTTAATGCCGGCAAGGTAAAAGCGTATCCTGCGGAAGGCCTCACGGCTAAGTTTGCCGAAGGTAAGCGTGATAATCATCATCAGTGGAAAAGTGAGCGCTAGAAGCAGCGACAGCCTCTTGTCCATCCACAAAAGCACGACAAGGATGCCGGCCAGCCGGATTCCTTCGTTGAAAAGAGTGACGATAACCGATGTGAACATCTCGTGCATGTTCTGTATGTCATTGGTGTGCCGGGTTACCAGTCTTCCTACTCTGTGGGCGCTGAAAAAGGAAAGGTTGAGGCCGATGACATGGTCGAAGAGGCGTTGGCGCAAAGAGTGCATAATTCTCTGACCGGCCCATTCTAGCGCGATGACCTGGAAAAAATTCGCCACAAACGAAATCATGATAACTGCCAGGAAAAGGAACGCTATCGATGTCACACCTGCAATGCGGTCGTGAATGGAAAGAGCGTTGTTAAGAATATATTTGTCCATGGCCGTTTGCACGAGTCTGGGCCATACAAGGCTTGTACCGGTGATGATGAATGCGAAGCTGACGGCTGCAAGGATCCACCTCCACTGGGGCAGGATAAATTCGCGAAGTCGCCACCACAGCTTTAGATCGCTGACATAGCGTTCTCGTTCATCTGAGATTTCCGGGTCGTGGATCATCTTGCACCGCCGGTGAATTCGTTCCCGGGATCGGATTCGGAACGTGTCCCTTCATCGACCCCGCTTAGAGCCTGACGCCGGAAGATGCTCAGATAGAAGGCATTTCGCTGGAGCAAAACGTTGTGCGGTCCCTGATCCACGATCCGTCCGTTTTCCATGACGGCGATTTCGTGTGCATCCGCCAGAGGCGCTATCCGGTGGGACACGATTATGCATGTGCGTCCTTCAAGGTAGGAAGCAATCGAACGGATTATCTCGTGTTCGGTCTCCATGTCCACTGCCGAAAGTCCATCGTCGATCATGACTATCGGCCGGTTCAAGAGCAACGCCCGCGCGATGGCGATTCTTTGTCGCTGGCCGCCCGACAGTCTTATGCCTCTTTCCCCTATTCTCGTTTCATACCCTTGAGGCATCGCGGCTATTTCGTCGTGGATGGCGGCAGCCCTGGCCGCTTTTTCAATCGCATCGATTGGAGCGTCCCTGATGCCGAAAGCGATATTGAAAGCTATGGTATCGGAAAAGAGGACCACATCCTGGGGAACGTACGCAATTGCGCCTCTCACCGAATTGATGGAGATGGAATTGACGTCGAAACCGTCGAAGAAAAGGCGTCCGTCCGGGACAGGGAAAAGCCTGGCCAGCACGTTGCACAGGGTGGTCTTTCCTGCTCCCGTTCGACCGACTATACCGAGCAGCATTCCGCTGGGAATATTGAGGTCTATTTCATTGAGATTCGGTTGCACCTGTCCGGGGTAGGTGAACGAAAGCTTTCTCAGCCGGATTTCGCCCCGGCTGATACTCACGCTGTGCGCACTGGATTCGTGAACAGAAGGTCTAACGTTCAACAGAGCCTCTATCCTGGCGAGGGAAGTAGCTCCACGTTGAAAGAGGTCCGCAACCCAACCCAGCGCCATCATCGGCCAGGTCATTATGAAAAGATAGCTGATGAAGGCAACGAAATCCCCCGCTGTTATGGCGCCAGATATTGCAAGCCGCCCCCCGAAAACCAGTACCAGCAGCATGCTGGAGTTCCCGATCAAGCCGGAAATCGGGAAAAGCGTCCCATAGATATAAGCCAGCCTGAGATTGTTGCTAACGTAAGTTTCGCCCATTCGGGCAAAGAGTTGGCTTTGATGCTTCTCCTGGTTGTAGGCCTTTAACAAACGGATGGAGGTGAGCGAAGATCGGACGAATTCGGTCAACAAAGAGAATTGTTCCTGGACCTTTTTGAACCTTCCATGCAGGCGGGATGAGAGCAACCTTGTCAGAAAAGCGAGTAGGGGCATCGGCGCAAGAGCGATAAAGGTCAAAGAGGGGTGAATGTATAACATGAAACCAAAAGCGGCCAGCCCCATGAAAACCGCATCCATCATGGCAACGATCCCCATTCCGGCGGCAAGTTGCACCGAAGAAAGGTCGTTGGTTGCAAGGGCCATCACCTCTCCGGTGGTGGTCTTTTGGAAGAAAGATTTGTCGAGGGTGAGCAGATGGGAAAACATCCGGTTTCTGAGATCGATTTCAACGATGCGCGAAAAACCAAAGAGAAGCTGGCGCCAAACGAATCGGAACAGTGCAATCACGATAGCAAGCGCGGTGATGTAGCACCCCGCCAAAAACAGGCCGCGAGGAGTGGCTGTTCCTTTCTGAAGCGCATCCACGGCATACTTCACAATTCGTGGGATATAGAGTTGAAGCAGGTCTACGAACATCAGTGCTGAAAACCCGCCGGCAAGCCTTAAAATGTGGCGGCGGAAGTAAGGTTTGAGCAGCCCCATCGAACGCCATGACCCGCCTTCATTAGAATCTTTTAGAACGGCCTCGCCCGGACCAAGACCGGTTTTTTCAGAACTGCCCCGCACCAAAATCTCCACTCCGATTGATTTGCAGTCACGTAAAAAAAGTAATTATAAGTCCAGCGACAGAATAGACCAAACGGATTCAAATACCAGGGGATTAAAGGATTGTGGGATTTCAGCCTTTGAATTACCTTTAAATCTCCTACAGGTGGTTAATTTTGATGAAGGCTGACGACTCAGTTTACGATCTCATAATACTGGGCGGAGGACCTGCCGGGCTTACGGCGGGCCTTTACGCCATGAGGGCGGTGCTAAAGACTATCCTTGTGGAAAGGGCCACACCGGGAGGTCAGGTTGCCATTACAAAGGGAGTCGAGAACTACCCCGGTTTCGATGAGATCAGTGGTCTCGACCTCTCGGACAGGCTTCTCCAGCACGCTCAATCCTATGGCCTGGAAGTTATTCATGACGAAGCCGTCTTCATCAACCCGGGACCGGGACTGCACTCGGTGCTCCTGCGCAGCGGAAAAACCCTCAGTGCGCATGCCGTTATCATTGCCACGGGCGGAACGCCCGGGAAGCTCGGGGTGCCCGGCGAAACCGAGTATATTGGCAGAGGTGTCTCCTACTGCGCAAAGTGCGATGGGTTCTTCTTCCAGGATAGGATTGTCACCGTTGTCGGAGGAGGGGACACCGCGCTCGAAGAGGCCCTTTATCTGACCAAACTCGCTTCAAAAGTCTATCTGGTCCACCGCCGGGCTGCTTTCAGGGCCAGCAAAATACTTCAGAAGAGAATCTACGAATCCAGTGTGGAGCTTGTTCTGAATTCAGTGGTGACCGGGATATTCGCCAACGAAGAAGGAGTCAACTCGATAACGTTAAAGAATTTTCAAACCGGGAACGAGAGAAATATCGAGACCGAAGGTGTTTTCATCTTCGTCGGTCTCTTGCCGAGCAACGAGATTGTGCCGCCGGCGATAAAACTTGACGGCGGCGGCTATGCGGTAACCGATGACAGGTGCGCCAGCAATATTCCGGGTATATTCATAGCCGGAGACCTGAAAACCAAATTTGCCAAACAGATAGTGGTTGCTGCAGCGGAAGGCTGCACGGCGGCGCTGGCAGCCGCTGATTATATCGACCGGGAAAAAAACAGGATGGGCATCTTCGACATCCGTTCCCGGGTGGCAACACCTGAAAAACACGAGGCCGCGGCTCGTCCCGACCAACTCTGCTAACGCTCTACCCGCTCTCCCCTCGCGCTTTGGCAATTGCCCGCTATGGTTTACCCACCCCGAACAGGCGTGTAGACTTACTCAAGAGTTTATTCGGGAAAAGAAAAGGTCTTTGTGGAGAGTCGTTATCGCATAGTACGCAAGCCTGTGCGAAAAACGATGCGTATTTTTTTTTATTTTTTCCTCAGCGGATTATATATATTATATCCTTCCGTAAAAAAACCTGATAGGAATTTGAGGTCAACCAATTCGCATCCAGAGTCAGGGTCATGGATCTATGAGGCACAAAAATGTCTTGCCCTTTGTGGCGGCGGTCCTTTGTCTATTGACGCAGGGCTGCCTTAAAGTCGGCCCTGATTACGCTCCGCCGGAGGCTTCCGTTTCATCGAACTGGCCGGAAGCTAACGACAAGCGCGTTACAAATGAACCGGCAAATTATCGCGCCTGGTGGGAAAGTTTCGACGATTCCGACCTCAACAATATCATTGACGCGGCCTATCGTGAAAATGTGTCGTTGCGAGTCGCCGCCGTCAGAGTGCTCGAAGCCAGGGCACAACTTGGTATCGCCGTAGGATATCTTTTTCCGCAAACCCAACAGTTGAACGGCTCACTGTCATACAACAGGGTCAGTGGGCTATCCACCACATTCCTGGGGGAGGCCGCACTCCTTCCCCGCGGTACGTCCCTGTCCTCCACTTACTGGCAGGACCAGCTCGGTTCCAACGTGGCCTGGGAGCTTGATTTCTGGGGCAAATACAGAAGAGCGGTCGAATCGGCCGATGCGAGCCTGCGCGGGACCGTTGCCGACTATGATAGCGCGCTCGTGAGTCTTACCGCGGATGCGGCCAACTCCTACATTCAGATAAGGACGCTGGAAAAAAGGCTCGAGATCGCCCGTGAGAACTTGACAACCCAGAGGGAAGCTTTGAGGTTGGCGGAAGCCCGCTTTAAGGGGGGTACAACCTCGGAGCGTGACGTCGAGCAGGCAAGGACCATTCTTTACAATACAGAAGCAGCCATTCCGGTTTTCGAAGCCCAGGTGAGGCAGAGCAAAGACGCGCTCTGCCTGCTGATCGGCATGCCGCCGGATAACCTTTTGGATTTCCTAAAAGATTCGAAGGGAATTCCAGTTCCCCCGATTCAGGTTGCCGTAGGGATTCCAGCAGACCTTCTCAGGCGCAGACCGGACGTTCGCAGCGCTGAATTCCAGGCGGCAGCCCAGTGCGCGCAGATCGGGGTCGCAAAAGCGGACCTCTACCCGGCGCTGTCACTTACCGGTTCCTTTGGCCTTTTATCAACGAATGCGGGGACTGCAAGACTTTCAGATTTATTCAAAGCCGAGGCCGGCATGGTGACCGCAGGTCCGGCTTTCCAATGGAACGTTCTCAACTACGGAAGACTCACCAACAATGTCCGAGTTCAGGATGCTCGTTTCCAGGAGCTTCTGCTGACTTATCAGAACACGGTGCTCAATGCGCAAAAGGAGGTCGAGGATTCTCTGGCCGGGTTTCTACGCTATCAGGAAAATGCGGAAAGCCTTGCTCAAAGCGCATCAGCCGCGAAACGTTCCCTTGATTTGGCTTTTGTTCAGTACCGGGAGGGGAGCACGGATTTTACCACCGTTCTTACTGCTCAGCAGTCGCTTTTGAATGCCCAGGACAGCCTTGCTGTTTCGATGGGCAATATTGCCTTATATCTCGTGGGGGTCTACAGGGCGCTTGGCGGCGGATGGGAAATCAGGGGTGGAGAAGACCTGCTCCCGCCCCGGATAAAGGAAATGATGGCCAAGCGCACCAATTGGGGCGATTTGCTTGCACCCACTTCGTACATGCCTTCTCCAGGTTGTCAACCCGATGTTCGATGTCCGGATTGGTAGAAACGGCGATTAGATAGGGAGAAATCGTGATCTCGTTTTTAATTAGACGTCATTGTAAGGCTACGGGCGGGCAGGGCGCGCACTTACGGCGCCGTCTTCCCGTTCTTCACTTCACGCTTTTCGTTTTCTGCCTGCTGACTCTGCTCTTATGCAACGGTTGCAAACGGGAGCAACAGTCTTTTCAGCCCCCGCCCGCCCACGTCACCGTCAGACAACCAGTGAGTGAAGAGATTGTTGATTACCTTGAATTTAGCGGCAATACGCAGGCCGTCAACACAGTGCAGTTGCGTGCTCGCATCGAGGGTTACCTGGAGGGCGTTTACTTTAAGGATGGGGAAGTGGTGAAAAAAGATCAGCTACTGTTTCTCATCCAGCAAAACACTTATTTTGCGCAGCTTCAGCAGGCCGAAGGCAACGTTCAAAACCAGAAAGCTCTCCTCGAACATGCGAAGACCGAGTTCGCCCGTTACTCCAAACTCTCTGAACAAAAAGCGGCCGCCGATACGGACGTCGAAAACTGGCGTAATCAGCGCGACACTGCCCAGGCCGGTCTGCTTACGGCTGAAGCCCAACGCGATCTGGCCAAGCTCAATCTGACGTATACCTGGGTGGTCGCCCCTCTGACGGGGCGCATTGACAGAAGGCTCGTAGACCCTGGCAACCTGGTTGGCTCCGGAAGCAACACCGTTTTGGCCGAGCTGACCCAGATCGACCCGCTCTACGTTTATTTCAATATACCTGAAACGGTCATTCCTCCGTATATAATTGATGCGCGTAATGCTTCGCTCAAGCCCTCCAACCCGAAACATGAGGCTGCAAAACTTCCTGTCTTCATGGGTCTGGCCAACGAAGAAGGATATCCACACGAGGGATATCTGGACTTTTCGTCCGGCACGGTGAGCACCTCAACAGGAACACTTCTTCTCAGAGGAGTTTTTTCAAACCCGGATGCCAGGATACTACCCGGCCAGTTTGCCAGGGTAAGGCTCCCGCTGGGGAAAAAAAGGCCGGCAATTCTCGTTCCTCAGGCCGCGGTCCAGTTTGACCAATTGGGTTCCTTTGTGCTGCTCGTAAATGAGAATAACACCGTGGAACGCCGTAACGTGAAAACAGGAGCCCAGAGAGATTTTTCCTCTGTCATCGAGGATGGCCTTAAAGGCGACGAATGGGTTATAACGATTGGCGTGTTGAAAGCGACCCCGGGCAGACAAGTTACGCCGGAAAAATCTCAGCCGGAAAAGCAGTGAGTTCATTATGATTTCTGAGTTTTTCGTCGACAGACCGATTTTTGCAAATGTGATCGCTTTAGTTACGATCATTATAGGCCTCGTTGCCGTTTACAATCTTCCCGTAGCCCAATATCCGCAGATCGTTCCGCCAACTATACAGGTTACGACGAAATACCCCGGAGCAAGCGCCAAGGTTGTTGCCGAGACCATCGGGGTTCCGATCGAGAATGCCGTCAACGGCGTCGAAGGCATGATATACATGTCGTCAACCAGCAGCAGCGACGGCTCTTACACTCTTACGATCACTTTTGATGTGGGCACTAATCTCAATGCATCCCTCTCCCTCGTCCAGAACCTCGTAAACGGTGCGGTTGCCCAACTTCCAAACGGCTCCCAGCAGCAGGGAATAACCGTAAAAAAAGTCTCCACCAACATCCTGTTGGTAGTAGGCCTCTTTTCGTACGACAATCGGTACGACGAAATCTTCCTTTCAAACTACGCCCTCATAAACCTTCAAAACCCGCTTGCCCGGATTCCGGGCGTAGCGCTGGTGAGGGTATTCGGCGCCGGTCCTTACAGTATGAGAGTCTGGCTGGATCCCCTGAAGCTTGATTCATACGGAATTACGGCCGATGACGTGTCCAACGCAATCCAGGGGCAGAATATCCAGGTGACCGCCGGTCAGCTTGGCGCGCCACCTGTGCCCGCCGGACAACCGTTCCAGCTTACGATCAACACTCTTGGCCGCCTCTCGGACGTCGACCAGTTCGAAGACATCATCGTAAAGACTGGAAACGGCCCGGCCCCGCGGATCGTGCGCCTTCGCGATGTGGCCCGAGTTGAGCTCAGCCAGCAGAGCTTCACAAATTTTGCCTATCTTAACGGTCTCAGAGCAGCGCTGATCCCGGTTTTTGCGCTTCCCGACGCAAACGCCATCACCGTAGCCGACAACGTCTACAAAGCCATGGCCGAGTTAAGCAAGTCTTTTCCCGAGGGACTTAACTATGGAACACGGTATGACACGACCGTTTTTGTGCGCCAGGCCATCTTTAAGGTTTACGAAACTCTTTGTCTGGCTGCTATCCTTGTGCTTATAGTAGTCCTTTGTTTCCTGCAGAGTTTCCGTGCTATGCTCGTTCCGGCAACGACCGTGCCGGTCACAATCATAGGCGCATTCATCGCGATTGCCTCGCTCGGTTTTACCGTTAATCTGATGACGCTTTTTGCGCTCGTTCTGGCGATCGGTATCGTGGTCGATGACGCAATCGTTGTCGTCGAGGGCGCCTCCTACCACATAGAAAGAGGGATGGCCCCCAGGGAAGCCTCTATAAAGGCGATGAACGAACTAACCGGCCCTATCATGGGCATTACTCTTGCCCTGATTTCCGTCTTCCTGCCAGCCGCCTTCTTCCCCGGGATAACCGGGCAGATATTTCGCCAATTCGCACTTGTGATCGCTTCGACTGCGGTCATAAGCGCCATCAACGCTCTTACCCTCAAACCGGTCCAGTGCGCTTTCTGGTTGAAACCACGCGACAAAGAGCATCGCCCCAACTGGTTCTACCGCGTCTTCAACCAGTTTTTCCGATGGATGTCAGACCTCTATGTGATCCTGGTCTCCAGCATGGTGAAGCGGCCCGGAATGATGTTCGTAGTGTTCGCAGTTATTATCGCGGTTTCGTTCTGGCAATTTTTGAGCCGGCCGACGGGATTTCTTCCAACCGAGGACCAGGGGTTCGGGGTTTTGTTCACACGTCTGCCGGAAGGCTCCTCCCTGCCCCGCAACCGCGAGGTGGCGGACAAAATTAACGATATCCTCCAGCGGACTCCAGGCGTCGCATCGTGGGTCACAATTGGAGGCTACTCCTTCCTGGACGGCGCAAATAATCCCGGTATTTCATCGACATTCGTGACTTATGAAGATTGGAGCAAACGTGGAACCGCCCTGAATCAAGACGTCATAATAGAGTCTATCAACGGGGAACTCAGAAAGCTTCAAGAAACACTGGCATTTATAATCATTCCGCCCCCCCTCCGGGGACTCGGCCAAACAGGCGGCTTTCAGATGATGGTCGAAGACCGCGAAGATCTCGGGTTGCAACAACTTCAGCAGTCCACATTCGATCTTATACAGGCCGGGAATGCTCAACCGAACCTGAGAAACCTGATAACCTCGTTCAGCGCCAACAGCCCGCAACTCTATTTGAATATCGACAGGACAAAGGCCCAGGCCCTTCAGGTCCCCCTTTCAAACGTCTTCGACACCATCCAGGGCTACCTCGGGTCCTCATACGTAAATCTTTTCAATAAGTTCAACCAGATCTTCCAGGTCTATATCCAGGCCGACAGCAAATACCGCGTCAACACCCGAGACATCGGGAACCTCTATGTCCGAAACCAGGCCGGAGGCATGGTCCCCTTAAGCACCCTGCTGGATGTCAAACCCACTCAGGGCTCGGAGTTGATCACCCGCTACAACCTCTATCCCGCAGCGGCTATCTTTGGTTCGGCGGCCCCGCAGTTCAGCTCCGGGGAGGCCCTCGCGCAAATGGAAAAAGTCGCATCAGGCACTCTGCCTCACGGCATGTCCTACGATTGGACTTCCACCAGCTACCAGGAAAAGAAGGTAGGCTTCCAAGCCTACTTCATATATGCTCTTTCCATCTTTCTGGTTTATATGGTGCTCGCGGCGCTATATGAAAGCTGGACTTCACCCGCTGCGGTAATCCTGGTCGTGCCGGTCGCCCTGGTCGGAGTTCTGGTCGCCCTCGTTCTTCGCGGGTACGACAGCAATCTCTACACCCAGATCGGGCTCATCCTCATGATCGCCCTGGCGAGTAAGAACGCCATACTTATCGTGGAGTTCGCCCGTGATCTGCATCACGGAGGCATGTCCATCGAGGAAGCGGCGATTGAAGCAACCCGCAGGCGGTTTCGCCCCATAGTCATGACATCGTTCGCCTTCATCCTCGGGGTTATGCCTCTTCTGTTCGCTTTCGGAGCAGGTTCCGCCGGCCAGCGCGCTCTGGGCACAGTCGTATTTGGCGGGATGATTTCTTCCACGCTGCTGGCCATCCCGTTTGTGCCGGTCTTCTATGTTCTCCTCGAACGGCTCAGCGATCGTTTCCTGCGTTCAGGGAAAAAAGAAGAGGATCTCGACCTATCAGTCACAAGACCGAGCGCCAAAGGATAGATAATAGAGAGGAGAAGAAAGGGACCTGAAGACGGCGCCGGGCGGCTGGCGAGCTGTCATTCTCCTTTCATACAACGGCCGTAGGCATGATTATAGACACTGGACCAGTTATTGGCCGCCGTTGCGCTGCCTCCCAGCGCGCCTACTCCGCCACCGATTGCAGCGCCTGTTCCGGCGCCTCTTCCGCCACCGATGATTCCACCCAGGATTGCCCCCGTGGCAGCCCCGCCAAGCGCGCCCCCCAAGACGTTGCCGCCTGCGCCGCTATATCGGTTTGCATAGTCGCGGGCATAAGCGTCACAATCTGCAGGCCTTTGAGCGAAACTCGGCTGTGTTCCTGCCAAAACCACACCAGTCAATAACAAAACCAAGACCAAACCCCATGAGATCGGGCTGCTTCTTCTCATTCTCATTTCTATTCTCCATCAAGGCGCGCCTCAGCAGATCGGGCCATCGCCTCAAAGCCAAAGCAATTCCATTTGATACCTCCACCACCTCTAGCCCAACTTCCGCAGTTGAGACGGTTAAGTTGTTGATATTTCACAATCTGGGGTCAAAAGTCGTCACTACAAATTGTGTTTTTCAAATCTGCGCGGCAAACTCAGTTTTAGCCTCTGTAAGAGG
>Ga0326728_10003200_pt1 | contig 51701 bp, 40 predicted proteins | sample MB3enrmetagenome_FD_207602 | JGI IMG/M metagenome (GOLD analysis project Ga0326728, IMG submission 207602) | Lab enriched peat soil microbial communities from McLean, Ithaca, NY, United States - MB31MN | ecosystem: Environmental > Terrestrial > Soil > Wetlands > Peat | place: USA: New York... | reverse complement strand
GACATCGTTTTTTTTGACATTATCAGCCTCCAATCTTAAACCGGTTTAAGATTCGTGGCATAAACCCTAGCATTTCACGACGACAGCCGCTCAAAAACTTTCAACACTTTTTGACCTTTATGCCCTTTTTCGACACTCAGAATCTGACATGGAAATGGATAACCAAGACCAGCGTTCAGAAAGGCAAGCTCGGCAGATGGGAGCTGGCTTCGTCTACTATGGTGTCAAACAGTTTCAAAGAGATTGAAAGCAAAAACAACGGCCAGTAAGTTGATGCAATAAAATGCCCGAGGGATATTTCCTTGGGGTTAAAATAAAAATCCCCGCCTGAAGGCGGGGATTTTTGATTGTAATATCGGTATCAGTCGCAGCGCTTGCCGCTTTTGTATGATTCTCTGCGCACAAGGATGCCGCTTTCGTCGAAATAGCGGCAGTCGCCGTCCAGTTTCCCTGAAATATAGTTGAGTTCGGACTGCATGGTGCCGTTTTCGTAATAAATGCGCACAAGGCCGTCGGTTTTGTCGGCGGAGAAAAAGGCCTGCATCTGCAAATTGCCGTTTTCGTAATAGATGCGCGATTCGCCTTCCAGCTTGCCGTTTTTGTATTTCTGCTCCATGCATATCGCGCCGTCTTCGTAATAGCAGCGCACGGTGCGCGCTTCCCCGTCGGCCAGCGAGCAGTTGTCGTATTCCATTTCCCTGCGGTTTTTGTTGTTTAGCACGCAGAGCACGTCGTCCTGCGCCAGCGGCGTAGTCTGGTATAAGCCGCTCAGTATGCTGGTTTCCAGCGAATCCATGGATGTTTCCATGCCGGTTCCGGGTTTTTTTGCTGCGGGATTCTTTGAAATCATGGATTTCATAGCTCTCCTCGTCAATCGCAGGTATTTATGGCTGCGGCGCCTCTGTCGATTCCTCGGTACTGTCCTGAGGGGGAAGGTCTCCTCCGGCCAGAGCAAGGATGTTTTTGTTTAAATTCAGCATTAATCCGCTGACCTTGTATAGCTCGTCTACGACCTTGTCCAGCTCCCACCAGTAAATGGTTATCGGTATCTTGCGGAACAGCGGTCTGGCTGCCGACTGTATCGCCGCAAGTTTTTCCAGCTCCAGCCTGAAATGTCTAGTCACCACAAAAAGACTGCGCGCCATGTTTATCGAATTTTGCAGGCTGGGCGCCATCCTGAACATTTTCATCGCGCGTTCCGAAAAGTGATAGAAGTCGTTCGCTTTCGCGTTCATCAGGCGCATATTATTGCGCAGCGCGGTGAAGTCGCCCTCGAAATTATAATCGAAACTTTTCTCGCCCTTTTCGGTTTTCTTAATAATCAGGGCTGTTCGCACGCGCAGATCTTCAAGATGCGCCGACAGCGCGCAAATCTGCCCGTACATCTTTTCCATTTCCATCCTCATGCCTTGTATTACGGCTTCGGCAGGCATGATGGTCTCCGTTCGCTGCTCAGACCTTTTTGCCGGCTATCGCGCAGTCTACAAGACAGTGGCAAAGCGCGGCGTGCGCGGTTTCGACATAACCGTATCCGGACGAAGGCACATAAAAATTGACATCCCCGGTTTTTGAAAGGGGATTGTCCGGTTTGAACCCGGACATCGTTATCAAAGAGCACCCTTTTTCCTTCGCGGCTTTCACCGCGTTGAGGATATTGGGCGACTTGCCGGAACTGCTTATCGCCAGCAGCGTGTCGCGCTTTTCGGCGAATGCGGCCACCGGCGCGGAAAAAATATTTTCCACGCCCAAATCGTTGGCCAGACAGGTCAGCAGCGACGGGTCGTTGAAGGCCATGGACTTGACGCCGCCGTTTTTCCAAAAATCCACCGAGATATGGCTTGCTATCCCGGCGCTGCCGCCGTTGCCTATCACAATTACCTTGCCGCCGGAACGCGAAGTTTCGCGTATCAGGCCGTAGGCCTTGTCCAGAGCTTCATCTAAAGCAAGACTGCCGCCGGAAGGACCGGTGCAGGATGTTTTTGCCATGGCATCGGCCAACTGGCGGAAAAAACCGTTTATAAACTCACGCATACGGTATATTATAATGGATATCCCTATTGCGTGCCAGAGCTAAAGGACCTATTGTGTGACTAAAATGTTATGTGGGATTAATTGCGGAAAATGGCGGGGTACGGGCTGTTTTATTGTGGCGTTTTGTGAAACTGTGCGTATGCCTGTTCGTAAGCCCGGAACATTTTGTCGATGGAAAATGCGCTTTCGGCCCTGGCGCGCGCGGTGCCGCCCAGTTCCTTGCGCAGTTTTCCGGAGCCCGCAAGTCTGCAAATAGCCCGGGCAAGCGCCTGCGCGTCGCGCGGCGGAACCAGCATGGCGTCCACAACATTACGCGCCACCTCGCCCACGCCGTCCACATCGGACGCCACGCAGGGCAATCCTACGCTCATCGCTTCCAGCAGCGCGTTGGGCGTTCCTTCCCATAGCGACGGCAGAACAAAGATATCGGCAGCGCAAAGCCATGGCAGGATATCCGGCTGCTCGCCCGGCAGCAGCACGGAGGTTTCCATCCCGTTTTTAGAGGCCAGTTTTTGCAGCGATGATTTAAGCGGTCCGTCGCCGACTATGGCCAGTTTTGCTTTAACGCCGTCTCTATCCGCCAGCGCGAATGCTTCCACAAGATACGAATGCCCCTTCTGGGCATCAAGCCTGCCCGCTGAAACTATGAACAGTTCATCTTTCACGAGCCCGAGTTGCGCTCGTTTCTCCGCGCGTAATTTGGCGGAGAATTTCCATAATTTTGTGTCAACCCCGTTGCGTATGGTAATAGCCTGTTTCGGATTGTAATCCATGCTGCGGATGAGGAAATCGCGCGTGGCGTCCGATTCGCATATCACAAGCTCGTTCTCCGTTCTGGAAAGACGGTCTATCATTCTCAGCGTATAAGGGCGGGTGCGGTAATTGACGCGCGGAGACGAAATAAATTTTATGTTCTCGCCTTTTAGCGCGAAGCGGGCAAACTGTATCGCGCGATACAAAAATGCGTGTACTATGTCCGGTTTGTATTTTTTTATTATTTCGGTCAGTTGCGCCGCGTGTTTTGGCGAGGGGATTTGTCCCATGGAAAGTGTTTTCACCGGGATGCCCAGCTTTGCGATATCATCGGCGACCGGACCGGATTTTTTAAGAGACACAACGCATACCGGCTCGCAAATTTTCCGGTCCAGTCCGGTCGCAAGTTTCAGCAGCGTATGTTCCGCGCCGCCGCGCGTGGTCGAGGTTATGACATATAGTATTTTTAGCGGCATAATCTATTTTAGATTAATCTATTTTGCCATATTGTGCGGGGAAAAACAGGCCTTGTCACGGCGCAATGGTGAAATTTGATAGGCTATAATTATATTGAGACAAAAAAAGGAGATTTAATAATGGATTTTTCCAGGCATATAGCGGCGATAGTCGATTTTAAGAAAAAATTCAATTTCGGTTGCGCCGAGGATGAGCGGGTCCCGCGCAAACTGGTGGGCAATCTGGGTGAATATTATGTGGCGGATGCGTTGCTGAAAAACGGTTTTGAAGTGGAAATGAAAAGCGGGCAGTCCGGCTATTCCCTTCTGGTTGCCAAAAAAATACGCATTGAAGTTAAAACATCCTTCTTCAAGGATGAGGGTAAATATCAGGACGGGATAAAATGTTTCGGCTGGCGCATCCAGACAAAGGATCAAAAAAACGCGGACAAATTCGATTTCCTCGTAGGCATAGCGCTGGACGACGCTTTTGAAAAACCGGAATTTTATGTTTTCTCCAAAGCGGAAACGGCCAATTTGCAGGAGGTTAAGCTCAAGCGCTTTACCAATATCCTCAAAAAAATAGATGTTTTCGCCAGCGCGGTAGAAATGGAAAAAGTGCTGCTGACTGACAGGGAAGCCGTTTCGGAATATGAAGCCTATATCAACAGGCATAAAGAATTTTTTCTAAACCGCTGGGATAAAATCAGGACTTTCAAGGCAGACTGATTTTGTACGTTACAACCGCCCCGCTGCGAAGCCGGGCGGTTTTTTTATTGCCCAAAGACTGCCGGACAGTTAGGTCTTTTGTACCTGTCGCGAGCATAATCTGGCTGTTAAAATAAATGCAACGGGCCGGTTTGCTCGGGCCCGTGTTTGGATCAGGATCGCCGTTCGCGGCGCATAATTGCGACATCAAAAGGTTAAAGAGGAAAGATGAGACAGATAAAGCTGGACAGACTTTTTTCGGCCGGTTTTATGGCCCTGGCGCTGGCAATACTTGCCGTTGCGCCATCAAAAGCGACGGACGGCATTGAACTGAACCGTTCACAACTTTCCGACGTTTCCGCGGCTGCGGGAGCATTGCTTGTCCCCACCGTGTCCCGGCCTGTAAACGCAAACACGGTGCGCGATGCGGCGCCCGCCGCGCAGAAGCAGTGGACCGTCATGGTTTTCCTGAACGCAAAAAACACGCTTAGCCAGTTCGCCGATCCGTTCGTTTCAGCGCTGGAAAAAGTGGGCAGCACGGCCAACATGAATGTCGTGGTGGAAGAGGGCAAGAAAGGACAGGGTTCCACGCGTCTGTTCATAGAAAAGTCCAAGGGCGATGTTGTTGCCTCCTACGCCAGCTCCGATATGGGCGACTATAAACATGTCATAGATTTCATGCAATGGGCTAAAACCAATTATCCGGCGAAACACTACATGCTGGTCATATGGAACCACGGCGGCGGTTGGCTTGACCCGGTGCCGCAAGCCTATTTCCCGTCCAAATCCATTTCCATAGACGAGGATGCCAAGGATTATATCCGCACGCCGCAGTTGGGCGAAATACTGCGCCAGGCCGGCCCGGTGGACGTGCTTAATTTCTACGCCTGCCTGATGCAGATGGCCGAAGTCAGCTATGAAGTGAAAGATTATGCGGGCGCTGTTGTGGGTTCCGAGGAAACAATGGCCGCAGGCCAGTATTACTATGACGGAGTGCTGAGCTATATCGACGCTCATCCGGATGCCGCGCCCGCCGATATCGGCAGCGTCATCGTCAGCGCATGGCAGGATTATATGAACAGCATCCCGGATCTGGCGCAGGTTCCCGGCACCATGTCCACTCTGGATACCAAGGCGCTTGCCGACCTGCCCGCCAAGGTGGACGCTTTTTCCGGCGCGGTCATGAATGCCAACGATACCGATGCCGTAACCTATGCGCTCCAGAACGTGATACGTTTTGAAAGCGTGGACGGCAACGCAGGCGACGCCACCTACGGCGATCTCTATGACTTTGCCAGCCTGCTCTCTTCACAAAGCAAGGACGCGACGGTGCAGTCCTCGGCTAAAGACCTGATGGATTACATCTCCGGCAAGCTGGTGCTTTCCAACGTCGGCGTGCATGTGGACGAAAACGGCCAGGACTATTCCCGCTGCCACGGCATTTCAATCAACCTGCCGATGAAAACCAGCGCGGATGAGGCCAAAATAAACAAGATTCTGGAGACCAAATACTCCGATCTGGCCTTCGGCAAGGCCAGCCACTGGGCGGATTTTACGGCATGGGCCGACAAGGCCTGGATAGCCTCCCAGCAGCAATAATTGCGACAGGCGGTAGTTTTAAAAACCGGGGCCATTGCGACCCCGGTTTTTGCGTGCTATCTGGCCGGTATCGCATAAAAAAACCGTCCGGCGATTTTCGCCAGACGGTTTTTTATATGGACAATTCTTATTTTTTGTAGAACGCCTTTATTTCTTCGCATACCCTTGTCACCTGTTCCTTGCTGAGTTCCGGGAACATCGGCAGCGAGAGCACTTCCTCGACGGCCTTTTCGGTATGCGGGAAGTCGGAGGGTTTGAGGTTTAGGCTTTCGTACACCGGCTGGCGGTAAAGCGCCATCGGGTAATATATCGCGGTGCCGATTCCTTTTTCCTTGAGGTAAGCCTGAAGTGCGTCGCGCTTGGGGGCGCGTATCGTGTAGACGTAGAAGGACTGGCTGTAGCCTTTGTCCGTCGAAGGCGGCAGCGAGACCGGCAGCCCTTTTAGGCCTTCGTTGTAATACTGCGCAACCTGGCGGCGCTTGGCGGTCCATTCCTTGAGATGGCGCAGTTTTATGCGCAGTATCGCTGCCTGAATATCGTCCATGCGCAGCGTGGAGCCTTCGCAGCCGTACTCATATGCCTTGTCGAGCTTGCGTCCGCAGTGGCGCAGGCTCATCGCCAGCTTTGCGACATTCTCGTCGTTGGTGGTCACCGCGCCGCCGTCGCCGCATGCGCCGAGGTTCTTGCTGGGGTAGAAGCTAAATCCGGCAGCCGTGCCGATGGAGCCGGTCATTTTCCCGTTATATTCGGCGAGATGGGACTGCGCGCAGTCCTCTATGACTTTCAGGTTGTGCTTTTTGGCTATTTCCATTATCGCGGACATATTGGCCGGATAGCCGTAAATATGCACCGGGAGTATCGCTTTGGTTTTCTTTGTGATTTTCTTTTCTATTTCCCTGGGGTCTATACAGCAGGTGACGGGGTCTATGTCGGCCAGTACGAATTTCGCGCCGGTCAGCGATATGGAAGAGGTTGTAGCTATGAAGGTGAAGGGGGTGGTGATGACTTCGTCGCCGGGGCCGACGCCGCAGGCGCCGAGGGCTATCTGGAGCGCCGCCGCGCCGGAAGCGCAGGTGACGCAGTACTTAACGCCCATCATTTCGGCGAATTCTTTTTCAAAGGCCGCGTTTTCCGGGCCGAGTATCCACTGCATCGATTCAAGCACGCGCACGGCGGCTTCGTTTATCTCCTTCTGTATGGCCTGATGCTGGAGCTTAAGATTAAAAAGCGGTATCGGGGTTGCTGTTGCTGTGGTCGACATGTATCCTCCTTTGGATTTCCGCGTACGGCGCAATGTCTGCCGGTTCGGATGGGTTGTGCATGCTGTCTGTTTTTTTATCTGTGAAAAAATGCACAATCCGGCTTCTCTATATTCAATTTATGATATTTCGGCGCATTTTTCCATATATTTGATGCGGATTTTGTGGTGTGTATGCTGATGGGCCGTATGGATAAACTTAACGGAAGAGGTTGTACTTCAGTATGCAGTATATGGCGCGCACTCCGTCTTTCCAGCCTATTTTCTTTCCTTCGGCGTAGGTGCGTCCGCAGTAGCTGATGCCGACCTCGTAGATGCGGCAGTTTTTTTGTGCCAGTTTGGCGGTTATTTCCGGCTCGAAGCCGAAACGGTTTTCCTCTATCTCTATGCTCTGGATGATTTCCCTGCGGAAAAGTTTGTAGCAGGTTTCCATGTCGGTCAGATTGAGGTCCGTCAGCATGTTGGAAAGCATGGTGAGGAATCTGTTGCCGAGGCTGTGCCAGAAATAAAGCACGCGATGGGCATCCCCTCCGGCGAATCGGGAGCCGAAAACGACATCCGCGTTCCCGCGCAGTACCGGCTCGGCCAGTTTCGGATACTCGCGCGGATCATATTCCATATCCGCGTCCTGTATTATCACCATGTCGCCGGTGGCGGCTTTAATGCCTGTGCGCAGCGCCGCCCCTTTACCCATGTTGCGCTCGTGGTAAAGCACCCGGGCGAAGCCGGAGGGCTCCACGACGTTTTTAAGCTTGTCGCGCGTGCCGTCGGTGGAGCAGTCGTCCACTATGATTATTTCCTTGTCCGGGTACGGCGAAGCCCGGACAGCGGAAAGCAGCGCCTCTATAGTGGCGTTTTCGTTATAGCATGGGATGATGACGGAAAGTTTCATTTTTTAGAGCGCAAATGCAAAGTCTCGCCAAACGCTATTGTATAATATTTCCCGATGGGGCTAATCAAAGACAAATACAAAGCGGCGCTCTTGTTCCTCGCCCTGGCAATCACCGGGGCCGCATTTCTTCCCGTTTTGCATAACGGGTTTGTGGAGTGGGACGATACCGCCTATGTCACTCAGAATCAGGATATAAGGAATCTGTCGCTGCAATCCGTCGCGCATATATTCTCGTCCTTCCATCTCGGACTGTATAAACCGCTGGTGATTTTAAGTTTCGCGGTGGAAAGGCATTTCTTCGGGCTCAATCCGTTTATCTATCACGCCGACAATCTGCTTTTTCATCTCTGCAACGTGGCGCTTGTGTTTTTCCTTTGTATTAGACTCTGCAATGTCCCTGAAATTGCTTTTATGACGGCTTTGCTTTTCGGGATACACCCGATGCATGCGGAATCCGTCGCCTGGGTTTCGGAGCGCAAGGACATGCTCTACGGGATGTTTTTCCTGCTGTCTTTCCTGTTTTATCTGCGCTACCGGGAAGGCGGCGGCATGCGCTGTTATCTTGTTTCCTGCGGCGCGTTTGCGCTGTCCCTGATCTGCAAGCCGATGGGCGTTACACTGCCGTTCATTCTACTGCTGGCTGATTATTACAAGGGAAGGGAACTTAACCGTGCCGCGTTATGGGACAAGCTGTTTTATGTGCTTGCCGCTGCGCTTGTCATGCTGGCGGACCTGCATGCGGCCGGAAAGGCCAATGTCTATTATGTCCTGCCGGAAGGGTATACGCGGCTGCAAAGTTCGCTGGCCATGTGTTATGGTTTCGTGCTGTATGTGGCAAAGGCTTTTATCCCGGTCGGACAGGCGGCGGTATATCCTTATCCGGAATTGCTGTTCGGGATAATGCCCGCCGCATATATGCTATCGCCGCTGCCGCTCGCACTTATCTGCGGCATGGCGATTTTTTTCGCGGCCAAAAGCAGGGAGGCGATGTTCGGTCTGGCGTTTTTTGCCGCCGCGCTGGCGCCGGGGATGCAATGGCTGCCGGTAACCCCGTCGGTAATATTCGATCATTACACCTATATATCTTATATAGGTATCTTTTTCGCCCTCGCGGCTTTTCTGCACAACTTTTGCCGGACGGAAAGACTGAAAAAAATCGTGGCGGCGTTTTTCTTTGTGGTCGTGGCTGCATTTTGCATCCTTACCTGGCAGCGCGCGCTTGTGTGGCGCGACACTCTTACCTTATGGAGCGACGAACTTTCAAAGTATCCGGAATCGCTTATAGCCCTTAATAACAGGGCATATGAATTCATAAAACGCGGGATGCTTGACGCCGCTACCGGAGATTTGAACCGCGCGCTAATTATCAGCCCGGATAACCAGTCGGCGCTGGTCAATCGCGGCAACATATTCGCGCGCAAGGGTGATTACGGACGCGCGCTTGCGGATTATGCGGCCGCCGAGGCCGGAGGCCGGGAGACGGCGACCATATGCAACAACCGCGGCAATGTGCTGCGCAGCATGGGCCGTTACGGGGAAGCGCAAAAGGAATACATACGCGCCGTGGAACTGGACCCCTCCGACAGGCTTGCGCACTACAATCTGTCGGACATTTACAACAGGCTCGGCAATCGCGGTATGGCGGTTGAGGAATACCGGCGCGGACTTGCGATAGCTCCGGAACTGGCCGGTATTGCGCCCAAACCGTCCGGTCTGTGACATTGCTTTTCATGCGGGGGTATAAGTAGAATATAAATCAATACGCAAAGGAGATATCATGGCAAATCTCAAGGATCTGATACTGTCCGGCAAGGTGAAATATGGAATCATAGGCCTTGGTTATGTCGGGTTGCCGCTGGCAGCCGCGATAGCCAAACGCGGCCACAAAGTGACCGGCTTTGAAGTTGACAAAAACAAGATACGCGACATAAACAAAGGCGTGTCTTACATAGGCGATATCCCCACCGGCGAGGTGCGGGATTTGGTCAGGAAGGGACTGCTGTCGGCCACCGGGGATTTCAGCGGGCTCAAACAGCAGGATATAGTTATAATCTGCGTGCCTACGCCGCTGCGCAAAAGCAAGGACCCGGATGTCTCCTATATAGTTTCCGCCACCGAACAGTTGCGCCCCAACCTGAAAAAAGGGCAGCTTATAATCCTCGAAAGCACCACCTATCCCGGCACTACCACCGAGCTGGTGTTGCCGATGCTTGAAGAGACCGGCCTGAAGGCCGGCAAGGATTTTTATCTGGCTTTCTCGCCCGAGCGCGTGGACCCGGGCAACAAAAACTACGGCATAGAAAACACGCCCAAAGTAGTCGGTGGATACACCGCGCTTTGCGGCGAACTCGCCTCGCTTGCCTATGGCCGCGCGATAACCAAAATAGTCCATGTCTCCTCCACCGAGGCCGCCGAGATGGTAAAGCTGGTCGAAAACACCTTCCGCGCGGTGAACATCGGCATGGTCAACGAAATATCGCTGATGTGCCACCGGCTGGGTCTCGACGTGTGGGAGATACTGGATGCTGCCGCCTCAAAACCGTTCGGCTTCATGCCGTTCAAGCCGGGGCCCGGCATAGGCGGCCACTGCATACCGCTGGATCCGCATTATCTCGGCTGGAAAATGAAGATGCTTAATTTCGAACCGCGTTTTATCGAACTGGCAGGCGTGATAAATTCCTCCATGCCGGAACATGTCGTGCAGCGCCTCTCGGAAATACTAAACGAAAACGGCAAGCATCTAAAAGGCAGCAAACTGCTGGTGCTCGGCATGGCTTACAAGGGAGACATAAGCGACTATCGCGAATCTCCGGCGCTGGATGTGGTGTCCCTGCTCAAAAAGACCCACGCCAAAGTCGAATATCACGACCCGCTTGTCCCTCAGGTGCCGGTGGACGGCGGCATAATGAAATCGCAGCCGCTGACGCCCGCCAGGATAAAAAGCTACGACTGCATACTGATAATCACCGCCCATTCCTGCATAAATTACCGGGAACTGGTGGAAAACGCGGGCATTGTTTTTGATACGCGCAATGTCACCCGCGGCATAAATTCCAAAAAGGTTTACCGGCTGTGACAGAAACAGGGGGAGCGCAGCCCGCCGCACAGGGCTATCTCGAATTCGCCAAGGCCTTGGGCCGGGCGATGGGCCAGATGTCGCTTTACGGCGCGCAGCATCCCTCTGTAGGCGAGGCCGCGCAGTCGGCTTTCGAATCCCTCAACGCGCTGCTGGACGAGCACGGCGATGAGCTGACGCTTTCCATCGACCAGGCTAATGTGCTGGGCAACGGCACTGTTTTGTTCGGTGCGGACAAGCTGCCCTCCGCGCTTTCCGGCGCGCTGTCCCGTTTCCATATTTCCGGCATAACATTCAGGCGTGGCGCGACGGCGGAGGAACTAAAGAGTTTCTGCGAGCTTTCTCTGGTGCGCCAGGACAAGCTGCGCGACTTTAAAATCGCCGATTTTCTGGCCGAAAAAAATGTCGCGCATGTGGCGTTGAACGCCGCAATTTATGCCAGGGTGGAGCGCGGACAAAAGGTGGTCAAGGAAAGCGAAGCCGGCGGCGGTCCGGGCGGCGGCGCCGGCGCTCCTGCGGCGTCTGCCGACAGCATAGTGAAAAAACTTTCAGGCAAAAGCCTCGAGGAATCGCTCGAGGTGCTTATTTCCGAACTCAACATAAACGAGGAAGAACGCCGCCATGTGCGCGAGACCGTGCTGAACCAGATAAATCAGGAACTGGAAGGCCGGGTGCATAAGGCTACTCAGTCGCTGCGCAAGGAAAAACAGGAAGTGGAAAACCGGGGCGCGCGCGCGAATTCGGTTATGGAGTCCGGTGCGGACGGCGTGGTTGTCGTGGACGCGGGCGGCAAGATATTGATGATGAACTCCGCCGCGGAGGATATCTTCGGGCGCAAGCTGTCCGACCTGGCGGGCAGGCCGATAAGCGAGATAGGCCAGGAAAACCAGATGCTGGCCCTTTCGGGCGAGCTGTCCACGCCTTCCGACAAACCCATAGACGCAAAAGTAAGCGTGCTGGGCAAGGAAGACGATGTCCGTACTTTGAAACATTCTTCCGCGGTCATCAAAAACGCCGGCGGAGACATAGTCGGTTCCACAATGGTGCCGCTGGATATCGCCAAGCTGCGCGAGTACGACAGGATGCAGAAAGAATTCGTCGCCAATGTCACGCACGAACTGCGTTCGCCGCTGACTTCGATAAATGCCGCGTTGCAGATGCTGGACTCCGAGCTTACCGGCATATCAAAGGATCATAAAAATTTCCTCAACACCGCGGTACGCAATGTGCAGCGGCTTAATTCGATAATCAATGACATACTGGACTTTTCAAAGCTCCAGTCAGGAAGGCTTGTCGTCCATCCTGAGCCTTGCGACGCGCAGGAGATTGCGGCCGAGGCGGTGGATGCCATGCGCGCCTGGGCGAAATCCAAAAATATCGCATTGGACTGCTCCGGCAGCGCGGGCGGAATGCTAGTGCTGGCCGACAAGCAGCGCACCGTGCAGGTGCTGGTGAACCTGATTTCCAACGCGATAAAATTCACCCCGGATGCCGGCAGTATAAAAGTGTCTCTGGGGCTTGAAACGCGCGGCAACGCCGAGCATATGCGTTTTTCCGTCAAGGACACCGGGCCCGGAATAGCGCAGCAGGATCAGGGCAGGATTTTCGAGCGTTTTGTGCAGATAGCAGCGGGTGAAAAAGTAGGAGGCACCGGTCTCGGCCTGCCTATAACCAAGGCGCTTGTCGTGATGCAAAACGGTTACATAGATCTGGACAGCGCTCCGGGCAAGGGCTCCTGTTTCAAGGTTTTTCTGCCGGCTGTTCCGGCCCTGCACGGCGAGGAGCTGTCCGCGCCGCCGGTGGCGACGGCGCAAACCGGGAAAAAATGGTGGCGCAAAATTTTCGGTCGATAGGACAAAGGTTTTTTGTGCGCGGCGCGGAGCATGCCTCCGCGCCGTTTTTTATTGGTTCACAAATGCCGCTGCGATTTTGTTGTCCTGTCAAAGCCACTTGTGTTTCGGATATCTGCGTGCAAGCTGGGGTTTTAGTTTCGGGTAACTGTCCAGCCAGAAACTTTTCAAATCTTTTGTAACCTGCACCGGGCGCATAGACGGCGCGAGTATATGCACCACCAGAGGAACTCGCCCCGCGGCTATGCGCGGCGTATCTGAAAGCGAGAATAAATCCTGAATCTTCGCTTCAAGATAGGGTTCGCCGTTTTTCGGATATCTTATCCGCGCGCGCCTCCCGCCCGGCATCTGCAAACGCTGCGGCGCATGCTGATCAATCAGCCTGTTTTTGTCCCAGCCGAACCAGTTTTGAAGCACCGGTAACACCGGACGGTTTGTGGCCTCTGCCACGCTTCTGGCGCCGGAACAGATTTCGGCCATGACCAGTTTTAAATCTTCTTCGTCCAGCGGGGCAATGCCGAAATCAGGGCACGCCCTGGAAATAAATTCCACGCGCAGCAGCCATTCCTCCACTTCCTCGTTCCATTCCCTGAATTTGTGACGGCCTTCAATAAATTCCCCGGCTATTAAATCGGAAGAGGCTTTGCCTTTTTTGCCGGAAGAAATTTCGCGATGCACTATGACATCGCGATACATTGTCAGTGTTTCGGTTACCGGCGTAAGCATGTCCTTGTCCAGCGCGGGGCGGGATACCGTTTTTATTTCTTCCGGGAATGCAGCTTTAAGCCACTCCTGTCTAATCTCGGCGGAGAAGGAAAGCGTTATGTCCGCACCGCCGCGTTTCTGGCTTTCCAGGATTTCCCCGGCGCAAATTATTTCCGCGCCCGAGGCCGCGCTGTTCTTGTCCAGAGTGGCGCGCCGCCCTCCGGGCAGTTGATAACGCCCGTGCTCGCCGGAAACCACCCCTGCGACCCGATCGGGAAATGCGCGTAAAAAACACTGTGCCACCAGCGCCGGAGATGCCGACTCCCGCCCTGCATGCGGGACCATGCGATTTGCGATTTTCCACACCTCGGCGGCCGACGGGGCGCGCAGCCCTTCGCGACGGCAAACTTCGAAATCGAAATTTGAACCGGCGCAGAATTCCAGGGCGCGCACCACGGAGGCCAGATCGGAGCGAAGTCCGTGCGGCGTTTGCGGCGCGGGGCCGGAGTCCTGCCAAATTCCCCTTCCCTGCGCCGCTGCGGCGACAAGCGCGCATTCCTGCGCGCAGCCAAGCCGCATTCCCTCCACAAGCATTCGCGAATACCGCGGGTGAAGCGGATAGGAGGACATGGCCTTGCCTGTTGCGGTAAGTTTTCCGGCGGAATCCGTCGCATTCAAATCCAAAAGCAGTTTTTTTGCGTCGGCGACTGCGCCGGCAGAAGGATTATCCGGCCATTGCAGCGCATCGAAACCGTCTATCCCGGAGGCTTTTAGCGCGAGCAGCGCTTCGCTCAAATCCAGCCGCAAAATCTCCGGTTCAAGTGAAAGCGGATGACTTTTGTTTTCGACCTCCGTCCACAGACGCAGGCAGACGCCGGGGGCTGTGCGCCCGGCGCGTCCGGCGCGCTGCGTGGCGGATGGCGCGGATATTTTTTCAGTAAAAAGAGTGTTTATGCCGCGCGCCGCATCGAAACGCGCTATGCGCGCAAGCCCGCTGTCCACCACCGCCGTCACTCCGTCGATAGTAAGCGAGGTTTCGGCTATATTGGTGGCGACAATTATTTTTCTGCGCGCGGAATGTGCAAGCGCTGCGTCCTGCTCGCGCGGCGGCAGTTCGCCGTGCAAAGGTTTTATTTCGAAACCGGCAAGTTCGCGCCTTGCTGATAACGCAGCTATCGTGCGGTTTATCTCGTAAACGCCGGGCATGAAGACCAGCGAGTGTCCCTCATCAATTTTAGGCAGCACACGCGCGCAGGCCTGCGCGGCCGCTTCCCACGGCGGCAGCTTTGCCATGTCGGCGCCGCAATAAACGGTTTCAACCGGGTAGAGCGTGCCTTCGGCGCGTATCGTTTCGCAAGGGGACATATATCCGGACAGCGCACGCTCGTCCAGCGTGGCGGACATTGCTGCGACAAGCAGGTCTGGGCGCGGTCCGCGCTGCAATGCAAGGCAGGCGGCCAGCATTATATCGCCGTGTATATGGCGCTCGTGGAATTCGTCCAGAATTATCGCGGAGTATTTTTCAAGGTGCGGGTCGCTTACCAGTTCGCGCAGCAGTATGCCTTCGGTCTCGAAAATTATGCGCGTGGCCGGGCCTGTTTTATTTTCGAAACGCACGCGGTAGCCGACCTCGCCGCCGACCGCGCATTTGCGTTCTTGCGCGACGCGCGTCGCCAGCATTCTGGCCGCAAGCCTGCGCGGTTCCAACACTGCTATGCGCCCTTTAAGGCCGGCGCTGTCCGCAAGAAGTTGCGGGACCTTGGTGGATTTGCCGGAACCGGGCGGCGACGAAATTATCAGACGGCGGCTTTTTTTAGCCGCCGCCAGCAAGTGTTGCGCATGCTGCATTACCGGTAATTCGGGCATTACTTATATTATCCAAAAAAACAGGGGAACCGGTTAAGGTTCCCCTGGATGATTAAGCCGGAATCGGAATCTAGCTGTTGGAGGCGTTGGCGCTCCAGTCGGATTCGAATATGCCGTCTATGCGGTCCAGCGAGGTCTGGTCATAGAGCAGCACGCCGAGCTCGCGGTTCTTGTCCAGCGAGGTGGAAGAAAAATTTTCGGAGCCGAGGAAACCCACCTGCGCGCTGGTGCCGTAATCGGCGATCATCATCTTGGCGTGCATGTAGTGGTTCGTAGCTCCCTTGGCCTGCACCCCGGCGGCATTGAGGACCTTGCGCTCCGCGGCATTTCCGTCCGTGCCCCCGCCGCTTGTGGAATCTGCGGTGGAATTGCTGCTAAGCACGGCGGTCAGGAACCGTACGCTTACGCCGCGCTTGGCCGCGTTGATAAGCGCGGTCATGCACTGCTTGTCGGAGGTTTCCTCGCTGTCGATTATCAAAGTTTTTTGCGCGTTATTGATAAGATCAAGCAGTTTGGATCGGGAGTTTACCGGGCTCCATACCAGGCTGTCCACGGACGGGGTGATGTCGCTGCCGCTCCAGTCCGCGGTGAAAACATTTTCTATCTCGCCCACCTGTGTGGAATCGGTGGTGATATAACCGAAATCGCGGGTGTTGGTGAAATAGGAAGCCGACAGGTTGAAGGTCATTATCAGTGATGTGGTCCCGTCAACTGTGATGGTTTTTTGGTGCGTGATGGTGAAGTTGCTGCTCGCCTTCTGCGCCTGTCCGCCTGCGGCTACTATCTGCTGCACCGCGCTGTCGTTGGGGAATATGTTTTTTGCGGCGAAGGAATTGTAGTTGTAAATCACGCGAACCGCCACGCCTTTCTTTGCAGCGGCGACCAGCGCGCTTACCACTTGCGAATCGCTGATGGTGTAAATAGTGACATCTATGGAACTCTGGGCGCTGTTTATCAGGTTGATGACGGGATTGCGTCCGTCATCGGGCTGCACAACCAGCGTGCCGCCGACCGCTGAATTGGAAGTCGTGTGGGAGGACGTCTTTTTGGCTACCACCGCCATAGGTGCCGGTACGGAAGAGGCGGTGGATGATATGTCCAGCCCCGCCGATTTCAACACATCGTCCGCATTCGCGAAAACGGGACGACCGATAGCTGCCGTCAGCAGCATTACCGTGAAAACGCTTATTAGTCTCTTAATCATCTTTTTTTGCTCCTTGGATTCAACTGTCCGGTGCGTGTTGTGCAAGCCGTTTCCATCGCATCCCCAAACCCCTCGCATAAAACATGAGGTCTATTATTAATATTAGGCGCGGAAACATTTGTGAACAGGGCCGAAAGACCTATATATCAGCGTAGGCCCTCACGTCTGTATTGTATCTGCATGGTATCCCAGGTCCCGGGTTTGTTCGGCATGATTATAGATATGACGCTTTTGCGGTTTCTATTTGTATAATAGGGTTGCGGTTTTAAAAGGGGCAGTATAACAGGGGTGTTATGCGTGAAAAATTTGAAATTTTAAAAGAAAGACTGGCGGAAATAAAGGATTTGCAATCGCTCAGCGCGCTGGCGGGCTGGGACCAGGAAGTTTACATGCCCGAAAAAGCGGGCGACGGCCGCGCCTGCGCGCTGGCCGCCATAGACAAGGCGGTGCAGGAAAAACTCACCTCTCCCGAAACAGGCGCCCTGCTCGACGACTGCGCGGACTGGGCCGCCGCGCAGGATCCGGATTCCGACGAAGCCGCGCTGCTGCGCGTGGTGCGCCGCGACTATGAACGCGCCAAAAAGCTGCCGGTGGAATTCATAATGGAGCGCAGCAAGGCTTCCAGCGAGGCCATCAATGTCTGGACCCGCGCGCGCGCCGCAAATGATTATGCCCAGTATCTGCCCTGTCTGGAAAAAGCAGTAAGCCTTGCCCGCCGCGAGGCGGACTATGTGGGCTACAGGGATAACCGGTACGACGCGCTGCTCGACGTCTACGAGCCGGGCATGACAAAGGCGGTGCTGGACAAAACCTTTGCCGGGCTGCGCGAAGGGCTTCTCCCGATTTATAAATCCATACTGGCGCGCAAGGACGCGGTTTCCGACGATATGCTCAAAGCCGGATGCGACGAGAGCGGGCAGATGGTTTTTGTCGACGAAATCGTAAAGGCCATGGGGTTCGATTTTTCGCGCGGACGGCAGGACAAATCGGCGCATCCGTTCACCACCACATTCGGCATGAATGATGTGCGCATAACTACCCGGACGGACAAGAACTGGCTGCCCGGCGCGCTCTATTCGTCGATGCACGAATGCGGCCACGCTCTTTACGAGCAGGGCTATCCGCCCTCTTTCGCGCGCACGCAGCTTGCCGACGGCGCGTCGATGGGCGTGCACGAGTCGCAGTCCCGGCTGTGGGAAAACATCATAGGCAAAAGCCTGCCGTTTTGCCGCTGGCTGCTGCCGCGGATGCAAAAGCATTTCCCCGGCGCGTTCGACGGCATGACCCCCGAACAGCTTTACCGCGCGGTGAACCGCGTTGCGCCGTCGCATATCCGCACAGAATCCGACGAAGTCACCTACAACCTGCATATCATCCTGCGTTACGACATAGAAACCGCATTGCTTTCCGGTATGATAAAAACCAAAGATGCCCCGGCGCTGTGGAACGAACTGGCGGAGAAATACATCGGTATACGCCCGGACACTTTCTCCGACGGCATATTGCAGGACATACACTGGGCGATGGGTTATATAGGATATTTCCCGACCTATGCGCTGGGCAACCTGATGTCGGCGCAGTTTTACGCGCAGGCGTCTTCGGACATGCCCGCTCTGGCCGGAAACCTGGAGTCCGGGGATTTCGCGCCGCTGCTGGGCTGGCTGCGCGAACATGTACATCGCCACGGCAGGAAATACACTTCGCCGCAACTGCTTCGCCGCGCCACCGGCGCGGAACTCAGCCACGGTCCTTTCGTCAATTATCTGCGCGACAAGTATTCGCAAATTTACGGATTTTAGACCCGCGCGGCGGTGATGCGCGGCAAAATTACAGTCAGGAGGAATTAAATGAATCTCAGACCCAATATCCCCACCCCGGTCAACGAACCGGTGCTAGGCTATGCACCCGGCTCGCCGGAAAAGCTTGCGCTCAAGGCCAAGATAAAGGACCTGCGCGCGCAGGAGATAGACGTACCGCTGTTTATAAACGGCGAGGAAGTGCGCACCGGCAATACCGGCGACGTGCGCTGCCCGCACGAGCACAGGCATCTGCTGGGCCGCTACCACAAGGGCGGCAAAGCCGAGGTTAAAAAGGCGATAGCCGCCGCCGTGCGCGCGCAGAAAGACTGGGCCGCCATGCCGTTCCACGCCCGCGCCTCCATATTCCTTAAAGCCGCCGACCTGCTGACCGGCCCGTACCGTTCCACGATAAACGCCGCGACGATGCTCTGCCAGAGCAAGAACCCCTATCAGGCCGAGATAGACTCCGCCTGCGAGCTGGCCGATTTCTGGAGATTCAATCCATGGTACGGCGAGCAGCTGATGAACAGCAACCCGATTTCCCCGCGCGGCATGTGGAACTATGTGGAACAGCGCCCGCTGGAAGGCTTCATTTTCGCCGTAACCCCGTTCAATTTCACCTCCATTGCGGGCAATCTGCCCACCGCACCGGCCATCATGGGCAACACCGCGATATGGAAACCCGCCTCCAGCGCGGCATACACCGCCTGGTTCGTGCTTGAGGTGCTGCGCGAGGCGGGACTGCCCGACGGCGTCATCAACCTCGTCTCCGGCTCCGGCGCGGATATCGGCGACCCAGTGCTTGAAAGCGAGCATCTGGCCGGCATACATTTCACCGGTTCCACCGCCGTGTTCCAGAAAATGTGGTCCACGGTAGGCAACAACATCGCAAAATACCGCACCTATCCGCGTCTTGTGGGCGAGACCGGCGGCAAGGACTTCATCTTCGCGCATCCCTCCGCGAACGTAAAGGCGCTTTCCGTCGCGCTGGCGCGTGGCGCTTTCGAGTATCAGGGCCAGAAATGCTCGGCCGCCAGCCGCGCTTATATCCCCAAGTCGCTGTGGCCGCAGGTGCGCCAGCAGCTTGAGGAGCAGGTGTCGTCGATGAAGATGGGCGGCATAGAGGACTTCCGCAACCTGATAAACGCCGTCATAGACCGCAATTCCTATGAGACGATAAAGGGTTACATAGACTTCGCAAAGGCCGCACCCAAGAGCCACGCGGAAGTTATCATCGGCGGCGAGTGCGACGACTCGAAAGGCTACTTCGTGCAGCCGACCGTGATACTTGCCAAACGGCCGGATTTCAAGACTATGGTGGAGGAAATATTCGGGCCCGTGCTGACCATATACGTCTACAACGACGACAAGCTGGGCGAAACGCTTACGCTTTGCGACAAGACCTCGCCCTACGCGCTGACCGGCGCGGTGTTCGCACAGGACCGCAAGGCAATAGTAAAGATGATGTGTGCGCTCGAGAACGCATCCGGCAACTTCTATATAAACGACAAGCCTACCGGCGCGGTCGTCGGACAGCAGCCTTTCGGCGGCGCGCGCGCGTCCGGCACCAACGACAAGGCTGGCAGCCTGCTGAACATGATGCGCTGGGTCTCGCCCCGCGCGGTAAAGGAAACGTTCGTCCCGGCCACGGATTACCGCTATCCGTTCCTCAACGAGCAATAAACCGCAAAACAGAAAATTGCGAAAACCCCTCCCTTGCCGGAGGGGTTTTTGATTGCGCGCGTACTTATTGTGCAGCTCGCAAATTTTCCCAATAGTTTGGGCAAAATACCATAAAACCAGAATAATACTTATTTGATTCCTATTTTTGACATTCCTTCAAGAAATAGCTTTTTGTTGCCTTCTTTAGGCCATGAATCAAACGTATACACCAATTTGCCGTCCTTGTAAAAATTGAAAGTCGGCGAACGGGAAAAATTCACTCCAACCCAGTCACTTTGCGACCAGGCCACATAGTAAAAATGTCCTGATGTCATTTTCTGGCGCAATATTGAGTCCATGTCGAAATCATAAGTGACAAAGTATGTGACTCCGGCAGCAGATTGCAAATCCGGATCTGTTTCCAAGGCTTTTTTTGCGGCTTTAGCGAAATGGCAACTCGGAAATCCGGAAATTACAATGTGCGGACCTTTCTCCATGGGCAAAGCCATTACCACCATGCCCGTGGACGATGTCACGTCAAATACTCTAAATTTTGCTTCGCGCATATCATCTGGCATTGTGAAACTCAACAATGGTTCTTTTATATCCCGCACATGCCCGGCATAAAATAATTTAGCAGAATTGAAATCCCTTGCATCATAGAATTCCTTATATAGGAAATCCGTCTCTTCCTGCGTTTGTATTCCTCGTGTTTCCAATTCATTGTATATGTGATGCAGCCACTCCGTTCTTTGATAGAAGTTTCCCTTATACGCGGTGTCTTCATATATGAAAAAAAGGTTATGCAGTGTCTGATCGGCAGTCACGGCAAGTTTGTCAGAAAGCAGCTCTGTTGCGGGATCTATCAAGCTCAGCGTTTTATCTGCCAGATTAGAATATTCCTCGTATTCCAGTCCGCCAGCTTTCATATGTTCTACGTTAGCATTAAATGTCTTAGTGTCTAAGGCACTTGCCGCTATTGCGCAATAAGCCATCAGGCATGCGGTCAAAAAATATTTCATAATCATTCTCCTCGTAGGAATAATATATAACTAATTATTCGGGGCGACAAGCGGTCGCTTGCCGCCCCGTTGAGATTCAGCAATTGCTTGTGCAAGTCCAGTGGACGTGATTAGCTTCGCAAGTTCCAGGAGCTATACATTTGGCGTTTCTTTGCACCTCATCTGTTGCGTCTTTAGTTGTGGTGATCCCAGTTGTTGCCTCAATCACTTTATTCACTTCATCTTGGGTTAGATAATTCTCGAGGTCGCCCGTATATATATCCGTAACTTTCCCATTGCGTATAGACAGCTTGCCGATATAGTCTGTCAGCACATTATTCGGCAACTGCTTCAGAATTTGCGGTACGGTTTTCTGTTCTGGAAGTCTGGGATCTACAGGTTCGTCATCGCCTGCGCAAACTCTCAGATTGCATGAATACGCACAGTCTGTATCGAAACAATTGCCTTTGGAATGGCAATATGAGCATTTGAGAAAACCTCTTGTATCAGTGTGTCTCGATACAGCATTGTTTTGCGGGATTTCTTTTACAGCAGGTGCGCTGGGCACTTCTATTTGCCTGCCGGCCTGAATCGCATAAGATGGATTATCGTGGAGTTTATCGAAAGATGTATTTGCAATATCTTGAGCAAATACATTACTACTTATGCATGATGCTACTGATACTGCAATTACGGAGAACAGATTGACTACATGTTTTAATGTCAGTTTCATTTGGTAAGTCTCCTTTATTTCATCTCGTGACCGACATTGTTTACCTTATAAGAAGCGCATGGCCACTTTTTGTGTCTGCGCTTTCTAAGAGGCAATTTTCATGCCGGATTATGGAAAGCAGCAGAAATCAACTGAAATGCTTAGCAGCAAACTAATAATTCCCGACGATAAATTACATTTTCTCCGGGCTTGAACAGGCTGTCAGGATTTTTCTAATATCGGTATACTAGCCATTCAATCGGTTTCATTATGGGAAGATTTGTCCCATTCCGGAACGGTTGTATTGTATAATTTGCTATAGATTTAATTCTGTTTTGGAACTATTTGGCTTTTAAGGGGGACCAATGGACAAGCTAAAAATACTGGTGATTGAGGACGACAAACTCGCTCAGTCCGTCGTAGCCAGCCATTTATCCGGGCATGGCGTCGATTTCGCCGATAACAAGACTGATGCCGAAAAAATGCTCAATTCCAACAAGTATAACCTCTGCTTTGTGGACCTGAAACTCGGCAAACACGACCCCATGTCCGGGCTCCAATTGCTGCCCATAGCGAAAAAGCGCGGTGTCTATGCCGTGGTGATGTCCAGCAGCGCCGATGATGAAACCGTTAACCGCGCCTATAAACAAGGCTGCCGCGATTTTTATGTTAAAGGCCATGAGGCGGAAAATATCCCGGTGATAATCGCCAAATATCAACAGGCGGCAACACCTACTTCCAACGATGTTTTCACTTCCGAATTTATAACCCGCGACGCCGATACGCAAAAATCCGTTTTGGAGGCTTTCAAATACTCCGGCAGCGACATACCGCTTTTATTGCTCGGCCCGTCCGGTACAGGCAAAACCCGGCTGGCAAAGCTTCTGCACGAACGTTCCGGACGAAAAGGTGCATTTGTCGCCATAAACTGCTCGGCGTATACTGAGGATTTGCTTGAAGCGGAACTGTTCGGCTATAAGAGAGGCGCGTTCACAGGGGCGCAGGACAACAGAAAAGGGAAGCTTTTGCAAGCTGACCTTGGCACGCTTTTTCTTGACGAAATAGGTTCCATGAGCCAGAACATGCAGACCAAATTGTTAAAGGCCATCGAGGAACGCACATTTTATCCCGTCGGTTCTGACAAGCCTGAGCATTCGGATTTCCGGATAATCAGCGCGACCCTGGAGAATATGCATGAGCTTATAACCAACGGCAAACTGCGCTTCGATTTCTTTCAGCGCATACACGGTTACACGGTAAACCTGAAACCGCTTTGCCAGCGCAAGGACGATATATTCCCGCTTATCGCCTCGTTGACCAAAAATGGCAAGCGGCTATCCTTCGAGAATGACGCCAGGGCGTTTTTATTAAAATACAATTGGCCGGGCAATATTCGCGAGCTTAAAAAGTTTGTGGAATTGGTATCCGCCGCCGACGGGATGGTAACGCTGGATGATGTTCGACATCATATTGCGCAGGCGATACAGACCGAGCCACGGCAACGTGCAACAGACGGATTCCTTACCGATGAACAATTTGAATGCGCGGCGACTAATGGCCTTGGCGAGGCATTGGACAGAATTGCTTATGCGGCGATAAAACGCAGTCTGAAAGAGAACGGCGATAAGCGGGTAAAAACACGCAAGCAGCTAAAGATATCGTCTAGAATGCTTTACACTTCACTGCGGAAATTTGGAGGCGAAAATGGAAGAAAGTCCTGAAAGCAGGGAATTGATGCACGATTTGGAATCAAAAACAGCCAGCCTCAGCAGTGCCGCAAAGCTGCTCAAGGGGAAAACCCCTCAGCAAAAACAGGCTATGATTGCGCTTATGATTGAATCCGCAAAAGATATACAACACTATCTGGAAGACCTGAAGAAAGGCATTTAACTTATTGCCACGGCGGATTTTTGCTCTGTACGTTTTTCAGGAATGTCAGGTGGGCGAACTTCTCGGGCTTATGTCCGGTTTCCATTGAGATATTGGTAAAGCCTTTATCGTGCAAAGTCTGCGCGAAATCTTCGCCCTTCACCCCGCCGCCAAGTTTTGAGTCGATATAGATGGGCGTAGCCAAATCTATTTTGGCGATATCGGTCAATAAATCATCAGGGTTTTTGTACACAAGCAGGTGTATCCCCTTTTCTTCAGCCGCCATCTCCCATGTCATATGGACAAGCGGGTCATCGTCCACTAGCACGGCAACATTGTTTTTTGACTCAGTAGCTTTTTGGGAAGCACCGTCCACAACAGTTATCGGAACCAGCCATGACAATCCCTTCGGAATCAATCTGATTTTCAGACGGTTACATTCCGCAAGTATCTGCGGTTCTTCCCAACGGCTTGTGACAAGTATAGATTGCCGAGCAATATTCAATTGTTCCGCTACGGCAAGGCCGGTTTCGGTATGCCCAAGCAATTCATAATCCAGCAGATATGTTGCGCCTTCGGCTTTTGCAGGATTACTTTTCACCCAGTCGCGCAACTGCTCAGAAGTGGAAAAGCTGAAAATTTCCACGCCATGCTCTTTGACACGGGAAGACTCAAACCGGCCTTTCCAAACCTGATGGATTGTGGAGTCATCATCCAGCACCACAACAGGTTTCCCGGCGGACAACTCCAGCCTAGGCACGAACCAGTCCGGCGGAGGAGCCTTGGGCAATATAACCGTGATGATTGTCCCTTTGCCAACCTCAGACGATATCTTGAATGAACCGCCCCAGCTTTCCGCCGTGGTACGAGCATGGTAAAGACCGAGACCAGAGCCGCCAGCCTTGCCATGCGTTTCGCCCTTTTGTCCGAGCTTTGCAAGGATTTCCGGTGGTATGCCTTTGCCATTATCGGCTACGGTCAAAATGATGTTTCCGTTTTCATGCGACAGCCCGACACTAACTGCTCCAGTATTGCCCAGCGCTTCGGCAGAGTTGTTCACCAGATTGGAAACCATGCGACGGAATTCTACCGGCTGAAGCTTCGCAAAAAGCCCGTAGGACTCAGGCGTTAGCTTCAAATCAATCTGTATGCCTGGCTTCGAATGGAATTGAAGCCGTTTTTCCGTTATCATCGGGTCTAACAAAGCAGACATCAGATAGATGCCGTCAGTTGCCGAAGGAATCAAGTCAGATTGTTTTGCCACATCGCCAGGACTGCGATATTTTTCAATAAGATTGTTAGCTATGTCCCTGATTCGGTTTGAAGCATTACGTATGACAACACGCTGTTTTTCCGGCATCTGGACAGTATCTTTTACCGCCACATCCAACGCTGCCAGAGGAGAACGGATATCATGTGCCACCTGAGCGGAAAACAATGCCAATAGTTTATGAGCATGTAAATCCATTGATAAATTGTATTCTTTGGTGATACGGTTTCTTTCATGGAGTGTTAACGGAAGCGAAAGTAACACCAGAATCCCCCACGCAATCATGCTCCATCCCAAAAAAAGCCATCTCGTATAATAAAAAATCAACCGCCCCGCTTCATGAGTCTGCTCTTCATCAAAATAAATTGGTACTGCGATTGAATTATTAATAAAATAAACTGGTTTTATGAAATCTGGCGGGATAGAAAAATCTTGTGACCCTGTGTCTGATTTCCATACCACTCCGGTAAAATCTTCACTAAGTGGACGTTCCATCCCAAGCATGACTTGTGAATTATTGCCGGAAATTAATGGGTCCCGAAATGCTTCAGCAAACTGTTTTGCCAATCTGGTCTTGGAATGGTTAACAAAAAAAGACGCCAACACAATGAACACAAAAAGACTCGACACATGAAATGCCACTATTTTTGTGCGCAAATTCCGCAAAAGGATATCCACATCTGATATAACTGCACTATCCATAGGGATGAGGAACCTCCGTATACGTATCAATGCCATGCCCGCAAAATGTTTCTAACCGTTTAATTGTTGCGGCATCGCCTTGGAATGGACCAAATTGCGGCGTTATCAAACGTTCCGCACTGGCTTGTGCTATCGACAAAGGCAAATCGGGAAAAAGTACATGCAGTGTTTCTACCGGGACAATGTTCGCGTCCGAGTATGAAATGTGTTCCGGAATAAAAGCATTTGTTTCATTGTTCAGGGGTACTAAATTGTCCATGAAATAGTTTTTGCTTGCTTTAGACTGCGAACTCCAGAAATGCCACCAAGAATTACCTTGGGTGTTGAGAGTCTCCAATGGTTCTTCCGGTCTTGCATTGCCCAGGTATATAGCAGTCGCCGTGCGCAGGCATTCATATGCAGCATGTTTCGCAGCCTCTTCTAAATTATTTGAACAACCAAAACCGTTAACAAATCCTTTAATGGGGTGGTTCGAATCCGTGTGCCATATCAACATAGTGCAGACTTTCGCATCGGTAGTAGGTCTTAATTCATAAAGATGCAGCACCAATCCATTTTTTGCGAGCATTTTTTTCAACTGTTTCAGTTGAAAAACATCCGAGAGAATCTCCGTATCCAAATTCTTAAATCTGACTTTACCGTAATGATGACATATAGCACGATCGATAGACAACAGTTCCTGATAGGCTCTGCGCGCAGCTCCTTCAGGATTCAAATATGCAGCGGTAGCCCAAGGATTTTCATAATCGGACATGGCTAGGCGCTCAAAAGATTCCGCGACAGCTTTGCCAAACGCTACGGATTCATCAAGGTCTATTCCGCGTCCTTTGTGTTTGACTCCGGAATGAGTAATTGAGACCTGATAATCATAGTGCCCGGGCAGCCATGAGTCAATCCATTGTAATTTGGTAACTTTCAGGTCTATCTGACTGGCATGAGCAAGCGCCCAGTCAATTAGTCGTGATATATCCGCCATAGTTGATTATTAGGAGTAACTTTAGATAAATTGAACTTCCAGGGTTTTCGCACCATCGCGGCATATGGAGACCACGCCATAGGCATTGCACACGCATGTACAAGTGTGTCAAAGTGCAAATTTCTTGATGCACTGATTCTATGCGCGGCATCCGGTAGTCGCATATATTGCGACAGCCATTTCTTTTCATCCATATTGGGGGAATAGAATATCCCCGCATTGGTGAGGTACGCCATGCGCCCCATGCTTTCCTGAAACCCCATGTCAATTGTGAGAAACATCAAGTCCGGCTCTTCTATACCCTCTTTCTTGAAATCAGTAAATGCGGGCACTTTCTTGGATATTTCAATCCGAAGGTTGGGAAAGTATTTTTTCAATTCGACAGCGTCATCTGCGAATAGGTGTCCCATACTCAAATTCCACGCATATAAATTCTTGGTGAAAACTTCCTTATCACTCGCCACACTGCTTGCGCTGTTTAAAAGCGCTGTTTGTTCCGCAGATAACATGCCATCTCCAAATTGCGGGACCATCTGCTTTGCGGATTCTGTGCCCGGCACGGTCAACGCATGAATCAGATATATTCTTTTCAGTCCCTTTGCTATGGCAAATCGTTCCGCGTCAGTAAAACGCGTCATGCCTTTTTTGGTAAACGCAAGCATATGCAGTTTGAACGGGGCAGTTAAATGCAGTCTGGCATCGGCCTCATGTTCTTTGACATAAGGAATCATTGTCTCAGGCTGAACCTTGTCGCATGTAGTTATAAAATCCAATTTATTTGCTTCAAAAAGATTCAACGATTCCATCTGCCCGTTCTTGCCTGCTGGAATCATTTGGATTGTTTTCGCCATCTTTTCCGAGTAGTGATAGTGATTGGGATTTGCCATCAGCTTTATGTACCCGCCATTGTCATCCTGTGCTACATAGTAGGGGCCTGAAGTGTTCCTGTAATTTGTAATCGCCAAGGTTTGTGGGTCTATGGAATTCCTGGGAATTATTGCCAAATCTATGGAAGTAAGCATTTTAAAGAAAGAGTCTTTTTTCTCTTTCAACTTCAATACAATGACACTGTTGTTTTTCAAGACTTTTATATCCGGGCAGACATCGGACAATTTGCTCAATTTGACATCAGGACAGAGCGCATTTTTCAAATCAGTATGCGTACCGCCATCCATAATAAGTGCGCGCTTAAAGGAAGCTTCAACGTCTCTGGCATCAATGGGCTCTCCATCAACCGTTTTTAAATTTGGACGGATCTTGAAATGTGCTTCTGTGCCAACCCAGTCAAAACTTTCAGCGACCCCGGATACCAAATCACCGGCAGCATCATTTTCAATTAAAGGACTGTATATATTTTCCAGAAAGGCATAATCCGGCGCGAAGTATATCTTGAGCGGGTCATATGAGGACGCTGGTTGATATTTTATAAAAGCCACCCGCAGTTCATTATTGGACATAAAAACTGATCTCCTCGCTTTCAAAATCACGATACACATTACAATGAGCACTAAACATAAAACTGCCCATTTTTTGATACTGCAAAAAAATGGGCAGAGTGAATCAGAATGTGCTGTCATTTACACTGTTTGCTGGTTTAGCCAACCTTCTTTCCCTTGGGTGTCAGATTGATCGTGTAGCCATCTGCCAAATATGTTGCGGTATCGACATTGACTGTTTTCCCAAGTTTTGCCTGAAAAGCAGTTTTTACTGCTTTTTTGGCAAACAAACTGCCACATACGGCTAAAAGAGCCCCAAGAAGCACTAGCATCCGCTTATCCGTTATTTTCATGAACACCCTCCCTTTCCGTTATTATACTAAATGCTCTTACTGCGACCATGGGTCTTTAGACCCAGATACAAACAGCATGCCCTTTATGTCTTCCGCTACTCTCGATGAAGCGATTTGCATGCCAAAGAGTGAAATTGTTCAACATCCTGATATTTTGCAGCATAAAGCGAACTGTTTAAGACGGGGAAATGCTAGTATCATAGGATTGAAATCAATGTCCTGGATTTACCGGCAAGTATGCAATGGAATGTTACAATCATTCCATTTTGGCGTATAAGTATGAAATTTTGTTGCGTTTTAAAACGATTTGACTAGCCTGAAAGTTTCAGGTTCTAGGTGTTCAACAGTTTTGACACTTTGGGTCTCTTGGCCCGGAAAAACTTCCCGAATGACTCTTTCCCCGGCCCGCCGCAACAGCTATACTTAGTTATATGCAAGGCAGTTTGCCCGCACAAAGCGGCTGGTCGCTCTTGGGGCGGCAGGAACAAGACGGTTCACGGAAAACTTTAAGGAGATATATCATGAATAAATTCACTGGACTGGCGCTTTTTGCGGCACTGGCCGCCGCAGTACCGGCGGCGGCGCAAAACGCCTCGCTGTCGCAGGCGGGAGCGATGGCCTCCGGCAAAACCGCAGCCGTGCCCATGGTGACTGCGCCCTCGCTGTCCAACGCCAATAGCAACAACCCGCTTCTCTCCGGGGCGAAAAGCAAGTGGACCGTCATGGTTTTCGTCAACGGCAAGAACAATCTGGAAGATTCGGCCATCTTCAATCTGCACCAGATGGAACAGGTCGGCTCCTCAGGCGATTTGAAAATAGTGGCGGAAATCGGCAGGATGGACTGGGTGGACGGCGACGACACCTGGACCGCAGGTACGCGCGACAGCTACAAGGGCAAAGACCGCACGCTCGCCAAAGATCCTTCCGTGGCCGCCTCCACGCAGACCTGGGCAGGCAGCCGCCGCATACTCGTGCTCAAAAACACCGGCGACCAGACCAAGATAGCCTCCATGGTTCTGGGCACCAAGAAAAACACCGATATGGGCAGTTGGCAGAACATGGTGGATTTCGTGAAATGGGCCAAGGGCAAGTTCCCTGCCGAGCACTACCTCCTTATAATCTGGAACCACGGTTCCGGCTGGCAGTCCGTAGGCAAGCTGCTGACCGACAATGTGGACGGCCAGCAGACATCAACGCCGGATTACAATCTTAAGGGCATTTCCTATGACGACCAGAGCAATAACTCCATCACTACGGTCGAAATGGGCGTGATGATGTCCAAGCTGGGCCAGATAGACGTTTACGGTTCCGACGCCTGTCTTATGGCCGATGCCGGAGTGGACGCCGAAATCTACAAATCCGCCGGCTACATAGTGGGTTCAGAAGAAACCGAGCCCGGCGACGGTTACGACTACTCGTTCCTTCAGGACATTAGCGCCAATCCGTCGATAGCCCCGATGGACGTGGCAAAATCCATAGTGCAGCACTATCAGTCTTACTATGACAAAAATAATGAGGGCAGCGTGACCCAGTCGGCGATAGCCGCATCCGGAGTGCCCGGACTAGCCCGCGTTCTGGATACTTTCGCCAAAGCCGCACTGGCCTCCACGGATATGCCGGCAATACAGGCCGCCGCAGCCGCCGCTGAAAAGTTCGACAACCCCGGCGACCATGACATGTACGACTTCATGAGCCGCGTTGCGGCCAGCGCCAAAGATCCCAATGTGCAGGCCTCGGCCAACGCCGCAATGACGTATGTTGGCAATCTGGTGTTCGCCAATGCCAGCACCGGAGAGCACAAGGGCGGAGCGCACGGCATCTCGGTCTACACGCCGACCACCTCCGAAACATACGACACCAGCTTCAACGCCATTCAGCTCTCAAAGGGCACGGCCTGGGCAAAACTCTGCCAGGCTATGGCGCAGCAGCCTGCGGCTCCGGCAGCGGCAGCAGCTAAAAAGTAATGCCTTTTTACCACAAAGGCGCCCCCGTTAAAAAGGGAGCGCCTTTGTGTTTTTATATATTTGCCGTTTGACAGCATTTCCGGCATAAGTTACACTGGAAGTAAAGCATGTTGCAATGGACAGCTAACCTGAACCTTTCGGGTTGAACAGCAAATCCATCCACTGCGCATCCTAATGTTACATATATACTTATGAAACTCTCTTTTCCGGCAACTGATACAACCGTCTGTGCCAAGGAAAGCCAGGACCCCGTAGTAATTTCGGGCGGCATGGGAGTTTGGATTTCCAACTGGCTCATGGCGCGCATAGTCTCGCTTCTGGGCGGCATGGGCATAGTCTCCGGCACGGCGCTGGACGCGGTGTATACCAGAATACTGCAGCAGGGCGACCCGGAAGGCAATGTCCGCCGCGCCTTTGCCGAACTGGTGCGCAGGGTCCCGAACCTGGCCGGACCGGTGCAGAAGCTTCTGGACAAATATTTCATCGAAGGCGGCAAGCCGGAAAACGAGCCGTACAGGCTTTCCCCTGTGGGCAATCTGAAATGCATAGAGCGCGACGGCAAACTTTCCTTTTGGGAACCGACTCTGGAATATCAGGTGTTGGAACTTGCCTCCAGCTTTGCCGAAGTATGGCTGGCAAAGGAAGGCCATGACGAACCGGTAGGGATAAACTATTTAAAGAAAGTGGAGCGCCCGCTGCCGTGGGCGCTTTACGGCGCGATGCTGGCCGGAGTGGATTATGTGGCGATAGGCGCGGGCAGTCCCGCCGAAATCCCCGGCATGATACGCTCCCTGTCCCGCCACAAAAAAACCACGATGCCGCTGCATGTATACGGCGCTACTTCAAATGACGGCGATTTTGCATTGTGCCTGCGTCCGGACGAGCTTTGCGGCGCCGGGCTTGAGCCTATCAGACAGCCTAAATTCCTGGCGATAGTCTCTTCTTTCGCGCTGGCAAAAGCGCTCTACTGCGATGAAAACACAAGGCCTTACGGGTTTATAATAGAGACCTCGGTGGCCGGCGGTCATAACGCGCCGCCGAATCGCAAAACCTTCTCCCCGGAAGGCGAACCTACTGTTGTCTATACCAATGCGGACGTAATAGACGTTCCCTCGATAGCGAAGCTGGGCCTGCCCTTCTGGATGGCTGGCGACTACGGCAGTCCCGAAAAATTGCAGCAGGCCATTTCTATGGGCGCTACCGGCGTGCAGTTCGGCACGCTGGCGGCGTTGTCCGGACAGTCCGGCCTCGCGCCGAAATGGCGCAATGCGGCGCTTTCGCTGCTGGCAAAAGGACTTTTGAAAGTGAAGACAAGCGCGCGCTGCTCACCCAGCGGCTTCCCGTTCAAAGTGGCGCAGCTTGGCGGCACGCTGTCTCGCGAGGAAGTTTACGAGCGCCGCGAGCGGCTGTGCGACGTGGGCGCGCTGCAAAGCGCCTATCTTATGCCCAACGGCAATATCGGTTTCCGCTGCGCCGCCGAACCGGTGGAAGCGTATGTGAACAAGGGCGGCAAGGTGCAAAACACCGTGGGCCGGGTATGCCTGTGCAACGGGCTGCTGGCCTCGGCCGGTTTTCCCCAGACGCGCAGCGACGGCTACAGCGAACCGCCGATAGTCACGCTCGGCGAAATGCTGGAAGACGCGCGCAAACTGCTTGAAAGCATACCGCAGGGGCAGGCGTCATATACCATAGGCAAAGCGCTTCGCTATATATCGGAAGGGCTGGAACAGGAACTGAAAGAAGCCATGCCTCCCCAGCCGGTACTGATAAGCTGACAAGCCAATCTAAAAATAAAAACCCCGCCCAAAAGCGGGGTTTTTTATTTTATGTAAATTTGAGCAACATTATGTGTCTAAGCCTTGATCTCAGCTTGCCTTAGGCTTGCGCATGAAAAGCGGGCCAGACTTGGCCCGCGATATAAGGAAAAGCCGCATTTTGTGCGCAAGCTAATATGCGTTTTAACCCGAAGGTCAGCCTGCTTTAGGCTTGCGCATGAAAAGCGGGCCAGACTTGGCCCGCGATATATGGGACGCCGCATCATGTGCGCAAATCAACGAGCATTGGAACTTGAAATCTAGCTTGTTTTAGGTTTGCGCACATGATGCGGCATTTCAAACGGTATCTCCATCGACAGTTCCACGTAGCCGCAGAATTTGCCGTTTTCGTACCATGGCGTCTGGTATATAAGTTTTTTTATCCCGTTTTTTTCTATCGTATAAGCGTTATAGCGCGGATTTGCCAGCAGGTCTTTCACCTTGGAGCGCGCCGGTTCCGGATGGCAGTCCATAAGATTGGTTCCCACCAGCGCCTTGCCGCCGTTTTTTGCGAAAGTCTGCGCAGCTTTTTCGTTTAGATAAAGCACTTTGCCGTTTTCGTCGCAGACCGTCATCGCGGCCTGCATCCCTTCGGTCCATTTGTCCATTTTGCGCCTTCCTATTTGCTGCCTTTGGAATATTTCTCTATCAGCCTCAGGTATTGCGGCGTCTGCTCGATGCCATGCAGATACTCGCCTGCAGTCTCGTGTTTTTCCACGTCGCGGTATTTCTTAAATCCCAGTTTAAACGCCGAATCTATGTGTTTGAAAGCCTCGGCATGGTTTTTCTGCACTCCCCAATAATATCCGGCGAGGTTAAGCTGCGCCGACGGATAATCGGGTTCCAGCGCCAGCGCTTTTTCAAATTCTGCGCGCGCCTTGGGCCAATTTTTCATCTTCATGTACACCACGCCGCGCGCATTGTGCGCCAGCGGGTCTTTCGGGTCGATGGCAAGCGATTTATTGATGTCGGCCAGCGCTTTTTCATACTCGCCGCCGACGCGGTGCAACTGCCCGCTGCGCACCAATATACCGCCGTTTTTCGGCTGGAGTTTCGCAGCGTCGGACAGATCGGCCAAAGCGTCGGGTTTCATGCCGAGTTTTTCATAGGCTTCGCTGCGGCCCAGATAGGCTTCCACAGTCTGCGGCGCATGGTTGACCACATGCGAGTAGTCGGACACGGCTTCGTCGTATTTGCCGAGACCCGCATAAGCCTGCGCGCGGCCGAGATAAGCCGGCAGGAAAGTGGCGTCGAGATTTATGGAAGCGTCGAAATCCTCTACCGCCGCGGCGAATTTGCCCCGCGCGTTGCGCACCAGACCGCGTTGCGCATAAAGCCAGGCGTCGGTTTTAAGCAGCTCAAGCGCGCTGTTGAAATCTGTCTCGGCGCTGTTTTCATGCCCCAATGCGCGCCATGCCAGCGCGCGCCCGGCATAGGCGCGCGGCATTTTCGGGTCCAGGCGCAATGCTTTGGAGAAAAGCTTCACCTTTTCCACGTCCGATTTTGCGGTTTTGGCGGCGCGCACGGCATCTTCTGCCGGGGATGCAAAAACGAAACCCGCGCAGAAAACCATGACTGCAATGAACATGACCGGGCAACTGTATTTCATTATTGAATGCTCCTATATAGATTATAGACCATAACCCCCAAGCTCTTGTCAAGAAATGAACGTTTTTAAAAGCCGTTTTCGGGTCTCCGAGCAGGAATTTGACATGCCGAGCGGACTGGTGATAAAGTAGATTTATCGGGAAAAAATCCAACCTGTAAAGGGCAATGCGCCGCCGCGCCGCGATTTGCGTCCGGGCGCAATTTACATAGGGGGAAAAAGCGAGTTTTTCCCGTAGCAAAACAGGAGCTTTTTCATGACAAAAGCAGCTACGTCAGCCAGAAAGAAAATCCAGCTTTCAGCCAATCAGGAAAAGGTCATAAAGGACAAATATTTAAGGGACACCTCGTCGGCGGAGGAATGGCTCTGGGGAGTGGCGCATAACATATCCCTGGCCGAGATAATAGTGCATCCCGACGCCGAGAAGTGGGGGGTTTTCACCGGGATAAGCGTAAAGGCCTACGGCCCGCACCAGAACGGCGTCACCACCGGCAAAATGCTGCTTTTCCACGAGGGTATATACGAATCCGACGCGCGCGACGCCAATTTCGTAAAACTGATGCGCAACGTCGAAGATGCCTATAAACACTTTGACGATGCAAAAGCTATCGCCGATAAGCGCGCCGAGGAGTTTTACGCGCTGATGTCTACGATGGACTTCCTGCCCAATTCCCCCACTTTGATGAACGCGGGGCGCGAACTCCAGCAGCTTTCCGCCTGCTACGTGCTGCCGGTGCCGGATTCCATTGAAGGCATCTCCAAGGCGCTGCACGCGCAGAGCCTTATCCAGAAGTCCGGCGGCGGCACAGGGTTTTCGTTCGGCAAGCTGCGCCCCAAGGGCGATATAGTAAAAAAGACGAAAGGCGTGGCCTCCGGCGCGCTGTCTTTCATGCAGCTTTTCGACAAGATGACCGACGTGGTCAAGCAGGGCGGCACCCGCCGCGGCGCCAACATGGGCGTGCTGCCGGTGCGCCATCCCGAAATACGAGAATTTATAACGATGAAGTCCAAAGGTCCCGCGGGCTGTATGGAGAATTTCAACATCTCCGTGGCGCTGGATTCCGAGTTCATGAACGCCGTCAACAAAGACGCAGATTACGATCTGTTAAACCCGCATTCCGGCCAGCCGGCGGGCAAGCTCAACGCCTCCGAAGTGTTCAACATGCTGGTGGAATCGGCGTGGAAATCCGGCGATCCGGGGCTTGTGTTCATAGACAGGATGAACAACTCCAACTCCAATCCCACGCCGCAGCTTGGCACGATAGAAAGCACCAATCCTTGCGGCGAGCAGCCGCTGCTGCCGTGGGAACCGTGCAATCTCGGCTCGCTCAACATGGCGCATTTCGTGCGCGGCGAGATAGGCCGCGCGGCGATAGATTACGACGCGCTGGGCAAAGCCGTTGACACCTGCATACGCTTTCTCGACAACGTCATAGAGATAAACAACTACCCGCTGCCTGAGATCGAGGCTATGGCGAAGGGCAACCGCCGCATCGGCCTTGGCATCATGGGCTGGGCGGAAACGCTGGTCAGGCTCGGCATACCGTACGATAGCCAGGACGCGCTGCGTCAAGCGGAAGAGTTGATGGCCTTTATCAATGACCGCTCGCTTACAGCTTCCGAAAATCTGGCGGCGGAACGCGGCGTTTTCCCGAACTGGAAAAACTCAATTTACGACAAGAGCGGCCCCAACTTCCGCGGCAACTCCAAGCAGCCGCGCAACTGCGCACGCACCACGATAGCGCCCACCGGCACGATAGCGATAGCGGCGGGATTGCAGGGCGGCGGCATAGAGCCGTTCTTTGCGATAGCCTATACGCGTTACAATGCCGCCGCGCTGGATGCGCTCAAGGCGGGAAGCACGCCCAATCCCAAGGATGTTTTCTTCGAGATAAATCCGTTGTTCAAGGAACTGGCGGCGGAATACCGCTTCTTCGGCCTCAAGGAAGAGATACTCTGGGCGAAGATAGACAAAAACCACAAGTCGATACGCGGCATACCGGAAATACCGGAACGGATACAGAAACTTTTCCCGACCGCGCACGACATCTCGGTGGAATACCATATCCGCATGCAGGCGGCATTCCAGAAGCACATGGATAACGCCGTCTCAAAAACAATCAATATGTCCAACACCGCCACGGTTGAGGACGTCAAGAAAGCCTACCTGCTTTCATATGAACTCGGCTGCAAGGGCATCACTATATACCGCGACGGCTGCAAGAGCCAGCAGGTGCTAAACATCAATTCCGCCGAGGACAAGGCGCAGGAGAAAAAGAAGAGCCGCAAGCCTTTCGGCGTCGCGTCGGAATATTACCAGATAACCACCGGCTACGGCCCGCTGCATATCCATATAAATTACGACGATCAGGGGCCCTATCAGGTGTTCACCAATATCCCGCCTCTCGGCACGGAGATAAGCGGGCTCACGTCGCTGATGGGCATACTGCTGTCCAAGTATCTCGATGCGGGCGGCGACCCGGAGAGCGTGCTCAAACACCTCAATTCCATAAAGGGCGACAGGCCGATAGGCTTTGGCGAGAACCACGTAAATTCCATACCGCATGCGCTGGCGATAGCGCTGCGCAATCACCTGCGCAAGAACGCCTCGCCGGAGAATCCCGAGGCGGGCGAAGGCAGGCTGGACCTGTGGGACGCCACGCGCACGCTGTACTGTCCAAAATGCTATTCCTCCAACGTCAGCTACCAGTCCGGCTGCTCCGGCCCGACCTGCCACGACTGCGGCTACTCGGAATGTTCCTAGGCAGCAAAGGATAAAATTGAAAAGCTCGCTATTTCTGCTTCTCGCTTCACTCCTCGTCGCCGTACCGCTTAAAGCAAAGGCGGACGGCAACGAGGAGCTTATGCTCTCCCCGTCATACGTAAAACGCGTCGGGCTGGACCTGTACGAACTGCCGTCCAAACCGTTCAACTGGGACAAAGACGACTGGCTGATAGCGGGCGGAGTTGCGGGCGCTACCGGACTTGCCTATATTGCCGACGACAGCATCCGCACCTACTATCGCACGCATCGCAGCGGATTTTTGACCAGCGTAAGCGATGTAACTACGCATTTCGGCGATTACAGAATGGAAGCCCCTCTTATAGGAAGCATCTGGATAGGCGGCATTGCGACCGGTGACAAGACTATGACAAAGATAGCCGGGGACGGCGCCGAGGCCAGCCTTATAGCCGCCGGACTTATAACGCCCATGCTGGTTTATATAAGCGGACGCGCGCTGCCGAGCGCGGGCGAGAACGCCTACAAATTCGAACCGTTTACTTTCGGCAGATATTCATTCCCGTCGGGGCACACTACCGAGGCTTTTGCGATGGCGACCGTGCTGGACCAGGATTTGCGTCCGGTGTTCGGCCATTGGCAGACGCCGATAGTTTACGGCATGGCGCTGGGTACGGCCGAATCGCGCATGTATGACGCGGCGCATTATCTGTCCGACGTAGTGCTGGGCGCTGGCATAGGCTGGTCCGTGGGCTACTGGATAGCCAACAAACCTCGCAACGCGCACGGAACGGACATCGCTTTAATCCCGTCGACAAACGGCGCGGCGCTGGCGATAAAATTCAACTAGCCGGCAATTAATTCCATGTACAACGAGCCGACCGCCGAAATAGAAAACCAGCTCGCACCGGGGGAAAGGTTACTCTGGAGCGGGCGGCCAAAGCAGGGTTTTTATCTGCAAGCATCTGACCTGTGGACCATCCCGTTCAGTCTGATGTGGTGCGGCTTTGCGATTTTCTGGGAATACGGCGTGTGCCGTTCCCATGCGCCGTTTTTCTTCAAGCTCTGGGGAATTCCTTTTGTGCTGATAGGGTTGTATCTGGTTATCGGCAGATTTTTTGTGGACGCACAAAACCGCAGCAAGACATTATATGGAGTCACAAACACCCGTGTGATTATAATCAGCGGCAATTTTTCCAGACAGATTAAATCACTGCAACTGCGCACGCTCAGCGATATATCCCTGGTCGAGCGTTCCGACGACCGGGGAACAATATATCTGGGACCGCAAAATCCGATGGGACAGAATCTCCCGCCCGGCTGGCCGGGCGCCGGACGATATGCCGCGCCGGCTTTTGAAAACATAGAACAGGCAAAAGAAGTTTACGAGATTATACGGAAGGCGCAAACGGCGGCATAACAACCGGGTTACTTTGCAAAGCTTTCGGATATTATGCAACTGCAAAGTAAAAGAAGTAAAAGAGGATTTGCCACCACTGAAAGCGCCACCGTCCCCGCCACGCCGCTGGTAAACAGCGGATATTCCTTTGGGATAAGCAGCAGACCGAACAAAACCGCATATAAACCGGCAAAGCGATTCTCCTCAGCGCCGTAATTTATAAACAGCCAGAGCGGCAGGAAAAGCGCCAGCAGCTTGTAGTCATTGGATACCGGCGTAAAAAGTATCGTGGCGCAAACCAGCAGCGCCGCCTGCTTCCACTGCAACTCTTCCCGAAACCAGACATAACAGGCTATGCCCACGCCGCACAGCAGCCCCGCCATATTGAAAATTTCCAACAACAGCGTCCTGTCCTGCCAGCCGTAAAGCGAGCATATGACGATGCGCATAAGGTTGAACAGGCTGGCAGTGTGAGCGTAGGCATCATTTTCCAGCGCATAGGTGTGGAAAAAAAATTGCATGCCAAAACGCATCCCGGACAGATTGGCCGCAAAACCGCCCGGATAAAGCATCAACGGCACGGCCACCAGCGAGACGGAAAGCGCGCAGCAGAAAATCAGGGCGCGCCACTCCCGGCGTTTTGCAAACAGCAGCAAAAAACCCCCCGGATAACCCTTGAGCGCTATCGCAATCGCCAGCAAAAGAGCGCTGACCATACTCCGCCCTTTTCCCAGCATATACACCGCCCCCGCGACGGCCAGAAATACATAAATTTCCAGATTACCACGGTCCAGACAGAAAAGCAGCGGATAGGAAAAGCAGGAGAAGATAAATATATTGCGCCATAAATCGATTCCGCAAAATCCGGCCTTGCGCAGATACAGGATGTTGAAACGCACAAATAAAAACACTGCTCCGGCTATAACAATCGACATGGCGATATCAAGATTCATTCTGGAGAGGGGATACATCAGCCAGTACGCCAGCGGGAAATAAATTCCCGGTACTGTCTGATACTGCGCCAGATAAGGCTGTCCGGAGCCCGCACCTCTTATGGGGGTGTAAAGATCTGAGAGAACGCCCTTCGGGTCAAAAAGAAAAGTATCCCACGGGTAAGCCATATGCAGGTAGCTGTCCGCGGCATAGTGGAATATCACGGCGCCGGCAAACCCGGCGCACAAAATGAATGCGACAATTTCCGCGCGAAGCCTGTTATCCGCCTGAGCGCGGCACAAAAACCGCGCCGCGTACGCGAACAACACCAGCGAAGCAAGCAGCAGCATCATCCATAACAGAAAGTCGGCTGTCAAAATAAAACCGGCCATATTCGCGGCGATGCCGTGGCGCAGGGAATAATAGTTAAGGCTTACCCCGGATACAGCCGCATTTACCGGCGCGGAGGCGTCCCCGGCATAAAAACCGTTCACTTCCCGGGGCAGCGACTCCGCCAGCGTGACGGAGCCCCGGCGTTTAGTGCGCAGCACGATATCGTCGGCCCAGGCTTTGAGTATGGTTGCGGAGAACCATGTCCCTTCCTCGAAAGAGTCGGGCATAACCAGCATTTCCCGGCTGCCCGTCTTGTCGTGCGCGAGAAGCGCCAGGGTTCCTCCCGGGCGCGCTTCGAGCGTCAATCCGTCTCCGCCGGGATTAGTTTCAAGCAGCCTGCTCGGTGCGGCCCCCGGATCGACTTTGGCGCGTACTACCAGTTGATAATAGGACGAGTATGCTCCTGATTTCATCGGCACAGTATAATTACCGGGCCGCAGCGGCGACGGCATAAGCGTGGTTACGTCTCCGATCATGCAAGACATATTATCCAGCGGACGCAACTGCATGGCCAGCATCAAGGGACGCAGGAAGTCCAGCCCGGCCACTGCGGCAAAAACGGCCGCCAGGCAGACGATCAGCGTTTTGCGCCGGCAGACGGCATTATTCATGATTCATATCCATATCCGCCGCCGCGCGCAGCCAAATCCCTTCCACAATTATCAAAACGCACAATGCCAGCATAAGCAACGGATTTAGCAGTACGCCAAGCGCCATATGCGGCGCAATAGCGCACCCGGGCAAAGGATATTCTTTTGGTATGAGCAGCAATCCTAACAGCACGATATACGCGGTATTAAGCCGCGAGGCGCCCTCCCGCTGTGCGGCTGTTATGAACAACCAAAGCGGCAGGAAAAGCGCCAGCATTTTATAATCATTGGATACCGGCGTAAAAAGTATCATCGTGCAAACCAGCAGCGCCGTCTGCTTCCACAGGTTATACTCGCGTCGCCAGATGTAATACGCAACGCCGCATACACACAAAAATCCGGCAAAATTGAAAAATTCCAGCAGCAGCGCCCTGTCCTGCCAGCCGTAAAAAACATAGCTGCCCATGCGCAGCAGATTGAACAGGCTGGCGTTGTGATCGTAGGCATTATTTTCCAGCGCATAAGCGTGGAAAAAATATTGCATCCCAAGACGCATCCCGTCCAGATTGGCCAGAAAACCGCCGTGAGCCACCGCAAGCGGTACGAGAACCAGCGCGGCTGAGACGGCGCAGGAAACCGAAGCGGCCCGCCATTCCCCGCGCTTCAAAAACAGGAGCAAAAAAAGCCCAGGATATCCCTTCGCGGCAATGGCAAGCGAAAGCGCCAGAGCGCCCGCCATGGCCATGCCGTTTTCCAGCAGATAAACGGCAGCCGTTACGGCAAAAAACACACAGGCTTCAATATTCCCCCTGTCCAGACAGAAAAGCAGCGGATAGGACAATAAAGAAAAAATCAGTACATTGCGCCATAAGGCGGAGCCGGACATTCCCGCCCTGCGTAAACAACGCGCATTAAGCCAGACAAAAACTGCCGATATCGAAACAATAAAACATCCGCCCGCCGTTTCACGGCCCAGCCTGGACGCCGGATATAAAAACCAGTAAACAAGCGGGAAATACACTCCGGGCTCCGGGGCCGCATGTACCAGATAAGGCAAGCCTGCCGCGACGGATTGGACCGGGTTGAAAAGATCGGAAAGAAACATGGCTGGATTGAATAAAAAAGTGCTTTCCGGATATGGAAGCCCCAGATATTTGCCGGCTATATAATGGAATACCACGGCACAGAAAAAACCTCCCAGAAGAATAAATGCCGTTATTTCGATGCGTTCGTGCGGAGACGTGCATGTCGTGCCGGACAGTAAAAACAGCAATTGCGCCAATGCCGCGGAGAGTGATACGAGCAGCAATAACCACCAGAACGTCTCGGCAAACAAACAGAAGTTGCGCATGCCCCGCATATCGCCGAATTGGCCATAACCCAGCGACTTGTATTCCACCCTGACGCCGGCTATGGAACAACTGCCGTCTCCGGCGGAAAAAGCGTTTATCTCGCGCGGCGCATGCGGAGCAAGGGTTACCACAGTATTTTTTGAGCCGTTAAGCACAATGTCGTCGTACCACGCCTTGTTTAACCCGACGGAAAACCATTCCCCGGGCCGGAACGCGTTTTGCAGCACCAGTAGTTCCCTTGACTCCGCATCATGATGCTCCACGACGGAAATCGCACCTCCGGGAAGGCTTTGGAGGCTCATCCCGTTCCCGCCGGGATTTATATCCAGCAGTTTGCATGATGCGTCGGCGGAGTCGATGCGCGCTTTTACAAAAAACATGTAATTGGAAGATTGGGCTCCGGGTTTCGATGAAAAAGAAAAAAGGCCCGGTTTCATCGGCGAGGGCGCGGAAGAATCGATATCTCCTTCTCCGGCATAAACATGATCAAGCGGTTGCAGTTGCGTGGCCGGTATCAGCGGATTTATCGCGAAAAGCCCTATTACAGAAGCAAGCACGCCCGCCAGACAATATGCGGTGTGCCTGCGCCATGTGGCATCTGTGTTTTTAATCATTCCAGTAATCATCAGCAGTCAATGCTCTTTGCCCCTGTTTATTAAAACATATTTCGTCGGCGGTACGGTAGCTGACGGCTTGTCTGGGAACATAAAATAGGGTGAAATATACTCATGCCCGATGGCGAAGCGTCAAAAACAGTAAAAACATTCTCCTTGGCGGCGACGGCTTTATTGTGCGCCGTGGCGGTGTTTGGGCCTTTCTTGTCCGGTCGGGAGATGTTCTGGCATGACAGTCTCGGCATTCTGGTGCTGCCGCACATTTTTTTCGAGCATCTCTTCCATTTCAAGCTTGCGCTGTGGAGCCCCGAGCTCAACGGCGGCCAGCCGCTCTGGCCGGTGCTGGAATCCGCGCCGCTTATGGACCCGCTGCTGATTGTGATATGGTTTGCGGGACATCTGCTTGGTCTGTCCACGGTGATTACCGGGCAACTCGCGGCGATAGCGTGGCTTTTTGCATTCTCATTCGGGGGATTGCTTCTCTCGCGCAGGCTCACGAGGAACTGGTGGATCAACCTTTCGGTGTTTGTGCTGCTCTTCGGCGGGCCGCTGGCATGGAGTCTGCCCGCGCAGTGCAATTTCGTGCAGATATTCCGCTATTTCCCTTATGTGCTGCTCTGCTTCATCGACCTGGTTGAAAAACCGTCGCATACGCGCGCAATAACCCTCGGCATAGTGCTTACGCTGTCCATGGCGGGATTTCAGTCGGCCTATATGCTTTTTTGCGCCGCTATTTTCGCTGCGGCATACATGACTGTTCGCGGCAAACAGGCGCGGCCGCCGCTTAAGCTTTGGGCCACATTCATCGGGATTTGCTGCGCCTGGAACATAGTTCTTTTTGTAACCGCGTTGAAGCTTACGGATCACATGGTGCCGGTAGCGCGGCTGATAGTGGAAAGCTGGAATTACGATTTTTCGGCATTCCTTACTGGCTTGCTGCTGCCGTTTTTCACGCTGCCGCAAACGCCGCAAATCCCGGTGATGATGGGGCAGACATGGCATGGCAGCTCTATGCTGGGACCGGTGGTTGCGGCATTGGCTCCGGTCCCGATAGCGATATGGCTTGACTCGCTTGTCCGCCGGGAGGAATCGCCCGCGAACGCCGCCGATGCAATGTTTAAAGCATGGCTGGTTTCGCTGGTTGTAATATCCGCGCTTTGTTTGGGATTGTTCGGGATTTCGGAATATCTCAAGGCGGGCAATTATTTTCTGGGACTGCGTAACTGGGGACTTGCGCTTGCAGTTTTGCTGCTTGCCATTGTGCAACTGGCGGCGTTGGGAGCGCAGCAGCTTGCCGATAAAAATTTTGGCAAATACTTCTTCCCGTTTTACTGCGGCATTTTTCTTTTCGCACTGGCGCTGTGGCCGCAAAACGGTTTTGCGGACGTACTAAAGCATCCGGCGCAACTATTGTCGTTGCTGCTTATCCCGGCGATATTTGCGTTGTTTTATAAAATCGCCAGGAAACTTGAACCGGGCAAATACGGTTTGGCAATATTTGCTTGCGCGGCAGTCTTGATTGCTGTGCAGATAGACTTTTCCGCCGCCATAACGGGATATCCCGCGCCTAAAGATTCGTTCCCGCTGCAAAATCCGGCCCTGAAGCTGCCGCAAATGCGCGACTGGAATTTTCCGTTGGATTCCACGCCGTTTATAATTATGGGCCCGGCGGCGCTGCACCGTTTTTACGCGATAATGCCGCCCGCGCTTGAAACGCCGCGCCTTGCTCTGGACTTTGTGCAACTGCCGCGCTACAACGCGCTGCTGTCCGGACTGCACGACGAAAACATAGGCAGGAAAATACTCGGCAACACCGCGCCGCTGCTGCATACGGTATCTTCAATAACGACAGTCCAAAATACGGCGCAGGCGCTGGATATCTTGAATTCATTGCACGAGCCTGCCGTTCTTGATAACTGGGCGGTTATAGAAGGCGGAGCGCCGGTACTCCCCCCGCCTGACAAAGCTGCACCGGCACGAATAGACATCACAAATTACAGCGAAACTAAAACCGAGATACAGGCTTTCGCGGCGCAGGATTGCGTGCTTGTTTACTCCGACAACTGGGACAAAAACTGGGAAGCATATCTGGACGGGAAACGCGTCCCGCTGCTTGTCGCAAATGTTACAAACAAGGCGGTGTTTCTTCCGTCCGGAGAGCACAGCATAAAATTTGTTTTCAACGCTGGAATTTATGCGGCGGCGTTCTGGTGCAGGATGTTGTTTTATCTGTTCGCGTGCGTCTGGGGGATTTATCTGCTGCGGCGCAAACCTGCCGCCGCATGATTTGGGTATAATATTTAGAACATGGCGAAAAAATATCCCGGTGTTTTCATCGTTCTGGAAGGGCCGGACAAGTCCGGCAAATCCACGCAGGCGCAGGCGATAATAAAGCGTCTCAACAAGTCCGGCAGGGAAACCGTATGGACGCGCGAACCCGGCGGCACTCCGCTGGCGGAAGCAGTGCGCGCCGCGCTGCTCAACCCGGTCAACACCGTGGATCCGATGGCCGAACTGCTGCTTTACGAGGCTTCCCGCGCGCAGCATGTGGCCGAAAAAATAATACCGGCGCTAAAGGCCGGGAAGGTTGTGCTTTGCGAACGTTTTACGATGTCTACCGAGGCTTATCAGGGTTATGGCCGAGGCCTCAGCCTTGCGACGATAAAACGGCTCAACGACATCGCCACCGGCGGGCTCACGCCGGACGCCACCTTCGTTTTCGATATACCGGAAGAGCAGTTCAACATGCGCAGCCGCAAGCGCCCTCACGACAGGCTGGAACTTGAGCCTACGGAATTTCGCACGCGGGTGCGGCGCGGATATCGTGAGCTTTCAAAAACCACGCCGGGCGCGATACGAATAAACGCCGCCAAACCGCTGCTGGAAGTGCGCGAAGATATTTTCAAGGCGCTGGACAGGACAATCAAATAACATGGCATTTTCATCCGTAATGGGACAGCCGGCCGCGATCGAGCGCATAAAGGCCTGCCTGTCCGCAAAACGCGTTCCGCCCGGCATACTTTTTTGCGGCCCCTCCGGGGTCGGAAAGATGCTTGCCGCGCGCGAAATGGCGAAAGCGCTGATGTGCGACGGAGGAATGTTCGGCGCGCAGGAAGACGGCGGCTGCGGCGAATGCATAAACTGCCGGCAGGTGGACAAGGGCGTTCACCCGGACCTTGTCATCGTGGACACAAATTTTCAGGCGCAGTTGCGCGAAGAGGAGGCGGAGGAACAAAAGCACTTGCGCGTGGAAACGATGCGCTCAGTGCTGGAGATGGCGCAGCGCAAAGCCTCCGGCGGCTGGAAGGTGATAATAGTGGACCACGCCGAAACAATGCTTTCGCAGGCGCAGAACTCGCTTTTAAAACTGCTGGAGGAGCCGCCGCCCGAAACGCTCTGGATACTGCTTGCCGAAAAGCGCGAGGACATGCTGCCCACCATACTTTCACGCTGCCAGACCATGCGCTTCGCCCCGCTGTCCGACGAAGCGCTGTCGGAAATACTGGTGCAGCAGGGCTGCGCGATGGACGAGGCGCAAAAGCTCTGTCCGCTTGCGGGCGGCTCGGTCAGCCGCGCTCTGCGCATACGCGAGCTGCTTGAGGATTTTTCGGCGCTGGACCCGCTCAGCCCGCTGTATCCGTTCCGCGCCGCGGCCACCCTGCCCAGGGAACTGGCCGACGCGCGCAAGGATGCCGCTCTTATCATAGAATTGCTTGAACAGGCGCTGCTTGCGCGCTGGCGCAGGGAAAGCCGTCCCCGCATGCGCGACGACATGAAGCGCGCGATGACGCATGTGCTTTCGTGCCGGGAATACATAAACCGTAACGTGTCGCCGTCCATAACGCTGGAAGCAGCGCTGCTGGAAACCGCCAGATTCAAACTGAATATCTTCGACCCGCCAACCGGACAATGAGGCCGTTGCTCGTAACCGCCCCGCTGTATTACTCCGATATCCCGGACTGGGAACAGTCGCGCACGCTGGTCGCCGCCGACGCGTTCGCGCGCCATTCCCGAGCGCACGGACATCCGGCGAAGCTTGTCGCCGGACTCGGCGGCAAGAACAAAACCTCGGATGAAGCCGAGTATAACTCTCGGCAAGCCAGACGCATGCTTGGCATCTGGTGTGAAACCGCGCCGGTGCCGCAACGCGAGCGGCGGGCGCGCGCAGTATTCAAAAAGTTATTGCGCAATGGCGCGGTATACAAAGCCCGCTTCGACGGTTATTACTGCCCGGAATGCGGTTTCTGTTTTGATGAAAAACATGCCGCCGACGGCAAGTGCCCGGCGCATCAGATCGGGTTGGGAACCGTAAACAGCGAAGTGTGGTTTTTCCGGCTTTCAGCGTACACGGCAGAGACAGCGGGGCATTATCGCCGGGCTACGGATTTCCTTTCTCCGCATGATGCCGCGCGCAACGCGTTGCGGCTTTGCGAACATGAGCATCAGGACATACCGGTAGTCCTGCCCGGGCACGACGGGGAAAGCCAGCGCGTCTGTTTCTGGTTTGAAACGCTTTGCGCGTACCTGTCCGCGCGGCAGAAAGGCTCGCCGGAGGATATCCAGTTCGCCGACAGCAAAGGGCTCTTCCTTCATGCCGTGGTGTGGCCGGCGCTGCTTGCCGCGCTCGAATTGCCGCTGCCGGAACACCTGCATATAATGCCCGGCAACCGTACGCGCCTGTTTTCCCCCGTTGAAACCGCCGTAGCGTACGGCACGGATGCGCTGCGCTATCTGCTGCTGCGCGGCGCGGACGAGGGCGTTTCTCACGCGCGTACACAGCATGAATTGCGCCGGGTGTATAATGCCGAGCTGGCAAATGATATCGGCAGCCTGCTGGGGCGCATAACGCTTTTGGTGGACAAATATCTGGACGGCGAATTGCCTACCAAAAACCCGGGCGACGCATACGTTATGGTCAATAATGCCAGAAAGACCGCCGAGGAAATAAACCGGCACATGTCCGCTCTGGAATTTGACCGGGCACTGGCGCTGCCACGCGGAACGCTGTCCGCGCTAAACAAAGCGTTGGACAGCAAAAAATCGCAGCTTCTGGACGCGGATGGGGACAGGGCCGATCTTAAATTGCTGCTTTTTGAGCTGGTCTGGTGTCTGCGCATGGCTGCCGGATGGCTTGAGCCTTTCATGCCGGATACCTCGGCTGCGATACATGCCCAGTTGAGCGTGCGCAAAGGCATAGTAAGCCATATCCCGCCACAGCCGCCGTTGCTGTTCCCCAGAAAATGAAAAGCGCCCGCTGTATGCGGGCGCGGCGTCTGTTCCTTCCGGGCAGCCGGTTTACGAAGAGCGGGTTTGTTCCTGCACGGTGAATTTGCACCTGTCCGGGACCATTAAACGTATTTTCTCCATATCCTCATCGCAGAGCGCGGCGCTCCGGGTGGTGCGGAATTCAACGCACACATCGCAGCCGCACAGCAACTCAAACGATTTCTTCACACAACTGAAATCCATTTCCACGCAGGCCACTTCGCCGTATTTTTCAAACGGCGCTTTTATGTCCATGGCGACATAATCAAGCACCCCGGCGGAAAGTAATTTTTCAAGCATGACCGGATTGGTGCCGTTGGTGTCTAGCTTGACCAGAAAGCCAAGCTCTTTTACCTGCGCTATAAAATCCGGCAGCGCCTGATGCACGGTGGGCTCGCCGCCGCTGATGACCACGCCCTCCAGAAATTCCTTTCTGGTTTCCAGCTCGGCAAAAACCTTTTCCCTGGGATAAAGCGGGGCGTATTTCTCCGGATAAACAAGCTCCGGGTTATGGCAGTAGGGGCACCGGAAATTACAGCCTGCGCTGAAAATAACGCAGGCTGTATGTCCGGGATAATCGCTGAGGGTAAGCGGCTGGAACCCGCCTAGGCGCATACCAGATTCTTTCTGAGCTTGAACTCGGACTGCTTGCCCGCGTTCCACTGGTTCACCGGGCGCAGGTATCCGACCACGCGCGAATAAACCTCGCAGGTGGAACCGCAATCCGGGCAGGTTTCATGCTGGCCTATCCGGTAACCGCATTTGGGGCATACCGAGAAGGTGGGCGTTATGGAGATATACGGCAGATGGAATTTGGCGAAAATGCGCTTGATAAGCGATTTCACCGCCTCCGGATCCGCCATACGCTCGCCGAGGAACAGGTGTTGCACCGTGCCGCCGGTATAGAGCGTTTGCAGGCTGTCCTGCTGCTCGAGCAGACGGAACATGTCGGACGTGGTGTCCACCGGCAGCTGCGTGGAATTGGTGTAGAACGGCTGCGCGCCGTCTTTTAGCATATCTTCGTTGGCGCTGCGGATCTGCGGAAAGCGCTTTTTGTCCAGCAGCGCCAGACGGTAGGAAGTGCCTTCGGCAGGAGTTGCTTCCAGATTATAAAGATTGCCGGTTTCGTTCTGGAATACCGTCAACTCTTCTCGTATATAGTTGAGAACCTTTATCGCGAAAGCGCGCGCTTTTTCGTCGCTCAACGGCACGCCGAGCGGCGCGAAATTAAGGCAGGCCTCGCTCATCCCGACCACGCCTATCGTGGAGAAATGGTTGGTCCAGTATTTGCCGGTGCGCTGCTTTATCGAACCCAGATACACGCGCGAGTACGGATACAAACCATGATCGGTAAAGGTTTCTATAGCCTTGCGCTTTATCTCAAGCGATGTCTTGGCGACATTGAGCAGATTTTTAAGCCGGGAGAAAAACTCCTCTTCCGTCCTGGACTGGTAGCCCAGGCGCGGCAGGTTTATCGTGCAGACGCCGACCGAGCCGGTAAGCGGCGAGGAGCCAAAAAGCCCTCCTCCGCGGTGCTTGAGCTGTTTTACGTCCAGACGCAGGCGGCAGCACATGCTGCGCGCATCTTCGGGATTGAGATCGGAATTCACGAAATTGGCGAAATACGGGATGCCGTATTTCGCGGTTATCTCCCACAATCCGCGCAGTTCCGGTTTGTCCCACGGGAAATCGTCCGTGATATTCACCGTCGGTATCGGGAAAGAGAACACGCGGCCCTGCGCGTCGCCCTTGGCCATCAGGTCAAATAGCACGCGGTTGAGCAGATCCATTTCCTTCTGGCACTCGCCGTACTTTAAATCCTGCGGCTTGCCGCCGATTATAACGCCCTGGTCCGAGTATATCTTTGGAGGCTTTAGGTCCAGCGTTATATTTGAAAACGGAGCCTGGCAGCCTACGCGTGTCGGCACGTTCATGTTGAACAGGAATTCCTGCAAGGCCTGGCGGACTTCGCCCTCGCTCAGGTTGTCCATGCGGATGAACGGCGCAAGCAGCGTGTCGAAATTGGAAAGCGCCTGCGCGCCTGCCGCCTCGCCCTGAAGCGTGAAAATAAAGTTCACCACCTGACCAAGCGCTGTGCGGAAATGCTTTGCCGGAGCGGAAGCGACCTTGCCGGGCACGCCGCAGAAGCCGCGCAGCAGTATGTCGTAAAGGTCCCAGCCCACGCAGTAGGAGGCAAGGAAGCCCAGGTCGTGTATGTGCATGTCGCCGGACTGATGCGCGTTGCGCACCGATTCGGGATAAAGCTTGTTTAGCCAGTAATAGCTGCTTATTTCCGACGACATCAGGTTATGCAGCCCCTGAAGCGAGAAAATCATGTTGCTGTTTTCCCGAACGCGCCAGTCGGATTCCTTGAGGTAATTGTCCACCAGTCCGAGATTCTGAGTACGGAGCAGTTCGCGCGCCTGGGAATGGCGGTCGCGGTAAAGTATATAAGCCTTGGCGGTCTTTTTATAGGAAGACTTGAGCAGCACGCCTTCCACCAGATCCTGAATTTCTTCCACCGACGGGGGATTTGCATGTTCGTAAAAGGAAGCCAGCCCGCGCACTACCTTCGCGGTAAGATTTGTGGCTATATCCTCGCCGTATTCGCCGGTTTCCTTGCCTGCCTTGGAAATTGCGTTTGTGATTTTTGATGTGTCGAACTGCTGGGTGGTGCCGTCGCGCTTTACTACCTTCATCTCGTTGACCATTGATAGAGCTCCGTAGAGTGCTTTATTATATTTTACTGACCATTACGCGCTCCCCTCGGCGCGCCGCATCCATGTAATTGAAAGATAAAAAAAGTATATCACCGGCATCCCGGGGGCGCAAATCTCAGACGGACGGAAACCGCTCATTCCAGAATGGTTTCCTTATTCTCCGACGAGAAAATCAAAGGGGCGTTTCACCGTCGGGTATCGTCGGAGAAATGCCCCCGGTAGATTGCGGAAGATTATTTTAGATTACTGCTGCGCCGCCGGTGGGATTGCGCCGTCCTCGTCCTTATGCTGTACCAGGCGCTTTACAAGCCGCCAGAACATGGCTATAAGCCCGGACAAGACATAGAGCAGGAACATGAGAAAAATCGAATCCTGCGGGTATTTTATCCCTACAAAGATGAAGAGTATCACAAATATCAATGCGCCGAGGCTCTTTGGCCGCAGGAAGTTGGACTGTTTGAACGCGGCGTACGGGATCGTGGAGACCATCAGTATGCCCAGCCCGAGCATCACCAGCGGTATCAGGTTATATATAAGCGCCATCACGTAAGTGACGAAGCCGAGCGAATCGCGGCTCTCCATAAGGCTGTAGGCTATGACAAAAGACGCCAGTATGCCCGCAGCGCCCGGGATAGGAAGCCCGGTAAAGTTCTGCTTGGAGCTTTTGCCTTCATGGCTTACCACGTTGAAGCGCGCAAGACGCAGCGCGCCGCACATCGTATACAGGAAAGCGACCGGGTATCCCCAAAAACCGTAGTCCTTGAGATGGAAAAGATACATCATTATGCCGGGCGCCGCGCCGAAAGAAATACAGTCGGCCAGCGAGTCCATCTCTATGCCGAAGCTGCTTTCGCCGTGTACCATGCGGGCGACGCGCCCGTCCAGTGAATCCATGACCATTGCGCCGATTATGCACCAGCCGGCGCGGGAAAAATCCTTGTCTATGGAGGCCAGTATCGCAAAGAACCCGAATGCTATATTGCCTATGGTAAACAGCGACGGCAGCGTTACCTGTCCGGTGCGTTTTATTTTCTCAATGTTTATCATGATTGACCCGCTATTTCCAAAGTCCTATTACGGAAACCGCGCCTTCCACCTTCTGCCCCGGTTTTACTACGACGCGCACTTTGTCGGCGGGCAGAAAAATCGCGACCTGCGAACCGAAATAGATAAGCCCTATGCGTTCTCCCGCCTTAACCTGCTGCCCGGGCTTGACCCAGCAGACGATACGGCGCGCCACCGCGCCGGTAATCTGTTCCACGTGGGCGAAGCGGTCCCCGTTTGAAATTTCTATGCGGTTGCGCTCGTTATCCATCGCATCCGGCTGGCTGGCCACGGCGAATTTTCCTTTATGATAGTTAATCTGCCCTATCGTACCGTCTATCGTGGCGCGCTGTATATGCACGTCGAACACTGAAAGGAAAATGCGTACGACGATAACTTTCGGATCGCCTTCGCTGCGCACGGTCATGACGCGGCCGTCGGCGGGGCAGGCTATTTCATCCGGGGAGAACTGCGTGTTGCGCTCGGGGTTGCGGAAGAAAAACGCGAACAGCAGCGCAAAGAGTATGCCCAGCGGCAAAAGCCCTATCATGTCGCCGCGCGTCCAGAAAATCCTGAGCAGCAGTCCGGCGATGGCGGCATAGATCGCATACCATATAAGCTGCATGCCCTCCTGCGTAGGGCTCATCATTCCGCCGAAAGTGTAAGAGAAAAAAGTCTTCCAGTCCTCGAACATCGTTCCTCCAGAAAATTTAAGTGGGCGGGGCGGGACTTGAACCCGCAAGACCTTGCGGTCAACGGATTTTAAGTCCGTCGCGTCTGCCTTTCCGCCACCCGCCCAGAAAGTATCCTATTATGATACAAAAAGTGCCGCCTGCCATGCAGCGGCTTCCTTGCAAAATATTGATACGGTCTGTAAATATGACAGTTTCTTAATATATTTTTAGCAGCACGCTCCAAAACAGCACAACCATGTTTTACCGACGGGGAAAGTCATTAGAAACGGCTTATTTTCCCAAATCCTCAGGTAAGGCGTAGATGAAGGGTATTTTTGCTGTTTTAAAAGTCTGTTTTTTATCGCTCCATATTTTAAGTGGCTGTTTATATGCGTCCTAAACGCCCTTCTCTGTGT
>Ga0326728_10003199_pt1 | contig 51706 bp, 43 predicted proteins | sample MB3enrmetagenome_FD_207602 | JGI IMG/M metagenome (GOLD analysis project Ga0326728, IMG submission 207602) | Lab enriched peat soil microbial communities from McLean, Ithaca, NY, United States - MB31MN | ecosystem: Environmental > Terrestrial > Soil > Wetlands > Peat | place: USA: New York... | reverse complement strand
AGTTCCTGCCCGAGCTGGTGGTGCTGGCCGTGGTGGGCATCCTTGGACTGGAGCGCACGCTCGCCCCGACCTCGGAGTCGGGGCTGGTCGGCCGGCCGGTCTGGCGGGGTGCGGTGCGCTGGGGTTGGGGCCTGCTGCTGGGCTTCTCGGTGGCGTTTAACCTGTTCGCGAGCGCTGAGCATTATGCCGAGGAATGCAACAACATAGGGGCGGCCTTGGTGCAAGCGGGCCGGGCGCAGGAGGCGATCGGGCACTACGAGCGGGCACTGCGGATCAAGCTTCAATACGCCGAGGCGCACTACAACTTGGGGATTGCCTTGGTACAAGCGGGCAGGGTACGGGAGGCGATTGAGCATTACGAGCAGGCCCTGCGGATCAAACCCGATTTCGCTGAGGCGCACAACAACTTGGGGAACGCCCTACTCCACCTGGGCAAGTTGGCGGAAGAAATCGGACAGTACGAGCAGGCCCTGCGGATCAAGCCTGATTATGCCGAGGCGCACTACAACTTGGGCAATGCCCTGCTCCGATTGGGCAAGGTATCGGAAGCAATTGGGTACTACCAGCAAGCGCTGCGGATCAAGCCCGATTTTGCCGAGGCGCACTACAACTTGGGGATTGCCTTGGTACAAGTGGGCCGGGTGCAGGAGGCAATCGAGCACTACGAACAGGCGCTGCGGATCAAACCTGATATGGCCGAGGCGCGCGCCAAGTTGCAACTGGCTCAACAGGCGCTCACGAAACTGCAGGAGCACGGGGCCTCAGGCCAAAGATGATCGACAGCAGACCAGATCGCTGGGAGGCGAAGATATCAGGAGGAAAGTCCCCGTGGATGCACCGCGGAGTCTTGGGCGCAGTGTGTGCGCTGGTCGTCGGAGTTTACGCGTACACGGCCCACTCGGGCGTTTCGGAATCGTTGAGTCTGAATGCGGCTGACACGTACTACAATTTGTTGGTGCAAGGTTTCCGTGCTGGCCAACTCAGTCTGAAGAAAGAGGTGCCGCCCGGACTCGGGCAGCTTGTCGACCCCTATGATCCTGCCGCCAATCCTCCCTATCGGTCTGCGTCCTACGGGACGGCCGACCTGAGCTACTACAAGGGCAGGTTCTACCTCTATTGGGGGGTCACGCCCGCGTTGGTGCTTTTCTGGCCCTATGCGGCACTGACGGGCCACTACCTGCTGCACAGAGATGCGGTGGTAATTTTCTGCGCGGTGGGTTTCTTGGCCAGCATGGGCTTGCTGAGCGGGCTGTGGCGTCGCTACTTTGCCGAAGTGGGCGTCGGGGTGGTGGTGGCCTGTGCGCTGGCGCTGGGCTTGGCGACGGGCGTGCCGGTGATGTTGCCGCGAGCCGAGGTTTACGAAGTGGCGATCAGTTGCGGGTATATGCTGACGATGCTGGCGCTGGGGGCGCTCTGGTGCGCGTTGCACGAGCCGGAGCGGAGGTGTCGGTGGCTGACAGTGGCGAGTGCGGCATACGGGCTGGCGGTGGGGGCGCGGCCCTCCTTGCTATTGGGCGCGGTCATCCTGCTGGCGCCGGTGGTTCGAGGGTGGCGTGAGCGGCGGCAGATTTGGGCTCTGCTGATGGCGGCCGTCGGGCCGATCATGCTCATCGGGTTGGGGCTGATGTTCTACAATTACCTGCGCTTTGACAATCCGTTCGAATTCGGCGTGCGCTACCAGTTGGTAGGGGATCGCCAAGACACAGTGCGGCAGTTCAGTCTGCGCTATCTTTGGTTCAACTTGCGGGTCTATTTTTTGGAGCCGGCGGGCTGGGGCGGTCGTTTTCCCTTCGTGCATGACATCGTGGTGCCACCTTTGCCGGCGGGTCATGGGCAGGTTTTTCATCCCTTCGGCGTGCTGAGCAACGTTCCTTTGGTTTGGCTGGCGCTGGTGGCGCCGCTGGCTTGGCGCGGCCGGTCGGTGGAGACGCGCTCCATCCTCTGCGGGTTCATTGCGGCGGTGGCACTGCTCTCGGGGATATGCGCATTGACCATTGGTCTCTTCTTCACAGCATGTTTCCGCTTTGAGGTGGACTTTCTGCCCGAGCTGGTGCTGCTGGCCGTGGTTGGCATCCTTGGATTGGAGCACGCGCTGGCCCCGACCTCGGAGTCGGGGCTGGTTGGCCGGCCGGTCTGGCGGGGTGTAGTGCGCTGGGGTTGGGGCCTGCTGCTCGGCTTCTCGGTGGCGTTTAACCTGTTCGCGAGCGCTGAGCATTATGCCTTGGAATGCAACAATCTAGGGAACGCCCTATTGCAAGCGGGCCGGATGCAGGAGGGGATCGAACATTACGAGCAAGCGCTGCGAATCGAGCCCGATTTCGCCGAGGCGCACAACAACTTGGGAATCGCCCTGCTCCAACTGGGCAATGTGGCGGAAGCGGTCGGACAGTACGAGCAGGCACTGCGGATCAAACCCGATTTCGCTGACGCGCACAGCAACTTGGGCGATGCCCTACTCCGACTGGGTAAGGTGGCGGAAGCGATTGGGTACTACGAGCAAGCGCTGCGGATCAAACCCGATTTCGCCTTGGCACACCACAACCTAGGGGTCGCCCTATTCCGATTGGACAGGATCGAGGAGGCGATCGGACACTACGAGCAGACGCTGCGGATCAAACCCGATGATGCCGAAGCACACAACAACTTAGGGGTCGCCTTGAAGCGAATGGGCAGGAAACAAGAGGCGATCGAACACTACGAGCAAGCGTTGCGGCTCAAGCCCGATTTCGCCGAGGCGCACTACAACTTGGGAAACACCCTACTCCAACTGGGCAATGTGGCGGAAGCGATCGGACACTACGAGCAGGCGCTGCGCCTCAAGCCCGATATGATCGAGGCGCGCGCCAAGTTGCAACAGGCTCAACAGGCGCTCACGAAACTGCAGGAGCACGGGGCCTCAGGCCAAAGATGATCGACAGCAGACCAGATCGCTGGGAGGCGAAGACATCCAGAGAAAAGTCCCGGTGGCTGCACCGCGGAGTCTTGGGCGCAGTGAGCGTGCTGCTGATGGTCGCGCCAGCGTCGTGCGAAGTGATCGCGGGTAAACAAAGAGTCGTGGCAGATTGATGGCGACAGCAGAGATCTGATGAAAGAATCTTGGAAGACAGTGGGGCGAGGGGGCGCGCTCATCGTGTTGCTGACGGCGGTGGCCTATTTCCCGGCAATGCACGGCGGCTTCGTCTTCGATGATCACCTGCTGATTACGGACAACCGGATCCTCAGAGCCAGCGACGGACTCTATCGGTACTGGTTTACGACGGACTCCCCGGATTACTATCCATTGACCGGGAGCCTGTGGTGGCTGGAGTGGCGACTTTGGGGCAACAGCGCGGTGGGCTACCACATTGTCAACGTGCTGTTACACGCCTTCAGCGCGGCGCTGGTGTGGATGATCTTGAGACACTTGAAGATACCGGGGGCCTGGTTGACCGCGCTCGTATTTGCGGTGCACCCGGTCAATGTAGCCACGGTGGCCTGGATTAGCGAACAGAAGAACACGCTGTCAATGCTCTTTTACGCGACAACGATCCTGCTGTATCTGCGATTCGAGAAAGAAGGCCGATGGCGCTGGTACGGTTTTTCGTTGGCCTCGTTTCTATTCGCCTTGCTCAGCAAGACGGCGGTCGTGATGCTGCCGTTTGTCCTGTTGGGTTGCGTGTGGTGGCGGCGAGGCAGAATCACGCGCAAGGATCTCCTTTGCAGTGGCCCGTTCTTTGTCCTTTCACTGGTCTTGGGATTGGTGACCATCTGGTTTCAGTATCATCGTGCCTTGGGAGGACACCCAGTCCGGACGGATGGTTTCTTTGCTCGCCTAGCCGCTGCCGGTTGGGCGTCTTGGTTTTACCTGTACAAAGCCCTTCTGCCGTTCAACCTGAGCGTGATCTACCGGCAGTGGAACGTCAACGCTTCCCTGTGGGTTTCCTATCTGCCAGGGATCGTTCTAGTGGGCTGTTTGGCGCTTTTCTGGTGGAAGCGCAAGAGTTGGGGGCGGGCAGGGTTATTCGCGCTGGGGTATTTCGTGGTGACGCTATTCCCGGTGTTGGGGTTCTTCGACCAAGGCTATTATCGGTACTCGCTGGTGGCCGATCATTGGCAATACTACTCGATCATCGGAGTCATCGCCTTGGCAGTAGCGGCAGGGGTGGCGATTTGCCGCCGAATGCGCAAACAGGGCCGGTCTGTTGGAGTGGCGGCGAGCGTGGTGGTGCTGATGGTGCTGGGAGTGGCCACTTGGACGCGGGCCAGTGTTTACAGAGCCGCTGAATCACTCTGGCGGGATACTGTGACAAAGAATCCGGATGCTTGGGTGGCGCAAAACAACCTGGGAAATGCCTTGTTGCTAGAGGACAGGATCGAGGAGGCGATCGGTCACTACGAGCAGGCGCTACGAACCAAGCCTGACTACGCCGACGCGCACTACAACTTGGGACGAGCTCTGGCGCAAGCGGGCAAGGTCAAGGAGGCGATCGGACACTACGAGCAGGCGCTGCGAATCAACCCTGATATGGCCGACACTCACAACAACTTAGGATTTGCTCTGTTGCAGGCGGGTAAGGCCGAGGATGCGATCAGGCACTTGGAGCAAGCGTTGCTTCTCAAGCCCGATTACGCCGAGGCGCACTACAACTTGGGAAATGCCCTGTTGCGAGTGGGCAAGGTGTCGGAAGCGATGGGACAGTACGAGCAGGCGCTGCGTCTCAAGCCCGATTACGCCGAAGCGCAAAACAATCTGGGGTTCGCTCTGCAAAAACTGGGCAAGGTGCCTGAGGCAATCGGGCATTGGGAGCAGGCGCTGCGTCTCAAGCCCGATTACGCCGAGGCGCACTACAACATTGGGGTCGCCCTGGAACATGCGGGCAGGGCGCAAGAGGCGATGGCCGAGTATGTTGCCGCCCTGCGGATCAACCCCGGTCTTGTGGACGCACATTTCAGCTTGGGCGATTCTTTAGCCAGACGGGGGGAGATCCCAGAGGCCGCAGCGGAATATCAAGCAGCTCTGCGGATCAGGCCCGAGGATGCTGAGGCGCACTTCAAGATTGGGGTCCTTCTAGCGGCCTTGGGAGAGGATCGAGAGGCAATTGCCCACTATCGGGAAGTTTTGCGGCTAAGGCCCGATCTGCCGTCGGCGCTCCGCAGGCTGGCGTGGTTGCTCGCGACAGATGAAGACGCCAGCGTTCGGAACACCGGGGAGGCAATCCAATTGGCGGAGCGGCTTTGTGAGATCACAGGCCAGCAGCAAGCCGATGCCTTGATGGTGTTAGCCGCCGCTTATGCCGAAGCCGGCCGATTCGCCGAGGCGATTCGAGTGGCCCAGAAGGCCCTTGAATTGGCGAGGAACAATGGGCAGGAAGAACTGGCGGTGCAGGTTCAAGAACAATTGAAGTTGTATCGAGAAGGCCGTCCATATCATGAAAGCTGGGCGGCTCCGCCGCCGCGATGATGCTCAAGCTTCTCAACGATGCACGAGGCGGCTCTTGCCGACAGCAAGCAGCCCTGCTTTTTAACCAGTCTTCGTCGATGCCTACCAACTGCGCGACTAGCCACAACGACAATTGATAACCTTAATGACTTGAACTGAGCGACGCGGGCGTCTGCCTGCAATCGCTCCAGTGATTGCTTCGGCCTATTTCGGAACATTTTCCCAGACGATAGTTTCGGGCATACCGCCAAGAATAGCAAGTCGCCATGACCGGACCACTTTTTTCGAGCCAGGGTTTGTGTTAGTCCGAGGCCATTCATCTTGAACTAGGGTTCTGAGTTTGTCCATCCCCGACGGAGGGAGGGCGTAGCCCGACCGCAGACGGGGATGGACTGAGTTGGGCCGCAAATCGCGCTGGACTCTGATAGCCCAACCGACTGTGGGGCCGATGTTGGTTGTATTCACGCCGATAGTCTTCGATCACCACCCGCGCTTCGGTCAGCGTCCATAACTGCTCGCGGTTCAAACACTCGTCACGGAACCGGCCGTGGAAGCTCTCGACGAAGCCATTCTGCCAAGGACTGCCGGGGTCAATGTAGATCGTCTTGATCCGGTTGTGTCGCAGCCACTGCTGAACGGCTTGGGCAATGAACTCCGGCCCGTTGTCCGAACGCAGGTGTTCTGGAGGCGTGTGTTCATCCAAGATCGTCAGCATCCGCAAGGCACCGCCCCGCACCGTGGCGTCGGCGATAAGGTCCCATGTCCACACGTGACCCCGATGCGTGGCCCTAGTCGGTAATCCTGTCGATACGCCATGCCGCACCAACTTGCGCTTGGTAGGCGGCACCCGCAGGCCATCCTCTCGACGCAGACGCTGCACCTGTCGCTTGCCCACCGGCCACCCCTCTTGGCGCAACAACACCCCTGGTCGGGTACGGACTGGCGCATGCTGAGGTAGCTTTGGCACAGCGGCTTGTCACGCACGCCGAACGGAGAGGTCGCCCAATCGATCCTGAGAAAATAGTATGATGGGTGATGGGGGTGATGGAGTATTGGAGTGCTGAAGTGTCGGGAACATCGTTGGATTGCGGCGGTTTTCCAACACTCCATCACCAGTTCCCCATTCCCCTACCACCGTTGGCAGGCTTTGCGATAACTTTCGACGTTGCGCTTCAATTCGCTCATGCTGTCGCCGCCGAATTTGTCCAGCACCGCTCTCGCCAGCTCGAAAGCGACAACGGCCTCACCAATCACCGCCGCTGCTGGCGCGGCGCACACATCCGAGCGTTCGACGGTTGCCTTGACTTCTTCCCGCGTCTGGATATCGACGGATCGCATCGGTTTCATCAGCGTGGACAGAGGTTTCATCGCGGCGCGGACGACGATCGGCTGGCCGTTGGTCATGCCGCCTTCGAAGCCGCCCGCGTTGTTCGACGAGCGGGAAAGCGTTCCCTTTGTGCCGGGCAGAATTTCGTCGTGCACTTGCGAGCCAAACTGCCGCGCCGCCTCGAAACCCAGCCCTGTCTCGACGCCCTTAATCGCCTGAATGCTCATCAATGCGCGCGCAATGTTGGCGTCGAGTTTGCGGTCCCACTGCACGTGGCTGCCGAGACCGACGGGGCAATCCGTGGCGATGATCTCGAACACGCCGCCCAACGTGTCGCCCTGCGATTTAGCTTCGTCAATGGCCTCGATCATCTTTTTCTCCACGCCGGGATCGGCGCAGCGAACTTCGCTCGCTTCGCTGCGTTCGCGGATCTCTCTGAACGTGAGGCGGTCCGTTTTCGCCTGAACGAACCCGAGGCTGAGGACATGGCCGACGATGTCGATGCCGATTTCCGCCAGCAATTGTTTGCACACGGCGCCGACGGCCACGCGCGCGGTGGTTTCGCGGGCGCTGGAACGTTCGAGTATGTCGCGCGCGTCCTGACGGTCGTACTTGATGACGCCGGCGAGGTCGGCGTGGCCGGGACGCGGTTTGGTGACGGGCGGCAATTCGTCGATCTTGAAGTCCCGGTTCTTGATCATCAACGCGATGGGCGAGCCGATGGTTTCCCCGCGGCGCACGCCCGAAAGAATCTCTGCCTGATCGGCCTCGATCTTCATGCGGCCGCCGCGTCCGTAGCCTTTTTGACGGCGCGCCAACTCGCGATTGATCGTGGCGTCGTCAATCTTCAGTCCGGCGGGCAGCCCTTCCAAGACGCCGACGAGACATTGGCCGTGTGATTCCCCGGCGGTGAAACAGCGTAATTGTGGCATTGGCTATCCTTTTATCAAACTCATGTACCACTCGACAATGGTTTGACCGTGGAAGATCCATGTGACCGCGCCCAGAGCAATGTACGGCCCGTACGGAATCCGGCTCTGCCAGTCCTTTCGACGCATCAGAATCAACGCCAAGCTGACGATGCCGCCCACCGCTGACGAGGCGAACACGGAAAACAGAGCCCCTCTCCAACCCAGAAAGGCGCCGATACCGGCCAGAAGTTTGGCGTCGCCCAATCCCATCGCCTCACGGGGAATAATCACAAGATCGGTGCTCGCTTCAATCGGTCCGACTTGTGCGAGATCATACGATGTTCCATCCACCTCGATCGTCGTCTCGGAAATGCTGACCTCCACATTTTCAAACACTTTGTCCGCCTCAGGGCCGCTGCCGGACTTGACTTGAAACTTCAGCGACGCAGCGTGAAAACGAATCCTGTCCGAGCCGCGCGAGAAGATCTCATCCCAAGGCACTTGTTCCTCGCCGACGCTCAGTACGTAGTCAGCGATTTTGATTGTCGCGCCTCGTAGAAATGGCACTTTGCGATTGCCAAAGGCGAGCTTGCCAAACTCCGCCACCGCAAACAAGGTAAGCCCGCCGCACAAAAGACCCAGGAACGATTGCAGCGCAGAGGCGCCCCGCGAGCTTTCATGCTGCAGGCTCGGAACGATGACGGAAAACACCAAGCCGAGCACCATGCCGCCGTAGGTGAGTTCGTCTGGGATGATGTAGTGCTCGAAATCGATGAACGTGGCCGCGATCAAACCCGCCAACAGAATCCAGTGGACAGGCACGATCCATTGCCACCCGAATCTCAGGACGACGAGCAGAAACAAAGTCGCCGTCAGCAGCTCGACCAGAAAGTAACGCGGCGTGATGGACGCGTGACAATGGCGACAGCGTCCGCGCAAGGCGACATAACTCAGCAACGGAATGTTATTGCGCCAGCCAATCGGCTGGTCGCAGTGCGGACAATGCGACCGCGGCGACACGATGGACTGCCCGCGCGGCATCCGGTGAATGCACACGTTCAAAAAACTGCCGACCGTCGCACCGAGAAGGAACACGACAACGTCAAGATAGAGACGCAAACCCGGGCTCACTTGCGCTCCCCGTAGACGACCGACTGCAAGGCGCGGCGCATCACGGCCACGGGTGCCTTGCGCTTCGTCCAAAGCTCGAACGATTTTGCGCCTTGGTGCAGCAACATGCTCAATCCGTTCGCCACCTTCGCCCCGGCTTCGGCTGCCGTCTTGAGAAGCGACGTTTCAGGGGGCCAGTATATCGTATCGTAAACGAACAATCTGGACGAAAAGATGGAGGCATCGAGTCCGAGTGATTCCCCCTCCGCGAGGCCGACCGACGTCGCGTTGACCAAGAGATCGACGTCTGCGATCACGCCCACGATTTGGGTCGACGTGAGTTCCAAAGCTTTGAAGGCGGTTTTCGTGCCCGAAAATTCTTTGGCAATGAGATCGGTTTTGGACGCGGTCCGATTGGCGACGAACACTTTTGCCGCACCGTCCCACCCGCACTGGATCGCTATGGCGCGCCCGGCTCCGCCGGCGCCGAGCACGAGAACGCGTTTGCCCCGCAGAGAGAAGTTGAATTCCTCCTTGATCGCTTTGGAAAATCCGTACCCGTCGGTGTTGAATCCGCGCAACACGGTGTTCTCGATGCACACGGTGTTCACGGCCCCGAGCTTGCGCGCCTGGGTGTCCACCTCGCTCATGAAATCGAGCGCAAGGATTTTATGAGGCACGGTGAGATTGACGCCGACCAGTCCGAGATCACGGGCGCCGGACAACGCTGAACGCAGATTTTGTGGATCGACGGGAAAAGCCAAATAAGCCCAATTCATCCGCAGCGCTTGGAAGGCAGCATTGTGCATCGCGGGCGAGGCCGTGTGCGTGATTGGCCACCCGAATACGCCGACGAGTTTCGTTAAGCCGTCAATCTGCATTCATGCCCGTCCCGCAGAGGATCGATACCGCCTCCGAGCGGGATCGAAAATGAGTCCGTGCCGTGTGACCACGATTATAGATGCACGACGAGGGGTTTGAGAAGCTCAAGAAGTGACTCGGGAAATACGCCCAACAAGATCACCGCCAAGGCTGTCGCCGCGAGGGCCACGTTCAAATAGGTGGGCGTGGCAACGGCCACGTCCTCCTTTGGCGGCAACACATAAATGTGCTTCAGCAGAATCAAATAGTAGTACAGCGACACGGCGCTCATGAAAATCCCTATCACTACCAGCCAGAGCAGACCAAAGTTCTGCGTATCGCGCTCCACTGCCGCTGCGAACAGGTAGAACTTGCCAAAGAACCCGCCCAAGGGTGGAATCCCTGCGAGCGACAGGATGAAAACGAGCATCAGCAGCGACAGGAACGGCGCTTTGCGCGCCATGCCGTTGAAGTTTTCCATGTCATCACCACCGGCGCGGGTGCTGAGCGCGGCCACCACACCGAAAGCTCCCATGTTCGTCAGTGCGTAAACGATCACGTAGAACAAAACGGATGTCGTCCCACTCTGCGTTGCGGCAAGCAGCCCTACAAAAATGTATCCAGCATGGGCGATACTGGAGTAAGCCAACAAACGTTTCACGTTTCGCTGGACGATGGCCATACAATTGCCCAACACCATGCTGGCGACCGCCGTAACCGCCAGTAACATGGTCCAACCCGAATTGAACCCGCCCCAGAATGCCGAGCCAGCCATCCCGCCGAATCCGATGATCAGAATTTTGGCGAAAACAAAGAAGCTGGCGACCTTCGAGCCGGTGGCGATAAATGCCGTCACCGGTGTGGGAGCGCCTTCGTATGCGTCCGGCGCCCAGAGATGAAACGGCACAACCGCGACTTTGAACCCGAACCCGACGATGATGAACAGCAAGCCGACCGCCATCAACGGACTCGCGCCGTTGGCCTGAATCACCTTGGCGATCTCTCGCAGGTTCGTCGCACCAGTGAGGCCATATACGTAACTGAGGCCGAACAACAGGAAAGCCGATGAAATCGCGCCGAACATGAAATACTTCACCGCGGCTTCCTGCGAGCGTAACTCGCCCTTGTGGAACGCAGTCAGGATGTACAGGCAGACGCTGGTAAGTTCGAGCGCGACAAAGATCGTGATCAGTTCCTCGGTGCTGACCAGCAACATCATGCCGATCGCTCCGAACAACAACGTCGCGTAGTACTCCCCGACGTGACGGCCGACGTCAAAACCCATCGAGATCACGACGGTCAACAACGTCAGCACGACGATGAACAGATTGAAGATTGCGCTCAGTTCGTTCACGACGAGAGTGCCGCCCAGCAACACCACCGAATCCTGCCTGACCTGCAGCCACAGAGGAATCACGGACGCGAGCAAACCGACAATCGCCACCGTGCCGAGCGTCCGCGAGCGCGTTTTCATCTCGGCCCTGCGCAACGACACGAGGTCAAGCGCCAGGGCGACAAACGCCGTCACGACGAGCATCGCCTCGGCGCTGAGCGCTTTGAAAACTTCGTAATAAGGCGCCGCTGTCATGGCAGTCCTCGCAGGAACAACTCGACGTTGGCCGTGATCATGTTGAGCATGATGGATGGATAAATCCCGACGATGACCAGCAAGGACATCAAAATCGTGCCGGCCGTCACTTCCGGCCACGTGATCGGCGGCAGATTCCAACGCGACTCCCCTGCCCCGCCGTGACCGTGGTCGTGGCCGCGCTTGTCAAGCGCGGCTCTAGCATGCTCTTCCTCGGCAAAGAACACCTTGTGGAGGGCGTTGAGAATGTACGCGGCTGTGATCGGGATGCTGACGCCCGCACCTGCCGCCAGCCACGGGCTCATCGAAAATGCGCCGATCAGGACTTGAATCTCGGCGACAAACCCACTGAACCCCGGCAGTCCCATCGACGCCGCGCCGGCAATCAGGAAGGCCCAGAAGGCAAACGGGATCACCTGCCGCAAGCCGCCGAGCTCATCGAGTTGACGCGTGTGGGTGCGGTCATAGACCATGCGCCCGACAACAGCGAACAACAGGCTGGCGACGATCCCGTGGGAAAACATTTGCAGCACGGCGCCAGACATTCCTCTCACGTTCAGCGTGGCCAATCCCAGCAGCACGAAACCCATGTGGCTCACGCTCGAATAACCGATGATGAATTTGAAATCCTTCTGCACGAACGCCACTGCCGCTCCGTAAACAATCCCGATGACTGCAATCCACGCGATCCACCATTTCCAGTATTCCAGCCCTTGTGGCATCAACAACATCGCAGCGCGAAAACAGGCGTATGAACCAAGCTTCATCACGACGCCCGCGAGCAACATCGAGGCGGCGGTGGGCGCGGCAACGTGCCCCGTCGGAGCCCACGTGTGCAACGGCCAGATGCCCGCCAGCACGGCGAAACCGACAAACAGCAGCGGGAACATCCACCGCTGCAGCTCGGGCGATGGCGGATGCTTTGCCAGTTCGAGGATCCCGAAGGTGTGTCCGCCCGCCGCAAAGAACAACGCCAGCACACCGATGAACACCAGCGCGCTGCCAATGAACGAGTACAACACCAGCTTCATCGCGCCGTATTCCTTGCGCGTGGAACCCCAGATGGCGATGATGAAATACTTCGGGATAATCGCCAGTTCGTAGGAAACAAACAACAGAAACAGATCCATCGCCATGAACATGCCATAGACCGCTGCGATCAACGTCAGGAAGAACGCGAAGAACTCTTTGACACGCTCCTCGATGTTCCAACTGAACAGAATGCCGGTGACACAGACAAAGCCGTTCAGCACGACGAGCGGGTAGTTGATCCCGTCCAACGCGAGGTGGTAGTGGATGCCCAAGGCGGGAATCCACGGCACGTTGGTGAGAGTAATGAAACCGTTCCCCTGGCTGCGGATGAGGCCACTGAAGGTTGCATTGTAGGCGAAGTAACCATTCAATGCGATGAGCAGTCCGACGACTCCCGTGAGCAGCGCGATCCAGCGGATCAGCGTCTTCGAATTGCGGGGAAGCAGCATGATCAAGCCCGCGCCGAGAAACGAAATATAAATAGACCAGTCCGTTCGCATGGAATCTTGGCGAGAGTATGTACCTAAACGCAAACCGGGCGTCAAGCAGGCCGTGGCCGGAGTTGAATCGCGGCGCAGGCGTACCGGCAGGCTGGCCGGCCGAATTTGAAATGCGAGAGGCATAATTGCGGTGCGGACGGGCGCGGTGGTCTGCGCGCGCTCTTTTCAGAGTGCGGAGGTGACCCCTTCACCCCTCAAGACACTTCGTCCAATGTTTCTCGGAGACAATAGCCGGCTTGCCGTGCTCGCGTCTTGTCAGTATCGCAGACTCAATCTTGTTACCATATGAACCACGCTTCCAGACGGGACTTCCCTGTTGACCTATGACGAGGTAGTCAATGTTTTCCGATACGAACTTGACGTTTGGAGTCGCGCCACCTTTTTGGATGACTGCATCTTGGCATTTCTTGCGCTCGCCAAAATCAAACTTGCCTGTGAACACAAAGGCGCGCCTCGGAAACACGACCATAGGCTCTGGTGAATCGAATGGAGATTGCTGGCTGATGATCGATGCCGCCAGATCTTCGCGGTAATCCTGAACGGCTTGCGCAGAACTCCAGTCTTTGGGAACTGACACATCGCGCAACATATTTTTGTCAAAGGGCTTTAGCTGGTCGCTGTCGTTGTCCAAGTCTTTTGTTAAATACACGTAGCGTCGCCATTCTTCTCTCATCCGCTCATCGGACATTAACGAATCAATCTCCCATCCGGCCGCGCCAAAGCTGATATTTGGGCCGAATGGAATGTTGAAAAACCCGAGAATCTTCTTCTGCCGATTTGTAGCGCGATTGCTCATTGTTCGGGTTCTCCTATAGTCAAAATCTGATGTCAGCCATGATACCGCCGGGCGGGTCAGGGATTCTGTTAAAAAATGGCTTTTGACGATTCGACCAACTGATACCCAGGACGGCAAACCACCCAGAGAGCGCCACCAGAGTGCCTCACGTAGCCGCCAGCAGTCGGCACCTGTATTCCGCCAGACAGGCGGAACTGCAAGACTTCGGTATCCATCGTTTTCCGTTTGAGCGATATTCTATTTCGCTCAGACAGACCGCGCATTGCGTCCGTCGCAGTGGGCCCCGTTGAGCCTCGCTCATTTTCGAGGCCCGTTGTGCTTTCTGTTCGGGCGTTTGTGACGCGTGCCAACGGCGCATCGTTTCGGCTCGCTTCAGCCTAGCCGCCGCTGAACACGGACGGGAGGGGCTCAGTTTCCGCGCCGCGCTTATCTTGGCCTTCGCTTCCGCCGTGTGTTTGAAGCCTGAGCGGCCACCGGAATTTCCGGCCAAATGATGCTCGCTAATTTTCCGCCGGTGCTCGGCAGTGAACTTCTTGCCCTTCATCGGGCTAGCGCGGCCCTTCAGCGCCGCGCTCATCATGGCGACGTGCTCCGGTGAAGACTTCAGCCCGAGCCGGGTCTTTTCATTGGCGAACTTGCCGACGTTGTATGCCGGCTTCAAGGAGTCAATATAGAATTGCTCTCGCCTCAGCAGCTCAGTATCGGAACAGACTTCGATCACGTCAAAAACGAATGCTTGCTCGCCGTACTTTCGGAATGCATTTTGCAAGATCGACGAAGAGGAGACGCCGCGCCGGAGGGCTGCAAAGTGCTGCCTGCGGCGGGTGTCCAGATTGCCGGATGAGCCGATGTAGCGCTTTCCGTTCTGAACATTTCGGATTGCATAGACGCCGCCGATCCTAGTCACGTTCTTCTCCCTCGAATTTACTAAACTGATAGTAAATTGCTCTTGGCGTCCGGCTCTCGCTTGCGCAGGGTGGTAAATCGCGTTACCACTGGAACTTTTCTTCGAATGAGAAGCTCCTCATCGCGTGGCCGGCCAGGGAAATTGAGACGAAACATCAACTTCATATCTGCGATGCAATCCTCGACATTCTTGTCGCCAAGAATCGTTTCCACCCAAAATGGTGGAGAAAGCATTCTTTGTTATAATGGCTGACATCCTCGAGGATCATCAATCCTGAATTCTCCGCCCAACGTTGGACGCGCGACACACTGTAGGTCGCTAAATCACATTCGTGTTGCTCTTTCCCCGGAAGTCGAACCCAGCAACGCGGCAACCCCTTTAGAAAAAGTGAAAGACCTGAAGGAGCACCGAGGATTATTCGCCGCTCGGCTCGCGCCGCATTCCATTTGGCTCGAAAAGCAGCATCGGTATGAACGATTAAATAGCTCCTCAAGTGGAGAGCGGTCGCGCCGTTCTTCTTTCGATACGCTCGGAAAGTCGTATCCGCCAATTCAATCATCGCCTTTTTCATAAGCCGTGGAAGTTTAGCGAAAAACCGCGCGCGCGGCAATGCCACATAATTACTTCTCTTTGGTATCCCCATGACCGAGCGAAATACCCAGCGCGCCCAGCAAGGCGTTCAGTTATCTACAATGAGGTCGCACGCGCCAAGGATGGTCTCGCACAGGATTACCGGCGGCGCGCACGCACCTACGCTGGTATGACACCGGCCAACGGTCGTGTCGCAGCGACCAAAACCAAGCTCGCAGCCGGTAAGGCCGGACTTACCGGCGCGAACGGACGGCGGTCATTTGCGTTAAGCACACACTTCCGAATCTTAGCGGCCCAACGCCATCATCGTTTGCGGCGCGCTCTCAAATACTTTGACGAGCAGTTTGACAGCCTCGTTGGAAGCGTTGACCAACGGCGCTGGATAGACGCCAATCCAAAACATAAACGCCATCAGCACCGCGCCGATGAGAATTTCGCGGCCCGTCATGTCCGGTAGCCCCTTCCATTTCTCGTTCAGCGGGCCGAAACAGACTTTCTGCATCATGCTCAACAGAAAGATCGCCGTAACCACCAGCCCGATCGTGGCCAACGCCGTCCACATCGTCACGATTGGGAACGCGCCTTTGAAAATCATGAATTCGCCGACGAACCCGTTCAACCCGGGCAAACCGAGGGACGAGAACATCGAAATCCCGAGCACGCCCGCGTAGATCGGCATGATTGTGCGCAGCCCGCCGAAGTCGGCGAGGTTGCGCGTGTGCGTCCGCTCGTAAATCACGCCAACCATGAAGAACAACGCTGCGGAGCTGATGCCATGATTGAACATCTGCAACATCGCGCCATTGAGGGCCGCCGCCTTCTCGTTGGCGACGTCGGCCACGTTCGGCGCCGAGGCGACGGCGGCAAGAATCCCGAGCATCGCGTAGCCCATGTGATTCACCGACGAATACGCCACCAGCCGCTTGAAGTCGGTCTGCGCCATCGCGGCAAACGCGCCGAACACGATGCTGGCAAACGCAAGAAACAGAAGCAGATTCAAATGACCGGCCACCTGAACCGGATAGATCGGCAACACAACCCGCAGGAAGCCGTACACGCCCATCTTCAGCAGAATCGCCGCCAGCACCATGGAACCACCGGTCGGCGCCTGCGTGTGCGCATCGGGCAGCCACGTGTGGAACGGCCAGATCGGAACCTTGATCGCGAAGCCGAGAAACGTTCCCCAAAACAGCAGGGACGTAAAGAAAGCCGCGTCGATGTGCAAACCGGTGCGTGCGTTGAGATCGGCGACCAACGTGCCGATTGCTTGCGCAAGCTTCGGTGTGCTCGCGAGTTGACGCAAATCAAGAAAATCAAACGTCCCGGTCGCCAGATACAGGAACGCGAACGCGAGCAGCATGGTCACGCTGCCGACCAACGTGTAAATAAAGAACTTGAAAGATGCGTACGTCCGTTCCTCTGCGCCCCAAATCTTGATGAGGAAATACATCGGGATCAGCCCCAGTTCCCAAAAGATGAACCAGTGGAAAAAGTTGAGCGCCGTGAAGACGCCGAGCATGCCCGTTTGCAGCAGCAAAAACAGAAAGAAGAACAGCTTCACGTCGCGATCCAGTTTCCAATGCGCCAGCAGCGCCAGCGGCGTGATGAGGGCGGTCAGCAACACCATCGTGACGCTCAGCCCGTCCACGCCGAGGTGATACTCGACGTTGATCGAGGGGATCCACGCCGACCGCTCCTCAAACATCAACCCATTTGCCGGATCAAAGGCGAAACACACTTTCAGCACGAGTGCGAGAGAGATCAGGCTCGCCAGCAACGCCACCGTTTTGATGGAGCGATTGCTGTCCTTGTTCAGAAATGCGACGACGCATGCGCCGGCCAACGGCGTGAATGTTATCCAACTCAGAATGGGAAACGGGGCGCTCATTGGTTCAGTTTCCAAAAGTAAATCACCAGCAACACCGCTGTGCCGAGACCAAGCAGCCGGAAGTAATTCTGGACGCGCCCGCTTTGCAGGCGGGACATCAGCCCGCCCGACTCGCGCACGCCCTCACAAGCAGTATCGAACCCGCCATTGATGAAAAACTCGTCGCCGATCCAGCGCAACAACTGCGAAATTGCCTTCGTCACCCACACGATGCCGTGCAGGACACCGTCAATGATCAACTCGTCGATGAGACGGAAGAGCACGCCGCACAAAACCGTCCCGCGGATGATCGTCGCCTCATACAACTCATCGATATACCACTTGCGGTTCAGGACCGTGAACAACGGCGCCGCAGTTGCCTCCAGCGGATCGGGATCGTCCGCGTGCTGAAGCGTCTTGCGACCGTACATGAGCCAGCCCAAGAGAATGCCCAGCGCGCCGGCCGCAATCGAGAGTCCCATGACCGTTCCTGCGCCCTCGTGTTCCGCAATTCCCTCCGGCGCGAGATAATGCTGAAACATGTTGTCACCGATGAACGGCGTGCCGAGCAGGCCGAGAAACACAGCAAACGCGCTCAGCACGGCGATGGGCAACCACATGTTCCATGGAACCTCGTGCGGCTCGCCACCATGATGACCATGCCCGTGTCCGCCGCCGCCGCGCCATTTGCCAGCAAAAACCATGAACATCTGGCGCGTCATGTAAAAGGCGGTCAGAAACGCGGCGAACGTCCCCAGTGTCCACGCCAGCCTGCTCCGGTGAAACGTCGTCAGAAGAATCTCGTCCTTCGAGAAGAATCCTGCGAACGGCGGCACGCCCGCGAGCGCGAGCATGCCGATCAGATAACACCAGAAAGTGATCGGCATGTATTTCTTCAGGCCGCCCATCTTGCGCATGTCCTGCTCGTGGTGCGTGCCGATGATGACGCAGCCCGAACCCAGAAACAGCAGCGCCTTGAAGAAGGCATGCGTCAACAAGTGAAACTGCCCGGCCACCAGCCCGCCCGCGCCCAATCCCATCACCATGTACCCGAGTTGCGAGCAAGTCGAGTACGCCAGCACCCGTTTGATGTCCCACTGCGCCACCGCGATCGTGGCAGAAAACACGGCGGTGATGCAGCCCACCCACATCACAAAACTCATCACGAAATGCGAGTCGTACCGGGCGGACTCGGCGATGAACAACGGATACATCCGGCCCACCATGAACACGCCCGCTGCCACCATTGTCGCGGCGTGAATGAGCGCGCTGACCGGCGTCGGACCTTCCATCGCGTCCGGCAACCACACGTGCAGCGGGAACTGCGCGCTCTTCCCCATCGCGCCGAAAAACAGCATCAGCGCAATGAAACTGGCCATCGACAGCCCCCACCAGCCGCTCAGCGCGGCGAGCTTGTCCGCCTGTTCCAGCGCACCGTGGCCGTTGTCGTACAGATTCAGCGTTCCGGTCTGCCAGTACAACGTGAGAATGCCTATGAAGAAACCGATGTCGCCAACGCGCGTCGTGATGAATGCCTTCTTCATCGCCGCCGCCGCGCTCGGTTTGAAGAACCAGAACCCGATCAGCAAATAGCTGCACAACCCCACCAGTTCCCAGCAAATGAAAAACAACAACAGATTGTTCGCCACCACCAACCCCAGCATCGCAGCGGCGAACAACGACATGAAACAAAAGAACCGCGTGTAATTCTCGTCCTCCGCCATGTAGCCCGTGGCGTTCACAAAAATCCAGAAGCCGACGAACGTCACCATCGCCGCCATGCCGGCCGTTAGCGGATCGAGGACGAATCCAAGTTGAAGGTTGGTCGTCGCGAACTCAAACCACGTGAAGTTCCAGATCGCCCGCGCCGCCTCGTGGGCTTCACCCGCATGGCCGCCGAGCGTGGCGAAAAGCGCCCGCATCGCCAGCAGACAGGAAATTCCGATCGCGGCGATACACAAGCCCGCCGAGAGTTTGCGCTGCCCGCGCTTCAGCAACGACTGAATCGCCGCTGCAACCAGCGGCAGAAACGGGATCAGCCATTGTTGTTTGACCAATTCGTCCATCTCAGCCTTTCAAGCTCTGCATCTCATCCACATCCACCGATTTGTAATGACGATAAATCGCAATCACCAACGCCAACCCGATCGCGGATTCCGCCGCCGCAATCGAGATGGCGAAAATCGTGAACATCTGCGCTGTCAACACCGCAAATTCTTTGTAATGCCAGAAGACGATCAGGTTCAGAATGCCGGCGTTGAACATGATCTCGATGGCGATCAACACAATGATCGCATTCTTGCGTGTCAGCGCGCCGCACAACCCGATCACGAATAAAAGCCCCGACAAAACCAGATAATGTCCGAGTGGGATGCTCATCGCCGTCGCATGACCTCTTCCAACGCAATCACGACCGCGCCGATGAGCGCCGCCGTCAACAGCACGGCCATGATCTCAAACGGCACTACCCATTCCGACATTAGCGCCCTCCCGATTTCCAGCACGGAGCTCTGCGCCTTCTGGTTCGACGGAAGAGCCGCCGCGATCTGATCCTTGTAGATTGCCCACCAGATGACGACGCCGAGAATGCCCGCGGTGGCCAGACCCGACCACCATTTGCCGCCGAGCACCTCACGGGGACCTTCCGTGCCCGTCACGTTGTGCGTCAGCATGATCGCAAACAAAATCAGCACTGCGACGGCGCCGATGTAAATCAGGATTTGCACCGCGCCAATGAAGTCCGCGCGCAGCAGAAAATAATGCGCCGCGATGCCGAGGAAAAACAGGATCAACGAGAGCACGCAATGCACGAGATTGCGCAGCGTGACCGCGAGCACGGCGCCGATGACCGTAATGGCCGAAAGGATCCAGAAGGCGGCGTTCATCGTCAGCTTGCGTACCGGTACGTCCTCTTCCCGATGGCTTCGGTTTCGTTGAGCTTCGATAGGAACATAAACCAGCCCAACAACCACACCGCCGTGACAATCCACGCGAGCGGCTTCGACGCCATGTAATGCCAGAGGCCGACCGCCACGATGTTGATCAGCGACATCGGCAGCAGAATCTTCCACGCGAATCCCATCAACTGGTCCACGCGCAGGCGCGGCCACGTGCCACGAACCCAGATGTTCAGACAGATCATCGCGCCCAGTTTCACGAAGAACCAGAACATCGAGATCAACACACCCACGTACGGCAGATCGCAGCCGGGCCCCAGGTAACCGCCGAGAAACATCGTCACCGTGATGCCCGCCATCGCAATCGTGGCCAGATACTCGCCCATTTGAAACAGGGCAAACTTGAACCCGCTATACTCGGTGTGATAACCGGCGACGATCTCGGACTCACCTTCGGGAATGTCAAACGGCGTGCGCCCCGATTCAGCCATTGCGCCAATGGCAAAGAGAATAAACCCGACAAATCCCCACGGCCGTAACACAAACCAGTTCGTCACGTGGAGAAATCCCCCACCCTGCGCCTGAACGATGTCGAGCGTCGCAAGCGATCCCGCTGCCATCACGACGGCGACCGCCGCCACCACCATCGGCACTTCATACGAGACGACCTGCGCCACCGCCCGCATCGCACCGAGCAGTGAAAACTTGTTTCGCGACGCCCAGCCGCCCATGAACAACGCGAGCACGCTCGCCGTGCTCACCGCAAATGCGAACAAGATGCCGATGTTTAGATTGACAGGAACGAGGCCTGGCCCGACGGGTACCACCGAAAACAACAGGAGCGGCGGAATCACAGCGGACACGGGTCCAAGAAAATGGACGAACTTGTCCGCGCGGCGCGGCACGATGTCCTCTTTGAGCAGTATCTTGACGCCGTCCGCAATTGGCTGGAGGATCCCCCAGCGACCGACGCGGTTCGGCCCGTAGCGATTTTGTACCCGGCCCAACGCCTTGCGCTCCACCAGCGTCGTGTATGCGAAAATGCCGGGGAAAACCGCAACGATGAAAAGAATCGGCACCGCAATAGCGATCGCCAGCGGCAACCATGCCGGCTTGCCGGCAAAGCATTGTGCAACCAATTGATAAACAGTTTCCATGTCGAATCGAATTTCACCCCAGAGCTGTCACCCTGAGCGAGGCGAACGGTCTCTCCTCAGAGCATCAGAGATTCTTCGCTTCGCTCAGAATGACAAGCAAAAAAAGAAAAACCTGTCCTCTACGGTTTGCCTGCCTCCTTCATCAATTTTTCCAACATCGATGCTGTTTCCGCCTCTCCGGGCAGGCAAAGTGATAAATCGCTTTCGGAACTGCTCGCAATCGCGTCGGCGTAACCGCGACAATCGTAACCGCACGCGTGACAGTCGGTCTGCGCCATCGCCGCCATCAGTTTATCCGCGAGCGGTTTGTCCTTGGCCAGGTCCATGCGCTGCGCCATCGCCATTCCGGCATCATGCCACGGCCAATCGCCAGCAGGCGCGGCGGTGGGTGTGGTTTCCGACGGTGTCGGTGTCGAAACCACAGCCCTGGGTGCCGTTGTTGTCGCGGGCACCGGAGCCTGAGACGGAGCCGGTGTCACCGGCGCAGCGACGACACCGCCGGCTGCGCCAAGCCCACTCAGGAAACCGGCAAGCCATTGGCGTTGTTCTGCTGTGAACGGTGCGTCGTCTGGAATCGCAATCTTCATGATGGGGACAGGCGCTGGCATGGCCGCCGGTTTCGGCGCAGCGGGTGCGCGCGTTGGTTGCGCGGCGACAGCCGGCTTTGCAGCAGCAGCCTTTTTCGCCTTCTTCTCAGCTTCGGCCTTGAGCTTGGCGTCAACCTCGCTCGCCTCCGTTGGTTTGATTTTCTGATAATACTCGTTGCGCTTCAGCAGATCGGGCAAATGCTCGACAAGTTCGTTGAAGCGACCGTACTGCGATTTCTCGTAATCATTGTCCATCTTGATCGCGTCGAACGGACAAACCTCGACGCAGATCTGGCATTGCATGCAGACGCTGATGTCGATGTCGAACACCTTCGGTCGCTGCCGCGGTTTGCCCTTCTCGTCGCGGTCCATGACGATGTAAATGCATTGCGGCGGGCATTCCGTCTCGCAAATCTTGCAGGCCGTGCAACGCAGGTGCTCGGGCGTGCCGTCGTACACAAGGAACGGGAACGTGCGCGAGTTCTCAGGCAATTCCATCCGCTCTTCGGGATACTGAATCGTGACCAGCCGATCCTTGTCGAAGTAGCTGCCGATGAAGTTGCGGGCCGTGACCGCCATGCCTTCCAGCAAACCTTTGCCGAGGAATCCCATCAGCGATCCACCTCCCCCAACACGATATCCACGCTGCCCAGAATAATGATCACGTCCGCCACCTTTTGTCCGAGGCACATGTCTTCAAGAATCGTCAGGTTGATGAAGCTCGGTGGACGCACGTGATAGCGGTGCGGCTGTTTCCCGTCGCCTGCCGACACCAGATAAAACCCCAACTCGCCCTTCGGCGCTTCGATCCGCCCATAGCCGTCGCCGTTCGGGATTTTGAAATTGCGCAGCTTCACTTCGGGCGCGATGTGCGGTCCCTGTGGAATATTGTGCAACGCCTGCTCAAGGATTTTCACGCTTTCTCGCATCTCCAGCACGCGTATGTAGTAGCGATCATACACGTCGCCAACATCGCCCAGCGGTATGCGGAAATCGAACCGCCCGTACACGCCGTACTTGTCCACCTTGCGCACGTCATATTCGACGCCGCTGGCGCGCGCCATCGGGCCGGTGATGCTGGAGTTGATGGCCAGCTCTCTTGGCAGGATGCCGATCTTCTGGCAACGGGCGAGCAGCACTTCGTTTTCGGTGAGCAGTTTTTCAAACTCGTCGAGGAACTTCGGGAACCGCGTCGTGATTTCCCTCGCCGCCGCCAACGTCTTGTCGTCAAAATCCACGCGCACGCCGCCGAATCGCATGTAGTTGCACATCATCCGCGAGCCGCTGACGGCTTCGAAGAGGTCGAGGATTTTCTCGCGCTCGCGGAATGCGTACAGCAGCGGTGTGCCCCACGCTCCGAGATCCTGGAGCAGGAATCCAATCGCGCTGGCGTGGTTCTGCAGACGAGTCAATTCCGCGACGATGACGCGAATGTATTCAGCGCGTTCCGGCACCTTGATGCCCGCGAGTTTTTCCACGCTGAGCGCGTAGGCCCAGTTGTTCGTCATCGAATTGAAATAATCGAGCCGGTCCGTGTACGGCATTGAACCGAGCCAGGCCATCTTCTCGGCGAGTTGCTCGTGGTTGCGGTGGAGATAACCCATCACCGGCTTCAACTTCACCACCGTCTCGCCGTCGAGCACCACGTCCATGCGAAACACGCCGTGCGTGCTCGGATGCTGCGGGCCGATCGAGACTTCCAGCGTCTGGGTCTCGATCGTGCCCTCTGGCCCGGGCGTCAGTGTGTAGGATTTCTCCTCTGTCAGCGACTGAATCATTTCTTCGCCTTGTGCGCCTCTTCAATCGCGCTGGGCGGCACGATGCCGCCGGTGTTCTCTGCGCGCGCCAGGGTGTCGTCGTGCGCCGTTGGTTCCCACTCGTAGTCCATCGGCGGAACGTAATCCTTGCGCATCGGATGATCCTTGAACTCGTCCCACATCAGGATCCGGCGCAGATCGGGATGCCCGTCGAATTTCACTCCATACAAATCGTATGCCTCCCGTTCCTGAAACTCGCAGCCGCGCCACAACGGCGTCAACGACGGCACGCGGCACTGTTCGAGTTCGCGTGGCGCGCGCACTTTGAGAACGATCGGGCCTTGTTTCAACGCGACGGAGTACAAATGATAAACAACCTCGATGTAACCGGGCTTGTCATCTTTCGGAAGATAATCAACCCCTGTCACACAGGAACAGAAATCCATCTGGAAGCATGGATCCTCTTTGAAAAACTTCGCCACCGCGTAAATATGTTCACGATCCACCAGCAGCGAAGGCTGCGCCGCGGCCGGTGTCGAGTTCACAATCTCGATCTGCGCGCCCGCGACGGCCTGCGCGGCAACCTCTTTGATTTTCTCAATCGCTTCCATTGTAATCCACGATCTTGTGCCGCAACGGCTGGCAACCATTTCGCCTCCGCCAGGGCTTCCGCGAACAAGTCGGGCTGCCAGCCCTGCAAGGAAGGGGCTTGTAGGGCGCTAAGCCCGCAGGGTTTCGCGCCGGGAATTTCACGAGATGCATCATTGCTTCTTCAGAACCTCCTCCAACGTCACGTCCCGATACGTGCGCGGCGGCTGCCAGACTTCGCGGTTCGCCGACGGCTCCAGATCGTGCTCGCCGTAGGCCGGGATCGTGTACTCGGCCGGCGCGGTCTTGTCGTACCAGTGCGGGCGTTGATCCTTCTTGAGGTGCTGACTGGCGATCTTGCGCTGCAACGTCATGATCGCGTGAAGCAACGCCTCGGGACGCGGCGGACAGCCGGGAATATGGACGTCCACAGGAATGTAGCGGTCGATGCCCTTCAGCACGTTGTAACCGTCCTTGAACGGCCCGCCCGAGATCGCGCACGCGCCCATGGCGACGACATACTTCGGTTCGGGCATCTGGTTGTAAAGGCGGACGACCTGCGGCGCCATCTTTTTCGTGACCGTGCCCGCCACGATCATCAAGTCAGCTTGCCGCGGCGTCGCGCGAAACACTTCCGCGCCGAACCGCGCCAGGTCGTAACGCGACGCGGCGGTGGCGATCATCTCGATCGCGCAGCACGCCAAACCGAACTGCAGCGGCCAGATGGAGGACTTGCGTCCCCAATTGTAAAGCTGCTCGAACGGCAGGATGAAAATCCCATGCTTCTGCAGTTCGCTTTTCAGTCCTTCGTCAATTGCCATAATCATTCCGCGTTACGCGGCGCGATACCCTGTCGGGCATCGCGCCCTACAACCACGAATCGTAGGGCGGGAAGTCCGTAGGATTTTCCGCCGCCGTCATTTCCAATCCAACGCGCCTTTCGCCCACGCGTACACCAAGCCCTCGACCAGCAGCAGCACGAACACCATCATCGCGATGAATCCGCCGAAGCCAAGCCCAGCAAACGCCACCGCCCACGGATAAATGAAAATCGTCTCGACCGCAAAGATCACGTAGATGAGCGCGTAGATGTAGTAGCCGACGCGGAACTGCACCCAGGCATCGCCCTTGGACTCCAGGCCGCACTCATAAATGTCGTTTTTGGTCTGTGAGGGTTTGTGCGGCGCAAGCAACCACGCCAACGCCAACGGCGCCAGCGGAAACGCCACCGCCACCGCCAGAAACACGACGACGAACAAGTATTGACATGCGTATAAATCCTTCACGTTACCACTCCAACGGCTGCGACCTTGTTCCGAGTCTCGCAGTTTACCTAACAAGATTACCCGGACTTGTCAAGGTGTGCAGGCAGGCGGGCGTCTCGCCCGTGTGCAGTCAAAGGGTGCAGGTCCTCAGAATGAAGAATAATCAGACGCGACCCCGGTGCGCCTGCCCGCCTCGCCAGTCGGATAATCGGCGGCATGAGCGAATCGACTTCTGACCAGCGCCCCATCGAAGAAGAGATGCAATTACGGCGTCTTCAGCAGGACTATCAAGGAAAAGCGCATCGTGATGTGATTACTGCCCGTTTAGCATTCGTTCTGATCATTATCATGTGCGTGACCCTCATCGCGCATTACATCACAGTTGCGTTCTTTGCAGCTCCCACCTCCTGAGATTTGCTCGACCACGGCGCGCTGACCGACGGCAGCGCACACACATTATCTATGGTGATTCTAAATCAGACAGGAGCATTTGTATCAGCGGCATCGGGGTCTGAGCTCTGCTTTCTGGTTTGTCCCTCCGTTAGATCGCGCAGCCATTTGAGGTTGTCGCGCGAATCCGCCTCGGCGGACAAGCCCGCCACGGTGGTCAAGCAGCCGACTTGTTGGCGTCTCCTTTGCCATGCCGCGCATTGTAGAGAATCGCCGCCCCTTCTTCAATCCCCGAATGTTTTCGATGTAAACCTTCATTTCACCCGGGACTGCGGCTGACAGGGTGTGGGTTGGCAGGAGTCAGATCCCTGCTTTCTGTAATATGTTTTCTCCTCATTCAACCGGACCGTCCGGGTCAGGCTCGGAGTCAAGAATACAGGGATCCGAGCCCATGGCCTTTCCGGTGATTCTATCGTACGTCCTCATCCATGCTTTTTTCTCACCGCAATCAGCTTGTACATCTGTTCGCGTCCTATCGGCGAAAGTTTCCATGACATTCTGTTTACCTTTCCTGCCTGCTCTCTGAACGATTCGATCAAACCGAGAGCTATAAACTGCACTTTGATGGTACTGAAGGATGGTGTCGTAATCCGAGCCGAGAAAAAACGATAGTTGCCGTGAGTGCCAAGGATGCGTTGCGGCACATGCTCGCCAGCAAAACGTGCCAGTACATTTCTGACTGTTCCTTCTGGCAAACCTGTTTCAAGGTGTGGAGCAAGGTGACAGAATACAGTGTTCCATGTCGTCTCGATATCCTCCTCAACATCCATCTGATATTTAGGATCATTGTAGCCTTTTTCTTCATCTCGCAACACGAACCTGAACCTCAGTTTTACGGGATCATCCCCTTGCGAAAGCGATTCTCTCTCTAGAACTGTCTTTTGCTGAAACCCTGCGAGCTGTTCTTCGAGTTCCCGAATCCGCTTGTTAAGCGTGAGCACTTCCATGGCGGCGTTCTCGCTGAGAACGTTATCAGCCCTTAAAGGATTCGCGACTGGCCTCTCCTTTGCCATGCCGCGCATTGTACAGAATCTGCGCCCCTTCTTCAAACCCCGAATGTTTTCGGGGCAACCCTTCGTTTCACTCGTGACTGCGGCTTGCCAAGGTGACACAGCAGTACAGACTCTGCGTGGCCTGCGCGTATTGCCGCAGCGATTCGCGCTCGGCGTCCGACAGTTTCGCGGGATCGACCGCAGCTACGCTGCGGCAAGCTCATTCCTTCGGCGATGACTGCGGAACTGGAATCTCTGCCGCAGGTGCTCAAATGCCAGATAGACCACGGGGGTCGTGTAAAGAGTTAGAACCTGCGAGAACAGCAGGCCGCCCACAACGGCAATCCCCAGCGGCTGGCGCAGTTCGGAACCGGTGCCGAGCCCGATGGCCAGTGGGACGGATCCCAAGAGCGCGGCCATGGTGGTCATCATGATCGGGCGGAAGCGGATGACGCAGGCTTTGTATATCGCCTCCTCCGGGATCAATCCTTCGTGGCGCTCGGCCTCGAGCGCGAAATCGATCATCATGATGGCGTTTTTCTTCACGATGCCCATCAACAGGATGATCCCGATGAAGGACACGAGGGAAAGATCGATCCCGCAGGCCATGAGCGCCACGAGCGCGCCGACGCCCGCGGAGGGAAGCGTGGAGAGAATCGTGATGGGGTGGACCAGGCTCTCGTAGAGCATCCCCAATACGACGTACACGGTGATGAAAGCGGCCAACAGAAGAAGAGGTGTTGAAGCAAGAGAGGACTGGAACACCCGGGCCGTGCCCTGGAAGCTGCCCTGCACGCTCGAAGGCATTCGCATCTGTTGGGCGGCGTTTTGGATGAGTTCCGTCGCCTGGCCCAGCGAGACTCCGGGAGCCAGGTTGAACGAAATGGTCACGGCCGGGAACTGGCCCTGGTGACTGACGGACAAGCTGGTGTTGCTCGTGGTGAACTTCGCGACGCTCGACAGCGGGACCTGCTGTCCCGTGTTGGAGGCAACGTAGATCTTGTTCAGCGAAGAGGGGTCCAGTTGGTACTGGGGATCAACTTCCATGACGATGTGGTGCTGGTTGTATTTCTCGTAGATGATCGCCACCTGCTCCTGGCCAAAAGCATCGTACAACGTGTCGTCAATCGCCTGCGGGGAAACGCCGAGGCGCGCCGCGGCATCGCGGTCGATGACGACGTTGCTCTGCAGGCCGCGCGTTTGCTGATCGGTGTTGACATCGGTGAGTTGCCGGATCTTGCGAAGGTTGTCCACCAGCAACGATGACCAGTAGTTGAGCGCGTTCAGGTCAGCCGACTGCAGCGCATATTGGTACAGCGCAGCGCTAAGTCGGCCGCCGACCCGAATATCCTGAACCGGTTGCAGGTATAACGTGATGCCGGTCTCATCCGCCAGTTTGCGGCGCAGCCGGCTGATGACTTCCTCGGCGCGCACCTTGCGGACGGAAAGCGGCTTGAGCGAGATGAACATACGCCCCTTGTTTTCAGTCGAGCCGCCTCCACCGCCGACGAAGGAACCCACGGTGTCAATGGCCGGATCGGCGAGGACGATCCGCGTCACGCGATCCTGAAGTTTGGCCATCGTCGCGAAGGAGATATCCTGCGAGGCTTCGGTGTTGCCGAACATGGTGCCGGTGTCCTGCTGCGGAAAGAAGCCTTTGGGCACCGCGACGTACAGCAAAATCGTGGCGACGAACGTTGCGAACCAGACCATCAACATGAAACCTTGATGCCGCAACACCCATTTCAGACCGTGCTCATAGGTGGCGAGCATCCATTTAAACGCTCTTTCACACGCCCGATAAAACGGCCCCTCGCTTTCGTACGCGGATTCGGGCTTGAGAAACCGCGAGCACATCATCGGCGTCAGCGTCAGGGAGACCACGCCGGACACCAAAATCGCGAGGCTCAGGGTTACCGCGAATTCGTGGAGCAACCGGCCGATCAATCCACCCATGAACAACAGTGGAATGAACACCGCCACCAACGACATGCTGATCGAGATCACGGTGAAACCGATCTGCCGGGCGCCATTGAGTGCCGCCTCCATTGGTGACTGTCCCTGCTCGATGTACCGGTACACGTTCTCGATGACAACGATGGCATCATCGACCACGAATCCGACGGAGATGGTGATGGCCATCAACGACAGGTTGTCCACGCTGTAATGCAGCAGGTACATGATGGCGAACGTGCCAGCCAACGCCAACGGCACGGACACGCAGGCGATAAACGTCGGCCACAGACGGCGCAGGAACAGGAAAATCACCATCACCACGAGACTGATACTGACCATGAGAGACAGTTCCACGTCAGCCACGGAAGAGCGAATCGTCGTCGTCCGGTCGCTCAGCACGGAGATTTTTACGGATGGCGGGATCCATTTTTCGACCTGGGGCAGTGCCGCTTTGACCCGGTCCACCGTCTCGATGACATTCGCGCCTGCTTCCTTGAAAACGATGAGCAGCACCGCGCGCTTCGTTCCCGCCCAACCAGCGAGACGGGCATTCTCGATGCCCTGGACAATGTTGCCGAGGGCGCTGAGCTTGATCGGAACATTGTTGCGTTGGAGGAGAATCAACGGCCGGAATTCCCGGGCATCCTGCAGCTGGTCGTTGCTGACCAGCGTGTAGGAGGTTTGTTGACCGTCCAGGCTGCCCTTGGGTTGATCCACTGCGACCTGCACGAGAAACGAGCGGACATCCTCCAGACTCAATCCGGTCGACGCCAGCGCCGCCGGGTTGATCTGGATGCGCACGGCTGATCTTTCGGCGCTGGGAATGAGAACCTGACTGACGCCCTCCACCTGGCTGAGCTTCTGGGCAATGATGGTATCGGCGTACTCGAACACCTGCGAAGAAGGCACCGTGTCGGAGGTCATCGCCAAAACCATGATCGGCGCATCGGCCGGGTTCACCTTCCGGTACGTCGGCGGGCTGGGGAGATTGAGGGGCAACTCGGTGGCGGCGGCGTTGATGGCCGCCTGCACGTCGCGCGCCGCGCCGTCGATATTGCGGTTCAGATCAAACTGGATCGTGATGCTCGTCCCACCGAGCGTGCTGACGGACGTGAGTTCCGTGACGCCGGAAATCTGGGCCAATCGGCGTTCCAGCGGAGCGGCAAGTGTACTGGCAGCCGTCTCCGGGTCGGCGCCGGGCAACGACGCATAGACGGAGATCATTGGAAAATCGACGCGCGGGATCGCCGCGACCGGCAAGAACCGGTAAGCCACCATGCCCAGCAGGAACAATCCCGCCGCCAGCAGAGATGTCCCGGCCGGCCGGTGAATGAATGGCTCGGAAACATTCATGAGGCCGCTGGATTGCCATCGCCAGCCAATTCGCCGGCTGGCAAGCCCGCCGAAGCGCGCCGCTGACGAATCCATTCGCCCAGCCGGTCAAGATACAGGTAAACGACCGGGGTCGTGTACAACGTCAGGAACTGCGAGAGCAGCAGGCCGCCGACAATCGAGATGCCCATCGGCTTCCGCAGTTCCGAGCCGGTGCCGGTTTGCAGCGCGAGCGGCAACGCGCCAAACAGCGCGGCAAACGTCGTCATCATGATCGGACGAAACCGCAACAGGCAGGCCTGGTAGATGGATTTCTCCGGTGGGAGGCCCTCGTTGCGCTCGGCGTCGAGCGCGAAATCGATCATCATGATCGCGTTCTTCTTCACGATACCGATCAGAAGAATGACCCCGATCAGGGCGATCATGGAAAAGTCGATGCGGCAAATCATCAGGGCCAGCAACGCTCCCACACCGGCCGAGGGTAACGTCGAGAGAATGGTGATCGGATGAATGTAACTCTCGTAAAGCACGCCGAGGACGATGTAGATGACCACGACCGCCGCCAGGATCAGGAACGGCTCGCTCTTCAGCGACGACCGGAATTCCGCTGCGCTGCCGGAGAAGGTGGTCATCACCGTTTCGGGCAGGGCGATTTCCTTTTCGGCGCGTTGAATGGCGTTCACGGCTGCGCCCAGCGAACTGCCCGGACTCAGATTGAACGACAGCGTCACCGCCGGGAACTGGCCCTGGTGGACGATGGCAAGCGGAGCGGTCACGGTCCTCAAGTGGGCGAACGCGCTGAGCGGCACCATCTGGCCGGTGGTGGACTTGACGTAAATCTTGGTGAGCGCTTCGGGCGAGAGCTGGAAATGCGGCTCGACTTCGAGAATGACCCGGTACTGGTTGAGTTGGGTGAACATGATCGACACCTGTCGCTGCCCGAAAGCGTCGTACAAAGTGTCGTCGATAGCCTGGGGCAGAATATTCAGCCGCGAGGCGGTGTCGCGATCGACGTCAATGGCCAGTTGCAGGCCGTTGTCCTGCTGATCGGTGGCCACATCCGTCAACTCCGGCTCGGTGCGCAGCTTGGCCAGGAGCTGCGACGCCCAGTGCGACAACTCGGATTCATCGGCGTCCTCCAGCGTGTATTGATATTGGGTCCGGCTGACGCGGCTGTCGATCTGAACATCTTGCACCGCCTGCATAAACAGCGAGATTCCCGCCACGTCCCTGGTCGCCTCTCGCAAACGGTCGACGACCTGGCTGACTGTGGACCGGCGTTGGTCGCGGGGCTTGAGATTGATGTAGAGCCGGCCGGTATTCACGGTGGCGTTGACCGTGCCCGCGCCGACGAACGAGGCGACACTGACCACGTCCGGGTCCTTCCGCACGATGTCGGAAATGACGTGCTGGCGCTCGACCATGGCCTTGAACGAGATGGCTTGCGCGGCATCGGTCACGCCAATGATCATGCCGGTATCCTGCAGCGGCAGCAGGCCTTTGGGCACGATGACGTAAAGCCCGATGGTGCCGATCAGGGTTGCGATCGCGACGGTCAGCGTCAACGGCTGGTGCCGCAGCACCCATTGCAGGCCGCGATCATACCAATCCAGCATGCCTTTGAACATCTTCTCGGTCCAATGAAAGAAGAAGCTGTGTTTTTCTTCCTTCTCCGGCTTCAACAACCGGCCACACATCATCGGCGTCAACGTCAATGAGACGATGGCTGACCATGCGACCGCCACGCTCAACGTGATGGCGAATTCCCGGAACAATCGTCCCACGATGCCGGTCATGAACAATAGCGGGATAAACACGGCGATCAGCGAAACGCTCAAGGAAACGACCGTGAACCCGATCTGTTTGGCGCCCTTGAGCGCCGCCTCCAACGGCGGGTCGCCGGCTTCGATAAAGCGGACGATGTTTTCGATCATCACGATGGCGTCATCCACGACGAACCCGGTGGAGATCGTCAGCGCCATCAACGAAAGGTTGTCGAGGCTGAACCCGACCAGTTTCATGACCCCGAACGTGCCGATCACCGCCAACGGGAGCGCCACGCTGGGGATGACCGTCGCCCAGAATTTCCGCAGAAAGATGAACATCACCATGACGACCAGAAACACGGTGAGAATCAGCGTGAATTGCACGTCGTGGACCGAGGCGCGGATCGTTTCGGTGCGGTCGGTCAGAATCGACACCTTGACCGCCGGCGGAGTCGACGCGCGCAACCGCGGCAGCAATGCCTTCACGCGGTCCGCCGTTTCAATGATGTTGGCACCCGGCTGTCGCTGGATGTCCAGAAGGACCGACGGCTTGTTGCCCACCCAGCCGGCCAGCCGCACGTTCTCGACATTGTCGATCACATCGCCGATGTCGCCGAGACGAACGGGGCGACCGTGCTCGTAAGCGACAATCATGGGCCGGTATTCATTCGCCGACAGCACCTGATCGTTTGCGCCGATGGCGTAGGCCTGCCGCGCGCCGTCGAAGCTTCCCTTGGGCGCGTTGATGTTGTTTAGGTTGATGGCGTTCCGCACATCTTCGAGACCCAACCCGAGCGCAGCGATTGCCGCCGGGTTGATGCGGACACGAACAGCCGGTTTCTGGTTGCCTTCAATGGTGACGAGGCCGACCCCGCTCACTTCGCTGAGCTTTTGCGCCAGCACGGTATCGGCCAGATCGTTGACCTTTTCCAAGGGAAGAGTGTCCGATGTGACCTGCAAAGTGAGAATGGGCGTGTCTGCGGGGTTCACCTTGTTGTAGGTCGGCGGGTTCGGCATGTTGGCCGGCAAAACACCACTCGCGGCATTGATGGCAGCCTGGACGTCCTGCGCGGCGGCATCAATGTCGCGATCGAGATTGAACTGGAGAATGGTGGTCGAAGTGCCAAACGAACTCTGGGAGGTCATCTGCGCCAAACCGCTGATCTGGCCGAATTGCCGCTCCAACGGTGTCGTGACGGACGAAGCCATGACGTCCGGACTCGCCCCGGGATACTGGGCAACCACCTGGATCGTCGGAAAATCAACCGCTGGCAGGGCCGAGATCGGCAACAACATGTAGCCCAGCAGTCCCATCAGCAGCACGCCGGCCATCAACAGCGACGTGGCCACGGGCCGATGGATGAATGGTTCTGAAATGTTCACGGCGGCCGGTCGCTAGGATTCGGAGCCGCCGGGCTTCGCGGACGGGCTGATCTTCACCCGCGAGCCGGCCTGCAATCGGTATTGGCCGTCAACAACAACCTGTTCGCCGGGGCGCAGGCCACTGTCGATTAAAGCCTCTCCGCGTTCGATCTGCGCCACCTTTACGGGACAGAGTTCGACCGTCTGGTCGTCCTTGATCACAAACGCATAGGAGCCTTCGGGACCGCGTTGAACCACGGATGCGGGAACGACGACACCGCCTTTCCGTGTCGTCAGCAACAGCCGCGCGTTGACGAACTGGCCGGGCCAAAGCCGAAGGTCGTCATTCGGAAATGTCGCTTTGAGCAGGATGGTGCCGGTCGTCACGTCGATGCGATTGTCGATCACGGCCAGCTTGCCTTCCCCCAACACGGTGCTGTTGTCGCGGTCCACTGCCAGAACGGTAAAGTCCGCCGAAGTCGTGTATTTTCGAATGTCACTGAGGGTCTGTTCCGGCAGGGTGAATAGCACGGAGATCGGCTGCAGTTGCGTGACCACCACCAAGCCAGTCGCGTCGGTGGGCTGGACGATGTTTCCCTGGTCCACCAAACGAATACCGACGCGGCCATCGATGGGCGACACAATTGTTGTGTAGTTGAGTTGGACCTTGGCGAAATCAATGGCCGCCTGATCGGCTTTGACGGTCGCATCGAACTGGTCCACGAGCGCCTTCTGGGTATCGTACACCTGCTGCGCGACGATGTTGGAGGCGAGTTGCTCGGCGTCCCGTTTCAAATCCAGACGCGCATTGGTCAGTTGCGCCTCATCCTGCGCCTTCTTGGCTATCGCCTGATCGAGCTGCGCCTTGTAGGGGGCCGGGTCGACCTGGTCCAAGAGGTCGCCGGCGCGTACATTCTGTCCCTCGATGAACGCGACTTTCTGCAACTGACCGCTGACTTGGACGTGAATGGTGACGGTATTGAACGCCTGAACGGTGCCCAAGCCATCAAGATAGATCGGAACATCCTTCTGGGCCACCGTGCCGGCGACCACCGGTACGGGTGGCGGTCCGGTGCGGGCGGATGCAGCCGCCTGTCTGTTGGAAGCGGCGTGGCTTCTCTGGATTGCCCATGCAATGCCGAGGACGAACAACAGACATAGAGCTCCGACAACCAACTTTTTCGGGAACCTCGGTTTCGGGTTCTCAATCTCCTGGTCCTTGATTGGAGCAGCCGCTCGTGGCACCTCATACTCGACGTTTTGCTGCCTGCTTTCGATCCGACCGTTCTTCATCATATTGGGCACTCCCTCAACAATGTGTTTCACACCACTGATAGGAAAGAGTTTTCAAAAACATATTTCAATCTTCAATTGACGAAAATTCATCCGGCGCAACGTTGACATCGAATTGACCATCTCGCGCCAGCACTAACCACTACCTTCACAAGTTTCTCCAGTGCAATTCCTTTGCTTTATTTTGCCCATGTCACCGGGAGACTGCTGAGCACGCCCGAAAGCACCGCCGTACCTATTGCTTCTTCCTGCTCTCTCTCCCGCCAAACGTTCCACGTTACTATTGCTCTGTCAAAGTTCATTTGACTGGTTGCTGTAGTTAACCGCGGCTCCTTTCAAGCAGCCGCGCTCATTGAGGCGCGGCTACAACCATCCTTCAAATCAAGTTTGACGAAGCACTAGATGATAATGCTAGCGGGTTTTCACAATGCAGGCAACGCCGAGCGGGAATGTTCCCCAAATCATCATCGGATTACCTCGATGGCTGCGTCTTTGGCGCGAAATGGTTGGCAAAAATCGGGCCCAGAACCTGCATGGTCTGCAGGATCATTCCTCGCTGCTCCTCACCCAAGCTGGCTATCCGTCGTTCCAGCTCAGCTTGGGTGGCCTTGCGTGCGGCGTTGAGTGTCTTTTCGCCGCGTGCCGTGGTCGACAAGCAGATCCCCCGTCGGTCATCGGATCGTGTTTGCCGCACCAGCAAACCACGGGTCGCCAAATTGTCCGCCATCCGCGACACCGAAGGCAAGGAAACACCCACATGCTCGGCCACAGCCGACAAGGAGGACTCGCGGCAGCGGCTGATAAACAAAAGCACTCGGAACTGCGTCACGGACAGACCCGCAATTCGCCGGCTACGCATTTGGGAACGAATGAACCGCATAATTAGAGGAATCGTGTCGAGAAGTTCGCGGGCACATCTGTCACCGGTCGCGCGCATATTAATTGTCAACAGCAACTATTAACAACGCTAACTATATCCAGGCGGCGCGTTTGTCAAGCCTTCCTCCGGGTGACACTCCCCGAACGTCGTGTCCTGTCGACTGAAATTATATGTTTCCGGCAGCCACGACTTGGTTGCTGTTTGCGCAAAGTGGGTGGAGAGCAAGTTGGCGGCAGCATCGGGATCGGCAAGACTTTTTTCGGGGGGAAACTTCATTCTTTCCCCGGCCAAGTCCACTCACTATTTTCATTGTTCGGGTTAGGAGAACACGCATGGGTCTTATCACCTTGTTGAGTGAGTGGATTCGAAAGCGCGGAAGCGCACAAGCCTTGAGGGATACGCTTGGGCTTGTCCGCGAGCAAAACAAGAAGGAAGTCGCAGACCTTAATGCGCAGCATCAGGTGGAAGTGGCGTACCCGAAATCTCAGATTGCAGCGCGCGATTCGCAGATAGAGTAGCTTGCGCCTGAACTTAAGGCAGAACAGAGTCGCTTCGAGTCTGAGTCGATTCGCCGACCGCCCCGAAAACCATTCATTTAGGGCGTAGGCTGCTGATGAAGCCGACGAACTTCGGTGTGCGCAGTTCGCGCTCAATGATTTGGGCTTCCTGCTCTTGGCTATCGTGGAAGAATCCCCGATTGAGATCCCTGCCCTGCCATTCTCGCGGCACTTGCGCTCATAACCGACCGGATTGACGCAAGGATAAACCGTCAGCGCGGCCAGGATCCCGTCGGATTCGTCGCCGTGGATACCTGCCGCCAGACGGATCGGCACCTGCGGGGCGTAAGGCGATGCGAAAGCTCTGCTCGCGAGTTTGACAAGTTCACGCTACTCGACGTCGCCAATAGCCTTGATATCAAGGCAGTCTGTTGGAACCGATGCGATTGCGTGAACCAGCGCGTCATAATCGTTTTGCCGCTCCGGGCCGAGCGCGGGGATTTGTTTCTGCAGTGGCGCCGGGAAATCCGGGATGCCTCAGTTGAACCGTCCGTCGGGGAACATCTTCATGATGCGCCAAGCCTCGTCGCGTTCGCCCGCGGCGAACATCAACTCGACCTCGCGCACGACCACTGCGAATTGGTCAGGCGTCGGGTTCGTCACGCCGCCATCGTTGCGAAAAACCTACCGCAGGACAAGCTGTTTCGTTAATGCGACCGCGCTCGATGCATCTGCCAGCCGAGCATGCATCGAGCGCCCTAGGGCCAAACGGCGGCAATTCGGTGCAGGTTGGTGCGATAATCCGAGGACATCGTGATCGTCGTCACGAAGTTCCAAGAAGCAGGGAGAGGGTTCAACGCGCCTTCTGACACAGAACTGCCACAGCCGCCGCCACCTCCTCCAACGCCCGTAATCGTGCAAGCGATCGGGCGTTCCAAAGGTTCGAGATTTCGATGATTGCATTCTCTTCCGATCAAGCTGCGTGCGCGAGGGTATCACCCCGCAGCGCCTGCAGTGCTCGTTCATCGTCGGCGGTCTTAAAAATGGCAGACAGCCGGTTGCCACCCGACATCGAGGCGTAGGAATAAAGAACCTGAACACCCGCCCGGCCAAGCTGTACGCCAAAGCGCGCCACCGCGCCCACCCGGGCTGGCGTGCCCACCATGACGACCGAACTGGCGTTACATCTGTAACCGGCCGCTTCCAGCACGCGCTTGGCCTTTGGGGGATCGTCTGCAACCAATAGCACGACGGCCCCGTCCCAGTCGGTGTACGCATTGTAGGCCAGAATGCCGATGCCCTCAGCGGCCAACGCGGCCATCACCTCCCCCAGAGCGCTGGGTTCACTTTCGATCCGCACTTCGAGTTCAACCTCCCGATGCACATACATCATGGGATTATCCTCCATTGTTTTTGCGACAACACCAGCAATGCCGCACTGATGAACACCATCAACAACACAGCCATCATCACACCTTTCTCCTGCAGCAATGTGAATTTCTGCTGGTATCTCAAATCGCTTTTCGTTGTCAGTTTGGTCATTTCCTTCGTCTCAAATCCTAAACCTAATCTCTGGATGGGACATATACAGCAGGTTCAACACGCTGACCATCGTGCCGAGATTGATTCTGGCATCGTGGAAAGCATGAGGCTGGCGGTTCGTCTCATCAGCAGGCAAGAGTTGGGTGGTTGCTTCCAGGCAAGCAGCTCGCTCAACGAAAACGGATGTGCAACGTCTCCAGGCAGACCGTGTGGTCTTCAACTATCTGCTGGGAGAGCTGGTCTCGCCTCTGTCTTCGGTTTCCACCCAATGGACAGCGTGCTGCAGCAACTCGGTGGCGTTTCTCAGGTTGAGTTTCAGTTTGATGTTGGCGCGGTAGGTTTCCACGGTGCTCACGCTCCGGTGCAGTTGGCTGGCGATCCGGCCGGTGCTCTTGCCGTGGCCGAGCAGTCGAAACACCTGCAATTCACGGTCGCTGAGCAACTCGACGGGCGAGGCGACTTTGCGGGGTTTGTCGCCGGCGAACTGGCAGAGCATGTGGGCGTTCAACCGCTCACTCACATAGATCTCCCCGTTCAAGACACGGCGGATGGCGATCATGACCTTGTCAATGGCTTCCTCTTTCATGATGTACCCGCGCGCCCCGGCCCGCAACGCGCGTTCAGCGTACAACGATTCGTTGTACATGGACAGCATCAGCACAGGCAATCGCGGATGGCGCGCCTTGATGTCTTTCAGTAATTCAATGCCGTCGCTGTCCTTAAGCGAAATGTCGGCAAGGACGATGTCCGGACTGCGGGCCGCGATGACCTGCATGGCTTGCGCCGCCGACTCGGCTTCGCCGCAGACGACAAGATCCGGCTCCTGGTGGATGAGTTGGACCAACCCACGACGAAAAATCGGATGGTCGTCGACCAAGACGATCTTGCGGCGCACCTGGGTGGATGACTGCTTTTTGTTCATGACGGAAGTTCTTTCTGTTCCTGGGCAACGGTGGCGGCTGGCAACAAGCACGTCACCATCGTGCCCCGTGCACCGGCCCGTCGCACGTGCAACGACGCGCCGATCATCGCCGCGCGATGCTGCATGATTTGCAGTCCCATGCCCTTGGGTTTCGGCATCCGTTTGGGGAAGCCGCGGCCGTTGTCCTTGATGGTCAATTTGATAGTGTCGGCGTCCCGCCGAAATCCGATCGTCACAAGCCGGGCCCGGCCATGGGTGATGGCGTTGTTGACAGCTTCCTGTGCAATGCGAAACACGTGCATTGCCGCCGTATTGTCACGAATCAACACCGCGCGCGGACACACGAACCGACAGGTCACGTCACGCGACTGGCTGACTGTTCCGGCCAACTCCTCCAGCGCCGACATTAGACCTCTCGCGTCGAGTCTCACGGGATGCAGTCCGTGGGCCAACCCGCGGGCCTCAGTGGCGGCGGCGATGGTCAGTTCGGAAATCATCGCGGCCTGGGCAGCTTCAGCCGGCGACCTGGTGGCCAACCGTTTTCTTAGCGCCGCGCTCATCAGCGAGATGCCCATCAATCGCTGGCACACGCCGTCGTGCAAATCCTGGCCGATCCGTGATCGTTCCCGCTCGCTAATCCGCAGGAGTTCCTCCTGCAACCGCTCCCGTTCGGCGCGTGTGCGCAGGGCCATGATCCCGAACGTGAGGTCGCTGGCCAACTCGGTCAACAGAGCCAACTCTTCGCCGTTGAACGCGTCCGGATCTTGCGCATAGACCGTCAACGCACCCAGACACCGGCCCTCGGTAAGCAGCGGCAGCGCGGCGGATGAGGCGTAGCCACGTTTGACCGCGTCGGGACGCCACGGAACGAGCCGCGGATCCTTCAGCATATTGCGGCTGACGTTGGGTTTGACGGTCCGAATGGCCGTGCCGGTCGGCCCGCGCCCGCGGGGCTTGTCCGCCCAGGTGACTTTTATCCGGTCAAGATAACCCGTTTCGAACCCGGCTTGGGCCACCGGGCGGACTGTCTTCTGCGCGTCCTGCTCGGCGAACCCGACCCACGCCATGCGGTAACCGCCGAACTCGACTATGACGCGGCAAATCCTCTCCAGCAGTTCGGCCTCGCTGGTGGCGCGCACCAGAGCTTCATTGCACTCGCTGAGGGCCCGCCACCCGCGAAGAGCCCGCTGCAACAGTGCGTTGCTGGCTTCCAGTTCGGCGGTGCGCTCCTGCACTCGCAGCTCCAACTCGTCGTGCGCGCGCTGCAGCGCTTCCTCCGCCCGCTTGCGCGCGGTGATGTCCTGCATTGTAACCAACACCAGAGCTTGCCCCCGCACATTGAGTCGCGAAGTGGAAAGGAGAAACGTGACGTCCTCTGGTTTTCCGTCGATGGCGAACGGCAGCGTCGCTTCCAACTTGTAATGGTTCCGACCGGTCTCGAATGTGTCGACGACAGTGCGGCGCAGCGCGCAGTGCTCGCAATGCGGCCCGAAACAGCAGCCCCGCTGGTCCTCAAGCGCATGCAGACAGCGCAACGCTTCGCCCCCGCGCCGGCCGAGCAGGTCGGTGATGCTGATGCCGGCGAACGCTTCCGCCTGCTTGTTCGCCTTGTGGACGCGGCTTTCACCGTCCACGAGCATCATGACGAGTGGCGCATCCTCGTAGATCGCGGCCAATTCCTCCTCTCGATCCCTGACCGCCTGTTCCACCCGCTTGCGCTCGGTGATGTCCATGAACACCACCGCGAACTGGCGCGGGGCCGGGCGATAAGCAAACACCTCGTAATGCCTCTTAAGCGCGGCAGAATAGTTTTCGAAGCGGACCGGCTGGCCGGTGAGAGCGACTGCTCCGTAAGCTTTGACCCAGCGTGGGTCATCGTTGGGCAGAACCTCGTTGTAGGTCTTGCCGACCACGTCCTCTCGTTTGAGGCCGGTCAGTCGTTCGAAGGCATCGTTCACATCCAGGAAACGGTAATCGCAAGGCTCGCCTTTGTCGTCGCAGATGATTTCGTGAAGCGCGAACCCTTCGGTCATCGAGCTGAATAGAGTGTGGAAGCGCTGCTCGCTGGCGCGCAGTGCCTCCTCCATCCGCTGGCGCTCGACGGCGTAGCGGATGGCGCGCGCGATCTGGCGGCCGTCGGCACGGCCTTTGACCAGGTAGTCCTGGACGCCGTGCCGGACCGCTTCGAGGCCGAGGTCTTCATTATCGCCACCGGTCAACACCACGATGGGCACTTGGGGCGCCGTGTTGCGCGCGCGGAGGAAAGTATCAGGCCCAGTGCTGTCGGGCAACGACAGGTCCAGCAGGACCATGTCGAAGGCTTCCTGGCGCAGGCGCGCGAGGGCTTCATCCAGGCGCTCCACCCAGATGAACTCAAAACGGCCCGGGCCGGTTTGGTGCAGCATCTCTTGCAGCACGTCGGCGTCGGACGGGCTGTCTTCCACCAGCAGAATCTTCACAACAGTAGTGTTCATGGTTTTATCCGCGATTCCATCGCCGTTCCATTGGGCGGTGGCAGCTTGACGATTGTGAGCCAGAAATTTTCAATGGCTTTGACTACCTCCAAGAACTGGCGGAAATCCACGGGCTTGGTGATGTAGCAATTGGCGTGGAAGGAATAGGCGTGCAGCACGTCTTGTTCGGCTTGGGAAGTGGTCAACACCACCACGGGAATGGTTTGGAGCGATTTATCTGTTTTGATTTCCGTCAGCACTTCCCGCCCGTCTTTGCGCGGCAAGTTCAAATCCAGCAGGATCAGATCGGGGCGGGGCGCATTGGCGTAGGTGCCTTGGCGGCGCAAAAACTCCATCGCTTTCACGCCGTCTTCGACGATGCTGAGGCGATTGCAGACTTTGGCGGCAGCCAGTGCCTCTACCGTCAATTCGGTATCGCTGGGGCTGTCTTCCACCAGCAGGATTTCAATCGGTCGGCCCAGGTTGGGATTGATCGTGTTCATGGTGTTCCTTTGTTCGGGATGGTGAAAAAAAAGGTCGAGCCTTGCCCCGGTTGCGACTCAACCCAGATTCTGCCGCCGTGGCGCTCGACAATTTTCTTGCAGATCGCCAGGCCAATGCCGGTGCCCGGATATTCTTTGCGGGTATGCAGCCGTTGAAAGATCAGGAAGATGCGCTCGAAGTATTGCGGCTCGATGCCAATGCCGTTGTCGCGCACCGCAAAGAGCCACTGGTCGTCCGCCTGCCGTTGCGCGCTGACGTGGATTTCCGGCGGCCGGTCGCTGCGGAATTTGACGGCATTGCCGAACAGGTTCTGGAAGAGCTGCGCCATCTGGCCGGCGTCCACGCAAAGCGTGGGCAGCGGATCGCGGGTAATCTTCGCGCCGGCTTCCTGCACGCTGGCGTTCACGCTCTGCAAGGCCCGGTCGAGAACGCTGTTGAGATCCGTCGGTTCGAAGGCTTTGCCCTGGGTGCCCACGCGCGATAACGCCAGCAGATCGGTGATCAGCGCGTGCATGCGTGCGGCACCTTGGACAGCTCCGTCGAGATGGCTCTGGCTTTTGTCGTCCAACTCGCCTCGCAATCGGCTTTCGATCAGGCCGAGATAGCCCGCCACGGCCCGCAGCGGTTCCTGCAAGTCGTGCGACGCCACATAGGCAAACTGCTCCAGTTCCTGGTTCGAGTGGGCCAGTTCGGCGGTGCGCAGTTTGACCAGTTCCTCCAGATGGTCACGGTATTGGGCGAGTTCGGCTTCAATGCGCTTGCGCTCGGTCACGTCGCGGGCGGCGGCGAACACGCCTTGCACTCCGCCGGCCTCGTTGCGATACACCGTGGCGTTATACAGCACGTCGGTGACGCGGCCTGAGGCGTGGCGAATGGCCAGTGGATAGTCGCGCACAAAGCCTTCGGCAAAGACGCGCTGGTAGCCCTCGCGCGCCTTGTCCGGCTCGGTGAAGTAATTCGAGAAATCCGCGCCGATAAGCTTCTCGCGCGGCACGCCGGTGGCCTGGACGGAAGCGTCGTTGACATCGGTGATCTTGCCCTCGGCGCTGATGGTGACCAGCGGGTCGAGACTGGCTTCGAGCAGGCTGCGCGCGTAACGAGAGGCCGCGTGCAGTTCCACCGTGCGTTCCTCGACCCGGACCTCCAATTCAGCGTGTGCCTTCTTCAGCACCTCTTCCGCCCGTTTGCGCTCGGTGATGTCCGAGTGGAGCCAGAGCCGGCCGTACGACTTTCCATGCAAGGTCAAGGGGACAAAATCCCTCAGGCATGTCCGCCCGTCCTGCATGGCCAGTTCTTCGCCCTTAACCGACTGTCCTCGATCAAGGATTTCCAGGATGCGGACGACGGCCTCATCGGTATGTAGGTAAGCATTCTTGATCCTTTCGATCATGTCACGGGATTCAAGCCCCGCCAGGTCAGCGGGCGCTTCCTGCAAACCGAATTGGTCGCAGAATGCCTGATTGGCGAATTCGACCCGCCCCTCATCCGTCACAAGCAAGACGGCGGTATACATGCTGGAGAGAACACTGTAGAAACGTTGCAGGTTGGTTTGCAGCGCCCCTTCTGCCTGCTTGCGCTCGGTAACATCGACTGCAAAACCTATTACGCCAATCACATTACCCGATTCGTCAAAATAAGGAACCTTGTCCGTCTGAACAATCCTTGTCCCGTGGGACGTCTGCATTGGCTCGACAATCCCATATTTCGATTTGCGGGACGCCATGACAACTTTATCATCGTTCCAGAAAGCTTCCGCCATCTCTTTGGGATATAGATCGAACAGGGATCGGCCCTGCAATTTTTCCTTGGGCAATCCCATCGTGTCTTCAAAGGCCTTATTGGTACGGACGAAATGATTTTCCCTATCCTTATAGAAAATCATCGCCGGCACAGATTCGATAATAACTTGCAGTTCCTTGCGCTGGCTGGCCAGCGCCTCCTCCGTCCCCTTGCGCGTGGTGATGTCGCGATTGGTTTCCAGAACCAGCCGGCGGCCATCTCGCTCGACGAGCTGCTGACGGCTCGCGATTGTCACTTGGCGTCCGTCCTTGGTGGTGTGTTGGAGTTCGCCAGTCCACTCGCGATTTGTTTTCAGTTTCTGCTCGAACTCGTCGAGCGAACACGGATGTTCCGTTTGCAACAGGCGGTGGCTTGCCTGCCCCATGGCTTCGCTTCTGGAATAACCGTATAAATGCTCGCATCCATGATTCCAATCAACAATGCCAGCCTCCATGTCCCAGACAAAAATTGGCTCATAGGAAAGCTCGATCAGCGCGGATCGCTGTGCCAGCGCCGCTTCCGCCTCCTTGCGCTTGGTGATGTCCGTGAGGAACGAGTAGTAATACTCCGGCTTGCCTTCGGCGTCCCTCACCAGATGCACCAGCAACTCGATGGGCACCCGCGTGCCGTCTTTGCGCACGTATTCCTTCTCGTAGCGCACGGGCTGGGCGGCGCGGTGGAGTTCCTCCAGCTTCTGCCGCTCCAGTTCGCGCCATTCGGGCGGCGTGAGCGTCGTGGCCCAGTCAATGGCGCGCAGTTCTTCCACACTGTAGCCGGTGAGTTGTTCGTAAGCGCGGTTGCACAGGCCCAGCCGCCCATCCGGATAGCCCACAGCAAAAGGCTGGGAAGCTTGTTCCAGTACGTTGGCGAGGAACTCCTTTTCCCGGCGGGTTTCCTGCAAAGCCATTTCCTGGTCGTAGGCCGCAGCTTTGCGCCGGTTGACACGGTAGAGTTCAGCAACGGCGCTCATGAAGAGACCCATGCCTGTGAACAACACCAGCCCGAGGCGATCAACGGGCGAGGCGATGGTGAAGGACCCTACCGGCGGCAGGATCCAGTATGATGTCGTCAGCGCTGCCAACGCGGTGGCCAGCAGGCCCGGCCCGAAACCGGCCAGCAACGCCGCCACCATCACCGCCGGGTAGAACGTGATGTAGGTGGGCAGCCCCGGCCCTATCCACGCCGTCAACGCCATACGCAACCCAAATCCCGTCGCCACGGCCACGAATGCCAGGCCGTAGCGCAAAGCCCACTGCCGCCAGACAGACGATGAAGTGTTGTTGGGATTCATACGAACCACATTTCCAACGTCTCATGCAGCCGGCTGCCAGACCGCCGGCTCGTCAAACAACACGGAGTCCTTGCTGCCGGTTCGACTCCTAACGGCTCGGAGGCAACGCACGTACAGAATTCATTATCGTGGCGTGAAGTTGCCACGGCGCTCGCCAACCGCCGACGTGAGGCAGCGTTCCCCTGTGGAAGTTCAGCCCTGGTTTTGAATGACTTCATGGTACCTATCCGTCAGTACGCCCCCACCGGCGAAAACTGGCGCGAACTGTATCACGGACTCCGCGGTTGCGCACGCTCAAAACCGCCCGTCTCCCCAAATTGACTCGTTGTGGTCGGTTTGTTACTTTCGCAACGTGCCTGACACGCTGGTCATCAACGAGATTTTCTACAGCATTCAGGGCGAGTCCTCGCATGCGGGGTTGCCGTGTGTCTTTGTGCGCCTCACCGCCTGCAATCTGCGCTGCACGTGGTGTGACACAACGTATTCGTTTCACGAGGGCTCGCCAATGACCTTGGGTGATGTGATCGTGAAGGTGCTGGAGTACGATTGCCCGTTGGTCGAAATCACCGGGGGCGAGCCGTTGCTGCAACCGAATACCTTCCCGCTCATGACCCGGTTATGCGATCTCGGCAAGAAAGTCTTGCTGGAGACGAGCGGCTCCGTGGACGTGTCGCAGGTTGATCCGCGCGTCGTGAAGATTATGGATTTGAAGGCGCCGAACAGCGGCGAGTGCGCGAAGAATCTTTACGACAACATTCGTTTGCTCGACAAGAGGGACGAAGTGAAATTCGTCATTGCCGACCGGGCCGATTACGACTGGGCCAAGCTCACGATGGCCGAGCACCAACTGCCCAACATCTGCACGGTCTTGTTCTCGCCGGTGTGGGATCAGTTGCCGCTGAAAACGCTTGCGGGATGGGTTCTGGCGGATAAACTTCCCGTCCGCTTGCAAACACAATTGCATAAACACATCTGGGGCGCCGAGGCCCGAGGAGTCTAGCCGCGATGTCCCTGCGCATTCTCGTCCGGCCCGATCAAATCAAGGCCTGGCTCGCCGAGCGCAACGGCATCCCCGCTCGCCGGCGCGGCACCGACACCGACATGTGCGTTTTGTTTGGCGAAACGAGCGCCGACTACCAGCCGATCACCGTGGACGAACTCCTCGAAGCGATGAAGTTTCATCATCTCGTCGTGGTGGTCGATCAGGAACCGGGGAAAACATTCCACAGGATTTATCAGCATAGCTGATGACTGGCGACGCACTCCCGCGACTGAAGACCAGCATCCCTGGCACGAAATCGCACTCGCTCGCCCGACAGCTACACCGGTACGAATCGCACAACGTCACGTTTGTCTCCACGAACTGGCCGGTTTTCTGGAGACGCGCCGCCGGCGCTAACGTCTGGGACGTTGACGGGAACCGTTACATCGATCTGAGCGCCGCGTTCGGCGTCGCCAGCGTCGGCCACACGAACCCCTGCGTCGTCGCCGCCGTGCGAAAGCAAGCGACGGAACTGCTCCACGCCATGGGCGACGTGCATCCGAATGAACTGAAGCTGCGGCTCGCGCATGAATTGTGCGCGCTGACATTTGGCCGGTGGTCGTGCTCTCCCGCCCGCGTCATCTTCGCGAATTCCGGCGCGGAAGCCGTCGAAGCTGCGCTCAAAACCGCTGCGATCTACACCAAGCGTCCCGGCGTGATCGCATTTGAAGGCGCGTATCACGGCCTGACCTACGGGGCGCTCGACACAACGTGGCGCGCGGATTTCCGCATGCCGTTTAATAAACAACTCGGCCATTTCACGGCCCATGTGCCGTTCGGTTGCGTGCCCGAAGTCCGCGACACCGAGAAGTACGGCGCCGTCATCGTGGAACCAATCCAAGGTCGTGGCGGCATTGTCGTTCCGCCGGCCGATTTCCTGCCGAAGTTGCGGCGCTTCTGCGATCAAAACGGGTTTGTGTTGGTCTTCGATGAAATCTATACGGGCTTTTGTCGCACGGGCCACTGGTTTGCGTGCGAACATTGGGACGTTGTGCCCGACATCGTCTGCGCGGGCAAAGCTCTCGCGGGCGGACTGCCGCTTTCTGCTTGCATCGGTCGCGCGGACATCATGGACAGTTGGCCTGAGTCGTGCGGTGAAGCGATTCACACCAGCACGTTTCTCGGCCATCCACTCGGTTGCGCCGCAGCATTGGCAACGATCAAGGAAATGAAACGCCTTCGCCTCGACCAACGTGCTGCCAAACTCGGCGCGCATCTTACTCAAGCTCTCAGCCGCTTGGGAATTGTTCGCGGCAAAGGTTTGATGCTCGGTCTGGAAGTCGGCGATGCGCCGCGCCTGTGCGAGCGTTTGCTCCAGCGCGGCATCATTGCCATCCCGGAAGGCAACCGCAGCGAAGTGGTTGGCATCACTCCGCCGCTGGTTATTACGAAGCAGCAACTGGATCATTGCGCGGAGGTATTAACTTCCCTGCTTTGAGCGTTTTGTTTCAGATACCACGCCAAGTCGTCTTCGGGTTCGGTAGATTTGAAGAAAATGTCGCCACCTTCGCGCTCCTCTCCACGCTTGCGGTACTTGAACTCGTGCCACGCGGCGTTGTCGTTTTTCATGTCTGAACCGACGCTCCAAATCACCCAACCGGCCCCTTCACGCCGATACCGCAATGGCTTGCCATCGAACGGATCGAGCGGAACGGCGGGCAAGAAATCCGGCACAAGCTGGTCGAGACGTTCCGGCGGTTCGCCATGAACGCGCACACACCCTGTTAGCGCGCACACGACCGCCGTCGCTCGCAAATCCACCTCGCAACGCGTCGCCCGTGAAATAGTCGTTTCCAACGTCGGCAACAGGATACTAAGCATAATCCTTGGAATAGGTCTGTTGAATGCCAACAGCCATATCCATTTCTCCTGGGGCTCCCATCTCTCCACAATCTTCTTCCCATCGCTTTGCCAATACGGTTTCTGCGTTTCTTGAATCATATCCCCAAATGCGGCGTCGAACACGCGGTGAGCCGTGTCACGGGATAGCAACAATGGACTACTGGGCGTAGAAATGCTGTCGAGCACCTGCTTGGCGTAGATCAATTCGTAGCGCAGCGTCTCTGCCAGTGGCGGGGAATCTGCTTCCAAGCGTATCAACTCGGCAGCCAACATCTTGCCTGTCTCCGGGGGTAGTGTGTGCTCCAGCATCAAGGTCCGCAATGCCTTTGCCCCCATGCCGCTTATGGCGTTGCCGACGAGCATAGCAATCAGAGGGCCACCCGTGGCACAATCGCGACCGAACTTTATAACTGTCAAGTACTCGTCTCGAGCTTGTTCGTAGTTGCTGTCTCGCCGCGCCAATTCGCCCGCGCAACAAAGAAAACGCGCCAATCGCCGGTACTCGGTCGCGTAGCCGAACGTCTTGTCGTCGAAATCCGACATCGGCATCTGACAAAACTTCATGCTCGCGCTCTCGCGGGTAAGTTGTAGTACTTCTGCGCAATCGGCGAGCGTTTGTTCAATCGCTTTCCTATTTACCGAAGGATCGCCTGCAAGAAGTGCGTCCATTTGCTCCGCGGACTCCGTCAGCTGCTTACAGTCGTTCGTGTGCTCGTAGACCTCCATCTCCTTGGCCGCCTGCAAGTAGTAATAAGCTGCGTTATCGGCCTTAATGTTCTCGACAGTCAGCGGCGGGCGAAGCGGTGTGATGCGAACTCCCTGCGGCGGCTTCGGCAATGGCGTCAGCCCCCAGCGAAAGCCGATAAAGAACAAGAGCGGAAACGTGAGGGACCCCCAGCCCAACCACTTGATCACGCGTTTGACAATCGGCCTCATACACCGCATTATGCAACTGCTGTTTGCGGAAAACCAGCCCCGGAAGTTTTGGGATCGACATGAACAAAACCGCTTTTCAACTTCAGGATCGCATTCTGTCGTTGATCGAGCAGGGCATGGCTCGATCCACAACGGACCCCGAGTTCGATGCGCTGGCACGAGACGTCTTCGCATTCCAGTTTGAAGCGAATGCGCTTTACCGCTCGTTTTGTGTGCAGCAGAAGCGCACGCCGGAAACCGTTCAACACTGGAAGCACATCCCCACCGTGCCGACGAACGCGTTCAAGGAATTTGCGTTGACCTGTTTCCCCGTTGAGGAGGCGGTCACGGAGTTTCACACGAGCGGGACGACGGCAGCGAAGGCAGGGAAACACCATTTCCGCACACTCGCGCTTTACGACGCCGCGATTCGACCGAACTTTGAGGCGCACTTGCTGCCGGGTTTAGCAGGACGGGCAGCCCACCCGTTCATGCCTAGACAAATGGCAGCTAACGGGCCAGACAGCCGTTCCACTATTCTGCGGCTGCCGATGTTCATTCTGACGCCTTCGCCGGAAGAGGCGCCGCATTCGTCGCTCGCGCACATGATGGGCGTCGCCGCGAAGCAGTTCGGCGCGACCGGAAGCGGCTTCTACGTGAAGCGTGGAGCGTTGTGCGTGGAGCGATTGGTGGACGCGCTGCAAGAGACGGAGCGAACGAGACGGCCCGTTTTCCTGCTGGGAACCGCGTTCGCGTTTGTTCGCCTGTTCGAGCATTGCGCGCAACGTAATTTGAGATTCAAAATGGCCGACGGCAGCCGCGCGATGGAGACGGGCGGGTTCAAGGACCGGTCGCGCGAGATCCCGAAAAAGGAGTTATATGGGATGTTCGAGAAGTTCCTCCGCATCCCGCCGTCCTGCGTGGTCAACGAGTATGGAATGACCGAACTGAGCACTCAGTTCTACGATCAAACGCTGAGTGTGGACCGGCAGACCGACGAAAAGACCGCTCCACCGTGGTCGCGCGTACTCGTGATCGATCCAAACACGGGCAAGGAGGCGGCTGAAGGCGAGCGGGGACTGATTCGGGTTTTTGATTTGGCGAATCTTTGGAGCATGATGTGCATCCAGACGGAAGACCTTGGCATCGCTCGTGGCGACAGATTTGAGATTCTCGGACGCGCGGCCGGCGCAGAAGTACGCGGCTGCTCGCTGAACGCGGAAATGCTTTCGCACGGATGAACGCAACGGTTGAACAGATCCACGAGGCGGTCCGTCGCATCGGCGAAGCCCGCGAGGCTGTGTTCCAAGATCGACGGACGGACGCAACCATCAGCGCGCTGGCGCATGCCGCAAGGAATTGGCTCGACCCGGCCAGCCCGTGGCGGCAGCGCGCCATCGAACAAGCGCCGTCCGCCACCGGTTTTTCGAGCGCGATGGTGAGCGAGGCGATTGATTTTACCTTCGAGGTAATCACCGAGGAAGCGTTGGGTGAATTGCTGGACGCCGAATTGGGTGATCGACGTGTGTTGGATGAATTTTGCCGGCGCGGTCAGGCGAGAACGCGAGCTTTCGGGCCAACACTCATCGCGCATTTCTTGGCCGGCAACGTGCCTGCGCCGGGCATTGTGAGCATTTGTTGCGGATTGCTGTTGAAGTCAGCCAATCTCATCAAAGTTTCCAGCCGCGATCATGTGTTCCCTGCCCTCTTCATCGATTCGCTGCGCGCAGTGGATGCCGAACTTGCCGATTGCGTTGCGGTGTTGGATTGGAGACGAGAAGATGTCGCATTGACGCAGACTGCGCTGGCGAAGGCCGACGCCGTGATCGCCTACGGCGACGACGAGACGATTGGGACACTTCGGCGGATGTGTCGGCTTGGCGCACGCTTCCTCGGTCATGGTCACAGGCTCAGCTTTGCCGTCGTCGCCAAGGAAGCGATGACAGCGGATAATCTTCCGTCGCTGACCGAGGCGGCGGCATTCGACGCCTCAGTCTATGACCAGCAGGGGTGTTTGTCGCCGCACGCGTTTTATGTCGAAGAAGGCGGACAACTCAGTCCGCGCGAATTTGCCGCCGCAGTGGCGAAAGCGATGGCTGCGTACCAAGCGCGTGTGCCCCGGGGAGACCTTTCCGTCGAGGAAGCCGCGCAAATCGCCAAGCTACGCGGCGCGTATGAATTCCGGTCGGCCTCGGACAAGCGCGTCGCCCTCTGGGCGAGCGCGGATGCCAACGATTGGCTTGTGATTTACGAGGACGATCCGATGCTCACGCCGTCGTGTCTGAATCGCGTGGTCTTTGTCAAGCCCGTTGAACGATTGGAGCGTGTCCCCGAATTAGTGAGACGATTCGCTCCGCATCTCTCCACGGTCGGTGTTGCACCTCTCAATGCGCGCGCCACGGAATTGGCAGGGAAGCTCGGAAGTTTGGGTGTGAGTCGCGTCTGTGCAATTGGTCAGATGCAACGTCCGCCGCTGACATGGCATCACGATGCTCGCCCCAACCTAGCCGATTTGGTGCGTTGGACGGATCTGTGGTGATGATGTAGTTGTGTTTTCGGTTCGGCGCAACAGGAGTCGTGCCGGTGTTGAGAGCGGTTGGCACTCACTTGTTTTGCTGGAGTCGTTTTTCCGCAAATCTTTTGACGACGGCATAGGTAATCAACGAGACCGGGGTCGCAATGATCACCGCTCCGATCAGCATTGCCGCAAATACATCCCATCCCATGTATAGAATCTCGCGCAAATGTACCTTGTCGAACTTCTCCACGTGTTCCACCAAAATGAACCGCTTTCCCAGCCGATACTCGGCCAGCCAGAGCAAGGGAACCACCGGGTTGTAAAGCAGCGTGATGCTTTTCCCTGCGAGAGCGGCGATCACGTTCTGCTGCAGCAGCCAGGCCAACCCGAGAGCAACCAGTGTGCGGAATGGAATAATGGGAAGGAAACTGACAAAGACGCCGAGGGAGAAGCCAGCCCCAATTTGATGCGGAGTAGCATTTAAACGCAGCAGCTTCTGCCAAGTATCTCGGGCTAGTTGTTTCAGGCTCATGCGTTCCATGGCTCAGGACTGGCGCTTCTGCAATTTGGGATTTCTGCGGCTCCAAATTGAACCAGCGTCCGCGCCAAGGCAAGAACCAATCGCAACGGCGCAAAGAAACCCGACGACATCCGCCTCATCCAATACGCATTCAACTTGCGCGAGCCAGAGATAGCCGCCGCCGTCAACGTGACCCGCCACCGCTGGAAAACGATGTGGGTGAGAGTTGACGCCGGAACTCAGCCACGGTCAGTCGCGCCAGCGCAGGTGACCGTTGGCTGTAATGACATTAGACCATTCCCGTTCACTTCGACTTTGCCAACTCCTGCTGAGCAATCTTTACCATCTCGTCAAACCGCTGCTGCGTCTGCCAGTGGGTACTTGTACGCGCTCGGCGCCGGCTGCGGCTTGATCGTCAACCCAGCAACATTGGTTGGCGAATGGGCGACGATCAGGAACTTGCCTTGCCTGTCGGCAACGGTCGAAACCTCTCTTGAAAACTTCAGGCGGCCGTCACGTCTAAGAGGCACTGACAAAACCGCTTTTTCATAGCAATCGAAGGCTTAGACCGATTGCCAAAAATCATTTCCGAAATGCGCAGACAGAGGCAGTTTGGGGCGCATCGTCGATGAAGTTCTTCAGCGCGGTGCAGAGCCGCTCGATCAGTTCCTCGTCGCTGTGGGCGATGTA